>Ga0126313_10000037_pt1 | contig 59114 bp, 56 predicted proteins | sample Plot105A_FD_89954 | JGI IMG/M metagenome (GOLD analysis project Ga0126313, IMG submission 89954) | Serpentine soil microbial communities from UC McLaughlin Reserve, CA, USA - Plot105A | ecosystem: Environmental > Terrestrial > Soil > Grasslands | place: USA: UC McLaughlin Reserve, Lake County...
GTGTCCCACGGCTCCGCCAGTGACGATTCCTCGATGATGATCAGCGGGATGACGAGGATCGCCGCGGCGAGCATGTAGGGCTCGAAGCGGCGGGCGATCCGTTCGCTGCGGGGGTCCACGGCGAGACGTTCGACGGCGCCCAAGTTCGCCTCCGGTATTCCAGGTCAAGCGAGCACGTCTGGTGCAGACCCCGGTGCAGACCTCACGTCACTAGAACCCGCGTTTAGCAGGAGTGTTCGAGTCCAGCACGGCCCACATCGGGTGTCCGGTCGCCGCATGCGAACACCCGGAGGCGGCGCGCCGGCTCACCAAATGACGAATTGATTGCCGGGCTGCTTCGGCGGCGCACTCGGCGAACTGCGAGGTGCGCAGCGCCGGGCCGCCAGACTCCGAGCGCGTTGGCGGTGAGAATGACGACCCGGCCGTCCGTCGTCCACTTCAGGCCGGCGGCCTTCGGAATGGCGTGGGTGGGCAGGTCCGGAAGCTGCTGCCACGCCCCCGTCATCGTGTCGAACAGCCGGACGAGGATGAGCGCGTCCTCTCCCACCGCGGCAACGCTCACCCCGCCTTCTCCCTTCGTAGGCAGGCCCGTGATCCGCTGGACCGTTCCCCGATCGACGTCGAGGAGGAACGGCGCCGGGCCGTCGGCAACAAGAAGCGCAATCTCGTGTCGAGCTCGAGCGGGACGCCAACGGAGGGCACTCGAGCGATGCTCGCCTTCCTGACCGGCTTCGGTTGTTGCACGGCCGGCCCAGATTCCCGCAGGCTGGGGTCTGCTCGTCGTGGTTCCCAACCCGGGAAGCGATCACCGTGACGACGACGTCCGCGCCCACCACAGCCGCGAGCGCAATCCAGAGCAGTGGTGACCGTGCTCTCCTCACACCGTGATTACGCCGCGCGTCGAGCGGCGGTGCCAGCCTCTGCCATGTACTACACCAACCGACGGCCCAATCGAAGGGCCCTGGGAGGCCTTCGGTCAGGCGGTCACGAGCGCTGAATCGATCGCCGGAAGGTCGGGCTGCCGGGCGGCCGCTCGCGCCTCGGCGTCGAGCGCCTCTCTCGTCTGCTCGAATAGGCTTCGCGCCTCGGCATGGCTGTCTCCCACCGCGGTCACGCCGACGATCCCGTGCCGGCCGAGCGCCGTCATCATGTGAAACACGACTCCCTTCTTCGTCGTGTGATCGAAGTGGAGCCCGGTTCGGACGGCGAGGTCGAAGACGTCGTCCGCCTGGAGGACGCGGTAGGCCTCAGACTCGAGCCGGTCCGTCGAGACGAAGAACTTCGTCGCGCCGTTCGGCGTCACGAAGCAGCCCCGCTCGGCGTTGTACTGGCCCTCCGCAAGGAACTGCAACGTCAGGTAGGGATGCGTCGTTCCGCCCTTCCTCAGGTTCAGCTCGATCGCGTAGGGTCTCCAGCCCTCGTCCGTCCGCGCGGTGAGAAAATCGACGGCGAAGCGACCGATGACGCCGCGCTCGGCGAGAAGCTCGCCGACCTTCAGCGCCTCGTCGGCGATCTGGTGTGCGTATGCATCGCTCGCCGGGAAGACGGAGCCGAGAAAGAGCTGCCCGGTCGCTCCACCGAGCAGCTGATCATGGGTCGAGAGCCGCTCCACCTTCCCGAGCGGCGTCGCTCGCATTTGCACGCTCGGACTGCGGATCTCCGCTCCGGCGACGAGCTCCTCGACGATGCCGCCGGCGGCGAGGCGTTCCAAGAACTGCTCCGCAGTCGCGCTCGGGTCCTCGGGGCGAAGGTCGCTCAGCCGCTCGACCACCTTCGGTCGGCTTGCCCCCTCGAGCCCACGCACGTCGAGCAGCGCGTTTCCCAACCCCGAGACGCCCTGGTCATGCTTCAACACCACGGACTCGATGTCGGGCTTCGCCGCCATCAGCTCGAGCAGCGCGTCGACGACGTCGTCCACCGAACGGAGGTCCTCGCGGCCCTCAGGGTGGGAGACACCGGCTTCCGCGAACAGTGCGCGAGCGCCGCTCTTCGTTCCCAATGCCGAAAACTTCGGGTCGGCGCCGTACATGGGAATCCCGAGCCGGAGAGCCAGATCGCGCTCGAGTCGCGTCGTGTTGAACGGAACGAGATGGGCGCGATCCGGATCGCCCGCGAGCGAGCGGATCTCGTCGAGAAGCTGCGGACGCTCGAGCAGCTTGGCCGACAGCGGCGCCGGCCCGCCGTCGTGCGGGGTGACGAGATGCAGCCGCCGCCGGGCGTGGGTGGCGACGATGCCCGGAAGGAGCCCTAGGTAGTAGTCGACCACACTCGGGTGGATCGGCTCGGAGGTGACGTACACGAGCGTCGCGCGCGGCTGGCGGAGCAGGAAGAGAAGGAAGAGGTAGCGCTCCTCGTATGCCTGTCGCTTCGTCGAGTCGAGATGAAGGTCGATCCCGCTGAGCGACGGCACGACGACGACGCCATACGGCTCGTCGGTGAACTCCTCTTCGATCACCCGCCACTGCGGAACGAGCTTGCGTTGAAGCTCGTCGAACCGCGTCTGGAGTTCCTCCTCGGACAGCGGGATCCGCAGCCGTTCGAGCTTGGCGGTCATCACCGACTTGGGATCGCCGTGCACGGAACGATTCTCGCACGAATTCGGGCGACGGACACTCCGCCGGAACGATCGACAACCTCCCACGACCTCGCCTGGCAGGGGTCGCGATCCCAGGGGGCGCCGGGCTTCGAGGGAGCACGGCACTGCGGCGAACCGGCCGCAGGGATGAACGCAGCGGCCGCCCGCGCTACGGTCCTTTCGTGGCGACGATCCGGGTCCTGATCGCGGACGACCACGCGCTCCTCCGCGGCGGGTTCAAGCTGATCCTCGAGGCCGAGCCGGACATCGACATCGTCGGCGAGGCCTCGGACGGGCGCGAGGCGCTGGCGCTCGCGCGCGAGCTCGAGCCCGACGTCGTCCTCATGGACGTTCGGATGCCGGAGCTCGACGGCCTCGAGGCGACGCGTGAGCTGACCGCCGGGACAGAGTCGCCGCGCGTCGTCATGTTGACCACGTTCGACACCGCCGAGGTCGTGTACGAGGCGATGCGGGCCGGCGCGAGCGGCTTTCTCGTCAAAGACCTCCCGCCCGAGCAACTTGCGGCGGGGATTCGGACGATCGCCTCGGGCGACGCGCTCCTCGCACCGGCGGTCACCCGGCATCTCATTGAGGAGTTCGTCCGCCGCCCGCCGGCGGGCACTGCAGAGGCGCCCGCTCTCGAGGAGCTCACCGAACGCGAGCGCGACGTTCTGCAGCTCCTCGCCCGGGGCCGTTCGAACGCCGAGATCGCCGCGGAGCTCATCGTGAGCGAGGCGACGGTGAAGACGCACGTCGCGAACGTGCTCAGAAAGCTCGACCTGCGCGACCGAGTCCAGGCCGTCGTGTTTGCCTACGAGACCGGTTTCGTGCAGCCCGGAGCCTGAGCCAGGACTCATCCTCGCGGGCGAGGCGCGGTCACCGGAGGATCATCCTCCCGGCGGAGCCAGGATCGGGCGCGCGGCGGACGAATTCCGGCGCCCGCGCGCATACCTTCTTTTTCCAGTGACAACCAACCGCCTCCGGGCGGACACGGAAGGAGAAGAGATGTTCCGGACAGGCGACGCGATTGAGAACCCGAAAACCGCCGAGCGGCTCGTCTTCCACGCGACCGCCGCGGAGACGAACGGCGAGCTCACCGCTTTCGAGGCCATCGTCCAGCCGGACGGCGCGGTCGCGGCGGCGCACTACCACCCGATCCAGGCCGAGCGGTTCGAGGTGCTCAAGGGCACGATCGGCCTCAGGGTCGGCCGCGAAAAGCTCGAGCTCGGCCCCGGCCAGGTCATCCGGATCGAGCCAGGCACGCCCCACAAGTTCTGGAACGCGGGCGACGACGTCCTCCGGTTCAACGCCGAGGTCCGCCCCTCGCTCCAGTTCGAGGAGCTGATCGCCACGATGTTCGGCCTTGCGGCCGACGGCAAGACGAACCGCAAGGGCATGCCGAACCCGTTCCGCATGGCCGTGATCGCCAAGGCCTACAAGGACGTCATCCGACTCCCGTTCCCGCCGTCCGCCGTACAGGACGCGGCACTCGCGGTCGGAGCTCCCCTCGGGAAGCTCATGGGCTACGCCCCGGTGTACGAGCCGGCCGGCGCGCCCGCGCTCGAGATCGGCGTCTGAGCACGCACGCGAGGGGCGGGCATCGCGCTCTGCCCCTCGCCGCGCGCTCGACTACTCTCCGGCTCTGCATGAGCGCCCAGACGCGCACCGGCGAGGCGGCCCGCCTGCGCCGCGAGTCACTGTCCACCACATGGCTCGCCGAAAGGCTCGGCGTCGAGCCCGAGCGGATCGACATGATGCGCCGCGCCGGGTTCATGCTCGGGTTTCGCGTTCCGGGCGGCCAGGACTACTACTTCCCGGTCTGGCAGTTCGACCGTCACGGGCAGCCGCTGCCCTGGGTCGAGCGGGTCATGCAGACCGCGCGCGAGGCCGGAGTGTCGGATGAGCGGCTCTACGAGCTCCTCTCCATGCGCGCGGGCGTCGTACGCGGTCGGCGGATCTCCGACCTGCTGCGGGACGGCGACGAGGACGCTGCACTCGCGGCGATCCGCGCGGGAGCTCCGGCCTAGGACGCCGCGACGACGACCTCGCCCGAGCTCAAGACGACGCCGTCCTCGCAGCGCGCCTCGACGAGGCCCGAGCCGAACTGCTCCTCGTAGAGCGAGGCGTAGAGGCCGCCCTGGGCGACGAGCTCGGCGTGCGTTCCGCGCTCGACGAGACGGCCGCGGTCGAGCACGAAGATGACGTCGGCGCGGAGGATCGTCGAGAGCCGGTGGGCGATCGCGATCGTGGTGCGGCCGGCCATGAGCGGCTCGAGCGCCGACTGCACGAGGCGCTCGCTCGCCGTGTCGAGGGCGGAGGTAGCCTCGTCGAGGATGAGGATGCGCGGGTCCTTGAGGAGCACGCGCGCGATGGCGAGACGCTGCTTCTCGCCGCCGGACATGCGATACCCGCGCTCGCCGACCACCGTGTCGTAGCCCGCGTCGAGCTCGACGACCCGCTCGTGGATGTGCGCCGCGCGTGCGGCCGCCTCGAGCTCCGCGGCCGTGGCGTCCGGGTTCGCGTAGAGGAGATTCCGGCGGACGGACGCGTGGAAGAGGTACGTCTCCTGCGTGACCATTCCGATCAGGTCCGCGAGGGAGGAGAGGCGGAGCTCTCGGACGTCGTGGCCGTCGATCGAGACCGAGCCCTCGACGACGTCGTAGAGGCGCGGCACGAGGTAGGCCGTAGTCGTCTTGCCGGCGCCGCTCGGGCCGACGATTGCCGCGAGCTGGCCCGGCTCGATCTCGAAGGTCACGTCCTCGAGCGTCCAGAGCCGCGGTCGTGGCGCCGCACCGTTCCCCTCCGCGTTCGCCGCGTCGGCGAGGGCGGGCGGGAGCGTCGGCTCCTCGTAGCGGAAGAAAACGTGTTCGAAGCGGACGGCCCCGCGCACGCGCTCGCGCGGGAGCTCGATCGCGTCGGGGGCATCGACGATGTCGTGCTCCAGGTCGAGATACTGGAAGACGCGCTCGAAGAGCGCGAGCGAGGACTGGATCTCGGTCGAGACCTGGAGGAGCGAGCCGACCGGGAAGAGGAGCCGCGTCTGGAGGGCCGTGAAGGCGACGATCGTGCCGGCCGTGATCGTCGTCGTGTCTCCGCCTGCGATCAAGAGCCCGGCGACGAGGTAGACCGCCGCGGGCGTGACCGAGAAGAACGCCTGCACGACCGCGAAGAAGCCGCGCCCGGCCATCGACTGGCGGACCTGGAGTTCCGCGAGCCGGCGATTCTCCTCCCGGTACTCCTCGATGCCGGCCTGCTGGCGGTCGAACACCTTCGCGAGGAGCACGCCCGAGACCGACAGCGTCTCCTCGGTCATCGCCGAGAGGTCGGCGAGCGACTTCTGCGTCGCCGATGCGAGCCGCCGTCGCAGGCGGCCGACCCGCCACGTGAGATAGATGAAGATCGGGACGACTCCGAGCGACAGGAGCGTCAGCTGCCACGAGAGGATGGCCATGGCAACGACGGTCGAGAGGACGACGACGACGTTCGAGACGATGCTCGAGACGGTGCTCGTCACGACCGTCTGCACGCCGCCGACGTCGTTCGCGAGGCGCGACTGGATCTCGCCCGTGCGGGTCGCGGTGAAGAAGCGGAGCGACATACGCTGGAGGTGGGAGTAGAGGTCGTTCCTCAGGTCCTGCATGACCCGCTGGCCGATCACCGCGGTCAGGTAGGTCTGCGCGACCGAGATGGCGCCGCCCGCGACGGCGAGCGCGACCATGAGCCCGGTGAGCACGTAGAGGAGGTCGAGCTGCGGCCCGTCGGCTCCCGCGGGGAAGAGAGCGTGGTCGAAGACGACCTTGATCAGGAGCGGGTTCGCGACCCCGATCGCCGAGGCGACGAGGATCGCTCCGACGACAACGGCTACCCTGCCGCGGTAGGGGCGAAAGAGACGAGCGACGCGCGGGACGAGACGCGGGCTCCGGTCGGGCGACATGCAGTGGTTCTAGCAGCCGCCGGGTGCGCCGGAACCGAGTCGTCCGGGAGTGCTCGGTCCGTATCCCCCGATGGAGGGTTTTGTCTTTCGGGACGTAGGACCCATAGTTCGAACTCAAGCGGAGAGTAGGGAGAAGGGAGAAAGGCTGCGGCATCCCGTCCTGATGCGCGTTTCGGGCTTCGTCCTCGTCGTCCTCGCGACCCTCGTGGCCGCCGCGACGGCGGACGCTGCTCGCTTCCTCGTCGTCTACCGCGGACAGGACGTCCCCCGCGACGCGGGGGGTCAGATCTCACGCGCCGGGGGCGCGCTCGTCAAGGCGTATGACCGGATCGGGGTCGCCGTCGCGGATTCGAGCGATCCCGCCTTCCTCGAGCGGCTCGACGGGCGCAGCCTAGTCGCGTCCGTGGGCAATCTCGGCGAGGTCGAGGGCGGTCGCGGGAACCTCCTCGGGCCCCGCGTCGGCCGACTAGCGAACGAGCCGGCCACGGACGAGGACCCCTTCTCCCCGCTGCAGTGGGACATGGGCCGCATCCACGTACAGGCTGCCCACGCGATCACCGGAGGGAGCCCATCCGTCCTCGTCGCAGATCTCGACACCGGCGTCGACTACGCGCACCCGGAACTGCGGGACAATCTCGACCTCGCCAAGAGCGTCTCGTGCCTGGACGGCGTCCCGAACCAGGCGCCGGACGTGAACGGGAACCTGCCGTTCGGCGACACCAACGGGCACGGCACGCACACCGCCGGGACGATCATGGCGGCCGACAACGGGCAGGGTATCGTCGGCGTCGCGCCGAACGTCCGCCTCGCGGCCGTGAAGGTCGTCGACGCCCAGGGGATGATCTTCCCCGAGACAGTCGTATGCGGCTACATGTGGGCGGCGACGCACGGCGTCGACGTTGTCAACACGAGCTTCGGGATCGACAAGCGCGTCAAGGACCCGGCTCGGCCCGAGCGCGACCGTTTCTACTGCCTCGACGATCCGGCGGAGCGAGCCGTGATCGCGGCGGTCAACCGGGCGGCCAACTTCGCGATCCGACACCGCGTCACCCTCGTCGCCTCGGCCGGGAACAACAACACCGACCTCGCGAACCCGCCCGCCGGGAATCAGTGCCTGCGCCTGCCGGTAGAGCTCCCCGATGTCATCGGGGTCAGCTCCACGACACGGAACGGGCAGCTCACGTTCAACTCGAACTACGGGCTCGGCGTCATCGACGTCGCGGCGCCTGGCGGCGACTCCGCGGAGGAGCCGCCCCCGGACGGTCTCGTGCTCTCGACGCTCCCGATCGCGATCCCGGCCCGGCCGCCGTTCATCCTCGCGGACGACCTGGGCGGGAAGTACGGCTATGCCTTCGGCACCTCGCAGGCGGCCCCGCACGTTACGGGGGTGGCGGCGCTGATCGTCAGTCGCTACGGGGACGAAGACGGGCTGGATCCCGGCCGCGTCGAACGGATCCTCGAAGTCACGGCGCAGCCGATCGCGTGCCCGCCGAATCCGTACACGCGGGTCGTCGGCGGGACGACCTTCACGGCAACCTGTTCAGGTAGGGACGATTTCAACGGCTTCTTCGGGCACGGAGAGGTCGACGCCCTGGCGGCGCTGCAGGTCGACCGGCCCGGTCGGCCCTAGTCGCAGGCGGAGGACAGCGGCTAGCTCAAGGTTTCGCGCGGTCTTTCCGCGCGGGGCGTGAGTGGGGGCGGTTTGCGGCGCCGCCCTCGCGACCGCGGACGTCCGGCTCTGCTTCGCGCTAGGCGTTCTTGACGCCGCCGACGAGGTTCTCGACCGACGACTTCGCGTCGCCGAAGAGCATCGCGGTCTTCGCGTTGTAGTAGAGCTCGTTCTCGATCCCCGCGAAACCCGGGTTCATGCTCCGCTTCAGGACGATCACGTGCTCGGCGTGGTCGACGTCGAGGATCGGCATGCCGTAGAGCGGGCTCTCGGGGTTCGAGCGTGCGGCCGGGTTCGTGACGTCGTTCGCACCGATCACGAGCGCGACGTCCGTGCGCGTGAACTCGGGATTCGCGTCCTCCATGTCGAGGAGCTGCGGGTAGGGCACGTTCGCCTCGGCGAGGAGGACGTTCATGTGCCCCGGCATGCGGCCGGCGACCGGGTGGATGGCGTACCGGACGCGGACGCCGCGCGCCTCGAGGAGGTCGGCGAGCTCGCGCGTCGCGTGCTGGGCCTGCGCGACCGCGAGCCCGTATCCGGGAACGACCATGACGTGCTTCGCATAGGCGAGCATGACCGCGGCGTCGTCGGCCCCGATTTCGCGGACGACCTGCCCGTCGCCCCCCGCTGCTCCACCCGCGGCGCCCGCGGCCGGCGCGACGCCGAAGCCGCTGAAGAGGACGTTCGCGAGCGAGCGGTTCATCGCCCGGCCCATGAGCACCGTGAGGAGGGTGCCCGAGGCGCCGACGAGCGTGCCGCCGATGATGAGCGCGGCGTTGTCGAGCACGAAGCCCGTGGAGGCGGCGGCCAGGCCGGTGAACGCGTTCAGGAAGGAGATGACGACCGGCATGTCCGCGCCGCCGATCGGCAGGACGAGCATCACGCCGAAGACGAGCGCCGTCACGATCAGGAGAACCATCCAGACCTGGTCCTCAGTCGAGCCGGCGAGGATCGCGAAGAGGATTGCGGCACCGAAGACGAGGCCGTTTACGACCTGCTGGCCCGCGAACATGATCGGCCGTCCCGGCAGGAGCTCCTGGAGTTTCCCGAACGCGATCAGGCTCCCCGAGAAACTGATGGAGCCGATCAGCGCCGAGAACATCCCGGCGCCGAGAATGTCGCCGGAGACGGCTCCGGGATCGGGCGCGAGGCGATGGAACTCCGCCGCCGCGATGAGCGCGGCCGCGCCTCCGCCGACACCGTTGAAGAGCGCGACCATCTGCGGCATTGCCGTCATCCGGACGAGCCGCGCCGAGGCGACGCCGATCACCGCGCCGATGGCAACGCCAATCGCGATCAGCCAGTAGGAGTCGATGACCGGCGACGCGAGCGTGAAGACGAGCGCGATCGCCATCCCGACTGCGGCGACGGCGTTTCCCGAGCGGGCAGTCGACGGGTGCGAGAGCCGCTTGATGCCAACGATCAAGAGGATCGCCGCGACCCCGTACATGAGGTTGATGACGTTCTGCGAGAGTGCGAGGGGAAGCGTCATTCGCGGTCGTCGGGCCGACGGCGGAACATGTCGAGCATCCGGTCGGTGACGAGGAACCCGCCGACGACGTTCACGGTGGCGAAGACGAGCGCGACGAAGGCGAGCCCCTTCTCGACGTTCGACTCGGCCGAGCCCGCGATCAGCATGGCGCCGACGAGGACGATCCCGTGGATCGCGTTCGTCCCGGACATCAGCGGCGTGTGGAGTAGCGTCGGGACGCGGGAGATCAGCTCGAAGCCGAGGAAGACGGCGAGGGCGAAGATGATGAGGCTGGAGACGAGGGTTGCGTTCATGCGGACACGGCCTCCTTCAGGACGCGGCCGTCGTGCGCGACGCACGTCTCGCGCACGATCTCATCCTCGAAGTCGAGCACCAGCTCGCCGTCGCGGAGGATCAGCTCGAGGAAGCTCGTGACGTTCCGGGAGTACATCTGCGACGCGTGGACGGGCATCGTGCTCGGCAGGTTCAGCTCGCCGATCACGATGACGCCCTCGACGGTCCTCGTGCCGCCCGGCTCGGTCTCCTCGCAGTTCCCGCCCATCTCGGCGGCGAGGTCGACGACCACCGACCCTTGCTGCATTCCCCGCACCGCCTCGCGGGTGAGCAGGACGGGAGCGTGACGCCCGGGGATGAGCGCCGTCGTGATCACCGCGTCGGATTCCGCCGCCGCGTGCGCGACGAGCTCCTGTTCCCGGCGGTGCTGCTCCTCGTCGAGCGCTGCCGCGTAGCCGCCTGCGGTCTCCTCGCCGGTGACCTCGAGCTCGAGGAATGTGGCGCCGAGGCTCTCCACCTGCTCGCGGACGGCGGGGCGGACGTCGAACGCGGAGACGACCGCGCCGAGGCGCCGCGCGGTTGCGATCGCCTGGAGGCCGGCAACGCCCGCGCCGAGAACCAGCATCTTCGCCGGGCGGATCGTCCCGGCAGCCGTGGTCAGCATCGGCAGGAACTTCCCGAGCGCGTTCGACGCGAGGAGGACGGCCTTGTACCCCGCGACCGTGCTCTGCGAGGAGAGCGCGTCCATCGACTGCGAGCGCGTGATGCGAGGGATCACGTCGAGCGAGAACCCGGTCGCCCGCCGCTCGGCGAGCGCCCGCGCCGTCTCGGGGAAGGTGAGCGGCTGAAGGAGGCCGACCACGACGGTGCCCTCCGCCAGGCTCGCGATCTCCGCCTTCGACGGTCTCTGGACCTTGCAGACGACGGCCGCGTCGAGCGCCTCGGCGGCGCCGCCGATCGTTGCGCCGACCTCCGCGTACGCCTCGTCCGCGTGCGTGGCCTCGGTGCCCGCGCCGCGCTCGACCACGACGTCCACACCCGTCTCAGCGAGCTTCCGGACGCCGTCGGGCACGAGCGCCACCCGGCGCTCCCCGGCTGAAGTCTCCTTCGGAACGCCGAGCCGCATGCGGTGTGAGTCTACGAGGGCGGTCAACGCCGCGCTTCTCAGGGTGCGCCCGGTAGGGTCGAGCCGTGGACGAGTGGCTGACAGACGCACGCGACCGGATCGCCGCCGTCACGGGAGAGGACCCGGGTTCCCTCTCGTTCGACGAGAAGACGGCCGGCGACATCCTCGAGCTCGCGAGGGTCGCAGCGCACGAGAGCGGCGAGCGGACGAACGCGCCGCTTGTCTGCTACCTCGCCGGCCTCTCGGCCGGGCGAAGTGGCGCGGCGCCCGAGGACGTACTCGACGCCGCCGGCGGCGGCACGAGTTGAGGAGCCGGCTCCAGGTTCTAAGCTCCCGCGCGTGCGTGACCTCGACCTGACCGGGCGGACGGCGATCGTCAGCGGTGCGTCGAGCGGCATCGGCGCGGCGACCGCCCGCGTGCTCGCCGGCGAGGGCGTGCGCCTCGCCCTTGGCGCGAGGCGGGTGGAACGCCTTGAGGCGCTGGCCGAGGAGCTCGGCGGCGATCACCTCGTCGAGCCCCTCGACGTGACCGACCCGGCGAGTGCAGCCATGTTCGTGGACGGTGCCGCGCAGGCCTTCGGGCGCATCGACGTCCTCGTGAACAACGCGGGGCTCGCGCTCGGCCGGGCGCCGATCGCCGAGGGCAGCGACGAGGACGACCGCCGCATGGTCGAGGTGAACGTCCTCGGTCTCGTTCGGATGACGCGACTCGTGCTCGGTCACATGGAGGACGGCCGCGGGCACATCGTGAACCTCGGCTCGTGGGCCGGCCGCGAGACGTACGCCGGCGGCGGCCTCTACGTCGGGACGAAGACGGCAGTGCGTGCGCTCACCGAGGTGATGCGGAAGGAACTCGTCGGGCGGATTCGCGTCTCGACCGTCGATCCCGGGATGGTCGGCGCCACCGAATTCTCGGACATCCGCTTCGGCGGCGACGCCGAGGCGAAGGCGGCCGTCTACCGTGGCGTCGACTACATGACCGCGGAGGACGTGGCCGAGTGCATCCGCTGGGTCGTCACGCGGCCGTCGAACTGGGTCGTCGATGAGATGGTCGTGAAGCCGCTCCAGCAGGCGTCGCAGGACGCGATCGCGCGGCGCGAGGAGTGAACGCTTCGCCCTTGCGGGCCTCCGCTCCTAGCGCGAAGTCGCTGAGACGCTCTGGGTCTTCGCCCGTCCGCTCCTAATGCGAGGCCGCTGAGAACCGCGTCCTCGCCCGGCCCATGTGCGGCCTCGGGCCGAGCGGGGCCTCCAACACTTCGGCCTTTGGCCACCGCTAGGCGCGGCTCGGCGTCGTCACCTGCGCGAGCGCGGCGTCGAGATCGGCGACGAGGTCGTCGGCGGACTCGATGCCGGCCGAAAGCCGGATCAGCGTGTCGGGGATCCGGAAGGGCGAGTCGGCGAGCGAGGCATGGGTCATGACGCCGGGCAGCTCGATCAGGCTCTCGACGCCGCCGAGGCTCTCGCCGAGCCGCCAGACGGCGGTCGAGCGGACGACCTCCCGCGCATCGTCGGCCGTGCCTGCGAGGAGAAACGAGATCATCCCACCGAAGTCGTGCATCTGGCGCGCGGCGAGCTCGTGCCGCGGATGGCTCGGAAGCCCGGGGTAGAGGACACGCTCGACCGCGGGATGAACGTCGAGATGGTCGGCGATCCTGCGTGCGTTCTCAGAGTGGTGGGTCATTCTGACCGCGAGCGTCTTCAGGCCGCGGAGCACGAGCCACGCGTCGAACGGGCCGGGAATTCCGCCGAGCGCGTTTTGCAGGAACGCGAGCCGCTCGGCGACCGTCGGGTCGTTCGTCGCGGCGAACCCGCCTACGACGTCCGAGTGGCCGCCGAGGTACTTCGTCGTCGAGTGGACGACGACGTCGGCGCCGAGCTCGAGCGGGCGCTGGAGGTAGGGCGTCGCGAACGTGTTGTCGACGACGGCGAGCGCGCCGATGCCCCGGGCGGCCTCGGTCGCGGCGCGAATGTCGACCAGGTTCATGAGCGGATTCGTCGGCGTCTCGATCCACACCATCCGCGTCGACTCGTCGAGGAACTCGGGAAGGCGGTCGCAGGCGTCGTCGGCCGAGACGAACTCGAACCGATAGCCCTTCGGTTCGTACACCTTCGTGAAGAGCCGGTACGTCCCGCCGTAGATGTCGTTCACGCAGACGATCCGGTCGCCGGGCGAGAGGAGGTGGAAGACGGTCGTCGTCGCGGCCATCCCGGACGCGAACGCGAAGCCGTGCTCCGCGGACTCGAGCGACGCGAGGCAGCTCTCGAGGGCCGCCCGCGTCGGGTTCCCCGTACGCGAGTACTCGTAGCCCTTCGTCTCGCCGGCCGCCTCCTGCACGTAGGTGGACGTCTGGTAGATGGGCACCGTGACGGCGCCCGTCGTCGGGTCGGGCTCCTGGCCCTCGTGGATGGCGCGCGTCTCGAAGTCCATGCAGGCGATTGTAGGCCCAGGGTCGCGCGCGGGCGTGGCCGCGCTCAGGTGCCACGGCCCAGGATCGGGAAGGCTGGTTAGCGGCTCGTGTGAAACGGGATCGAAGAGCGGCTCGTCCGTGGCGTCAGTCAGTCGCGGTGGTTCGCGAGGTACTCGAGCAGGTCGGCGCGCGTTAGGACACCGGCGGGGCGGCCCGCCCGCGCGACCACGACCGCCGGGCTCCCGCCGGAGAGGTCGGCGAAGACCGTGTCGACCGACTCGCCGATCTCGACCGCGGGAAGCGGAGGATCCATCGCGGTCGCGACCTCGTCCTCGAGAGCGCCCTGGTTCCGGAAGACGCGATCGAGCAGCCCACGCTCGCGGATTGAGCCGACGACGTCCGCGAGCGAGTCGGCCGGATGGTGGCGCACGACCGGGATCTGCGAGATGCCGTAGCGCTGCATGAGGTCGATCGCGCGGCCGACCTTCTCCTGGGACTCGACCAGCACGAGGTCGGGCACCGCGGGCTCCTCCTGGCGCTTGAACGCGAGCACCTGCTCGATCGTCGGGGCAGGCGCGGGCCGATCGACGAATCCATGCTCGCGGAGCCAGTCGTCGTCGTAGAGCTTCGAGAGGTAGCCACGACCCGAGTCGGGGATCAGCGTGACCACTGTCGCCTCGGGCCCGTACCGCTTCGCGACCTCGAGGGCGGCCCAGACCGCCGTGCCGCCCGAGCCGCCGACGAGCAGGCCCTCCTCACGGGCGAGCCGCCGCGCGGTGCGGAACGAGTCACGGTCCGAGACCGTCGCATACTCGTCGACGACCGACGAGTCGTAGGTGGCCGGCCAGAAGTCCTCGCCGATCCCTTCGACAAGGTAGGGATGCACGTCGTCCGGGTTCGAGTAGATCGAGCCTTCGGGGTCGGCGCCGACCACGAGGAGGTCAGGCTTTCGCTCGCACAGGTACCGCGCCGCGCCGGTGATCGTCCCGCCGGTTCCGACCGTGAAGACGATCGCATCGAGCTCGCCCCCGGTCTGCTCCCAGAGCTCGGGCCCGGTCGTCTCGTAGTGCGCCTGCGGGTTCGACTGGTTCGAGTACTGGTCCGGCTTGTACGCGCCCGGAATCTCTTGGGCCAGGCGGTTCGAGACCGAGTAGTAGCTCTCGGGTGAATCGGGCTCGACCGCCGTCGGGCAGACGACGACCTCGGCGCCGTGCGCCCGGAGCAGGGCCCGCTTCTCCTCCGCGACCTTGTCGGGCATGACGAAGACGCACCGGTAGCCGCGGATCGCGGCCGCGATCGCGAGCCCGACGCCCGTGTTCCCGCTCGTCGGCTCGACGATCGTCCCTCCGGGCCGAAGCCAGCCCGACCGCTCGGCCTCCTCGATCATCTTGAGCCCGATCCGATCTTTGACGCTTCCGCCCGGGTTCAGGTACTCGAGCTTCGCGAGGACGGTCGCCCCGTCCGGGGAGACGAGGCGCTGCAGCCGGACGAGCGGTGTGCCGCCGACGAGGTCGAGGATCGTGGGGTACTCCCGCGGCACGCCCAGATTATGTCGGGGCCGGGTTCGTCCGAGCCGGCGACTCAGTGGCGGAAATGGCGCCGTGCAGTGAAGACCATCGCGGCGCCGGCCCGCTCGACCGCCTCGACGACTTCCGAGTCACGCTTCGACCCGCCGGGCTGGATGACCGCCGCGATCCCCTCGTCGAGCGCGAACGTCGGCCCGTCCGCGAACGGGAAGAACGCGTCCGACGCAAGCGCGGCCCCGGGGAGCTCGTGCCCGCGGTCACGCGCCTTCTGGACCGCGAGCCGCACGGCGTCGACGCGGCTCGTCTGGCCTCCGCCGGCTCCGAGGAGCTGGAGGTCGCGGGCGAGGATGATCGCGTTCGAGCCGACGTGCTTCGCGATCCGCCAGCCGAAGACGAGGTCGCCCCAGCCGGCCTCGCTCGGCGAGCGCGTCGTCACGACCTTCATGCCGTCCCGGTCGTCGACCTCGTTGTCCGCGTCCTGGACGAGGAGGCCGCCGAGCACACGGCGGTAATCGCGCTCGCCCGGTGTCGTCCCGCGCCGCTCGGTGTCCTCGAGGATCCGCGTCGCGGGCTTCGCCTGCAGGAGCTCGAGTGCCTCGTCGGAATAGCCCGGCACGATCAGCACCTCGATGAACTGCTCGGCGAGGCGCTCGGCGAGCGGCGCCTCGACCCGCCGGTTCAGTGCGACGATGCCACCGTAGGCGGAGACCGGATCGGACGCGAGCGCCTTCGCGTAGGCCAACTCGATTCCCGCGGCGAGCGCACACCCGCACGGGTTGCCGTGCTTCACGATCACAGCCGCAGGCAGCGTGAACTCGCGGAGGAGCGCCCGCGCAGCCTCGAGGTCGCCGAGGTTGTTGAAGGAGAGCTTCTTCCCGCCGAGCTGTGCGACGCGCGAGAGCAGATGACGCCGCGCTCCCGCCTCGGCGTAGTACGCCGCGCGCTGGTGCGGGTTCTCGCCGTAGGTGAGCTCCGAATGCTTCTCGAGGGAGACGATCATTCGCTCGGGGAACGCATCCCGCTCGGAGAACCATGTCGCGATCGCGGCCTCGTACGCGGCGCTGTGTGAGAACGCGGCCGCGGCGAGGCTCCGCCGCGTGTCGAGCGTGAGCTCACCGCGCCGACCGAGCTCCTCGAGCACCGGCTCGTACTGCTTCGGCGAGGAGACCGCCGCCACGTGGACGAAGTTCTTCGCCGCCGAACGGAGCATCGACGGCCCGCCGATGTCGATCATCTCCACGGCCTCCTCCTCCCGCACGTCCTTCCGGGCCGTGACCCGGCGGAACGGGTAGAGGTTCACGCAGACGAGGTCGAACGGCTCGATGCCGTGCTCCTCGAGAGCCGTCCGGTCGCCGGCAAGGTTCCGGCGCGCGAGGATGCCCGCGTGGATCCGGGGGTGGAGGGTCTTCACGCGGCCGCCGAGCATCTCCGGGTGCTCGGTCAGGTCCTCGACGCGTGTGACTGGGATCCCGAGCCCCTCGATGAACCTCGCTGTGCCGCCGCTCGCGACGAGCTCGGCGCCGTGCCCGTCGAGCCCGCGGGCAAACGTGTCGAGTCCTTCCTTGTCGAAGACGGAGAGGAGCGCTCGCCGGATCACTGGACGCCCGAGCCTAGTTTCTGCGCCAGATAGCGGCCGACGGCCGCAGGCAGGAGCCGGTGCTCCCGTTCCTGGATCCGCGCGTGGAGCGTCTCGACCGTGTCGCCGGGCTCGACCGGCACGCGCTCCTGCGCGATCACCGGGCCCGTGTCGACGCCCTCGTCGAGGAAGTGGACGGTCACTCCCGTCTCGGCGACGCCCGCCGCGAGCGCGTCCTCGACCGCGTGCGCTCCAGGGAAGCGCGGCAGGAGGGAGGGGTGGACGTTGATGCACGGGAACCGCTCGAGGAAGCCCGACGTCAGGAGGTGCATGTAGCCGGCCGCGACGACGAGATCGACGCCGCGCGCATCGAGCCAGTCGGCCATCGCGTCGTCGCGCTCGGCGCGCGACGCATACGACTCGAGCTCGAAGACGGCCGTCGCGACGCCCGCCCGCGCCGCACGCTCGAGTGCGCCGGCACCGGGCGTGTTCGAGGCCACCGCGATGACCGGGAGACCGGCGTCGAGGAGCGCCTGGAGGTTCGTCCCGGAGCCCGAGACGAGGACGCCGATCACGTGCGGTCGGCCCAGACCACGCCATCGAGCCCCTCCTCGAGACTGCCGATCACCGGCATGTCGAGCGTCTCGGCCGACGCCGAATCGACGATGGCGCACATGCCGACCCCGAGGTTGAAGACGCGACGTTGTTCGTCCTCGTCCACGCCGTGCTCGTCGAGCCAGCGGAAGACGGTGGGCCGCTGCCACGCCGCCGGGTCGATGCGCGCGCCGATCCGGGCCGGCAGGACGCGGGCGAGGTTCCCCACGATCCCCCCGCCGGTGATGTGCGCGAAGGCGTGGACGTCGGCCTCCGTGCGGAGGCGGCGCAGCTCGGCGAGGTAGAGGCGATGCGGTGCGAGGAGGAGATCGGCGTCGAAGGGCTCGTCGCCGACGAGCGCGCGCACGAGCGTGTAGCCGTTCGTGTGCAGCCCGTCGGACGGAAGCCCAAGGACCGCGTCGCCGGAGCGGCACCGCGAGCCGTCGATGAGATCGTCTCGGCGGACGAGCCCGACGCACGTCCCGACGAAGTCGAGCTCGCCCTCGCGGTAGACACTCGGCAGCTCGGCCGTCTCGCCTCCGAGGATCGCGCAGCCGGCCTCGCGACATGCCTCCGCTAGCCCGGAGACGAGGGCGGCGACCTCCTCGAGGTCGAGATCGCCGGCCGCGACGTAGTCGAGCAGGAAGAGCGGGTCGGCCCCGGTGGTCGCGACGTCGTTGACGCAGTGCGCCACGATGTCCCGGCCGGCTACCTCGAGGCGTCCTGCCCGCCGACAGAGGCTCAGCTTGTTCCCGACGCCGTCCGTCGTCGCTACGAGGAGCCGCTCGTCGTCGAGCGCGAACGTCCCCGCGAACGCGCCAAACTCGCCGACGGCGCCCGAGGTTCGAGTGGAATCGACCGCGGCACGCAGGCGGTCGACGACGTCCGCGGCCTTCGCGAGCGAGACGCCCGCCGCCTCGTACGATGCGCTCATTCGAGCACCTCAGCAGCGAGCTCCGGGCGACCCTCGGGGCCCCCAGGGACGAACCGCACGATGCTGCGGCCGACCGCGACGTCCGCGCCGAAGCGCTGGATGCCGAGCACGTCGGCGAGCGCACGCGCCTTCAGGACCGGGTCGTCCGAGCGCAGGTGGATCTCGGCCAGGGCCAGCTCGTCTACCTGCTCGAGCGTCTCCTCGATCCACTCGCGGGGTGGGTGCACCTCGAGCCTGTACCCGGCCTCGGTGGCGACGAACGTCCGCTTTCCCGGGTGGTCCTGGATCTTCAGGTCGAGCTCGGAGGCGCGCTCGATCACCTCGTGGAACTCGTCCTCGTCGAGCACGACTCCGAGGTGGTCGACGCGTGGCCGGTCCCAGTGCCCAGGCTGGATGACGACGTTGACCGCGCCGCGCCCGACTTCGACGAGCCGCAGCCGGAAGCCCTTCTCGTCCAGCTCGTCCCACGACGCGCCCGGCTCGAACCAGTGGGAGCTCTCGCCCACCCAGCCGTACCGGCCGACGAGCTCGAACCCGAGCCGGCCGAGGTACCGCGCCTCCACGAGCCGGACCTTCGACGTCACCAGGTGATAGTGGAAGAGCTGCACCGGAGCTGCGAAGCAGCGTAGAAATGGCGCCGCTTCTTGCGCCATTTCTATCGGAGGAGGCGGCGGAGCCGCCTCCGTTCACGTTGGAGCCGCCGAAGGCGACGGGCAAATGAGCGCTGACTTTGCGCCATTTGCATTGGAGGAGGCGGCCTCAGCCGCCTCCGTTCACGACGCGTCTGGAAAAGGAATCCGCACGCCTGAAGCGAACTGGACCGCGATGTCCTCGTCGTCGCCGCCCCCCGCGCCGCCCCCGTCGGGGTACCAGTCCGGCTTCTACGGCTCGGGCACGCAGCTTCCGAGCATCAACGGCGAGTTCGTGTTCTTCCTCCTCCTCTGGGCCGTGGTCGGGATCGTCACGCTCGCCGCGGACTCTGTGGGCCCCGGCGAGTTCGTGCTCTCCACCGTCGTCCTCGGCGCCGCATATCTGATTTCGCGCGGCATCGCGAAGGCCGGCAAGGTCTTCGAGTCCGCGTAGCACCTTCGACAGCGCGTCCATAACGCGGCCGGAAGGTCGGCCGACTTTTCGCTTGCGGCCAAGCGACACGCGGCGTAGGTTTTGGCCCGCGGGTCGAACCACGCGTGCTGACCGTTCAAGACATCGCCGAGCTTCCGGGTCTCGGGCTGCGCGCGGCCGCCGGCCGCGACGGCCTCGGGACCGAGGTCTCGTGGCTCCATGTTTCGGAGCTCGCCGACCCGACCCCGTTCCTCGAGGGCGGCGAGCTTCTGCTCACGACCGGGCTCGGAGTCGGTGACCTCGACCGCGACCGGCGCGCGTACCTCCGTCGCCTAGCCCGCCACGGCCTCGCGGGTCTCGCGTTCGGCGTCGGCTTCGGCTACGCAGACGTTCCCGAGGCGCTCGTCGCCGAGGCGGACCGCCTCGGGTTCCCGGTCCTCGTCGTCCCGTACGACGTCCCGTTCGTCGCGATCACGAAGGCGGCCGTCGGCGAGCTCGCGAACCAGCAGCTCGGCGAGCTCCGGCGCGCACTCGAGGTGCACGAGCGACTCGCCGACGCGGTGCTCGAGGGGCGGGGGCTCCACTCCCTGCTCGCGATCGTCTGCAACCACCTCGGATGCTCGCTCGCGCTCGTCGACGAGCACGGCCGGATCGTCTCCGAGCGGCACGCGGGCGGCCGACGCTCGTTCCACGACGCGCTCGAGCTGCCCGTCGTGGCCGGCGGCGAGATGGCGACCCTTCGCGCCGCCTGCGAGGGCGAGTTCGATCACTACGACCGGCTCGTCCTCCACCACGGCCAGACCGCGCTCGCCTTCGAGCTCTCGCGCCGGAGCGCGGTCTCGGCGGCCGAGCTTCGCCTCGCCGGCGACCTCCTCGACGACCTCGAGACCGCGCGCCTCGACGACCGCGAGGTCGCCCGCCGCTTCACGGCCTTCGGGCTCGACTCGGAGCGCCCGTACGCGGCCCTCCTTGCGGTCCCGACGAACGGCATCTCGCCCGAGCGGCTGCGCTCGCGCGTCGCCGACGAGCTCGAGCGACGGGCGCTCCACTACCTCTCCACCGCCCGGCCCGAGCGTGCCGCCTTCCTCGTCGGCGCCGACAGCGAGGAGGAGGTCCACGCGCTCGCCCGCCGCCTGGTCGAACGGGGCGGGGACGCCCGCGTCGGCGTCGGGCGCCCGGCCACGGGGCGCGGGCTCGGCCGCAGCCTCCTCGAGGCACGCGCGGCCCTCGACGCGGTCGACGCGCCTGTTGCGTCTTACCGCGACCTCGGCTCGCTCGAGCTCCTGCTCACCCTCCCGGACGCCGCGCTCGAGGCCTTCGTCGACCGCGTGCTCGGGCCCGTCGCGACGAACCCGCGCCTGCTCGAGTCGCTCGCCGCGCTCCTCGACGCCGGCTGCAGGTGGAGCGAGGCGGCCGGCCGGATCGGCGTCCACCGGCATACGCTCCGCTACCGGATGGACCGCCTGCGGGACCAGACCGGGCGCCATCCCGACGATCCCGCGCAGCGGATGGAGCTCTGGCTCGCGGTGAAGGCGAGCCAGGCGCTCCGCGCTCGCTCGGGAACCGCGCTCGCATGATCGCCGTTCTCGGCGCCGCAGGGACGATCGGCCGGAACGTGACGGCGTTCCTGCGCGAGTGGGGAGCCGACGTCCGGCCGTTCGACTTCCGCCTCGAGGGCGACGAGCACGTCGACGCGCGCGACCCCGAGTCGCTCGCCCGCGCGCTCGAGGACGCGTACGTCTGCGTCAACTGCCTCGACTACCGCCTGAACCTCGACGTGATGGAGGCGGCGCTCGCTGCGGAGTCGCACTACGTCGACCTCGGCGGACTCTTCCACGTCACGCTCAAGCAGCTCCACCTCGACGCGCGGTTCCGCGAGGGCGACCTCACCGCGGTGCTCGGGATGGGCTCGGCGCCGGGGAAGACGAACCTGCTCGCGCGCGCGGCGGTGGAGCGCCTCGGCGGCCCGCCAGAGTCGCTCGAGATCTGGGCCGCGACTCGGGATCCCGCTGCGGCGGATCATCCGTTCCCCGCGCCGTACTCGGTGCGGACGCTCCTCGACGAGCTCCGGATGGAGCCGATGGTCGTCCGCGAAGGCGAGCTCGGGCCGGTTCCCCCGCTCTCGGGCGAGGCCGAACACGAGTTCCCGGAGCCTGTCGGCGCAGCCACGGGGATCTACACGCTGCACTCCGAACTCGCGACCCTTCCACAGGCCTTTCCGACGCTTCGCGAGGCGAGCTTCCGGCTGTGTCTCTCGCCCGGGCTGCTCGAGAAGCTGCTCGCGCTCCCCGACGGGGAGGAGCCCGAGCCCTACACGCAGTCGAGCGAGTCCGTCGCCGTCCACGTCGTCGAGGTCTCGGCCGACGGGAGCGGCGTCACCGGGGTGACCGTCACCCGCGGGGGCAGTGCCCGATCGACGTCGGAGCCGGCCGCGCGGGCCGCCTACGAGCTCCTCGAAGGCCGCCTCGCCTCGCCCGGCGTCCACCCACCGGAGGACGCGATCCCCAATCCCGAGGCGTTCCTCGCCCTACTCGACACGGAGGTCCGATGGCAATAGCCACCACCGATCGTCTCTGGAAGCACTTCACCCCTGCCTCCGCCGGCGGCATCGTCATCGACCGCGGCGAGGGCTGTCGGATCTGGGACTCCGAGGGGCGCGAGTACCTCGATGCGCTCGCCGCCCTCTACTGCGTCAACATCGGCTACGGGCCCTGGCCCGAGATCGTCGAGGCGGCGACCAGGCAGCTCGAGAAGCTGCCCTTCTTCACGAACTGGGTCGGCTTCGCGACCGAGCCGTCGCTCCAGCTGGCCGAGAAGCTCGCCGAGCTCGTCCCGATCGATGTCGGGCGCATCTTCTTCGTCTCGGGCGGCTCCGAGGCGATCGAGGCAGCGCTCAAGGTCGCGCGGCAGTACCACCGCCTGAACGGCGAGGCGACGCGGTACAAGTACATCACGCGGCGGAGCGCGTACCACGGGACGACCATGGGCGCGCTCTCGATCAACGGGAGTCCCGCGCTCCGCGCCCAGTTCGAGCCGCTTCTGCCCGGCTGCCTGCGTGCGCCGATGCCATACCGCTACCGCTGCGCGTACTGCGAGGGGCGGAGCGCCTGCACCCTCCAATGCGCTGACGAGATCGACGGGATCATCCGGAACGAGGACCCGCAGACGGTCGCGGCCGTCATCCTCGAGCCGGTCCAGAACTCTGCCGGATCGATCACGCCGCCGGAGGGTTACTTCGAGCGCGTGCGGGAGATCTGCCACGAGCACGGCGTCCTGCTCGTGGCCGACGAGGTGATCTGCGGCTTCGGCCGCGTCGGCGAGTGGTTCGGGTCGACCCGCTACGGCATCGAGCCCGACATGATGACCTTGGCCAAGGGCATCACGTCCGCCTACGCACCGCTCGGCGCGCTCGTCGCGAGCCAGAAGGTGATCGAGCCGTTCTGGGGCGAGCCGAAGCGGATGCTGACGCACGGGATCACGTTCGGCGGCCACCCGCTCTCGTGCGCGATCGCGCTCGCGAACCTCGAGATCATGGAGCGCGAGGATCTGGTCGGCCACGTCCGGCGGTACACGGACGAGTTCCGGAGCGCGTTCGACCGGCTCGCCGCCGAGCATCCGATGGTCGGCGACGTGCGCGGTGACGGCTTCTTCTACTCGCTCGAGCTCGTGAAGGACAAGGAGACGAAGGCGACGTGGTCGCCGGCCGAGCGGGACGAACTGATCAAGGGCTTCCTGACGCCGCGGGCGCGCGAGCTCGGCGTCTACATGCGCTTCGACGATCGCGGCGAGACGTGCGCCCAGTTCTCGCCGCCGCTCGTCGCCGGGCCCGCGGAGCTCGAGGAGTTCGTCGGGGTCCTGCGGCAGGTCCTGGACGAGGCCTCGGCACGCGAGAACGGCTGATCCCGGGTGCCGACGCTCCGCGAGCGCGCCCTCGGCCGCGGTCTCGGACGCCCTCGGCAGGCGCGTAGAGGAGCGGTTCGTAGCAGAGAAGCGCCTGTCGGTCCTCCAGCCGGCTCGCGGGCGAGCGCTCGAGATAGGTGCCGGAACGGGCCTGAGCTTCCGCACTACCCCGAAGTCGTCACAGAGGTCGTGGCGCTCGAACGGCACGCGGGAATGGGCGCGCGGGCCGAGCGCCGCGCACGCGAGTCTCTCCGGACGGTCCGTGTGCCGTCGAGGGATCGGCCGAGAACTTGCCGCTCCCGGACGCCTCGTTCGACACGGTCGTCTCGATGCTCGTGCTCTGCACGGTGGAGGATCCCGCGCGGGCGCTCGCCGAGATACGACGCGTGCTGCGGCCGGACGGGACGTTTCTCTTCGTCGAGCACGTCAGGTCGGACGATCCCTCGTGCGCTCGTTGGCAGGACCGCCTCGAGCGCCCCTGGGGCGTGGTCGCGATCGGGTGCCATCCGAATCGCGACACCGTCGCGACGATCCGGGGCGCCGGGTTCGAGGCCGGCGTGGTCGAGGAGGGCGAGCTGCCGCTCCCGCCGATCGTGAGGCCGTACGTGATCGGCGCGGCCGTACCGACCGCGTAACGCTGCCCGGCGCCGTCCCGCCATGGCGCCCGGCTAGGCGGCCGCGGCGCCTTCGATGAGGTCCGCGAGCCGCGCGGTGCCACGTTCGGCCCGGACCCGCCCCGAGATCTCTGCGAGTCGCGTCCGAAGCGCGTCGTCGCCGAGCAGGCGGTCGATCGCGCCGGTGAGCTCCGCGTCCTCGAAGCGGTACGGGTCGAGCCGCACGCCGACGCCCGTCTCGGCGGCGCGCTGCGCGTTGTCGTACTGGTCCCAGAAGAGCGGCAGGACGACCATCGGCCTCCCGAAGTGGAGGCACTCGCAGAACGTGTTGTTGCCGCCGTGGGTCAGGACGACGTCGACGTGCGGCATGAGCGAGACCTGCGGGACGAACGACGCGCCGGCCGCGTTCGCCGGGAGACGGAGCTCGTCCGCGCGCGCTCCGAGGGACACGAGCACGCGGTGGCCGGTTGTCCCGAGGACGTCGAGGAGGCGCTGCATCAGCTCGACGTCGGCGGACCCGAGGCTTCCGAGGCTCAGGTAAACGAGCGCGGCGTCGCCGTCGGCGATCTCGGCCGGGAACTCGTACGGCTCGTCCGTCGCCCGGACCGACGATCCGACGCGGTGCCAGCCCGGGCCGAGGGCGTCGCGCCGCGGGTAGTCGACCTCGGCCGGATAGACGTAGACGTTCGCCTGAGGCGAGACGTGCTGGAACTCGAGCTCGCGAAGCGGCCCGCTCCCACGCTCGGCGTGGAGCTTCGCGAACTCGGCCCACGTCGGCAGCACCGAGCGCCGGTACTCGGCCCGGTACTCGTCCCAGCCGGCCCGGTCGTCCGCGGCGTAGCCCGAGAACGTCGGCGGCACGTCCGGGTCTGCCATCTCGAGCGGGTTGCAGGAGACGACCCGCACCCACGGAGTCCCGTGGCGTTGCACCGCCGGCCACGAGCTGACGCAGTCCTCGACGACGACGTCGGGCAGAACGTCTTCGAGGATCTCCCCGAGCCGCTCGTCGCCGTAGGCAATGCCGTCCGCGAGCACCTGCCACGTCGGCTGGATGAACTGCGCCACCTGCTCGAGTGTGGGCTTGCGAAAGATCGGCGCGGTCTCGCGGACGAAGTCGACCCAGAACTGGCCGACGGACTCGCCCTCCTCAGCAGGCGGCGTCGTGCGAAGGAGGCGCTCCTCGAGGCCGACCTTCTCGATCTCGCCGGCGAAGCTCTCGGTGATCGCGAAGACGCAGTGGTGGCCGCGCCTGCGCAGGACATCCGCGATGCCGATCAGGTTGTTCGTCGGCCCCCAGGCGTCAGGCTCGGGGACGAAGACAGCGGTGCTCAGGTCTCGCCCTCGCCGAAACCGCTGACGCCGATCAGGTGGCCCTCGGGATCGCGGAAGAGTCCGATCACCGTCCCGGGCGTCGGGCTCTCGGGCCCCATCACGCGTGTGCCCCCGAGCTCTTCGGCCTTGGCGAGCGCGGCGTCCACGTCGGCGACGCCGACGTACCAGGTCACGTGCCCCTCGCCCTGCGACGTCGCCCCGATGCCGCCGCCGATGTGCTCCTCGTCTCTCGGCACGAGCGCGTACTCGACGCCGGGAGCGGACGCATCCTGGATCTCCCACTCGAAGAGCTCGCGGTAGAACGGGACCAGGGCGTCCTTGTCCTTTCCTACGACCTCGAAGTGGACGACCGGGTTCTTCACGGGACCTCCTCCTAGAAGCGGTGGGCCGGCTCGAGCACGAGCCGCTCGCGCCGGAAGGGCAGCGGAGCGGCCGGGTTCTCGGAGTCGATCTCGCGCGCGAGCCGGTGACCGTCGAAGATCGCCTCGGCGGGGATACGCGGAGCCACGCAGTCGCCGATCCGGTAGAGCGCCTCGACGCCGTTCTCGTCGAGTGCGTCGCGGTCGGCTGCGAGCTCGAGGTAGAGCGCCTCGTTCGAGAGCCGCTGCGTCACGAGGACGACCGCGTCGGCGGCAAGGTCGAGCGGCTCGCCGAACTCGTCCGCCGCGTGCACGCGGCCGGGCTCGATCCCGGAGAGGACGACACCTGGCCGCTGGGCGACCCCGACCCGATGAAGGTGCTGGCGGAGGAGCGGGCCCTCGAGCGTCTCGTCGCAGTAGGGAGCGATCCGCTCGAGGCAGGTCGCGAGCTCGACTGCGAAGCCCTCTCCGGCGAGGTGCTCCGCTACGCCGGCACCCGTGAAGTACCCCTCGCCGTCCCAGACGAGGACCCGCTCGCCCGTCGGCCGTTTGCCTTCGCGCATGACCTGCTCGGGCGTGAGCACGTGGGGGAGCGACACGTCGGCGCCCGGGACGGGCTCGTGCGTGACGCCGTTGAGCCCGTCCGTGGCCCAGCGCGCCCCAGTTGCCACGACGACGATCTCGGCGCCGTACTCCCGAACGTCCTCGGCCGAAAGCCGCTGACCCGTGATCACCTCGACGTTCCGCAGCCGCTCGAGTTGGATTCGACGCCAGTTGACGACCCGCGCCCACTCCCCGAGGCCGGGCAGCTGCGGGATCCAGCGGAAGGACCCGCCGAGGTCTCGCCCCGCCTCGACGAGGTGCACGCGGCGGAACCCGCGCTTGCCGAGGACGATCGCGCACTCCATCCCCGCGGGCCCGGCGCCGACGACGAGCACGTCGCGGTCGGCGTTGTCCGCCTCGTCGAAGCGCTCTGGGTGCCATCCGCGCCGGTACTCCTCGCCGGCGGTCGCGTTCTGGGTGCAGCCGAGGTGATGGCCGCTCTCCGACTTCGAGATGCAGACGTTGCAGCCGATGCATTCGCGGATCTCGCCGTAGGCACCCTCCTCCACCTTGCGGGGGAGGAACGGGTCTGAGATGGATGGTCGCGCGGCCCCGATCAGATCCCAGGCGCCCGAGCGCACGATCTCCGCCATTCGGTCGGGGTTCGTGAGGCGTCCGACGCCGACGATCGGTTTCGCGGTCGCCTCGCGGATACGGCCGGTCCACTCGAACTGGTGGCCCTCCGCGTAGAAGCGCGAGGCGCCGGAATCCTTCGACCACTCGGCGATCGAGCCGACGTTCACGTCCCAGAGGTCGACGAGGTGGTCGGCAAGGGCGACGAACTCGAGTGCGTCGCTGACCGTGATCCCCGGGGTGAGGTCGACCCCGATGCGCGTCGCGATCGCGCAATCGTCGCCGACAGCCTCGCGTACAGCCTCCAGGATCTCGAGCCAGAAGCGCGCGCGGTTGTCGAGCGAGCCGCCGTATTCGTCCGTCCGTCGGTTGTAGTAGGGCGAGAGGAACTGCGTGAGCAGGTACGAATGGCCGCCGTAGACGTAGACGATGTCGAAGCCGGCCGACCGCGCCTGTTGCGCGGCCCAGACCCAGTCCCGGCGGACGCGGGCGAAATCGGCACGTTCCATCACCTTCGGCACGTGGATCGGGTCGTAGTCGCTCGCGAGCTGGCTCGGGCCGATCCCCGGCCAGCGCGACTGCCGGGCCGACGCGTGCCCACCGGTATGCGTGAGCTCGATCCCCGCGAGCGAGCCGTGCTCGTGCACCTCGTCGCAGAGCACAGCAAGGTTCTGAGTGTCGTCCTCGTCCCAGAGTCGCGCCGAGACGTACGGCGACTCATCCGAATCCTCGCTGACGGGGGAGTACTCGGTGTTGACGGCCGCCCAGCCGCCCTCGGCCTTCGTCGCGCGGAAGCGCGCGTGGGAGCCGGGCTTCTCGGTGCCGAAGCCCGTGCAGTGCGGCACTTGGTAGAAGCGGTTCCGAAGCGTCTTCGGTCCGATCCGAACTGGCTCGAAAAGGACGTCGTGCTTCGGGTCGCGCGCCACGGCGCGAGTCTACGGGTCTCTCGCTGGGGGAGCGAGATTCCGCGACGCGTCCGCTGCAGTTTCGGCTCGAGCAGCGTGAGACACGCGCGAACTTCGACGATACGCTCGCCTCGGGGAGGAGGTGGGTACACCTTAACTACGCGCGAGATTAAACGCGTGCGGAGAGAGTTGGCGCTGGGGCGCGCAAGGCGAGTGCCAACGCATGCGACCCCGGCCTTGCGAGACCGCGTTCCCCCGGTGGTTCGGCTCGCCCAGTCGCGCCCGCATAGGATCGCCCGGGTGGCCCACGCGACCCGGACACGGATCGGCGGACACGTCATCGTCGAGTGCCTCGAGGCGCTCGGCGCCGACACGGCCTTCGGCCTTCCGGGCATCCACGCGCTCGCCATGTTCGACGGGCTGCGCTCGAGCGGTGTCCGCTACATCGGGACGCGCACCGAGCTGAACGCCGCCTTTGCGGCCGACGGCTACGCGCGCGCCTCCGGCCGCCCGGCGCCCGTCCTCCTGTCGACCGGGCCCGGGGCGCTCAACTCGCTCACCGGGATCATGGAGGCCTCGAGCGCCCACGTTCCGGTCGTGGCGATTGCGAGCCAGATCCCGACCGACCTCATCGGACGCGGGCGAGGGTACCTCCACGAGCTCCGCGACCAGGCGGCCTCGTTCCTCCCGCTCGTCAAGTGGACGGAGCGCGCCACGAGCGCCGCCGAGATCCCCGAGATGCTCGCCGAGGCTTGGCGTCGTGCCCAGGCGCCGCCGAGCGGTCCCGTCTTCGTCGAGATCCCGGTGGACGTCCTCACGGGCGAGGCCGACCTCGCGCCGGTCGACGAGCTTGACGGAACGCCAGACCAGTCGCCGGTGCCCGACGTCGCAGAGGCCACGAATGTCCTCGCGCGCGCCGAGCGGCCCGTCCTCTGGGCCGGTGGCGGCGTCCTCCGCTCCGGCGCATGGGACGAGCTCCGTGCGCTGGCCGAGCGACTCGGGGCGCCCGTCGCGACGACCTATATGGGCAAGGGCGCCTTTCCCGAGGAGCATCCGCTCTCGCTCGGCTCGGCGGCGGACGAGGCGGCCTTCCAGGACGCAGTCGCGGACGCCGACGTTCTCCTTTGCGTCGGCACGGAGCTCGGAGCGGAGACCACCGGGCAGTACGCCTTCCGTCCGCGTGGCCGCATCGTCCAGATCGATGCCGTGCGTGAGCGGATCGGCGCGAACTACGAGGCGCTCGGACTCGTCGGAGACGCGAAGGCGACGCTCGGCGAGCTCCTCGGCGCGCTTGGCCCGGGCGAGCCCGCGACGGACGGTGCCGGCACGGCGAGGGCGACACGCGAGCGAATCGAGCGCGGCCTCGACGAGCAGGAGCGCGACCTGGAGCGCGGGCTCCTCCGGACGATCCGCGAGGCGCTTCCGCGCGATGCCGTCGGCGCCTGGGACATGACGATCCTCGCCTACTGGGCGGGTGCGCACTTTCCCGCGCTCGAGCCGCGCCGCTTCCTCTATCCACTCGGTTCGGGGACGCTCGGCTACGCCTGGCCGGCGGCGCTCGGGGCGGCCGCAGCGACCGGGGGCCCGACCCTCGCCGTCGCGGGCGACGGCGGCATCCACTATGGCCTCTCCGAGCTTGCGAGCGCGCGCGGCAACGGCCTCGACGCCACGCTCCTCCTCGTGGACGACGGCGGCTACGGGATCCTGCGCGAGTACCAGCGTGACACGTTCGGTGAGACGTTCGGGGTCGACCTCGCCCAGCCGGACTTCGCGCGGCTCTTCGACGCGTTCGGGATTCCGTACCGAGATGCGACCCCCGAGAGCCTCGCAGAGGATCTCTCCTGGGCGCTCGGCACCGGAGGCACGAGCGCGGTGCTCCTGCGCACACGGCTCGAGATGTGGGCTCCGACGCGGTGACCACGACGTGGAGCGAGTTCGTCAAGCGCTCGCTCCTCGGCCTCGAGCCGTACAGCCCGGGCCCGAGCGTTGCCGAGCTGCGCGCCCGCTACGGCCTGGACGAGATCGTCAAGCTCGACTGGAACGAGGGGCTCCTTGGCCCCTTCCCCGGCGTGCTCGAGGTAACCGCGGCCGAGCTCGCGAATGCCTGGATGTACCCGGAGCAGGCCTACGCGGACTTCCGCGCCGCCCTGGGCGACTGGCTCGGCATTCCGCCCGAGCGGATCGTCCCCGCCCACGGGATCCAGGCGCTCGTCGCCTCGCTCTCGGCCGCGGCGATCCTCCCGGGTGACCGCGTCGTCCTCCCTGCCCCGACCTACGGCCTGTACGCGCAGGTCTTCACCGCCGCGGGCGCCTCGATCGAGCGCGTCCCGGCGGCACCGGACCTCCGGCTCGACCTCGAGCGCATGGCCGCGGCCGCGGATCGCACCGGCGCGAAGCTGGTGGTCGTCTGCGATCCCAACAACCCGACCGGCTCGCTCGTCGAGCGCGCCGAGTGGGACGCGTTCCTCGACGCCTTGCCGGACCGATGCGCCGTCGTCGTGGACGAGGCGTACGTGGAGTACGTGGATCCGGCGCGAGCGCTCGGCCGCGAGCGGGACGTCGCCGACGGGCGCCCGGTGATCCTCTTCCGGACGTTCTCGAAGATCTTCGGGCTCGCAGGGCTCCGGCTCGGCTACGCGGTCGTCCACGAGGACCTCCGAGCACTCATCGACGTGGTCCAGGAGCCATTCAACGTCAACCGGGCCGCCCTTGCGGCCGGGAAGGCGAGCCTTGCGCGGGCCGACCTCGTTGCCGAGCGGCGCGCGCAGGCCGCCCGCGCGCGCGACCTCCTCGCGCTGCGGCTCGAAGAGCTCGGGGCGACCGTCTACCGGTCGCAGGCGAACTTTTTGCTGGCCGACCTCGGTGTCGACGACATCGTGCTCACCGAGCGGCTCGCGCGGCGCGGCTACCTCGTCCGTGCCGGGAGCGAGTTCGGCCTCGGGGGCCACGTCCGGATCACCGTCGGACCCGACGGGGTGATGGCGCGCGTCGCCGACGAGCTCGCCGCGGTGCGGTTCGAAGTGGCGGAATCCGCCGGGACCGAACAAACTTAGCTGCCGACGGCGCCTGCGACGCCAGCCACCCCACCAACGACTCCGGAGGAGAACGATGATGCGGCATCCAAAGGAACGGCCGGGCCGCTTTGACCGGCGCGAACTCCTACTCGGCGCGGTAGGGGCCGCGGCGGGGATCTCGGGCGGGAGCTTCCTCGCCGGCTGCAGCTCGTCGACCGAGCCCGAGGGCTCCAGTCCGACGGGGACAACGGGCGAGGCGCTCGGGCCAGGCGGACTGCCGCTCGCGCGGCCCGACAAGCGGGTGAAGCTGCCGCTCTGGGAGGACCCGATCGAGTCCGGCCTCGAGCCGGAGAGCGGGGGAACGTTTACGGTCTTCAACTACCCGTATTACTTCTACAAGAAGCTCCTGCGCGAGTTCGGCGAGAAGTACGACGTCGAGGTCCGGTACACCGCCTTCGACAACATCGCATCCGGGATCCAGCGCCTGGCCTCGGGCGCCGTCGAGCCCGACGTGATGGAGATGACGCCGGACAACCTCGACCGCGTCGTCGCGGGCAAGCTCGTCAAGCCGCTCAACCTGGACTACATCCCGAACCTGAAGAAGAACGTCTGGCCGGAACTCGTGAGCCCCTTCTACGACGTCGACTCCCACTACACCGTGCCCTACACCTGCTACGCGACCGGCATCGGCTGGCGCAGCGACCACGTCAAGGAAGACATCAGGGGCATGAGCCAGCCGTGGGACATCTTCTGGGAGGCGCAGGCGTACAAGGGCAAGACCGCGCTCCTCAGCGAGTCGCGCGAGACGATCGCGATGGCGCTCTTGCGCAAGGGCATCACGGACATCAATACGGAGGATCCGAAGCTGATCGACCAGGCGGTCGCCGACCTGAAGGAGCTCTACGACGTCTGCAACATCAAGGTGGGCGATAGCCAGTTCCAGACGCTGCCCGAGGGAACGAGCTGGCTGAATCAGGCATGGTCGGGGGACCCGATCGCCGCGTACATCTACTACCTGCCGAAAGGAACGCCTGCGTCCGTCCTCCAGTACTGGAAGGCGCCGAAGGGCAAGGTGCCGGTGCAGAACGACAACTTCTGCATCTGCTCGACGACGAAGAAGCCGGTGCTCTCGCACCTCTTCCTGAACTACATGCTCGACAACGGCGTCGCGCACTCGAACTTCGTCGACTTCAACGGCTACCAGCCGCCCATCAACGAGATCGACCCCGGCTCGCTCGTGAAGAAGGGCGTTGTGCCCCGCCACCTGGAGAACGCCATCCTCACGAATAACGACTTCGGGCCGGACTCGCTCCAGGAGATGACGCTCACCTCCAAGGGTGACCAGCTCTGGCAGGACGGCTATTCGGACTTCCTGGCGGCCGGGTAGACCCCGGTGTATCGGCGTTGGCTCTGGCCCGGGTTCGCACTTCCAGGGACGCTCTGGCTGATCCTGCTCTTCCTCGTGCCGTTCTACGCGGTCCTCGCGGTCGCGTTCGGCACGGTCGACCCGATCCTGCAGCAGCCCGTTCCGATCTGGAACCCGCTCGAGTGGAACGTCGGCTGGATGACCGAGACGCTCAGCCGGTTCGCCCCCGGCGGAACGTTCTACGGCGTCGCGATCCGCACGATCGTCTACGTCGTCGTCTCGCTTGCGCTCTGTCTCCTGATCGGCTACCCGGTCGCGTACTACATCTCGCGCCACGCAGGCCGCACGAAGAACGTGCTGCTCATCCTCCTGATCCTGCCGTTCTGGATCAGCTACCTGATGCGCATGCTCGCCTGGGTGAACCTGCTCGCGCCCGACGGCTACGTGAACCGGTTCCTCACCTTCACGCACCTCCTGGGCGAGCCGCGCGACTGGCTCGGCGGCGCGCCCTCGACGGTCATCCTCGCGCTCGTCTACGGGTACATCCCGTACCTGATCCTGCCGCTCTACGCCGCGCTCGACCGGATCGACCGGAGCCACCTCGAAGCGGCGCGTGACCTCGGCGCGAGCCCCCTCCGCGCCTTTCTGCACGTGACGCTCCCGCTCTCGAAGGCGGGCATCCTCGGGGGCGCGGTCCTGATCACCCTGCCGATGTTCGGCGACTACTACACGCCGAACCTCGTCTCGGGCGCGCCGGCGACGTCGATGATCGGGAACCAGATCGACCTCTACTTCCACGGCGGCCCGCAGCCAACCATCGGCGCGGCGATCACGGTACTCCTCGCCGCGTTCCTGACGGTCCTCATGGCGTACTACATGTGGACGATCCACCGCGCCACACACGAGGTGCGCGACGTATGACCACGGTCGCCGAGCGCCAGGCGGCGCCGTCGCTCTCGACGTGGGAGCGCGTCCGCGGCTGGGTCACGAACCCGTGGGGGCGGCCGCGCTTCCTCGTCCTCGTCACGTGGGGTTACATGATCTGGGCGATCGTCCCCGTCCTGATCGCGATCCAGTTCTCCTTCAACGCGTCGCGATCGCGTACAACCTGGGCGGGCTTCTCGACGCGGTGGTACTGGGGCGATCCGGTGGACTCGGTCTGGAACGATCCGGGGCTGCGGCACTCACTCGAGCAGAGCCTGAAGCTCGCGGGAGCCGACGTTCTGATCGCGACGCCCATCGGCGTGCTCCTCGCGCTGGGGCTCGCCCGCTGGCGCGGACGCGGCTCGCGGCCGGCGAACTTCCTCATGCTCTTCCCGCTCGTGACGCCCGAAATCGTCATGGGCGTCTCGCTCCTCCTCGTCTTCTCGCACGTCTTCACGTTCGTGCACACGGGCACGCTCGCGCAGATCCTCGGTCACGTGACGTTCTCGATCTCCTACGTCGTCGTGATCGTCCGCGGGCGCCTCTTCTCGATCGGACGCCAGTACGAGGAGGCAGCGGCCGACCTCGGTGCCTCGCCGACCTCCGCGCTCACGCGCGTGCTCCTGCCGCTCCTCGCCCCGGCGATCGTCGCGAGCGCGGCCATTGTCTTCGCCATTTCCATCGACGACTTCGTGATTAGTCAGTGGCTCTCGAGCGGGGAGGACACCGACACCGTTCCGATCCAGATCTACAGTGCGACACGGGGCGCACCGCTTCCGTCCACGAACGCGATCGCCACCATCATGCTCCTCGTCACCTTCGTCTCGATCCTCCTTGCGTTCCTCGTCTGGCGTGTCTTCACGCGCGGCGAGCGGCGCGCGGCGCAGAGCACGGCCGAGAGCATGGGAGCGTTTACGGTCTGATGGCGCGCGGCGAAATCCAGCTCCTCGATCTGACGAAGGTCTTCGAGGATGTCACGGCCGTCGACCACGTCGACATCGACATCCCGGCCGGCGAGTTCTTCTCGCTCCTCGGGCCGTCGGGCTGCGGGAAGACGACGACTCTCCGCATGGTGGCCGGCTTCGAGCAGCCCACCTCGGGCCGGATCCTCCTCGACGGCGCCGACGTCGCGTACACGCCCCCGCACAAGCGGAACGTGAACACGGTGTTCCAGAACTACGCGCTGTTTCCGCACCTGAACGTGTTCGACAACGTCGCCTTCGGTCTCCGGCGGGCGAAGCGGCCGAAGGACGAGGTGCGAGAGCGCGTCGGCCGCGCGCTCGAGCTCGTGCAGCTCACCGGCCTCGAGAAGCGGAAGTCCGCGCAGCTTTCCGGGGGCCAGCAGCAGCGCGTCGCTCTCGCCCGTGCGCTCGTTCTGAATCCGGCCGTCCTCCTCCTCGACGAGCCCCTCGGTGCGCTCGACGCGAAGCTCCGCAAGGAGCTCCAGCTCGAGCTGAAAGCTTTGCAGCAGGAGGTCGGGATCACGTTCGTCTATGTGACTCACGACCAGGAAGAGGCGCTCACCATGAGCGATCGAATCGCCGTCATGGCGAACGGCCAAGTCGAGCAGATCGGGACGCCGAAGGACGTCTACGAGGAGTCGGCGACCGTCTTCGTGGCCGACTTCCTCGGCGTCTCGAACCTGATGGACGGCGAGGTCACGGGCCGCGACGGCACCGCGCTTCGGGTGCGGGTCGGCGAGGTCGAGCTGCGGGCCGAGCGCGGCGAGGTCGCGACGACCGGGCCTGCGAAGGTCGTCATCCGGCCCGAGCGAATCGAGCTCGAGGCGTACGGGGAGAACGGCGCTGCCAACCGCCTCCCCGGCATGGTCGAGCGGGTCGTGTACGTCGGCGCCGCGCAACAGCTCGTCATCCGGCTCGCGACCGGCGAGCAGCTCCAGGCGCTCGTCCAAAACGACGGCGCACCGCTTGAGTGGGAGCAGGGGACGCCGGTGCGCGTGCACCTCCCGCCGAGCGCGCTCCGCGTGCTCGAGCTCCGGCAAGCCCTGGCGGACACGACCGCGGACGAGGGGTAGCGTGGCCGACCTCCTGGAGGTCCGGCGGGAGGGCCCGGCCGCTGTCCTCGGTTTCAACCGCCCCGAGAAGCTGAATGCGATTTCGACGGAGGTCGAGGCCGCGATCCACGATGCGCTTGGCTCGGAGGCCGTCACCGGTGCACGCGCGGTCGTCTTCGTCGGATCGGAGCGGGCCTTCTCGGCCGGAGCGGACCTCTCTGAGCCGCGGGACGAGAGCCCGGCCGCGATCGACGCGTACTACCGCACCGAGGGTGCGGTCTACGAGCGGATCGCGCGAGTGCCGCAGCCGACTTTCGCCGCCATCACCGGCTGGTGCCTCGGCGGCGGCCTCGAGCTGGCGCTCGCCTGCGACTTCCGCATCCCGGACGAGGAGGCGACCTTCGGCCTGCCCGAGGTCGAGCTCGGGATCCTGCCGAGCTCCGGAGGCGCGCACCGGCTCGTCCGCGCCGTCGGGCCGACCCGTGCGAAGGAGCTCATGCTCCTCCGTCCGCGCTTTGGCGCCGACGAGGCACAGCGCGCGGGGCTCGTGACGGAGGTCACGCCGGCCGGCGGCGCGCTCGGGCGCTGTCTCGAGCTTGCCGAGCGCATCGCTGCCCTGCCGCCGCTGGCCGTCACGACGATCAAGCACGCGGCGGACGCGATGGCGGAGACGCCGCGCGAGACGTCGGTGCTTCTCGAGCGGCTTGCGTACGCCACGCTCGCGCAGACGGACGAGGCGCGCGCGGCCGGAGAGCGCTGGCACGAGCGGTCGAAGGGCTAGGAGGGCAGGAGCTCGTCGCCGAGGGCGATCTCGCCTGGCTCCTCGACGTTCGCGTAGACGCCGAAGGGGACGCCGCCGTCGGGAAGCCGCCCGCGGTACGCCTTGATGGCGCGGAGCGAGTCGAAGTCACGCTCGCCCGTGTCGGGATCCTTCGTCGTGATCACGCAGCGCGGCACGGGCGCCCCGACGCGGATCCCGGCGCTGCCGACCCGGAAGCGTCGTCCCGCCCATGTGTCTTCTTCGTGCGGCTCGCACCCGTCGAGCTCGACGGCCATCCGGAACCGGCGCCCGTCGAGACGCTCAAGGCCTGTCTGATGGGCGAGCTCGTCCACCGAGGCGGTCGAGAGCAGCGTCAGCACCTCGACGTCGAAGGCGCCTCCGACGACGTCGGCCCGGACGACCCGCAAGGGGCGCCCGACGTACTCCGAGAGCGCCTCCGCGAACGGACCGTCCACGAGGCGGCCGGCGACCGGTCGTCCCCAGAAGTTGGTGGGCGCCGCGCCCTCGGCGCGGACGACGTCCTCGACGACGCGACCGTCCGGGAAGCGGAGTGCCAACCGTTCGGCCTCGTGGTCGTACTCGGCGCGGATGCGCATCATCGGCCCGTGCTTCGACGCGTTGAAGAGCGAGCCGCGCGCGTCGACGAGGAAGAACTCACGGTTCCCGGGGATGCCGTCGCGTTCGACGCGGATGCGATCCGGATGGTGAAGCGCGAGCCCCTTTACGGGCGTGACGGACAGGCGCGAGACGGTCGCCATGGCCCAAGCGTAACCGGCGCCTCCGCGGCGTCCGGCGCGGAAGATCGCGACCCCGCTGCGTGGATCTCCGCACGAACCGCGCGGGACACGCGCGCCTTTCGCGGATACGCTCGCAGTGGGGAGGAGGCTGGGTACGCCTTAACTCGCGCGTAGAAAGAGGATGCGGCGGATCTACGCAAGGCGCGGAACCGCCTCGGCCAGGCCCTCCTCGGCTCACGTGCGCGGCGGTGGCTCCCCGTGGCCCCAGGCATCCACGCCGCCGTCGACGACCACCGTGGTCCCGGTGACGTAGGACCCACCGTCCGTGGCGAGGAACGTGATCATTTCGGCCACGTCCTCGGGCCGCCCGAGGCGTCCGAGCGGCACGACGCGCTCCCACTCGGCGATCCGCTCGGAGCCGTACTGCGCGAGCCCCTCGGTCGCGATCGTTCCCGGCGCGACGCACACGGACCGGATCCCGTAGCGGCTCCACTCGCCGGCGAGCCCGGCAGCGAGGTTCTCGACAGCGGCCCGCGCCGCGGCCGCATGCGCCATTCCGGGGACCCCGCGCCGAGGGCTGAAGCCGACGAAGACGACGACGCCCGACCGCCTCGGGATCATCGAGCGCGTGGCGACGAGCCGCGTCACGTTCCACGCGGCGTCGACGGCGAGCCGGTGGACGGCCCGCCAGCCGTTCGGGGAGATCTCCTCGGCGGGTGCGATGAACTGTCCGCCCGCGTTGTTCACGAGGACGTCGATCACGCCGAATCGCTCGAGCGTCCGACCGACCAGAGCCTCGACCTGGTCGGCCTCGCGGACGTCAGCCGGGACGGCGAGGCACTCGGCCCCGGCGGTCGTCAGCTCGGACTTCACCGCGGAGAGCGGCTCGGGGCGCCGTCCGCACAGGACGACCGCTGCTCCAGTCTCGGCGAACGCGAGCGCCGTGGCGCGGCCGATTCCCGTCCCGCCGCCCGTGACGAGAGCGACCTTCCCGGCGTTCGCATCGTGCCGGAGCACGGTCACTGCGGCGTCACCCGGTCGCGCGTCTCGCGTCCCTCGAGCACGTCACGAATCGCCTCGACAGGTCGGCGGTAGGCGGCCGCCTCCGCCTCGGGGCTGAACCAGGCCGCGTGCGGCGTCAGCACGAGGTTCGGCCAGGCCGGCAGCTCGTCGGGCGGCTCGGTCGTCCACCCGTCGAACGCCGCTGCCGCGAGCCGACCGGCCACGAGTGCGTCGTCGACCGCTTCGACGTCCACGAGACCGGCCCGCGCCGTGTTCACCAGGATCGCGCCGTCGGGCATGAGGCCGAGCTCGCGGCGCCCGAGCAGGCCCTCGGTCTGCGCGTTCAGCGGGCAGTGGAGCGTCACGGCCCCGCACGCCGCGAGCAGGTTGTCGAGGCTCGAGGGCCGGGCGCCCGCGGTCGCGATGGCCTCGTCTGGGACGATCGGGTCGTGCGCCCAGACCTCCATTCCGAGCGCCAGCGTCCGTTCCGCCACCGCCCGACCGATGCGACCGAACCCGACGATGCCGAGACGTGTTCCGGCAAGCCGCGCCAGCGGCCCGGCAGCATGGTCGTCCCAGACGCCGTCACGAACGGAGCGGTCAAGGAGGACGACCCCGCGTAGCAGCGAGAGGAGGAGGGCGAGCGTCGAGTCCGCCATCTCCTCGACGCAGTAGTCGGGCACGTTGGCGACGACGACGCCTCGCTCCTCGGCGGCGGCCACGTCGACGTGGTCGAAGCCGACACTGCATGTCGCGACGGCGCGCAGGGCTGGAAGCCGATCGATCTCCGGCCGGCCGACGGGCTGGTCGGGGCCGACGAGGAGCGCGACGACATCGTCCCCGCGCGCGTCGGTCGCGAGCTCGACGGACGCTCCCGTCGGCTCGAGCACGCTGCGGGCGAGCTCGAGATCGAACGCGGGCTCGAGGACGAGGACACGGCCGGACAAGACCCGTATCATCACGCGACCTCCGCGGCCGTGCACGAGAAGCGCATCGAGCTCAGCTGACGCGATCAGGACGCCTACGGACCCGTCAACAACCTTCGTGTACTTGCAGACAGAGGCCCAGGGGCCCGGGGAAAAGACGCGGACGGCTACTTATCCGTCGCCTGTGAACTCGGCGAAGCAGCTTCTCGGACGTTCGACGTCTTGGCAATCGTCGCGTCCGACCCCACCTCGACCAACATCGTTCAAGCCGTCGCCGCCGTCGAGCCAATCGTCTCCGGCAAGGCCGAGAAGGTGGTCGTTCCCCGCATGGCCCGACAGGACCTCGTTGCGCGCGCTGCCGGTCAAGTCGTCAGCGAACAGAGCCAATGAGCCTGCGATAAAACGGCGCCGCTGTTGCCGAAAGCGCCTGTCGTCGCCAGCGCCGCCGTGTATCGCGTCAGCTCCGGGGCCGCCCCGAGTCATCGTTGCGCTGACCTTCAATCGCATCTTTGGCGCGTCCGCCACGAATCCGGTCGTCGCCGAGGCCCGTGATCAACTCGTCAGCCCGGTCCCCGCCACAAACCACGTCGGCCCCGCGCCGGCTCCTGACCACATCCTTGCCACGGCCAGCAACGATTACATCGCTCCGGCCCGTGCCGACATCAAACCAGCGCACGTCGCACGACATACCTCTCCCCCGCCAGGCGCATCAGGCGCCCGGAGTCGATAGTCGCACCTGACGCGAACCGGTGGAAGGACCGGCCTGTGGCTAGCTAGCAGCCTTCGGCTTCCGGCCCCGCCGAGCCGTTTGCCGGCCCTTCTTCCCTAGTTCGGCTGCTTCTTCGGCAGTTGCATCAATTTCGTAGTTGCCCCGCCGAGCATCATCGAACGACACGCGGATTACGGCCCCCTGGCCATCCTTGATCTCGTCGCCGGACAGGTCGCTTACACGAATGGTCTTGCGAGCCATGTTCCTCCTTCGGTTGGACGGTGCGCCGATCATAAAGGGACGATCCGGAGACCCGCCGCGGTGTCACTTCTACAACGGAAATCACGACCGAGAAGGCGTGGTTCACATCGTCGTTTTTCGCAGCGTTGTTCGTCTGAACGTCAAGCGTCTTATTTGTCCCGGAGATGGTGCAAGAGACACCGGCAGTCGCACATGCAGCCGCGAGGGTCGAGCCAGGGAATGTCGCTCCATCTCTCCAACCTGCGTCACGGAAAAGCCGGCGTGCGAGATGTTGTCGTCCGAAGTCGAGGGTAGTACTCGCCCGGGAAAACATGACCCGCCAGGCTGATTCCGGCTGATTGCGCGGTGATCGTTCCGTTCGCCTCGACGATGGCGTAGCGAGCTTTCAGGTGCCTGGCGTGGAGACCATCGAGCTCGTCGGCGTTTCTCGCGCCGCCCCAAATGCTTACGCCGTAGGCGAGGACGGCTGGTGCGGGCCGACGCCGCCTGTGACAGTACGCCGCCCCAATGCTTCGGCGGGCCAGAGGGGGGCTTAGGGGCCGGTCGCCGTCGTGCACAAGTGCGCCACCCCCCGGTGAGCACTTGCATGCCCGACCCCCTTATGACCCCTCCCTCATCGCCCAGAGGGACTTGGCAGATTCCCCGGACGTTCCGTTTCTAACCGGCGCGATGATCCCAGGTGTGCCGCGTGCCCTGTATCAAAGGGCGGCCACACTGCCCCCTGCCGGGGTTTCCGCCGGGCGGCCCACGCCCTAAGCGAGAGCGCCCCGCCGAACGCTCCGCGGACCGTTTCCAAACGTGTCCAGAAGGCGGCTAGGCTCCCCGGCCAATGCATGAGAAGCGCATCGAGATCCGCTGGCGCGACCAGGACGCCTACGGACACGTCAACAACGCCGTGTACCTCACGTACCTCGAGGAGGCGCGCGACGAGTGGCTCGAGCAGACGCTCGGGAGTGGAGAGGGGTTATGGGACTTCGTCGTCGCACGCGTGGCGATCGACTTCCGCCGGGAGCTGACCCAGGACGACGTCGTCGTCGTCGCCACATGCGAGCTCAGCCGCGTCGGCCAATCGAGCGTGGTGACGCGTGAGACGCTCGTCACCGCGGCTGGCCAGCTCTCGGCCGAGGCCGAGGCCGTGCTCGTCGCCCGTGACCGAGACGGCGGCTCGTCGAGGCCGCTGACCGAGGACGAACGGGCGGCCTTCCGGCGGGAGGCGGCGCTCGCCTAGCCTCGACCACCTCTTCTCGCCGCTCGCGCTCGGCCCGGTCGAGCTCGAGAACCGGATCGTCTCGACCGCGCACCAGACGACGCTGCCGCAGGACAACCTGCCGACGGACGACTTCGTCGCCTACCACGAGGCCCGGGCGCGCGGCGGGACGGGGCTCATCATCCTCGAGGCGACAGCCGTCCACCCCTCGGGGGTACTCACGGGGCACACGCTTGTCGGCTATCGCGAAGAGATCGTCGCCGGCTACGAGCGCGTGGCCGCCGCCGTGAAGCCGCACGGGACGCGCCTCTTCGTCCAGCTCCTCCACGGCGGCCGCGAGCAGATCGCGTCGGCGCCACGCCCACCGGCCGTCGCGCCCTCTGCCGTGCCGAGCCAGCGCTTCCGCGTCGAGCCGCGCGCGCTTCGCGACGAGGAGATCGAGTCGATCGTCGCGGGCTTCGCGCGCGCTGCGGGCCTCGCCGCGCGGGCAGGCCTCGACGGGATCGAGATCTCGGCGGCGCACAACTACCTCGTCGCCCAGTTCTTCGACCCGGAGATCAACCGCCGAACCGATCGCTGGGGCGAGCCGCACGCTTTCCTGCTCGCGGTCGTGATGGCGGTGCGCGAGGCTGCGGCGAAGCTCGCAATCGGCGTCCGGCTTTCGGCGGACTGCGGCCCGGCCCGCGAAGTCGTCGGCGAGCTTCGCGGCCGCGCCGACTACATCCACCTGGCCGTCGGCGACTCTTCGACGTACCTCGGCTCGATCGGGATCGTGCCGCCTCCGCCGACCGACGAGAACGAGTGCGCGAAGTGGACGGAGCCGTTCCACGTCGGACCGCCGGTGATCGCGACATCGCGGATCGTCGATCCAGAAGCGGCCGATCGCCTGATCGCGGACGGGGTCGCCGACGCGGTTGGGATGAACCGCGCGCTGATCACCGATCCCGATCTCCCGCGCAAGGCGCGCGAGGGGCGCACGGATCGCGTGCTCCGGTGCCTTGCGTGCAACGCCTGCATCGCGCACTACCACGCGGAGACCCCGATTGCGTGCGCCCAGAACCCCCGCACGGGCCGCGAGCGGACCCTGCCTCTGCCCGAGCGCGCCGAACGGTCTCTTCGCCTTGTCGTCGTCGGCGCCGGCCCGGCCGGGCTCGCCGCGGCGGTCGAGGCTGGGCGAAGCGGCCACTCGGTCGTCCTCCTCGAGCGGAGCCCGCGGATCGGCGGCCAGGTCGCCCTGGCCGGCGCTGCCCCGGGGCACGCCGAGCTTGCGGCGGCTCTCGAGCGGAATTACGCGATGCTGCTTGAGGAGGCGGACGTGGAGCTTCGGCTCGACGAGGAGGCAGACGCCGACTCGGTCGAGGCGCTCGCCCCGGACGCGGTCGTCGCGGCGACCGGCGCCCGGCCGTACGCGTCGCCCCGGACGTTCGACGGCGTCCGCGTGCTCTATGCCTGGGACGTCCTCCTGGGGCCCGTTCCGGAAGGCGGGCGCGTCGTCGTCGCGGACTGGGGCGGCGATCCGGCTGGCTTCGACGCGGCCGAGCTCCTCGCCGATGCCGGCTGCGACGTCACGCTCGCGCTGGCCTCCGTGACCGCGGGCGAGTCGATGCACCAGTACCAACGGAATCTCTACCTGGCCCGGTTCGCCCGGCTGGGCGTCCGCCTCGAGCACCACGTCGAGGCGGTCGACGCGCGGGACGGGGCCGTCCGCCTCGCGAGCATTTTCGCACCCGATGTCGAGCGCGATCTGCCGGCGGACACCCTCGTCCTTGCCCTCGGCCGGGTACCGCAGGGCGGCCTCGCGGACGAGCTGCGCGCGCGCGGGCTCGTCGTCGAGGAGGCCGGCGACGTCCTCTCGCCCCGCTCGATCGAGGAGGCGATCCTCGAGGGGACGCTCGCCGCGCGGTCCGTGACGGATCAGGTCGGAGAGGCGCGGGCCGCCCGTCGCTAGATCGGCGCCTGCGCGGGCGGCGTGAGAGGATCGCATCCTGTCCGCCGCTATCCCAACCATCCCACCGCTTCCGCCCGAGGTCGTCGAGCTCAAGGCACGCGCCGGACGCTTCCTCGAGGAGGAGATCTATCCGCTCGAGCAACGGATCGCCGAGACAGGCGAGATCGACTTGGACGCCTACCGCGCCGCGAAGGCGAAGGCGCGCGAGCAGGGGTTCGCTGGCCGCAACGTTCCGAGGGAGCACGGCGGCCCGGGCTGGCCGATGCTCGCCATGGTGGCGCTCGAGGAGGAGGCCGGAAAGGCGACGAACGGACTCGGCTTCATCGTCGCAGAGCGGGCGCCGATCGAGCTGCTCGAAATGGCGGGCCCGGAGCAGATCGAGCGCTACGTGCTCCCCGTCTTCCGCCACGAGCGGATGGAGGCGTGGGCGATCACCGAACCGGACGCGGGCTCGGACGTGTCTGGCATCCGTGCGACGGCGACCCGTGACGGCGAGGACTGGATCCTGAATGGCGAGAAGTGGTTCGTCACCGGCGGAGAGAAGGCGGACTTCTTCCTCGTGCTCGCGAACGGCCCGGACGGGCAGGAGCTCTTCTTCGTCGACAAGGGGACGCCGGGGTGCGAGGAGATCCGCACGCCGCGGTTCATGCACGATCCCTACCTCTACCACCACCCCGAGCTCCGGTTCACCGACTGCCGTGTGCCCGAGGCGAACCGCGCGCCGTCGAGCGGGAACGAGGGCGCCAAGCGCTGGTTCGTGATCGAGCGGCTGATGATTGCCGCCCGCTGCTGCGGTGCTTCCCAGCGTCTGGTCGACGAGGCAACGGCATGGTCGAAGGAGCGCGAGGCGTTCGGTCAGCCGATCGCCGACTTCCAGGCCGTCCAGTTCATGCTCGCCGACTCGCTGACCGAGCTCCTGGCCGCGCGGCTCCTCACGTACCACGCTGCCCAGGCGTTCGACGAGGAGCCCGACGAGAAGGTCGTGCACGGCAAGGTCGCGATGGCGAAGCTCTACGCCTCGGAGATGGCGGGCCGCGTCGCCGACCGCGCCGTCCAGCTCTTCGGCGGTCGCGGCTACATGGCCGAGAACGTCGCCGAGCGCCACTTCCGAGAACTGCGCGTCGACCGGATCTGGGAGGGGACGAGTGAAATCCAACGCGTGATCGTCGCCCGCGGCCTCCTCAAGCGCGGGCGGGCGCCGTACGACGGGTCCGATTAGGAGGGCTTGGCGAAATAGTCGTTGGGGCCGCCGAGCCGCGCTGCTCCTCTCTGAGGCGTCGTCGTCGGTTGCACGCATCCGTGTTTCAGTCTCACGCACGAACGCGCTCTGCGTCCTTGCCTCGAAACGAGCAGCGCACCCCTGCGACGAAGACCATTCCGCCAAAGCCTCCTAGGCCGCCGCGCCGAGCTCGAGCGCCAAGGCGCGGCGGAGGAGGCCGGCCGCTCGGGTGGGATCCGTCATCTCGAGGAGGACCTGGCTGCCGAGACCGTCGACGGTGGCGGCGAGCCGCGCTGCCGCCTGGGCGGGGTCGACCGACATCGGGACGGAGCGGTCGTCGCGCCCCTCGGCAAGGAGCGTTTCGATCCGCTCGACCCACCCGCGGTAGCCCGCCTCGATCGCGGGGCGGAGGTCGGCGTCGAAGAGCGCGCTCGACCAGAGTTCGTTCCAGAGCACCCAGTTGTCGCGGAAAACGAGGTCGTCCTCGACATAAAGCACGAGGAGCCGTTCGAGCTTTTCCGCGGCCGTATCGAGTCCGTACAGCTCGGCCTCGACTCGCTCCTGCACCCGCTCCTCCGCCCACGAGAAGGCGCGGGAGAGAAGCTCGGACTTCGTCGCGAAGTAGTAGTGGAGAAGCGCGCTCGACACGCCCGCCTCGCTGGCAACCGCGCTCATCCGCAGGCCGTGCGCACCTTCGCGGGCGACGACTCTGCACGTCGCCTCAAGAAGCTCGTCGACTCGCGTCGCGGTGGCGGCCATGGTAAGCTGACTGACCAGTCAGTCAGGTATACGATAGCGCAAGGAGGTGGTGTGGCCACGACGGACATGCAGGGGGTCGCTGAGGCGCTCGAGGCCGGTCTGACGCTGCCGGCGTCGTGGTACGGCGCCGACGAGGTCATCTACCGGCAGGAGCTCGAGCGGATCTTCGCGCGCTCCTGGCAGTACGTCGCGCGCGCCGACCAGGTCGCTGAACCGGGATCGTTCGTCGCAACGCGCGCGGGCCACGTCCCCATCGTCATAGTCCGCCACCAGGACGGGGACCTGCGCGGCTTCGTCAACGTCTGCCGCCATCGCGGCCATCTCGTCGCGCAGGGCCAGGGGCGCCGCGAGAGCCTCCAGTGTCCCTACCACGCCTGGACGTACGCGCTCGACGGATGTCTGCGAGCGGCGCCTCGGTCCGATCGCGAACCGGGGTTCGACTTCGACCGCTACTCGCTTCTCCCAGTCTCGGTGGACTCGTTCGGGCCGTTCGTGTTCGCGAACCCGGATCCGGAGGCAGCGCCGCTCGCCGATGTTCTCGGCGCGCTTCCGACGCACCTCGCCGAGAGCGGGGTCGATCTCGAGAACCTCCGCCTCCGCGAACGGAAGGAGTGGGAGACCGAGGTCAACTGGAAGGTCGGCGTCGAGAACTACCTCGAGTGCTACCACTGCCCGGTCGCGCACCCGAGCTTCTCGAAGCTGATCGACGTCGATCCCGACGCGTACCTCCTGCGCGCCGACGGCCTGCTCTCGAGCCAGTTCGGGCCGCTGCGAGAGGGATCGAACGGCGCGAAGCGCCCCTACGAGCCCGACGGTGACGTACGCCGTGCGCAGTACCACTTCCTCTGGCCGAACCTCACGATCAACATCGAGCCGGGCCCGCCGAACCTCTCGATCGACCGCTGGATCCCGCTCGGCTCCCACAGGGTCGGCGGGACGACCGACTACTTCTTCGGAGAGGGAGTGCCCGAGGAGAAGGCGCGGGAGATCATGGACTTCGGCGCCCAGGTGGCGGAGGAGGACTGGGCGCTCGTTCAGTCCGTCCAGCTCGGACTAGACTCGGGGATGGTCCCGAACGGCCGCTTGCTGCCCGAGAGCGAGCAGCTGATCCAGCATTTCCAGTGGCTCGTGTACGAGTCGCTGGCGTAGTCTTAGGTCGTCGTCGGGGCCTGATCCGCGACGGCGAGTGGCGCCGGGCTCGTGTTCGCTGCCGAGCCGGTCGCCGTTTCGGCGTCCGTGGCACGCCGACCCTCGTGCGCGAGGTAGGCGACCTGGAGGCACATCCAGACGAGAATTGCGACCGACGCTGTCAAGAGGGCGACGCCCATATCCCCATGTTCTGCCACATGCGTCGGACTCCTACACGTCGGCGCGCAGCGCGAGCGCGGGCAGATAGCCCTCCTGCTCGAGCCAATGGCCGCCGTCGATCGTCAGATCGGCACCGGTGACGTAGTCCGCGTAGGGGGAGCAGAGCGCCGTCGTCCACCACGCTATCTCCTCGACGGTCGCGAGCCGCCCGAGCGGCACGGACGCCGAGACGCGGGCCCGGTCCTCGTCGGTCGGCCAGAGGGCGGTGCCCGCGCCCTCGGTGTCCGTCGGGCCGGGCGTGATCGTGTTGAGCCGGACGCGGTGCGGCGCCCACTCGACCGCGAGCGTCCGGGTCATCGCGAGGAGGCCCGCCTTCGCGGCGGCGGAGTGGACCGTGCCCGGGCCGCCCGTCCAGGCGTAGCTCGCGAGGACGCTCACGATCGCGCCGCCGTCTCCCTGCTCGATCATCCGCCGCCCGGCCGCGCGCGTGCAGAGGAAGCCGCCGTCGAGGACGATGGAGACCACGGCGCGCCAGCCGTTCGGCGAGAGGTCCTCCGCCCGGACGACGAAGTTCCCTGCCGCGTTGTTCACGAGCGCATCGACGCGGCCGAAGCGTTCGACAGCGGCCGCGACGAGCGCGTCCACCTGGTCGGGATCGCGGACGTCGGTCGGCTGCGCGGCGGCCTGCCCGCCAGCGCCGACGACGAGCGCCACGGTCTCCTCGAGCGGATCCGGCCGCCGGCCGGCGACGACGACGGAAGCGCCGAGGCGTGCGAACTCGAGCGCCATCGCCCGCCCCATCCCGGAGCCGCCGCCGGTCACGATCGCGACCCGGCCCTCGAATGTCCCCTCAGCGAGCATCGGCGTCTCCTTTCACGAGCCGGGCGTCGAGGCCCAGGCAGCCGTTCGGCAGGACCAGGAGCGGGTTGATCTCGATCTCGCCGAGCTCGGGATGCTCGGCGGCGACCCGCGCGAGCGCGGCGGCCGCGCGCGCGGCGGCCGCGATGTCGAGCGGCGGCCGTCCGCGGACGCCTGACAGGAGCGGCGCGATCCGAAGCGAGCGCAAGAGCTGCTCGGCGGTCGCCTCGTCGGCCGGCGCCAGGGCGACGGCGACGTCGCGAAGCACCTCCGCGTAGAGCCCGCCGGCGCCGACGAGCAGGATCGGCCCGAAGCGCGGATCGCGGCGCGTCCCGACGATTAGCTCGAGGCCGTCCGGTACCGGCGCGGACGCCTCGACGGAGAACGACGGCGGCGCGAGCCGGTCGGCGAGGTCCGTGACCGCGGTCTGGAGGTCGAACTCGTCCTCGAGACCGACCACGACTCCTCCCGCGTCGGACTTGTGGGGCGAGCCGAGCGCCTTCAGGACGACCGGGTAGCCGAGCGCCTCAGCGGCGGCCGCTGCCTCCTCCCACGTCGCGACCTCCCCCGCCTCGGCAAACGGCACGCCTGCGTCGGCGAGCAGCCGCCGTGAGGCGAAGTACCCGGTCTCGCTCACCGGCGGGGCGGGATTCGGAAGCTGCGGAACCGGCCGGGGCTCGTGCTCGACTCGCTCGACGAGGCGTAGGAGCGCGTCGACGGCGGCGCCGACGTCCCGGAAGACGGGAATCCGGGCCTCGCGCAGCCGCAGCGCGGGCGGGGCGCGCCAGTACATCGTGTGGACGAGGAGCGCGGTCGAGCCGTCCAGCGCGTCCAGCATGACCTCGGCCGACGCGACCTCCTGCCGCGAGAAGTCCTCCGCGTACTCGCTGTAGCCGCCGAAGTAGCCGGTGAGGAGGACCGTGTCGGCCTCGCCCGAGCGGAGGAGCGTCGACACGACCCTGCCGAAGGACGAGATGTCCTGCTCGCCGCCGCCGGCCAGGTCGACCGGATTGCGGGTGGTCGCGGTCGGCGGCAGCATGGCCGCGAGCGCGTCCGACGTCGCGTCGGACAGCCGCGGCAGCTCGAGGTCGGCGTTCACGACGAGGTCGGAGGCGAGGACGCCGTGGCCGCCGCCGTCTCCGCACACCGCGACGCGCCGGCCGCGCACCGACTGGCCCGAGAGGAGCGCCGACGCAAGGTCCACGAGCTCGCGCGGGCTCTCGACCCGGATGATCCCGGCGGCGCGGCAGGCGGCCTCGACGGCCGAGCGGTTCGAGACGAGCGCCCCGGTGTGCGAACGCGCCGCCGCCGCACTCGCCTCACTCGTGCCGACGGTAATCAGGAGGACCGGCTTCCGGGCCCGCCGTGCCGCCTCTGCGAAGCGCCTGCCGTCGCGGAAGTCCTCGCAGTAGAGGGCGATGACCTGGGTCGCGTCGTGCTCGGCGAACGCCGAGACGAGCTCGGCCACCTCGATGTCGGCCTGGTTCCCGAGCGAGGCGAAGCGCGAGACGCCGAGGCCGATGTCGGCCGCGAGCAGGCCGACCTCGATGGCGAGGTTCCCGCTCTGCGAGACGAGACCGATCGGCCCGGGCGAGAAAGTGTTCGAGGCGAGATCGATCTCGGCGGCCGAATCGAAGACGCCGAGGCAGTTCGGGCCGAGGAGCACCGCGCCGGCCTCGCGCACGCGCCGGACGACGGCCTCCTCGCGCGACTTCCCCTCCGTGTCCATCTCGCCGAGCCCGGCGCAGATCGCGACGATCGCCTTCGCGCCGGCCGCGAGCGAGGCGTCGACCGCGTCCTCGAACGCTGCTTCCGGCACGGACACGACCACGAGCTCGGCCGGGCCGGGAAGGTCCGCGAGCGAGCGGTAGGCCTCGCGACCCCAGATCTCGCCGCCGTTTCGGTTCACGAGATAGACCTCGCGCCGATCGGCGCCGCGGAGCGCGCCTCGGGCGAGCCAGTGGCCCCACTTGGCCGGGTCACTCGACGCGCCCAGGATCGCGACAGAGCTCGGCTCGAAGAGCGGCCGGAGGTCGCGGCTCAAGAGCGTAGGAGCTGCCGCGAGATGATCAGCCGCTGGATGTCGGACGTCCCCTCCTCGATCTCCTCGAGCTTCGCGTCGCGCATCCACTTCTCGGGGAGGTACTCGCGCGAGTAGCCCCAGCCGCCGAGCGTCTGAACCGCCGCCCACGTGCAGAACATGGCCGCTTCGGATGCGTGCAGCTTGGCCATCGCCGCCTCGAGCGGCGCCGGCTCGCCTGCGTCCATCTTCCGGGCCGCGTTCCAGACGAGGAGCCGCGACGCCTCGACCTTTAGGGCCATGTCCGCAAGGCGGAACGCGACCGCCTGGTGCTCAGCGATCGGCTTCCCGAACTGGACACGCTCCTTCGCGTAGTCGGTCGCGTACTCGGTCGCGGCACGGGCCAGACCCGTCGCGGCGGCGCCGAGGATGACCCGCGATCGGTCGAACGTCCGCATGAGCCCGTAAAAGCCCTGGCCCTCGTTGCCGAGCCGACGATCCTCGGGGAGGATGGCGTCCTCCAGGAAGAGCTCGGAGTTCACGATCGCCCGCTGGCCCATCTTCCGCATCGGCTGGCCGAACGACACGCCCTCGTCGCCCTTCTCGACCACGAAGGCCGTGATCCCGCGGTGGCGCGAGCCCGGATCGACGGTCGCGAACACGACGTAGTACGTCGCGACCCCACCGTTCGAGACCCACGTCTTCTGGCCGCGGAGCCGGTAGCCGTCGTCGACCCGCGTGGCCGTCGTCGCCATCGAGGCCGCGTCCGAGCCGACTCCCGGCTCCGTCGAGGCGACCGCCCCCAGGATCTCCGGGTCGGCGCACATCGGCTCGAGCCAGCGGCGCCTCTGCCCCTCGGTCCCGAGCTCGAGGAGCGGCTCGGCGAAGAACCCATTCGACCCGATCAGGTTGCCGAGCCCGGAGCAGCCCCAGCAGAGCTCCTCCTGGACGAGGCACTGCGTGAGAACATCGGTCGTTCCGCCGCCCCCGACCTCCTCCGGGAGCATGTAAGTCGTGATTCCGATCTCCGCCGCCTTGCGCCATACGTCCCAGGGCATCTCGACGTCAGCTTCGTCGACCCGGCGAGACGCGGTGCGAAGCTCGCGCTTGGCGAACTCACGGCAGAGCGCGCGAATCTCGCGCTGTTCCTCCGTCAGGTCGAGGATCTCTCCAGTTGCGGCGGTCACGCGCCGATCTTCGCATCGCCCGCGGGCGCGCGCCGAAGGACTGCCGTCCGCCTGAGGCCGGCGACGAGGGTCACCGTGCAGAGCGCGATGATGAGGAGGTAGACGACGTCGTCGCCGGCCAGGTCCGCGAGAGCGCCGCCCGCCGCCGCACCGACGACGTCTCCTGGCGCCCACGCGAGGTTCAGGAGCATCGCCCCGAAGGCCAGGTCGAGCCCGGCCCTCTCTGTGCCTTCGGAGAGGATGGCCGTGCCCGGGACCCAGTAGAAGCCGTACATGATCGCCGCGATCGTGACGAGGACGAGGAAGCTCAAACGCTCGTCGACGACAACCAGGGCAGCCGAGAACACGATGGAGCCGACGAGACCGACGCGGACCGGGACGGCGGGCCCCCGGCGGTCCGACCAGCGTCCTTGAACCGGCGCGAGCACTGCCTCGACCCCTGCCGAGACGAAGAACGCGACGCTGATCGCGAAGGCGCCCCAGCCGAGCTCATCGAGCCGAAGCGGTGCGAGCACCGAGATGACGCCGAGCAGGAGTGCCGCGAGCGTCACGAGCCAGAAGCCTTCGAGCACCGACCGCTCGTGGACAGCCCGGAAGACCTCGCGAAGGCGCTGCGGCTTCTCCGGACGGGTGGACGGCGTCGTCCAGGCCCAGGCGAGGAGCGCGACGTCCACGGCCGCGACCGCCGTGAATGCAGCCGCCGTGCCGACCTGGGTCGCGGTCCAGCCGAGGAGCGGACCGAGGAGCGCGCCCGCTACGGCCGAGCCCATCGCGACACCGATCAGCTCGCCACGACGTTCCCGTGGGCACGCTGCGACGAGCCACGCGAAGGCACCGGTCCAGGCGAGGGCGCTCCCGAAGCCCTGGCCGAAGCGGGTCACGTTGAGGGCCCAGATCGAGTCTGCAAAGCCGAAAGCGACGCTCGAGACGATCATGACTACGAGGCCCATGACGACGGCCGCCTTCACGCCGAGCCGGGCCGCGATCGCCCCGCTCGGGACCGCGCCGACAACGGCGCCGGCCGCGTAGATCGCCGTCAGAACGCCCGCCGCCTGCTTCGTCAGCCCGAGCTCGTCCTCGTAGTGGGGGAGGAGCGGCGCGAGTGCCGAGAAGAACGTCGTCTCGACGAGGACGATCGCGGAGACGAGAAAGACGAGCCTGCGCACGCAACGAGCCTAATTGCCTCGGGCGCCGCGAGCGTTCGCGGGAGTCGGCCGCGGAGCTCGACCGGTTATGCCTCGACGAACACTCGTCCAGCCTCGACGCGAACCGGATAGACGGCCACGCGCATCCGCGGGTCGTCGACACAGCGGCCGGTCTCGAGGTCGTACTCCCAGCCGTGCCACGGGCAGCGGAGCACGCGCCGCCCCGTCGTCGCGTATCGGCCCGGGGCTCCTACCGCCCGCTCGACGATCGAGCCGAAGCAGATAGGCGCACCGGAATGCGGGCAGCGGTTCCGAAGGCCGTGAAGCTCGCCGGTGCGCGGATCGCGCACGACCCCGAGCTCGCGTCCGCCGATGCGCGCGACCACGCGCCCCTCGCGCTCGAGCTCCGCGACCGAGCCGATCTCGTGCCAGCCGCTCACGCCGGGACGAGGCCGAGCCGCGCGCCGTACACCGCCGCGGCGTTCTCCCACCGCACCTTGGGCCGCCACTCGGCTGGGAGCCGGCCCAGGGTGTGGCCGGGCTCGTCGAAGTCCCAGTGCGGGTAGTCGGACGCGAAGAGGAGGATCTCTGGCGCGCCCGCGGCCTCGAGCATGCGCCAGAGGAGCTCGTCGTTCCCGTCCGTGTGTTCGAGCGGCTGCGTCGTGAAGCGGATGTGCTCGCGGACGACCTCGCTCGGCCGGCGCTCGAGCCACGGCACCTCGGTCCGAAGGGCGCGCCAGTTCGTGTCGAGCCGCCAGAGGATCCCGGGGAGCCAGGCGACGCCGCCTTCGAGCAGGACGACGCGTAGGCCCGGGAAGCGCTCGAAGACGCCGTGGCAGACGAGCGAGACGAGGTGCGCGGCGATCGAGCCGGACGAGCCGATCGTGTGCCACTCGATGTAGAACGTCGGCATGCCGGCTCCACCGGGCGGAGCCGCGATGCCAAGCCCCTCGCCGCCGGAGTGGATTGCGACGACGAGGCCCGTCTTCGCCGCCGCCTCGAAGATCGGCAGGTAACGCGGGTCGCCATACGGTCGCTCGGAGCCGCCCACCATGAGCACCTGGACGAAGCGTTCGTCCTCGGCGCAGCGGCGGATCTCCTCTGCCGCTGCGAGCGGATCCTGCGCAGGCACGAGGATCGAGCCGCGCAGGCGCGGGTCGCGCGCGAGCCATTGGTCGCGCAGCCAGTCGTTGTGCGCCCGCGCGAAGGCCGCGGCCCGGTAGGAGCTGCCCATGAGGGAGACCGTGATCGCGTCGTCCGGGTTCAGAACGGCGAGATCGGTGCCCGTCGGTTCGACCGCCTCGCGGAGCACGTTCTCGACGCACGACGCCGGGTAGCCGCCTTCCGCGGGCTCGAGGTCGGCCCGGAACCACGAAGCGGGATGCGTCCAGGTGTAGCCGGGGAGCCCGAACGTCCGCCCCTGGCCCCGGAACCACTCGCGCTGGCCGGGATCGACGTAATCGAGGAAGTCCTCGTTCCCCTCGACGAGGACGTGGACGTCACAGTCGACGAGCCGCTCGGTGCTCACCAGGCTCCTCCCAGGGCGACTGTCACCGCCTCGCCGTTCACGCCGGCCGCCTCGTCGCTCGCGAGGAACGCGATCACCTCGGCCACCTCCTCGGGCGCGAGCACGCTACCGCGCGGGTAGTCGCGCGCGCGGTCGGCCCAGATCTCGTCGGTCGTGACGCCGCGGCGCTCGGCCTCGGCCCGCGCTGACCGCTCGGCCATCTCGGTGCGGACCCAGCCGGGAAGCACGGCGTTGCATGTCCCCCCGAACGTGCCGACGTCGTGGGCGACCGACCGCATCAGGCCGAGCAGGCCGTGCTTCGAGGCGTCGTAGGCAGACTCGGCCGCGTAGCCCTTCTCGCCCGCGGTCGAGCTCACCATGACGATCCGGCCGTACCCGGACTCGCGCATGTCCCGCGCGGCCAGGCGTGTCAGGAAGAACGGACCGTCGAGGTTCGTCCGAAGCGTCGTCTCCCAGACCTCGGTCGGCTGGTCCCAGATCGGGCGCTCGTCTGCCGAGCCGACTCCCGCATTGTTCACGAGGATCTCCACCGGGCCGAGCCGCTCGCGCGCGGTCGCGACGATCCGTTCGCAGCCGGCCTCGGTGGCCACGGACTCCGCCAGCACCTCGACCGCCGCCTCGCCGGCGAGGGTCTCGAGCTCCGACTCAGTCCGCGCCACGCCGAGCACGCGTGCGCCTCGGCGCGCCAGCAGCTTGGCCGCGGCGCGGCCGATGCCGCGGCCCGCTCCCGTGACGACGGCAACGCGTCCCTCCATGCCCGCGACTCTCGCCCGCCGGGGCGCGGCGCGTCAAGCGGGAACGACGTCGGGGGCACGCTGAGCGCCCGCAAGCGGTCGACCGACGGGGGCGCTACGCGCCCGCCGGCTCGAAGCGAAGCTTCGCGAGCCGCAGGTCCTCAGGGATCGGCGTCGGATACCGGCGCGTCAGGCACGCGCGGCAGAAGGTCGCCTCGGGCCGGCGCGTCGCGGCCTGGAGCCCGTCGAGCGACAGGTACGCAAGCGAGGTCGCGCCGATCGCCTCGCGTACCTCGTCCACCGAGCGGCCGGCCGCGATCAGCTCGCCCTCGTTCGCCATGTCGATCCCGTAGAAGCACGGCGAGACGATGGGCGGCGACGAGATCCGCACGTGCACCTCGGTCGCGCCGTGGTCGAAGAGCATCCGGACGATCTTCCGCGTCGTCGAGCCGCGCACGATCGAGTCGTCGACGACGACGACGCGCTTGCCCGCCACCTCGCCCAGCGGGTTGAACTTCGTCCTGATCCCGTGGTCGCGGAGCGCCTGGTCGGGCTGGATGAACGTCCGGCCCACGTAGCGGTTCTTGATCACGCCTTCGGTGTACGGGATCCCGCTCGCCCGCGCGAAGCCGATTGCGGCCGGCGTTCCCGAGTCCGGGACGGACATGATCACGTCGGCCTCGACGGGCGCCTCTTCCGTCAGCCGCTCGCCCATCCGCACCCGCGCGCCGTGGAGCTCGACCCCGCGCATCGTCGAGTCAGGGCGTGCGAAGTAGATGAACTCGAAGATGCAGAGCGACCCGGCGGGCACCTCGTCCACGACCCGCGTCACGCGCACCCCCCCGTCGTCGACGACGACCATCTCGCCCGCTTCGATCTCCCGCTCGAGCTCGGCACCGAGCAGGTCGAGCGCGCACGTCTCGGAGGCGATCACCGGGTCGTCGTCCAGCCGGCCGAGAACGAGCGGCCGAATCCCGTTCGGGTCGCGGAAGCCGATCAGCTTCCCTTCGGAGAGGAGGACGGCCGAGAACGCACCCTGGATCCGGCGCATCGTTGCCGCGACCGCGTCCTCGAGCGGCCGCTCGTCGTGCGCGATGAGCGCCGCGATCACCTCGGTGTCCGAGGTCGACGCGAGACGCACGCCCCGTTCGCGAAGCTCGGCCCGAAGCTCCTCCGTGTTGGTGAGGTTTCCGTTGTGGCCGAGCGCGACCGTTCGCGCGGGGCCGTGCTGGACGATCGGCTGCGCGTTGCCCCAGTTCGTCGAGCCCGTGGTCGAGTAGCGGCAGTGCGCGATCGCCGTGTCACCCTGAAGCCCGCGCAGCGCGTCCTCGCTGAAGACCTGTGAGACAAGGCCCATGTCGCGGAGCGCCGTCAGGCGCTTGCCGTCCGCGACCGCGATGCCCGCGGACTCCTGGCCGCGGTGCTGCAGTGCAAACAGGCCGAAATACGCGAGCCGCGCGACGTCGCGGTCGGGTGCCCGGATGCCGAGCACGCCGCACACGGCTAGGCCAGCCCTCCCTCGTATGCCTCGCGCGCCATGTTCAGCTCTAGCCCCAGAATCCGCCCGCCTCCCACGGTACCGATGCGGCGGAAGACCTCGGGGTCCAGCCGGCCGGCCTTCTCGGGCACGCAGCTGACGACCGCACGGCCGCCGCCCTCGCCGAACCACGCGACCGCGTCGGGCTCGACGTCGACCTCGGCTCCGATCCCTGCGAAGAGTGCCGCTTCGACGAGCGCGACCGCGAGCCCGCCCTCGGCCGCGTCGTGGGCGCTGGACAGGAGCGGCGCCGAACGATGGACGGCCGCGATGAGCGCGACCTCGGCGTCGAGGTCGGGGAGCGGTGGCCGGCCGGCGGCGCCGCCGAGGAAGCGCGCCTGGTACTCCGAGCCGTCGAGCCGAACCTCGCTCGTGCCCGCGACGAAGACGGCATCGTCCTCGCGCCATTTGCCCGGGATCGCGCGTACGTCGTCGACGAGCCCGATGCACCCAACCACGGGCGTCGGATCGATCGGCTGTCCGTCGGTCTCGTTGTAGAGCGAGACGTTCCCGGAGACGACCGGGATGCCGAGCGCCTCGCAGGCGCGCGACATTCCCTCGATCGCCTCCTCGAGCTCCCATGCGACCTCGGGCTTCTCGGGGTTCCCGAAATTGAGGCAGTTCGTGATCGCGAGCGGCCTTCCGGCCGCACAGGCGACGTTCCGCGCCGCCTCGAGGACCGCGAGCGCGCCGCCCGCGCGCGGGTCGAGCCGCGCGAGCCGGCTCTGGCCGTCGAGCGTGACGGCAAGCCCGCGGTGGGAGGGGCGGAGCCGCAGGACCGCAGCGTCGAGACCGGGGCGCCGCACGGTGCGCGAGCCGACGAGGTGGTCGTAGCGTCGGAAGACCGGCCGTCGGCTCGCGACGTTCGGCGAGCCGAGGAACACGAGGAGGTCGGCCGGTTCGACCGCGACCGACGGATGGTCGATCGCCCGCTCGAGCTCGCGGGGGCGCGCCTCGATCCGGTACCGGGGCGTCTCGTCCGTCAGGAGTCGTGCGGGAATCTCGCCGACGACCGCACCGCCGTGGAAGCAGCGGAGGAGCTCGGAGTCGGTGACCTCGCCGACCACCGCGAACGCGAGGTGCCAGCGCTCGCAGACCTCCCGTACTGCGTCGAGCCGCTCGGGAGCGAGGACGGCGACCATCCGCTCCTGGCTCTCGGAGATCATGATCTCGTGCGGCTCGAGATCGGGCTCCCGAAGGGGCACGCGGTCGAGCCAGGTGTCGACGCCGGCGCCGCCCTTCCCCGCCATCTCGGCGAGCGACGACGCGAGGCCCGCCGCCCCGAGGTCCTGGAGTGACTCCACGAGGCCGCGCTCGACGAGCTCGAGGCTCACCTCGATGAGCTTGTTCCCGGTGAACGAGTCGCCGACTTGGACGGTCGGCCGCTTGTCCTCGTCTTCGTCCGAGAGCTCCTGGCTCGCGAGGACGCTCGCCCCGCCGATGCCGTCGCGTCCCGTCGTCGCGCCGTAGAGGACGATGAGGTTGCCGGCGCCCGTCGCCTTCGCGCGCGTCACGCGCTCGGCGGGGAGGAGCCCGACGCACATCGCGTTGACGAGCGGGTTGGCCGCGTAGGCGTCGTCGAAGAAGCATTCGCCGCCGACCGTCGCAACGCCGACGGAGTTGCCGTAGCCGCCGATTCCCGCGACGGCGCGCGAGAAGGCCGCGTCCGGCGCGCCGAAGCGCAGTCCGTCGAGCAGGGCGACCGGCCGCGCGCCCATCGCGATCACGTCCCTGAGGATCCCGCCCACCCCGGTCGCGGCGCCCTGGAACGGCTCGACTGCGGACGGGTGGTTGTGGCTCTCGACCTTGAAGGCGACGGCCTCGCCCTCGCCGAGGTCGAGGACGCCCGCATTCTCGCCCGGGCCCTGGAGGACCCGCTGGCCCTCGGTCGGGAAGCGGCGGAGGAGGATCGCCGAGTGCTTGTAGCCACAGTGCTCCGACCAGAGAAGCGAGAAGACCGCGAGTTCGAGCGGGTTCGGCTCGCGCTCGAGCAGGCTCTGGATTCGGTCGTGCTCCCCGTCCGTGAGGCCGAGCGCGCGATGGAGCGGCTGCGGGGCGATCGTGCTCAGGTGCCACATTGTATCCGGCGGGGGCGATGGCCCTGCGGTGAACGCAACCGGCTTCGCCGGTTGCTCCTTACCAACGGCGCTCTGGCGCCGTTCGCCCGCGGCCTTCGGCCTGCTCCGACACACCTGGGATCCACGGGCCGCAACCTCCGCACCGTCTACCCGCACTTCCCGTGGTCGCCTCGCGGCGTCTTGGTGAACGCTTCGCTTCTTGCGAAGCGCGCGAAAGGCGGCGCGATTCGCACGCCCTTCGGGCTCCCTTCTTGATTTGGGTGCGCACGTGCCCGGCTAGTCGGACGCCTGCTCGGCCGAGACGCTCGTCTCAGCGGTTCTGATCAATGAAGGAGGGAGCGGGGCGTGAGCCCGCGGGCAATTCGCGCCGCCTTTCGCGCGATTTGCAGGGAGCGCTCGGCCGAAGGCCGCAGCGCGTTCACACCGGCTGTGTAGGGCGGGGCAACGGCCACGTTAAGTGCAGGCCGACCCCTGGGTGGCCGGGCCCCCGTGGATTCCAGGTTGATGGGAGCCGGGCCGGTAGGCCCGCGGGCGAACGGCGCCAGAGCGTCGTTCGCAAGGAGCGGCGGCGCGCAGCGCCGCAGCGTTTACCCTCGCCGCATGGCGAGACCGCGCGGGTACCTGCCGCTCCTCCTCTTCCTGAGCGCCCTCTGGGGCGCCTCGTACCTCTTCATCAAGGTCGCGGTCGAGGAGATCGAGCCCACGGCGATGATCGAGCTTCGGCTCATCCTGGCCGGCGCGGTGCTCGGCGCCGTTCTCCTCTACCGGGTCGGCGCGAGGGAGGCGGTCGCGCAGGTGCGGGCGACCGGGCTCAACGGGCTCGTGCTCGGCGTGCTCAACGGCGCGATCCCCTTCACGCTCATCGCCTGGGGCGAGAAGCACATCGATTCGGGCGTCGCGGCGATCGCCAATTCCGTCGTCCCGATCTTCGTCGCGATCCTCGCGATCCGCTTCAACCCGGCGGAGCGCTCGACGGGCCTGCGCTTCGTCGGCATCCTCCTCGGCCTTGTCGGCGTCGGCGTCCTCGCCGGCTTCCATCCCGAAGGTGGCTGGTGGGCGGTGGCCGGGACGATGGCGGTCGTGGTCGCCTCCTTCTCGTACGCCTGCGCCAACCTCTTCACGCAGCGCCACTTCGTGGCGACGTCGCCGCTCGTCACAGCGACGGCCGCGATCGTCTGGGGTGCGGTCGTGCTCGCCCCCTTCGCTGCGTTCCAGATCCCCGACGCGATGCCGAGCGCGGAGGCGCTCGCGTCCGTTGCGGCGCTCGGGATCCTCGGAACCGCGATCGCCTCGCTGGTCCTCTACCGGATGCTCGTCGCGTACGGCTCGGCGCGCACGACGCTCGTGACCTACCTGCTGCCTGCGTTCGCTCTGGTGTACGGTGCCGCGTTCCTCGATGAGGAGGTGACGGTGAACGCGCTGCTCGGACTCGTGCTCATCCTGGGCGGCGTCGCGCTGGGCTCGGGCGTTTTCGGGCCCCAGCGCCGGGGTGACGCGGTCGCGGCTCTCCCGGGCCGGTGACCTCCCTCGACGGGCAGGGCTTCCGGCTCCGGCGGGCGGCTTCCGAGGATGCCGAGTTCCTCGTCGACCTCGCGACGAACGGGGACGTCGAGCCCTTCATGTCGGCGTCGGCGGCGAAGGACCGCGACGCCATCCTCGAGCGGATTGCGCGCTCCGACGCGGAGCCCGAGCGCACCGGTCACTTCGTGCTCGAGGTCGAATGGCACGGAAGCAGCTGGCGCGCCGGGACGATGGCGTTCTCGACCGTCAACGAGGGCAGCCGAATCGCTCGGCTCTTCGGCGTGACGCTCCACCCCGACTTCCGGGGGCGCGGGCTCGCCGCCGAGGCGACGCGCCTCTTCGCGCGGTATCTGATCGACGATCTGCAGTTCCATCGCGTGGAGCTCGAGTGCTACGCATTCAACGAGCGGGCGCTCCGCCACTTCGAGCGCTCCGGCTTCGTGAAGGAGGGCGTGAAGCGCCGCGCGTACCGCCGCCACGACGAGTGGGTCGACGGCGTGCTTTTCGCTCTCGTCGCGGAGGATCTCGAGACGGAATCGGACTGACCCCGATCCGGCCGGTTGTCCTCCGGCCGACCGTTGGGAGAGAATGCCGCCGAGGTTCAACGACCCCGGCGGCAGGTCGAAGGCACTTTGACGGGCGGGAGCCGGGCCCAGGTGCCAACCGGCCCGCCGACCTGCCGCCGGGGTTCTCACCCACCTAGGATGGCGGGCATGGAGTTCATCCACACCTGCTATCGCATTGTCGATCCCGAGCGCTCGATCGCCTTCTACGAGGCGCTCGGCTTCGAGAAGCGCCGCGAGCTGCCGATCCGCGAGGAGGCCGTGAACTACTTCCTCGGCGTGCCGGGGACGGATGGGCCGGAGCTCGAGCTCA
>Ga0126313_10000038_pt1 | contig 57733 bp, 56 predicted proteins | sample Plot105A_FD_89954 | JGI IMG/M metagenome (GOLD analysis project Ga0126313, IMG submission 89954) | Serpentine soil microbial communities from UC McLaughlin Reserve, CA, USA - Plot105A | ecosystem: Environmental > Terrestrial > Soil > Grasslands | place: USA: UC McLaughlin Reserve, Lake County...
CCACGTGTTACTCACCCGTTCGCGGCTCTGCCCCAGGGCAAGCCCTGGTTCGTCGCTCCACTTGCATGTGTTAAGCACGCCGCCAGCGTTCGTCCTGAGCCAGGATCAAACTCTCCGTGAAAGACTTGCGTGTCAGTCCGACCCGAGGGCCGGATTCCACTGTCAAATCAGGAAAGCTGTCTCATTCGTACTGCTCTGGTGTCGGCGTACACGTTGCCTTCACCTCGAATTCGACGGGTTCTACTACTCAGTTAAGCCCTCCGCCATTCGGCAAGCCGAATGCGCAGGGTCGAACCTGGACGCGACCAAAGCCCTTGCGGGCCTAGATCGCACATGCTGTTGAGTTTTCAAAGACCGTCGCGCCCTGGGACGGGGGTTCCGTCCTTCAAACGCTCCCTACACATGAAGAAGGCCTCCGTAGAGGCCCCGCACTGCTCGCCGCTGTGAGGCGGAAGGCTAGGCGCTGGGCGTCTCCGTGGTCTCGATCATCCGAAGGGACGAAGGAGTATAGCGCCGCTGCGGCGAGACGTGTGTTCCCTCGTCAGCCGACTTGCAGGCGGACGAAGCGGCGCTTGCCTACCTGCAGCACCGCGCCGTCCAGGCGGGTCGCCGGAAGGTCGATGTCTCCCCCGCCAAGCGGCTCTCCGTCGAGCTTGACTCCGCCCTGGGCCAGCAGACGCCGGCCCTCGGACCCCGACAGCCCGAAGGCCTCGCGCAGCACCGCGGGCATGTGCACCGGCTCGCCGGCGCCCGTCAAGGCGTGGTCGGGGATCTCGTCCGGGAGCTCGCGCTGGACGTGCAGCCGGTCGAAGTGCCCCTCGGCCTCGCGTGCAGCGGCCGGGCCGTGGAGGCGCTCGACGAGCGCCCGCGCCAGTGCGCGCTTGGACTCCACCGGGGGGCGCGCCGGGTCGAAGTCCCCGTCGAGCAGCAGGTCGTAGTAGACCGGCATCGCGTCGTCGGGCACGCGCATCAGCTTGCCGAAGACCTCGTCGGGCGGCTCTGTGACCCCGACATAGTTGCCGAGCGACTTCGACATCCGCTGGACGCCGTCGATCCCCGGAAGGATCGGCATGGTCAGCACGGACTGCTGGGCCATGCCGTAGGCAGCCTGGATCTGGCGGCCGAGCAGGAGGTTGAACTTCTGGTCGGTGCCGCCGAGCTCGACATCGGCCTTCACGGCTACCGAGTCATAGCCCTGTAGCAGCGGATAGAGCAGCTCGAGCACCGAGATCGGCTCGTTGGCGGCGTAGCGCTTGGCGAAGTCGTCGCGCTCGAGCAACTGAGCCACCGTCGCGTGACGGGTCAGGCGGAAGAGGTCCTCCATCGCCATGTCGAGCCACTCGCCGTTGCGGCGGACCTCGGTCCGCTCGGCGTCGAGGATCTTGAACGCCTGGAGCTGGAAGGTCTCGGCGTTCGCGTCGATCTCCTCGCCCGAGAGGACGGGGCGAGTGGCGGATCGTCCGGAGGGATCCCCTACACGCGCGGTGTAGTCGCCGATGATCAGGACGACGGTGTGGCCGAGGTCCTGGAACTCGCGCAGCTTGCGCAGGACGACCGTGTGGCCGAGGTGGATGTCGGGCGCCGTGGGATCGATGCCGAGCTTGACGCGCAGCGGCCGGCTCTGCCCGAGTTGAGTCGCGAGCGCTCCTGCCGGCAGCGCCTCGACGGCGTTCCGGGTGAGGAAGCGGGCGTCCTCTCCGGCGGAATCCGTCATGGGGCCAATGCTAGACTGGCGCCCGCCCTCCAGGCCGCCTGGGGCTCGGTCGCCGCCGTTTGGAGCCTCACAGCTAAGGGCGTCCGCGGCACCGGACCCGGCACGAAGCACCGCACCGGCCCCCAAAGAGGGCGATCGTCATGCAGGCGCCTCCGACCACAGTCACGACTCCGCCCCCGTCGCCGCCCGGCCCGACCGCGGGCGGCGGACCGCCGGCGAAGCCGAAGGTCAAGAAGCTGCGACTGCTGCTCATCCTCGCGGGCCTCGCGGTGCTGGCGGTCGTGTCGACGGTCTTCGGGATGATGATGGCGGTCGCGAGCGACCTCCCCCAGCTCGAGAACCGCGCCGAGTACGACCGTGCGGAGAACTCGATCGTGTACTCCGACGACGGCAAGGAGCAGCTGGCGCGGCTGACCGGCAACGAGAACCGCATCTTGCTCGACGAAGGTCAGATCTCGCCGAACATCGAGAACGCGGTGATTGCGATCGAGGACCGCCGCTTCTACGAGCACGAGGGCGTCGACTACCGCGGCATCGCGCGTGCGTTCTTCCAGGACCTGCTCGCTCGTCGCGCAGCGCAGGGCGGATCGACGATCACACAGCAGTTCGTCAAGAACGCGCTGATCGCGCAGTCCGACCGCTCAGTCTTCCAGAAGTTGCGCGAGTCGGCGCTCGCCTACCACCTCGAGCGCCAGTGGTCGAAGCAGAAGATCCTCACGCAGTACCTCAACAGCGTGTACTTCGGCAATGGCGCCTACGGCGTCGAGGCCGCGGTTCGCACGTACTTCCGGCCCGACGCCAGCGAGGAGATCGACCCGGCGACCGGCCTGCCCATGGAGCAGAGCGCGGCGACGTCGGCGGACGTGCCCGAGTCGCTCACCGTCAGCCCGGCAGAGGCGGCGCTGCTGGCCGGCATGATCGCCTCGCCCACGCTCTTCGACCCGGTCCAGAACCCCAAGCGGGCCGAGGAGCGTCGCAACGTCGTCCTCAAGGCGATGCTCGACCAGGAGATGCTCACCCAGTCCGACTACGCCGAGGCGCTCGACGAGGACCTACCCAGCGAGGAGGACATCCAGCCGCCCCAGCCGCACTCCGACCAGCCCTACTTCACCACTTGGCTGACCCAGCAGCTCGTCGAGCGCTATGGCGCCGGGGCGGTCTTCGGCGGTGGGATGAAGGTGCGATCCACGCTCGACCCGGAGCTCCAAGCCGCCGCGGAGCAGGCGATCGTCGGCCGGCTCGGCGCCATCGGCCCGAGCGCCTCGCTGGTCGCGATCGAGAACAAGACCGGCGAGGTCAAGGCGATGGTCGGCGGCACCGACTACCAGACGACGCCGTTCAACCTGGCGACCAACGGCCACCGCCAGCCCGGCTCGTCGTTCAAGCCGTTCATCCTCGTCCGGGCGCTCGCCGACGGGATCAGCCCCGAGCAGACGTACACCTCCGGCCCAAAGGTGCTGAAGACGCCGTCCGGACCGTTCGAGGTCAGCAACTACGACGACGCGTACTCGGGCGTCGCGTCGCTGCGCGGTGCGACGACGAGCTCGGACAACTCCGTCTATGCGGAGCTCGGCCTGAAGCTCGGCACGAAGCGCGTCGCGCGGATGGCTCGGCGGATGGGCGTTCGCACGCATCTCTCGACCAACCCGGCGATGACGCTCGGCGGCCTGACCGAGGGCGTGACGCCGCTCGAGATGGCCTATGCGTACTCGACGATCGCCAACAAGGGCCGCCGCGTGTCGGGATCGCTCGCTTCATACGAGGGAGGCCCCGTGGCGATCGAGAGCGTCGAGGGCGCGGGACGCGACGCGAAGAACGAGCGGCGCGAGAAGCGCGTGTTCTCCGACAGCGTCGGTGAGACGGCGCAGGAGCTGCTCGCCGGAGTCGTCGCCTCGGGCACCGGCAAGGCGGCCCAGATCGGCGAGTTCGCCGCGGGCAAGACCGGCACGACGGAGAACTACGGCGACGCGTGGTTCGTCGGCTTCAACAACGAGCTGACGGTGGCCGTCTGGGTCGGCTACCCCGACGAGTTGCGCTACATGGAGACCGAGCACGCCGGCGGCCCGGTCGCCGGCGGCACCTTCCCCGCCGAGATCTGGCACGACCTGATGACGTCGTGGATCAACATCCGCGAGACCGAGAAGGCGCTCAACGGGGAGGACGACGACGATGGCACGGCCGCGCCGTACGTCCCCACCGACACCGGCGTCGACACGACACCCGAGGCGCCGGCCCCCGAGGGCGAGGAGGCACCGAAGACTCCGGCCGAGCCCGCCCCGACCCCGGCGGAGCCGGTCGACCCCACGCCTGCGCCCGAGCCGGCCGACCCTCCGGCACCGACGGCGCCTCCTCCGGCGCCAACGCCTGCGCCCGGCAGCGGCGGCACGGGCGGCGGCGTCTCGCCCGAGTAGCGCGCGGCGGTCAGCCCGGGCCGAGCGGCCGCGGTCGCGACACGCAGCGGCTGTCGACGTCGCAGAACCGCCACGGCAGCTCGACGGCCTTCGTGATGCCGATCCGGGTGCCGGCCACGACACGCGGAGGCTCGCCGGCCGGCCGCGGCAGGATCTCGATCGGGTCGCCAAGCGGCGTGTCGTTGAGCTCGAGGCCGATCCCGAGCGCCTGGGTCAGCTTGCCCGGGCCGGAGCAGAGATCCTCGATCCGCTCGAGGCCGCGGCGCTCGCGCATGAGGTCGATCCCGTCGATCGGCTCGAGCGCGCGGATCAGCACCGCGGCGCCCACTCCCTCTCGCTCGCACACGGCGTTGAGCAGCGCGTGGATGCCATAGGAGCGGTAGACGTAGGCGATGCCAGGCGGGCCGAAGAGCACCCGCGTTCGCGGGGTGAGGCCGACGAAGGCGTGACACGCCGGCTCCTCCTGGTGGTAGGCCTCGGTCTCGACGATCCTTCCGCCGGCGTCGCCGTGGCGGACGAAGCAGCCGACCAAGTCACGCGCCACCTCGACGACCGGACGGTCGTAGAAGGCGACGTCGGACGACCTTCCGCTCAGCTCGTCTCCGCGAGGATGTGGCGGGCCTGCGCAAGCTGATCGCGCACCCGAGCGAGCGACGTGCCGCCCTCGGAGACCTTGGACTCCAGCCAGGCGCCGTCCTCGAGCAGCGAGTAGTACTCGGCGTCGAGCTCGGGCGCGATCTCGCGCAGCTCGTCCTCGGTGAGCTCTGACAGCGTCTTGCCGCGCTCGACGGCGGTACGGACGACGCCGCCGACGATGCCGTGCGCCTTGCGGAAGGGAACGCCACGCTTGACGAGCAGGTCGGCGACGTCGGTCGCCGCGAGCAGCTGGTCGGTGGCCGCGGCCGCGAGGCGCTCGCGGTCGAAGCTGATCGTCGCGAGCATCTCGCGCGCGACGCGCAGGCAGAGCTCGACGGTGTCGATCGCGTCGAAGAGCTGCTCCTTGTCCTCCTGCAGATCCTTGTTGTACGTCAACGGGAGGCCGTGCAGCACGCCGTGAAGGGTGGTCAGCCGACCGGCGACGCGCGGCGCCTTGGCGCGCAGCAGCTCGGCGGCGTCGGGGTTCTTCTTCTGCGGCATCAGGCTCGAGCCTGATGCGAAGCGGTCGGCGACCTGGCAGAAGCCGAACTCCTCGGTCGACCACAGCACGATCTCCGCGCCAAGCTGCGACAGGTGCAGCGCGCAGGTGGCGGCCGCGTTGAGGTAGTCGAGCACGAAGTCACGGTTCGAGACGGCGTCGAGCGAGTTCTCGGCGATGCCGCCGAAGCCGAGCTCCTGGGCGACGAACATCCGCTCGGTGGCGAAGTTCGTGCCGGCGAGCGCACCGGCGCCGAGCGGCAGGTCATCGGTCGCCGTCATGCAGAAGTGAAACCGCTGCAGGTCGCGGCGGAACTTCCAGAAGTAGGCGAGCAGGTGGTGCGACAGGTAGACCGGCTGCGCGCGCTGGAGGTGCGTGTAGCCGGGCATCGACCAGTCGAGGTGTGTCTCGGCAAGCTCGACGATCGTCCCCATCAGCTCGACGAGCAGCGAGTGCGCGTCGAGAGCATGGGCACGCACGAGCATCGCGACGTCGGTGGCGACCTGGTCGTTGCGCGAGCGCGCGGTGTGCAGGCGAGCCCCGGGATCCCCGGTCAGCTCGGTCAGGCGCCGCTCGATCGCCATGTGGACGTCCTCGTCGTCCGCATGGATCTGGAAGCGGTCCGCTTCGACCTCCTCGCGGACCTGCTCGAGGCCGCGCTCGATCGCCGCGCAGTCCTCGTCGCTGATGATCTCGCTGCCGGCGAGCATCCGCGCGTGGGCCAGCGACTGCGCGATGTCGTACGGCGCGAGGCGGAAGTCGAACGAGATCGACGAGTTGAGCGCCTGGAACAGTGGGTCCTGTGGCTCGGAGAAGCGCGACACGGGCGCCGCAGTCTACGAGCCGCCTCGGCTGGGAGCGCGTCGCCCCTAGACGGTGGACGTGCGAGAGGCGGCAAGCGCCTCGCGCAGCGCCCCGGCGACACGCTCGACCTCGCCGTCGGTCAGCTCGGGGAAGAACGGAAGCGCGAGCGAGCGAGCGGCGACGTCCTCGCACACGGGGAACTCGCCCTCGCGGTGTCCGAACCGCTCGCGGTAGAAGCTCATGAGGTGGATGGCCGGTAGGTACGGCTTGCTGTCGATGCCACGAGCGCGCAGCTCGCGGATCGTCTTGTCACGGTCGACGCCGGCCGGGACCTGGACGACGTACACGAACCAGCTGCGACGATCGCCGTCGGCGTCCGGGCAAGGGAGCCGGAGCCCCTCGACGTCGGCGAGCGCCGCGCCGTACAGGCCGGCGATCCGTCTGCGGGCCGCCAGCATCTGGTCGAGCCGCTCGAGCTGGGCGATCCCCAGCGCACACGCGATGTCGGAGAGTCGGTAGTTGAAGCCGAGCCGGTCGTGGTCGAGCCAGTCCATGTTCGGGGCGCGGCCCTGGTTGCGCTCGCTGTCGATCTGTGCCTTGACGTCCTCGGAAGGCGAGATGACCACTCCCCCCTCGCCGGTCGTCATCTGCTTGTTCGGGTAGAAGGCGAAGACGGCGAGGTTCCCGCGTGCGCCGACCGGCCGCCCGTCGGAGTGCACGGCACCGAGGGCCTCACAGGCGTCCTCCACGATCCAGAGGGCGCGATCGGCCGCGATCGCCTCCAGGCGATCCATGGGCGCCGGGTAGCCGAAGATGTGGACCGGCAGGAGGCCGGTGGTGCGCTCGGTGACGACCGCCGCGGCTGCCTCAGGATCGATGTTCAGCGTTCGGGCGTCGATGTCGCAGAAGACGGGACGCGCGTCCTCGTAGAGGACCGAGTTGGCCGATGCCACGAAGCTGAACGGGGTCGTGACGACCTCGTCGCCCTGAGCGATCCCGGCAGCGCGCAGCGAGAGGTGCAGGCCGGCGGTGCCGCTCGAGACCGCCGAGACGTGCCGGACCCCCAGCCGTCCGGCGAAGCCCTCCTCGAACTCGGCGAGCCTCGGCCCGAGCGACAGGTGCCTCGAGCGCAGGACGTCGAGCACCAGCTCCTCCTCGCGAGCGCCGATGACCGGCTTGGCGACGGGGACGAACGGGTGCTCGCCGGCGCTCAAGACCGAGCGACCTCGCTGCCCGAGCCGCGACGGACGTGTTCGGAGCGTCCCGGCAGCATGCCCGCCTCGAGCGAGTCGACCAGCGCCTCCCAGCTTGCCTCGATGATGTTCTCCGACACGCCGATCGTGCCCCACGTGTCAGTGCCGTCCCCCGCATCGAGCAGGACGCGGGTAGCAGCGCCCGTGCCCTTGCTCTCGTCGAGGATGCGCACCTTGTAGTTCACGAGCTCGATGTCGCGCAGGTGCGGGTAGGTCTCGCAGATGGCGCCGCGCAGGGCGTTGTCGAGCGCGTTGACGGGGCCGTTGCCCTCGGCGGTGCGCACGTAGCGCTCGCCGTCGACCCAGATCTTGATCGTCGCCTCCGTCTGGACCTCGCCGCCCTCGTTCTTCTCGACGATCACCCGCCAGGACTCGAGGCGGAACAGCGGCCGGTACTCGCCGGCCTCGCGACGGATCAACAGGTCGAACGACCCGTCGGCCGCCTCGAGGTGGTAGCCGCGGTGCTCGAGGTCCTTGACGCGGTCGACGACGCGCGCGGCGACGTCAGCGGCGAGGTCGACGCCCGTCTTCTTGGCGCGGGCCTCGACGGTCCCCTTGCCGCTCAGCTCGGAGATCAGCAGCCGCCGCTCGGCGCCGACCTGCTCCGGCGCGACGTGCTCGAACGTGCGCGCGTCGCGGTTGACCCCGGCGACGTGCATGCCGCCTTTGTGAGCGAAGGCATTGGCTCCGACGTAGGGCTGGTTCGGGTCCGGCGTGACATTGCAGAGCTCGTCGATCAGGTGCGCGGTCTCGGTGAGCCGCTCGAGGTTCTCCGGTGGCACGCAGTCGAAGCCGAGCTTGAGCTGGAGGTCGGCGAGGATCGTCATCAGGTTGGCGTTGCCGCAGCGCTCGCCGTAGCCGTTGACCGTGCCCTGGACGAGCCGGGCGCCGCCCTCGACGGCGACGAGCGAGTTGGCCACGCCGCAGCCGGCGTCGTCGTGCGTGTGGATGCCGACCTGAACCCGGTCGCCGAGCTCGGCGACCACCGCGGCGGTCGCGTCGGCGATCGCCGATGGGAGCGTCGCGCCGTTGGTGTCGCAGAGCGTGAGGTTCTCGGCGCCGGCGTCGGTCGCAGCGCGCAAGCAGCGCAGTGCGTACTCGGGGTCGTCCGCGTAGGCGTCGAAGAAGTGCTCGGCGTCGTAGATCACGCGCTTGCCCTGCTCGCGCAGGAAAGCGACCGACTCGCCGATCATCCGCAGGTTCTCCTCGGGGTCCACCCGAGTGACCTTCTCGAGGTGCAGCGACCAGGTCTTGCCGACCAGCGTGCAGACCGGTGCGAAGCAGTCGGCGAGGATCCGCAGGCCCTCGTCGTCCGATGCGGCGCTGTCGCTGCGGCGGGTCATGCCGAAGGCGACGATCTCCGCCTGCTCGAACGACTCGCGCGAGAGCAGGTCGAAGAGCTCGCGCTCCTTGGGGTTCGAGCTCGGAAAGCCCGCCTCGATCAGATGGACGCCGAGGTCGTCGAGCGCGTGCGCGACGCGCACCTTCTCCTCGGCAGACAGCGACATCCCCTCCCCCTGCATGCCGTCGCGGAGGGTCGTGTCGTAGATGAGTACCTGCTCTGCCATCGCGGTGAACGCCTTTCGAGTCTCTACTTCGGGAACTTACGGGCCCGGGCCTGCCGTCGGGCAGGCGGCGCCGTGCGCGGCTAGCGCGCCGGCGCGTCCGTAATTCGCTCGAAGTGGACGTTCACGCCTTGGATGGTATCGGCACGACGTCGAGCCACTCCGAGTAGCGCTCGGAACGGCCGTGCAGCGCGTCGAAGTAGACGTCGCGGATCTTGCAGGTGACCTCGCCCGGGGCGCCGATCTCGATGTCGTCGACCTCGCGCACAGGGGTCAGCTCGGCAGCCGTGCCGACGAGGAAGACCTCGTCGGCGAGGATCAGCTCGGCGCGGGCGATGTCTCGCTCGACCACCGTGAGGCCGAGGTCGCCGGCGATCTGGATGATCGACTTGCGGCTGATGCCGTCGAGGATGCTCGCCGTCTGCGGCGGCGTCGCGAGCACGCCGTCCTTGACGATGAAGACGTTCTCGCCGGTGCCCTCGCAGACGTGACCCTTGTCGTCGAGCAGGATCGCCTCGCCGTAGCCGCCGCGCTTCGACTCGATCTTCGCGAGGACCGAGTTGAGGTACTGGCCGCCGGCCTTGGAGTGCGGGTTCAGCGACTGCGGCGAGATGCGCCGCCAGGACGACACCTTGGCGCGGACGCCGTTGAGCAGCGCGTCGTCACCGAGGTAGGAGCCCCACTCCCACGCCGCGATCGCGGTGTGGATCGGGTTGTCCTCGGGGTCGAGGCCCATCGGACCGTAGCCGCGGAAGACGATCGGCCGGATGTAACAGCTCTTGAGGTTGTTGCGGGCGATCAGCTCGTGGGTCGCCGTCCGGATCTGCTCCTTGGAGAAGGGCAGGTCCATGTAGTAGAGCTTTCCCGACGCCTCGAGGCGATCGAGGTGGTCCTGGTGGCGGAAGATCGCCGGACCGGCCGCGGTGTCGTAGGCGCGCTCCCCCTCGAAGACGCTCGTGCCGTAGTGGAAGGCGTGCGACAGGACATGGACCTTGGCGTCCTCCCAGGGGAGAAACTCGCCATCCATCCAAATCAGGTCCGCTGTCTGCATCTGCCGCTCCTCTAGATGTGCGCCAACACCGCTCGTGTCGCGTCCTCGGTGGTCGCGTCACCGCCGAGGTCGGCGGTCCGCAGGCCGCCGTCGAGGGCGCGGTCGATGGCCGATTCTACGGCAGCCGCCTCGTTCTCCAAAGCGAGTCCGTGACGGAGCATCAGAGCGACCGAGCCGAACATCGCGAGCGGGTTGGCCTTGCCGGTGCCGGCGATGTCGGGCGCCGAGCCGTGGACGGGCTCGAAGAGCCCGGGTCCCTCGCCGCCGATCGACGCGCTCGGGAGCATGCCGAGCGAGCCTGTGAGCATCGCGGCCTCGTCGCTGAGGATGTCGCCGAAGAGGTTCTCGGTGACGATCACGTCGAAGTCCGACGGGCGCGAGACGAGCTGCATCGCGGCGTTGTCGACCAGCAGGTGCTCGAGCGGGACGTCGGGGAACTCCTCGGCGTGGATGCGGGTGACGGTCTCGCGCCAGAGGCGAGAGGTCTCGAGGACGTTGGCCTTGTCGACGCTGGTGACCTTCGTGCGTGCGCTCTCAAAGCCGATGCGAGCGATCCGCTCGATCTCGCCGACGCTGTAGGCGCAGTCGTCGTGGGCGGTGTCGCCGCTGCGACCGGACTCGCCGAAGTAGATGCCGCCGGTCAGCTCGCGAACGACGAGCAGGTCGGTGCCCTCGATGCGGTCGCGCTTGAGCGGGCTGGCGTCGAGCAGCGCGGGGCTCGGGCGCACCGGGCGCAGGTTGGCGTAGAGGCCAAGGCCCTTGCGCAGGCCGAGCAGACCCTGCTCGGGGCGCGGCGCCGACGGATCCGCCGCGACCGCGGCGTCCCACTTCGGTCCACCGACGGCAGCGAGCAACACCGCGTCGGCCGACCGGCAGGCGTCGAGCACCTCGTCGGTCAGCGCGGTTCCGTGCGCGTCGATCGAGGCGCCGCCGATCGGGCGCTCGTCGAACTCGAAGTCGCCGAGGCAGTCGAGCAGCTGGACGGCTGCGGCGGATATCTCTGGTCCGATCCCGTCGCCGGGGAGAGTGACGATTCGCTTTGGCACGGCGCGGAACTTACCGGCCGGGCGCTGGTGGGCGGCGGGCGTCGATGTTGAGACGCACGTACTCGAGCGTCACTGGATCGCCGCAGCGGTCGGCAACGGCGCGGGTGTAGGGCTCGCGCAGCTCCTCCGGCAGGGCGAGCAGATGGTGGCCGAGGCAGACGGTGCGCAAGTACTCGAGCGGCTCGGGCGGATGGACCGGCCACGGCTCGAGCCAGGTCTCGATCTCATCGAAGCCGGCGCGCTCGAGGCGCTCGCGTGTCACGTCGGGCGCGGCGAAGTTCCACGGTCCCTGCCAGCCGGCTAGGTACTCGGCATAGGGCTCCTCGAGGGCCACCTCGCGTGCGACGGCGTGAAAGCGCTCGATGTTGCCCTCTCCCCCGCACTGCGTGACCAGGCGGCCGCCCGGCTTGAGCGCCGTGAACAGCCGCTCGAAGAGGCGGTCGTGATCGGGCACCCAGTGGAAGACGGCGTTCGAGAAAGCGGCGTCGACGGGCTCGTCGACCTTCAGCTCCTGGAGGTCGGAGACGAGGGTCGTTGCGCGATCCCCGAGCGCTGCGCGTGCCTCCTCGACCATCGCCGGCGCTGCGTCGACGGCGATCACATGGCCGTGGGGCAGCTTCTCCAACAGGAGGCGCGTGACGCGACCCGAGCCACACCCCGCGTCGAGCACGGTCTCGTCGCCATTCAGCGACAGGCGGTCAAGTACCGGGCCTGCCATTGCCACTTGCGGGTCCGAGACGCGGTCATACGTGACCGCGTCCCAATCCCTCGGGGATGGAGTCGGGGGGCTCGCGCCCCCCGGGCCCCCCGAGGCACCTGGCCGGTCACTGGTTGTCACTGCAAGAGCCCGGTCGTCACCGGCCCTTGACGCTCGCGCCCTTGCTCGTACGCAGCCAGCGCGTCGTCCTGGAGCAGGGTCACGCCGATGTCGTCGAGCCCGTTGAGCAGGCGTCGCTTCGTCTCCTGGTCGATCTCGAACGGGCAGCTCTCCCCACCCGCCGTGACCGTCTGGGCCTCGAGGTCGATCCGCGCCTCGCCGGCCGCCATGACGGCCTTGACCTGCTCCTCCGGCAGGACGACCGGCAGGAGCCCTATCTTGGTGCAGTTGGAGTAGAAGATGTCGGCGTAGCTCGGCGCGACGATCGCCTTGAAGCCGTAGTCCTCGAGCCCCCACGGCGCGTGCTCGCGCGAGCTGCCGCAGCCGAAGTTGCGGCCGGTGACGAGGATCGGGTTCTTCGGCAGGTCCCAGCCCGGCTCCTTGGCCCAGTCGAAGAACAGGTACTGGCCGAAGCCGCTGCGCTCGACCCGCTTGAGGAACTGCTTGGGCATGATCTGGTCGGTGTCGACGTCGATGCGATCGAGCACCGACACGGGACCCTCGACGACGTTGATCGGCTCCATGGTCAGCTCCAGTTCCTGATGTCGACGAAACGGCCCTCGATGGCTGCGGCTGCGGCCATCCTCGGGCTGACGAGATGGGTGCGCCCGCCGCGGCCCTGACGGCCCTCGAAGTTGCGGTTCGAGGTCGAGGCGCAGCGCTCCCCGGGATCGAGCGTGTCGGGGTTCATCCCGAGGCACATCGAGCAGCCGGCCGAGCGCCAGTCGAAGCCTGCGGCGCGGAAGACCTCGTCGAGGCCCTCGGACTCGGCCTGCGCCTTCACCTGAGCGGAGCCCGGCACGACCATCGCGTTGACGGTCGAGGCGACCTTGTGACCCCGGATCACCTCGGCGGCCTCACGCAGGTCGCCGATCCGTGCGTTGGTGCAGGAGCCGATGAACACGCGGTCGAGCCTGATCTCCTCGATCGGCGTCCCTGCCTCGAGGCCCATGTACTCCAGGGCGCGGGCGTCACCCTCGCCAGCCGGCTCTGGCACCGCGCTTGTGACGTCGGTGACCATCGCTGGGTTGGTGCCCCAGCTGACCTGCGGCGAGATCTCGCTCGCGTCGATCACGATCTCGCGGTCGAACTCGGCGCCGTCCTCGGTGTAGAGCTCGCGCCAGCCGGCTACGGCAGCATCGAAGTCCTCGGGCGCCGCCTCGCGGCCGCGGACCCACTCGAACGTCGTCTCGTCCGGCGCGATCATCCCCGCGCGGCCACCGCCCTCGATCGTCATGTTGCAGACGGTCATCCGGCCCTCCATCGAGAGCGCCTCGATCGCCGGGCCGGCGTACTCGATGACGTAGCCGACACCGCCGTCGACGCCCATCCGGCCGATCGTGCCGAGGATCAGATCCTTGGCGGTGACGCCCGGGCCGAGCTCGCCCTCATAACGGATGCGCATCGACTTCGGCTTGCGCTGCTGGAGCGTCTGGGTGGCGAGCACGTGCTCGACCTCGCTCGTCCCGATCCCGAACGCCAGCGCGCCGAACGCGCCGTGCGTCGAGGTGTGCGAGTCACCGCAGACGATCGTCATGCCCGGCTGGGTGACGCCGATCTCCGGACCGATCACGTGGACGATGCCCTGACGAGCGGAGCCGATCGAGTAGACCGGCACGCCGAACTCCTCGCAGTTCTGCTCGAGCGTCGCGATCTGCTTGCGCGACAACGGATCGCTGACCATCGGCAGCGACGTCGAGCCATCGGTCGGGACGTTGTGGTCCGCCGTCGCGAGCGTGCGGTCGGGCCGGCGTACCTTGCGCCCGGCGAGGCGCAGGCTCTCGAACGCCTGCGGGCTGGTGACCTCGTGGACGAGATGGAGGTCGATGTAGAGCAGCCCCTCGGCGACCTCGTGGGCCTCCCAGATCTTGTCGAACAGCGTCTTTGGCATCTTGGGTCAGGACCTCCTCAGGCCGGCGGCGACGACCGCGTAGAAGCAGGCGTCGCACTTGGCGTTGTTCTCGAAGTGATGTGGCAGGTCGGCGTCGAAGGTGACGGCATCGCCCTCGTGCAGCTCGTGTGCGACGCCGTCGCAGATCAGCGTGACGCTGCCCTGCGAGACGACGGCGGTCTCGCGGGCACCCGGCTCGTGCATCGGCGGATCGCCTGGACCGCCGGTTGCGGCACCGGGGACCAAGGTGTGCAGCGAGACCTCTGCGCGCTGGCCGGGCAGCGGCGGGGTCAGGACGTCGTAGTGGTGGCCGCGGCCCTTGGCGCCTCCACGCAGTCGCTCGTCGGCGCGGACGACGGAGACGGAGCCGCCCTCGTCGAGACGTAGCAGCTGCGAGAGCGTCAGCTCGAGCCCGGCGGCGATCCGTGCGGCGACTGCCAGCGTCGGACTCGTCTCGCCGCGCTCGACCTGACTGAGCATCTGGGCGGAGACGCCGCTGCGCTCGGCGAGGTCGCGTAGCGAGAGATCCATGCCCTCGCGCAGAGCGCGCACTCGGGGTCCGACGTTGATCTGTGGCTCGACAGTTGCCGCGGTCACGCCGTGTACGTTATCACGGACGATTGTCCGCCGATTCCGTCCGCCGTCAACCTTGCTGGCCGGTGGGTCTCACCAAGACCTCGTTGACGTTCACATGCTCGGGCTGACTGACGGCGTAGAGGATTGCCGCGGCTATGTCCTCCGCCTTGAGGACCTCGCCGATCTGCTCGCGCATCCTCTCGACGCCCTGCTGGACCACGGGGTTCTTGTTGTGGGCTTGCAGCTCGGTCTCGACGAAGCCAGGCTCGACGCACGTCACGCGAATCTTCGAGTGCAGCGCCTCCTGGCGCAGTGCCTCCGAGAAGGCCGTCACGCCGAACTTCGTCAGGTTGTAGACGGCGGCGCCGGCGCGAGCATGGCGGCCGGCCACCGACGAGATGTTGACCACGTGCCCTCCCCCGCCCTCGCGCATCAGCGGCAGCGCGGCGTGGGTGCAGTAGAGAAGCCCGAGCAGGTTGACGTCGATCATCCGGCGCCAGTCGTCGAGATCGGCACCTTCGACGGGGCCGAGCAGCATCACGCCGGCGTTGTTGATCAAGACGTCAGGGCCGCCTAGCTCGGAGCTCGTCCACTCGACGAATCCGCGTGCCTGGCCTTCGTCACTGACGTCGACCCCGATCGCCAGCGCCTTGCCGCCGTCCGATCGGATGCGCTCCGCGAGCGCCTCGATGCGATCCGTCCTGCGAGCGCCAAGCGCGACAGAGGCACCTGCCCCAGCGAGCGCCAGCGCGGTCGCCTCGCCGATGCCGGACGAGGCTCCGGTCACCGCCGCTACCCGACCATCCAACACGCCCGCCATGGTTTGACCTTACCCGGGTGTGCTGGTGCGCGAGCGAAGTGCGAGCTCGAGCTCGAAGCGAGCGTCCGGATCGTCGAGGCGGTCCTCATAGAGCTCGCGCAGCCGGGTCATCCGATAACGGACCGTCTGAGGATGGATGTGCAAGGCGGCGGCGACCGCCTCGGTGCGCCCGCGGTGTGCCAGCCATGCGGAGAGCGTCTCGATCAGGCGCTCGCGCGAGGCGGGCGTCTCCTCGGCGAGCGGAGCAAGCGCGGCCGCGGCGATGTCACCAGCGAGCCGTCGGTCCGCGTTCACCAGCATGGCGACCGGGTGGTCGGTCGCGATCGCAAGTCCCCCGTCGGGCGTCTCGATCGCCCCCTCCTGGACGAGAGCGAACGCGGACCGTGCACGGGCGGCGCTGATGTGCGCGTCGCGCCAGCGGACCGTCGGCCCGAGCGCCCCCGTCCGGCGCTTTGCGAAGGCGGCTTGAAGTTGATCGCGTCGTCCTGGCCCGTCGGGATCCGGAACCAGCGCACACGCCCCGGAGGCGAAGTCTGCGGCGATCGCACCCGCTCCCAGCCGCAGCGCCAGCCGGTCGGGATCGACGTCCTTGACGTAGACCGCCGCCAGCTCGTTCGGCAGGTGCCAGTTCGCTTCGACGGCGGCCGCCTCGATCGCGGCCGCGTCGACCGGCGGGTCCTGCACGAGCAGCGCGGCGAGGTCTCGGCGCCGGCGCTGCTGGGTTCCGGCAACGGCGGCCTGCTCCATCGCGTACCCCTCGACGGACTCGCTCGAGAGCTCGTGGATGTAGGCAAAGATCGACTCTGCGAGCAGGTAGAGCGCGTGAGGGCTTAGGCCTGCCTGCTCGCCGGCGGCAGACATCCTCCGCCATGCGACGCGCGCGCCGACACGGTAGGCGGCGAGCAGGGCGTCGAGCCGCCGACCGGCTCGCATCTCGCCGCGGCCGAGCCCGACGTACACCTGGCGCTGGGGATCCGACTCGGGGTTCGGGTCCTCGCGTCCGATCAGGTCGACGAATCGGCTCATCGCCTGCTCGACCCCGCTGCGTAGGCCCTCGCCGAACGGTCCCTCGAGCGGACGGGCGTAGTCGGGCACGGCCTGGCTGATCGCCTCGATCGCCTCGGCGGCGACGCGTGGAAGCTCGGGACGCAAGGCGTCGGCGGCCTCCGGGGGCAGCGCGGACCACGGATGGTCGTCTATCAAGCTGCCCATTGTGTGGAACCTACAACAAATCGCTTGATGTCGTTGCGAGATGTTCGATACAGGCCGGAAATTCCGTCGTAAAGTTCAGTGCATGACTCGACTCCAGCGCAACGCGAACATCGTCGCCGTCGTCCTTCCCTTCCTCGCGGTCCTCGTCGCCGTGCCATTCCTCTGGAGCGACCTGATCGGCCCGGCCGATCTCGCGATCATGGTCGGCATGTACCTGGGGACCGCCTTCGGCATCACGATCGGGTACCACCGCCTGCTCACCCATCGGGCGTTCGAGACCCACAAGCCGATCAAGTACCTGCTCGCCATCCTCGGATCGATGTCGGTGCAGGGCGCCGTGATCGGCTGGGTCGCCGACCATCGCAAGCACCACGCGCACACCGACGAGGAGGGCGACCCGCACAGCCCCCACGTCGGCGAGGGCAGCGGCCTGCGCGGCCTCTGGCACGCGCACGTCGGCTGGCTGTTCGAGGAGCACGGCATCGCCGATGCGAAGCGCTACGCCCCCGATCTGCTCGAGGACGACGGCATGCGCTTCATCAGCCGTCACTTCGTGTATTGGGTCGCGCTTGGGCTGCTGATCCCGTTCGCGCTCGGCTTCGCGATTAGTGGCACGCTGGAGGCCGCCGCGCTCGCGCTCTTCTGGGGCGGCCTGGTGCGCGTCTTCTTCGTCCACCACGTCACCTGGAGCATCAACTCGATCTGCCACTTCATGGGCGAGCGGCGCTTCAAGACCGACGACAAGTCGACCAACGTCTTCTGGCTCGCCCTGCCCTCGCTCGGCGAGGCCTGGCACCACAACCACCACGCCTTCCCACGCGCCGCCGTGCAGGGCATGCGCTGGTGGGAGATCGACATCTCCGGCATCGTGATCCGGTCGATGAAGCGGCTTGGACTTGCCTGGAACGTCGTCGTCATCTCACCCGAGCGCCAGCTCCAGCGGATGGCCGAGCCGGCCGCGCGCCAGGTTCGCCAAGCCGCCTGAGCTAGCCGGCGGCCTCACTCTCGATCGAAGCGCGGATTCCGGCCGCTATGTGGCCGCAATCCGCGCTTCGATGAGTTAGAGCGCCGCGCGGATGAGCTCGGCCAGCTCCGCTGGGGCCGGCGCGCCGCCGGGGGTCGCGGCGAGGCCGGGGTGTCTTCCAGCCGCCTCGACGATGTCGGGGACCTCGTCCTCGTCTAGACCGAGCTGCCGCAGCCCCTCCACCCCTGTCAGTGCGGTCAGCCGTGCGACTCGGGCCGACGCGTTGACCGCGCGGGCGCTCGGGTCGCCAAGCGCGCCGGCGAAGCGGCCGACCTGCTCCGGTGCTCGGTGCGCCATCAGGTCGACCGTGTGGGGGAGCATCACCGCATTGGTCTCCGCGTGCGGCGTGCCCGCGGTGCGGACGATCGTCTGGCAGAGCGCGTGGTGGACGGCGAAGCCCGTGGTGCCGACTGCGTAGCCGCCGAGCAAGGCGCCGAGCGAGACCGCGATCCGGTCCGTCGGCTCCTCGCCCAGCCCGCGACCGATCAGCTCCGCTCCGCGCAAGGCCGCTAGCTCGGACACCGGATTGGCGAGTGGTGTGTAAGTCGACTCGAAGGCGTGCGCGAGGGCGTTCATCGCCGTTGCGGCGAGCTGTTGCTCCGGCAGGCCCGCGATCAGGTCCGGATCCCAGATCACGAGCCTTGGCCTGACGAGCCGCCCGGCGGTCACTCCCGCGGGCATCCGATGAAACGGTGTGACCGGCGAGCCGGCAAGCGTCGTCGGCACCGCCGCACAGTCGAGACCATCGGCGCCGGCGATCGCCTTGGCAGCGTCGACCACTCGCCCTCCGCCGAGTGCTACGAGTGGATGACCACCGACTCGCGGCCTCAGCGCGGCCGCGATGTCGGGTACGGAGCCGGGCGCCGCATGCAACACCACCTCCGCACCCTGCACGAGCTCCGGCGACTCTGCCTCGGCGCGCTCCGTCGTTATCAGTGCATACCGCTCGAACCCATGCGCTGCAAGCAGATCCGGCGCCTCTGCGACCGAGCCGGACGCGAAGCGGATCAACCGCTCACCGTCCAACCACGTGAATCGCATCTCATCGTTCAATCCGAGTTCCCTTCGACCGCCGAACCTTTGCATCTAGGCCGTCCGATTGACGGACAGCCCAGGCGTCTCCAACCTTCTCTGTCCTTGTCAACGCACGGAGGGTTCCATGCGCATAGCCGCGATTGCCGGACTTTGGCTTGTCACGCTCGCTTTCCCGCTCGGTTCGGCGCAGGCGACTCTGGCGCCCGAGGTCGAGGCCGAGTTCAACAAGATCGTCGAGTTCAACTACCGCGGCTCAGCGCAGCCCGCGCCCCCACCTTGTAGCCAGGTCTGCCAGGACCTCCGTGCTGCCGAGACACGTCCAGGGGGATGGTCGAGCCCCGCCGCTCAGGAGCTGAGCCGAGAGGCACGCAACCTGAGGGTGGCGACTGGCCTGTCCAAGGCCCTACGGTTCACGGGCACGATCTCGCTCGGACCAACCGCGTTCGAGCTCGGATACATGATTGGGTCAGGAGCGAACGCGAAGTTCTTCCGCATCGGCATGCCGGCGACGGCTCCTGACATGACCGCCGCGCCGCAGCGCCTTTCCTACTACAGCTCCTGCTCGACGTCGTCGCCGTGCGCCATCGGGAGCCCCTATCACGATCAAGCCACGATTACGAAGCCAGCACTCGTGTGGCAGTGGGATGCCGCCTGGAACTCGCCTTACGGCGCGAACTGGTGGACCTGGCGCTCGAACGACTTCGACTGCCAGCATCCTCCGGTTCCGCCGGACGCGCCGAACGTCTTCACCTCGGCGACCCAGAGCAGCACATGCTCCGGCTCCCCCGATCACGTCGGGTCGACCGTCTCGGCCTGGTGGTACCAGGAGGACATCCAGGCCACCTCGCCCGTCCAGGACTACGCCGGACAGCCCTACGACTACGTCGACTGGTGGCCGCCAGCCGATCCGGGGTTGACTACGACCGCCACCCGTACTCGCGCCGAGCTGGAGAGTGGCCGGTATCCGGTGCTGAACCAGAAGCTGGGATACGAGTTGAGAGTTCCTGGGACCTGCGACCCGGTCGACCCCAATGTTTGCGTTCAGCCCGATAGCGGCGAGGACAACCGCAAATGCGATCTCTCCACGGCAGCAGCAGCCGACCCGGCGACGGATGTCTCTATCGACCTCTTCTCGCCAGGTCAGTACACCGTCGTCAATGGGTTCGATCGCCGGACATCAAACGGCGATCTCGTGTCGACGGCTCTCAAGATCGGCTGGACAAAAGCCCCGAACTGGCCGGGATGGGGCTGGTGGCACATTGCGGCCAGACATGGATGGACATCCGATGATGTCGCCGCCACCGCAGCGGCACTACTGACGGTCCCGGTCTACGACGGAGGCTGGAAGTATCGCGGAGCGGAGTACGAGAGAAACGGCGCGATATGTCAGCGAGTGGTACTTGTCGGGGCCGAGAAGGTCGACCCCGATGAGCCCAGCCCGAAAGAGATCATCACGTCATACGGTGCGTATCTGCGAGCTGCGTCTTAACCTGACAGACCAGATGAGCCAACCATTCAAGATCCCGTCACCTGAATACGAGCAGGCATGCCTGCACGAGGTACGGCTGGCGCTACGCGAGAGTCCAACTCTCAAGGAAGATGGAACGCGAATCGACGAGATTGAGCTCACCCAGGCCGAAGGTGACCCGTTGATAGTTGCTCACATCGTTCGGCACGGCGAGCACATCGCTCTCAAATGGCGGCTGTACAAGGACTCCTTTACGGGGGTCTTTCCACCTGGCCAGGCAGAGTTCCCGGATCAAGTCGGCCTTCAGATGCTGATTTGGGCGAGCGGGGGATGACAGCGCGATCCTGCCGGCTCGTCCCCGCGACATCGATGTGGCGCTCGCCCTGAACGACCTCAGCGCTCGGCGCCTAAGGCGTCGCGCTCTTCGCCGCCGCGTCGATGTGGTGCTCGGCCTCGGCGACGGGTGAGTCGGCCAGGGCGTTGGTGATCGCGCGCAGGTAGGCGCGGCCGGATGCCTCCATCGTGTCCGGCGAGACGCCTTGACCCTGGGCTGAGGCACCGTCGAGCTCGAGCAGCACGCTGACCTCGGCGAGCGCGTCGCGACCAGCCGTGACGGCTGACACGTGGTACTCCTTGAGCCGCGCCTCGCGGCCGGTGGCGACGTTGATAGCGCTGAAGAAGGCGTCGACCGGGCCGTCGCCGGTGAACTCGCCGTCGCGCAGCTCGCCGTCAGGCATCCGCACGCGGACCGTCGCGAACGGCGAACGATCCGACCCCGCCTCGATCTCGAACGACTCGAGCACGAACGCGCTCTCGGTCTGACGCATCTCGTCCGAGACGATCGCCTCGAGGTCGAGCGCGGTCACGGTCTTCTTGCGGTCGGCGACCTCCTTGAAGCGCTTGAAGGCAGTGTTCAGCGCGGCGCCGTCGACGGTGTATCCGAGCTCCTCGAGCGCGTTGCGCAGCGCGTGGCGGCCGGAGTGCTTGCCGAGGACGATCGAGTTGCTCTCCAGGCCGATCGTCGTCGCGTCCATGATCTCGTAGGTCGAGCGCTCCTTGAGCACTCCGTCCTGGTGGATGCCGGACTCGTGCGCGAAGGCGTTGCGCCCGACGATCGCCTTGTTCGGCTGCACCTGGTAGCCGGTCAGGCGCGAGACCATGCGGCTCGTGCGGGCGATCTCGGTGGTCTCGACGTCGCTCCAGAGGCCGTGCTTGGCCTCGCGGACGCGCAGCAGCATCACGATCTCCTCGAGCGACGCGTTGCCCGCGCGCTCGCCCAGTCCGTTCAGCGCGCACTCGACCTGGCGACAGCCGGCTTGGACGCCGGCGAACGAGTTGGCGACCGCCAGCCCGAGGTCGTCGTGGCAGTGCACCGAGGTGAAGACGTTCGCCAGGTCGGGGACGAGCCGGTAGAGCTCGCGCCACATCGCCGCGTACTCCTCGGGCATGGAGTAGCCGACGGTGTCGGGGACGTTGATCGTGGTCGCCCCCTCGTCGAGCGCGATCTGCAGCACCTCGGCGGTGAACTCCAGCTCCGAGCGCGTGGCGTCCATCGGCGAGAACTCGACGTCCTCGCAATATCCCTTCGCATGAGCGACCGCCGCCCTGGCCTGACCCTTGACGTCCTCACGGGTCGTCTGGAGCTGGTGGGTGATGTGGATGTCGCTCGTCGAGATGAACGTGTGGATACGCGGCCGCTCGGAGTCCTTGATGGCGTTCCACGCGGCGTCGATGTCCTGGTGGCCGGTGCGGGCGAGCCCGCAGATCACGGGTCCGTGGACCTCGCGGGCGATCGCCTGGACCGCCTCGAAGTCCCCGGGCGAGGCGATCGGGAAGCCGGCCTCGATGATGTCGACGTTCAGCCGGGCGAGCTGATGGGCGATCTCGAGCTTCTCCTGCTTGTTCAGCGAGATGCCGGGCGACTGCTCGCCGTCGCGCAGCGTCGTATCGAAGATCCGTACGCGGTTCGCCTCGCTACGTGTGCTGTCAGCTGCCATGTCGTTCGCTCCTGATTCTCTGTCTCGCCCTGGTTCTCCTGTGCTTGCGGCTTAAGCGGCCGCCACGCATTAGTCCCCCCGAGGGGGGAGGAACAGGAGAAGCGCTAGGTCGAGACTGAACGGCATGAACATCCGAGGGTACAGGACAGATCAAACGGTGAGGACTACCTTGCCGACGTTCTTCCGCTCGATGATGAAGCGGTGGGCGTCGGGTCCGCGCTCGAGCGGGAAGGTCTCGGCCACCACGGGGCGTAGTCGTCCGTCCTCGACCCATTCGGTCAGTGGCTCGATGTACTCGTCGAGCGAGCCCTTGGCATCCCAGAGCTTGAGCATGTTGAGGCCGATGACCGATTTGGAGCTCGACATCATCGGAATGACGTTGAACGGCGGCATGCCGACTACCGTCTTCAGTGCGGTGATCGGGTTGCGCCGCTCGCCGCTGACGAGCGACGAGGCCCCGAAGGCGACGAGCCGTCCACCTGCGCCGAGCAGCGACCAGCTCTTGCGGAAGCTGCGGCCGGCGATCGCGTCCATGACGAGGTCGAGCGGCTGCTTGGCACTCGTGATGCGACGGACCTCCTTGACGAAGTCGTCCTTGCGGTAGTCGATGACGTGGTCGACGCCGAAGCCGCGACAGGCGTCGTGCTTGGATGCCGAGGCCGTGCCGAATATCTCGGCGCCTACGATCTTCGCGATCTGAGTCGCCGCGATGCCAACTCCACCGGCCGCGGCCTGGATCAGCACGCGCTCCCCGGGATGCAGCGAGCCGTAACGGAGCAGACCGGCGTAGGCGGTGGCGTAGTTGACCGGGAAGGCGGCGCCCTCCTCGAAGCTCCAGTCGTCTGGCAGCGCAACGAGCGCGTTCTCCGGGGTGGCGACGAGCTCGGCGTAGCCACCGAAGCGCGTGCCTCCGAGCACACGATCGCCTGGGGCGTACTCCGTGACGCCCTCCCCAACCGCCTCTACGATGCCTGCGATCTCGTACCCGACCACCGATGGCGTCTTCGGCGCGTCCGGGTAGAGCCCGGCCCTCGCCATCACGTCGGCGAAGTTGATGCCGGCGGCCCTGACCCGGACCAGCACCTTCCCTGCGCCCGCCACCGGGTCGGGCCGCTCCTGCACCTGAAGCACCTCGGGCCCGCCCGCACGGGTGATGACGAGCGCCTTCACCCGGCGGACACTACTGCTTGGTTGGCTAGCCGGCCAGACTCACCGTTCGACCGGCTTGGAAGCCGTCGGAGCCGACGATGCCGTCGACTACGTCCTGTGGCACCTGCGAGTCGGCGGTCACGAGCATCACGGCCTCGCCCGTCTCGGCGTCGTCGGGCTGACGGCCGACGGCGGCCGAGATGATGTTGACGCCCGCGTCACCGAGAGCGGTGCCGACGCGGCCGATCATCCCCGGCTGGTCGCGGTAGCTGAAGATCGCCAGGTGCGGCTCGAGCTGGACGTTGAAGCGCGAGCCCCATGCCTCGAGCAGATGTGGGCGGTCGAGGTTGCCGAGCACCGTGCCGACGACGCGCGAACGGTCGCTGCCGCTGACGACGGTCACCCGCACCAGATCGGTGAAGTCGTGCGCGCGCTCCGAGCTCGTCTCGGTGACCGCGATGCCGCGCTCCTCGGCCAGCGACGGGGCGTTGACGTCGTTGACCTCCTCCTCGGTGTGACCGGCGAGCACGCCCTTCAGCACCTGCACGGTGAGGAACCGGGTGTCGCGCTCGGCGATCCTGCCGCGGTACTCGACCTCGAGCGCGTCGACCGAGGTCCCGCCGGCGAGCGTGGTGGCGATCCGGCCGAGGTGCGAGGCCAGCGGCAGGAACGGCCCGAGCGCCTCGCGGTCCTCGCCTGCGACGGCCGGGACGTTGATAGCGCTGGTGACGGTCCCGCCGGTCAGTGCGGCCACGACCTGCTCGGCGGCCTGGAAGCCGGCGCGGTCGGTCGCCTCGGCCGTCGAAGCGCCGAGGTGCGGCGTGACGACGACGTTGGGATAGCCGAACAGCGGGTGGTCGGTCATCGGCTCGGATCGGAAGACGTCAAGCGCCGCGCCGCCGACCTTGCCGGAGTCGAGCGCCGCCTGAAGGTCCTCGTCGACGACGAGCGGCCCGCGCGCGACGTTGAGAATCCGCACGCCGTCCTTCATCTTCGCGAACGCCTCGGCGTTGAGCCAGCCCTCTGTCTCGGGCGTCTTGGGCAAGTGGACGGTGAGGAAGTCCGCCTCGGCGTACACCTCGTCGGCACTGTCGGCGCGCACGGCTCCGAGCTCGCTGAAGCGCTCCTCGGCGACGAACGCGTCGAAGGCGAGCACGCGCATGCCGAAACCGCGCGCGCGCTGGGCCACGAGCTGGCCGATGCGGCCGAAGCCGATGATCCCCAGCGTCTTCTCGTAGACCTCGACGCCGCTGTACTTCGAGCGGTCCCAGGCGCCGCCGACGAGCGACGCGTGGGCCTGCGGGATGTTGCGCGCGAGCGCGAGCAGCAGCGCCATTGTGTGCTCCGCCGCCGTCACGACGTTCGACTGCGGGGCGTTGGCGACGACGATCCCGCGCCGGGTCGCGGCATCCACGTCGACGTTGTCGACGCCGACGCCAGCGCGGCCGACGACCTTGAGGTTGTCCGCCTTGTCGATCAAGTCGGCGGTGACCTGGGTCGCCGAGCGGATCAACATCCCGTCGAACTCGCCGATGCGGCTCTCGAGCTCGCCGTCCTGCCAGTCGGCACCGAGCTCGACCTCGAGGCCAGAGTCGCGCAGCAGCTGGACGCCGGAGTCCCCGATCTTCTCCTTGACGAGCACCTTCATCGGGTGACCTCCCCCACGTTCTCGATGGTCCAGTCGATGCATGCGGTCAGCGCCTCGACGTCGGCCGGCTCGATGGCCGGGAACATCGCCACGCGCAGCTGGTTGCGTCCGAGCTTGCGGTAGGGCTCGACGTCGACGATGCCGTTGGCGCGCAGCGTCGCCGCGATGGCGGCCGCGTCGATGCTGTCGTCGAAGTCGATCGTGCCGACGACGAGCGAGCGCTTGGCCGCGTCTTTGACGAACGGCGTCGCGTGCGCGGACGCCTCGGCCCAGCCGTAGAGGTGGTTCGAGGAAGCGGTCGTACGCTCCACGCAGAAGTCGAGCCCGCCGCCACCGAGCATCCACTCCACTTGGTAGTGGAGCAGCAGCAGCGTGCCGAGCGCCGGCGTGTTGTAGGTCTGGTCCTTGCGCGAGTTGTCGAGCGCGGTGGTGAGCGAGAGGAACTCCGGGCGCCAGCGGTCCTCCGCGCTCCCCAGCTCCTCGATCCGCTCGACGGCCGCGGGGCTGAGCAGCGCAAGCCAGAGACCGCCGTCCGCGGCGAAGCCCTTCTGCGGAGCGAAGTAGTAGGCGTCTGTCTGGCTCACGTCTACGGGCAGGCCGCCCGCCCCGGACGTCGCGTCGATCAGGACGAGCGCTTCATCGCTGTCGGCGGGCCGCTCGACCGGAACGACCACTCCGGTCGAGGTCTCGTTGTGCGCCCAGGCGATCACGTCCACGTCCGGGTCCGAGGTCGGCGCGGGGGCGTCGCCGGGCTCCGCCGACACGATCACCGGATCCTCGAGGAACGGCGCCTCGGCGGTCGCCGTGGCGAACTTCTGCGAGAACTCGCCGTAGGTCAGGTGGAGGGCGCGGCGACGGACGAGCCCGGTCGTAGCGGCATCCCAGAAGGCGGTGGTGCCACCGTTGCCAAGCGCGACCTCGTAGCCGTCGGGCAGGCTGAACAGCTCGCTCAGGCCCTCACGGATCTGACGTACGACGCCCTTGACCGGTGCCTGGCGGTGCGAGGTGCCCATGATCTGCGGGCCCTGCGCGGCGAGGTGCTGCAGCTGCGCGCCGCGCACCTTGGACGGCCCGGAGCCGAAGCGGCCGTCCGACGGCTTGAGCTGGTCGGGAATCTGCGGCGTCGTCTTCGTCTCGGTCAAGGCAGGCCTCCGCGGCTATCGGGTTCCAGATGCGGTGCTGTGCCCAGGCGTACGGCAGATGACCCGTCGCTCCCCGGTGGTTCTCTCCACCTCGAAGACGCCAGTCGCGACGGTCGAGCGAGTGTACACACCGCCCGAAACGACCTCAGAACTCCTGGTCGATCCAGTCCATCATCGACCTCAACTGCTTGCCCTCGCGCTCGATCTGATGGTCGGCCTGCTCCTCGCGCATCCGCTTGAAGTTCTCCTGGCCGGCGTTGTTCTCGGCGATCCACTCGCGGGCGAAGTCGCCGGACTGGATCTCGCTGAGGATCTCCTTCATCGCCTTGCGGCTCTCCTCGCCGATCACGCGCTTGCCGCGGGTGAGGTCGCCGTACTCGGCCGTGTTGGAGATCGAGTAGCGCATGCCGCTGATCCCCTTCTCGTACATCAGGTCGACGATCAGCTTCAGCTCGTGCAGGCACTCGAAGTAGGCGAGGCGCGGGTCGTAGCCCGCCTCGACGAGCGTCTCGTAGCCCGCGCGCACCAGCTCGCTGGCGCCGCCGCAGAGGACCGCCTGCTCGCCGAAGAGGTCCGTCTCGGTCTCGTCCTTGAAGGTCGTCTCGATGACGCCGCCGCGGGTGCAGCCGATGCCCTTGGCGTACGCGAGCACCATGTCGCGCGCGTTGCCGGTCGCGTCCTGGTGGATCGCGATCAAGCCGGGAACGCCCTTGCCCTCCTCGTACTGCCAGCGGACGAGATGGCCCGGTCCCTTCGGGGCGACCATGCCGACGTCGACACCCGGGTCGGGTGCGATCTGCTCGAAGTGGATCGAGAAGCCGTGAGCGAAGAGGAGCAGGTTGCCGGGGGCGATTCCGTCCTTGATGTCGCTCTCCCAGATCTGCGCCTGCTTCTCGTCGGGCAGCAGGATCATCACGACGTCACCGCGGCTCGCGGCATCGGCGATCGGCAGGACCTCCAAGCCGTCGGACTTCGCCTTCTCGACCGAGGACGAGTCCTCGCGCAGGCCTACGACGACGTCGACGCCGGAGTCCTTGAGGTTGCGGGCGTGGGCGTGGCCCTGGGAGCCGTAGCCGAGGATGGCGACGGTCTTGCCGTCGAGCTTTGAGAGGTCTGCGTCTTTGTCGTAGATCATGCGGCGCGGGACTTTAAATGATCAGGTCGGGGGGCTCGCGCCCCCCGGGCCCCCCGCGGCACCTGGCCGGTCGGAGGTGGCCAGCTTGGCTCGCAGCAGCTTGCCGCCTGCATTGCGCGGCAGCGACTCGACGCGGATGATCTGCTTGGGCACCTGGTAGCCGGCGAGTCGCTCGCGGCAGAAGGCGAGCAGGTCGTAGTCCGAGACGGGCCGACGCTCGAGCACGTATGCGCTGACGGCCTCCCCCCACTCCGGGTCCGGAGTTCCCGCGACGCCGGCGTCGGCGATTGCCGGGTGGGCGAGCAGCACGGCCTCGACGACCGCCGGGGCGACCTTCTCGCCGCCGGTGACGATCAGCTCCTTGATCCGTCCATCGACGTGCAGGCGGCCGTGGCGGTCGATCCGACCGCGGTCGCCGGTGTGCAGCCAGCCGTCGTCCGAGATCGCGCCTGGGGACACCATCGGCCCGCGAGCGAGGATCTCTCCCTCATCACCGATCGCGATGTCAGCGTTGGGGAGCGGCGTCGCCGCTGACTCCCATCGCTCAGTGACGGCGATCTGCGAAGCGGTCTCGGTCATACCGTAGGTGCAGCACACGGCCAGGCCGGCATCGCGCGCCCAGTCGACGAGGTCGGGCGGGATCGGCCCGCCGCCAAGCAGCAGCGCCCGTAGCTGAGGCGCACGCATCAGTCCGTCCGCGCGTAGGCGGCGCAGCTGAGTCGGAACGAGTGACGCGAGCGTGACGCCGCCGTCGGCGATCGCTGCGGTGACGGCCGCCGCGTCGAAGCCGTCGTGGAGCACGGCGGTGGTCGCGTTGCGGGCGCAGCGGGTGAGGACGCTCAGCCCGGCGACGTGGAACAGCGGCAGGGCGCAGAGCCAGCGGTCGTCGGGTGCCACGCCGAAGACGGCTGCGGACCCGGCGGCCGAGGCGTCGAGGTTGCCGACCGTCAGCTCGACAGGCTTCGGCGCGCCCTCGGTGCCAGAGGTGAAGAGGACGGTGTGAACCGCATTCGGGTCGAGGTCATGGCGTGGCTCGACTGCGGCCTCCATGCCGTCCAGCGGACGGTCGACGACTACGTCGGCCTGGATTGCCTCAGCCTGAGCGCGCTGCTCATCTGCCGGAAGTCGGGTGTTGAGCGGAACCAGCGCCGCGCCGATCCGCGGCGCCGCATGGAGAAGCCCGCAGAACGCGATCGACGGAGCGAGCGTCGTCGCAACCCGTCCGCCCTGACCCACGCCTAGCGCCGCCAGCCGGCGCGCGGAGCAATCGGCGCGTGAATGAAGCTCCGCGAACGTCGCTTTGCCATCAGGCGCCTCGATCGCGGGATGTTCCGGACGGTCCTTCGCGGCGGCGGCCAGCCAGTCGTTCACGGATGAAGCGTACGTCGCCGTGCCGTTACACCTCGATGTGTAGAACAGCTAATGGCCCGCACGAACATCGAGATCGACGAGGCGCTGATCGAGAAGGTCATGCTCGCCTACGGCTTCAAGTCGATGCGGGAGGCGGTCGACTACGCGCTTCGGGAGCTCGTTGAGATGGACCCGAAGGCGATCCTCGATCTGCAGGGAATGGGTTGGGAGGGCGACCTCGACGTGCTTCGTGGCCGCAAGCCGGGAGGCGCCACATGATCCTCGTTGACAGCTCTGCGTGGATCGAGCTGCTGCGCGAGACCCATAGTCCGGCCCACCGCACGTTCGCCCGCCTGCTTCATGAAGAGGCTCCGTTGGCGGTGACCGAGATCGTTGTCGCAGAGATCTTGGTGGGTGCCCGGCACGACATCGAGCACCACCGGTTGCGACGTGAGGTCTTCGGACTGAAGATGCTTTCGCTCAACGGACTGCGTGGCTTCGAGCAAGCCGCGCGACTTGTTCAAGACTGTCGCGCAAGAGGAGTCAGTCCGAGCCTCACCGACTGTCTCGTCGCCGCTCCCGCATTGTCGGCGGGAGCAGCCGTCCTCCACGCCGATGCGCACTTCGACGCGATCGCTTCAGTGACTGACCTCGCGACCTACCCGCTGGACTCGGCCTGACCGTCCCGGACTAACCTTGCGCCACCAATGGGCGCGACGGAACAGACATCGAGCAACAAGCAGTGGGCCGCGGAGCAGTCGCGACGTGCGATCGAGCAAGGCGCTGACTGGCGATCGGCCGGCGACTTCGAGGACATCCGCTACGAGATCGCGGATGGGATCGCCAAGATCACGATCGATCGGCCCGAGGTGCGCAACGCGTTCCGGCCGCAGACGATCGTCGAGATCTCGAAGGCGCTCGATCTCGCTCGGGAGGACACATCGGTCGGCGTGATCGTCCTGACCGGCGAGGGACCGCTTGCCTTCTGCTCGGGGGGCGACCAGCGCGTCCGCGGCGACTCGGGCTACATGACCGACCCCGCCGCCGGCAACGTCGGGCGCTTCCATGTCACCGACCTGCACGTGCAGATCAGGCGGCTGCCGAAGCCGGTGGTGGCGATGGTCGCCGGCTACGCCGTTGGCGGCGGACATGTGCTGCACGTCGTCTGCGACCTGTCGATCGCCGCCGACAACGCGCGCTTTGGCCAGACCGGCCCCAAGGTCGGGTCCTTCGACGGCGGCTTCGGCGCGAGCCTGCTCGCGGCTCAGATCGGCCAGAAGAAGGCCAAGGAGATCTGGTTCCTCTGCCGTCAGTACGGCGCGGAGGAGGCGCTCGACATGGGCCTCGTCAACACCGTCGTGCCGCTTGAGCAGCTCGAGGTAGAGACCGTGAAGTGGTGTCGCGAGATGCTCGAGCTCTCCCCCTTCTCCCTACGCCTGCTCAAGGCGAGCTTCAACGCCTCCGAGGACGGCATGACGGGCATCCAGCAGCTCGCTCACGACACCAACCTCCTCTTCTACGGCAGCGACGAGGCTCGCGAGGGCCGTGAGGCGTACAAGGAGAAGCGCGCGCCGGACTTCAGCAAGTTCCCGCGCCGCCCGTGACGCCCGTGGCCGACGCCCACCCCGCCACTGGCGCGCTGCGCCTCTGGGCGCTCGCCGCACGTCCGCGCACCCTGCCGGCGGCGATCGCGCCGGTGCTGGTCGGGACGGCGCTGGCGATCGTCGACGACGAGTTCCACGCGCTCGCCTTCGTCGCGGCCCTGATCGGCAGCGTCTTCATCCAAGTCGGAACCAACCTCTCTAACGACTACTCCGACGCTCGCCGCGGCGCCGACACCGAGGACCGGCTCGGTCCAGTCCGTGTCACCGCCGGCGGGCTGATGCCGCCGCGCCGCGTCCTGATCGGGACCTACGTCGCCTTCGGGGTCGCGGTGCTGGCGGGGGTGTACCTGACGGCGATCACCGGACCGGAGCTGCTCGTCGTGGGGATCGCGTCGATCGCCGCCGGCGTGCTCTACACCGGCGGGCCGCGTCCTTACGGCTACGAGGGGCTCGGCGAGCTGTTCGTGTTCCTCTTCTTCGGCGTGGTGGCGGTCGTCGGGTCCTACTACGTGCAGGCGGAGGAGCTGCCGTGGGAGGCGTTCGCCCTATCGGTGCCCGTCGGCCTGCTCGCGTCGGCGATCCTCGTCGTCAATAACGTGCGCGACGCCGACACCGACCGCCGGGCCGGCAAGCGCACGCTGGCCGTGCGTCTCGGTCGCGAGCGGGCCCGCAAGCTCTTCGCCGCGATGATCGCGCTGTCGTACGTGGCCGTAGTCGCGATTCCCGTCGCAGGTGGGCTCACCGCCTGGGTGATGCTGCCGCTCTTGACGCTGCCGCTTGCGATTGCGTTGTGGCGGACCGTTGCCACCCGCACTGACGGCCCTTCGCTGAACGGCGCGCTCGCCGACACGGGCCGTCTGCTCGGTCTCTTCTCGCTGTTGCTCGCAGCGGGCATCCTGTTGTCGTGAAGCGCTCGCTGCTGCGACTGCGCATCCCGCTGCGTACGCCGTTCGTGACTTCGACCGGCGTCATCGCCGAGCGCGAGCTCGTCGTGATCCGGCTCGAGGACGACGAGGGGCGGACGGGCTGGGGCGAGGCGGCACCGCTCGAGCCCTACGACGGCGTCTCGATCGACGAGGTCTGGGAGGCGCTGCTCGACGGCCCTCCCGCCCGTGACGCTCCGCCCCAGGCGCGAACCGCGTGGGAGATCTCCGAGCTGGACCTCCAGGCCCGCCGGCGTGGGCGCCCACTCGCCGAGCCGGGCGCGGAGTCGATCCCGGTCAACATGACGCTCCCCGCCGGGCCTCCGGCCGACGCCGTCGCGGCCGCGGAGCGCGGCATGCGCGCCGGGTACTCCTGCTTCAAGCTCAAGGTCGGGCTGCCGGACGACGTCGAGCGGGTCGCGGCGGTCCGCGACGCCCTCGGAAGCTGGCCGGCGCTGCGGATCGACGCCAACGGAGCCTGGAGCGTCGAAGAGGCCGTCGAGCGGATCGCCGAGCTGTCGCCGTTCGACCTCGAGCTCGTAGAGCAGCCGTGCGCGACGCTCGAGGAGCTGGCCGAGGTGCGGGCGCGCGTCGAGGCGCTCATCGCCGCCGACGAGTCGATCCGCACGGCCGCCGACGTGCGGCGCGCCGTCGCGCTGGGCGCCTGTGACGCGGTCAACATCAAGCTGGCGGGCAGCGGCGGCTTCCTTCCCGCACGCGATGCTCTGCGAGCGGCCGGCGAGGCGGAGATGCAGGCGTGGCTGTCGAGCACGCTCGACGGTCCCTGGACGATCGCCGCCGCTCTTCAGCTCGCGGCGCAGGAGCACGTGACGCTCGCCTGCGGGCTCGCCACGCTCGACGTCTTCGACGCGAAGCTCGCGCGGGCGCTGCCGGCTCCGCTCCAGGGCCTGCTGGCGGTTCCCGGAGGCCCCGGCCTCGGCATCGACGTCGCCGAGGACGCGCTCGCCGAGGTCGTCATCGACCGTCGCGACTGACCCGCTCGTCGAGGAAGGCGACCAGGGCGTCGACGAACTCGTCGGGCCGCTGGAGATGGGCGGCGTGTCCCGCGTGCTCGATCACGGCAGCGTACCCCTGCGGCGCCTCAGCGGCGATCCGGCGAGCGGCACGGCGGTAGCGCTCGTCACGGCTCCCGGCGAGCGCGAGGACAGGCATGTCGAGCATGGCCAGCCGCCCCCAGATCGCCTCCATCGTCCCTTGGCCGGCCGTCCGCAGCAAGACCGCGAGCTGACGCGGGTCCTGCTTCAGGCGACCGGGACGCTGCGCTTCGACCAGCTTGTCCGTCTGGTCGGCGAACAGCGGCTGGCGCTCCCAGATCTCCACGATCTTCTCGATCGGTTGGGTCTCCATCCAGCTCGCGAGCTTCTCGTCGGCGGTCGCCCGGGCCTCACGAGTCGAAGGCTCGTCAATGCCAGCCGCCGACCCCAGCACGACAAGCGCGGCGTAGAGCGACGGATCGCGCACCGCGGCATGGAGGGCGAGCCTTCCCCCGAGCGAGTAGCCGCACAGGACGACCGGACCATCGACGTCTTCGGCCGCTGCCGCGATCTCCTCGATACGGCCTTCGCGCTCATGCTGCTCATGCCGCAGCAGCACGCTGGGGTAGCGTTCGGGCAGCCGCGCGGCAACCTCCGCCCAGGCGTCGGCGGGCTGCATGAAGCCGGGAATGAAGATCACCGACGGTCCGAGCGCGTCACTGCTCACAGCCACATGATCCCGATCAACCGCACCTTTGCGCCGGTACAGGCGATCGTCGACGAGCTGGCCCGCTGTGGAATGCGCCATGCGGTCACCTCGCCTGGGTCGCGCAACGCTCCGATCGCACTCACGCTGGCGGCCGACGAGCGGATCGAGACGGTCTCGGTGATCGACGAGCGCGCAGCGGGCTTCATGGCGCTCGGGATGGCCAAGGCGACCGGCCAGCCCGTCGCGGTCACCTGCACGTCGGGCACGGCTGTGGCGAACCTCCTTCCGGCCGTGGTCGAGGCCTATGAGGCGCGCGTGCCGCTGATCGTGCTCTCCGCCGACCGCCCGCCCGAGCTACGCGACGTGGGTGCCGGCCAGGCGATCGACCAGATGAAGATCTTCGGGTCGGCGGCGAAGTGGTTCGTCGAGATCGGCAACGGCGAACCGGGGCGCGAGTGGGCGACGCACGTGCGTGCGCTCGCTTGCCGCGCATGGTGGACGGCTCGGGGCGACCGGCCAGGTCCGGTGCACCTCAACCTACCGCTGCGCGAGCCGCTCTCGCCGCGAGCGGAGGACATCGAGGCCGGCGACTGGCAGGGACGCGACGACGGCCGTCCGTGGGTCGACAGGCTCTCCGCGCCGACGCAGCTTGCCGACGAGCAGATCGACTCGGTCGCGCGCCGGATGTCGGGGACGCCGCGCGGCGCGATCGTCTGCGGCTCGACTGGAGGCGGCGTGGCCGAGCCCGTGACCGCGCTGGCCGCCCAGCTCGGCTGGCCGGTGCTCGCCGAGCCGACGTCGGGCCTGCGCTGCGGCCCGCACGACCACAGCCACGTCGTTGCGCACTACGACGCGCTGCTCCGATCGGAGGCCTTTGGCGACGCGCAGGGCTCCGCCGACCTTGTGCTGCGAGTGGGTGACGCCCCGACCTCGAAGCCGCTCCGCGCCTGGCTGGCCAACCGCGCGCACCTCGTGATCGACCCGCATGGCGCGTGGCACGAGCCGACGCGAACGGCGGAGACGCTGCTGCACTGCGACCCGGCTTGGACCTGCGCCGCCCTGGCCGACCGTGTAGCCGAACACTCGCCGAGGCGCGACGACGCGTGGCTTGGCACGTGGCGCGCGGCCGATGCCGTGGCCGCTGCCGCGATCGAGCATGCCGAGGACCCTTTCGAGCCCAGCGTCTACTGCGCAGTCGAGCCGGTCCTGCCCGACGGGGCGATCGTCTGGGTGAGCTCCTCGATGGCGATCCGCGACGTCGAGACGTTCTTCCCCCAGAGTCCGCGTGCGCTGCGCTTCCTGTCTAACCGCGGCGCCAACGGGATCGACGGCGTGGTCTCCTCGGCCGCGGGCGCCGCGCTGGCGACCGGAGCGCCGACCTGGCTGCTGATCGGCGAGATCGCACTGCTGCACGACATCGGTGGCTTGATCGCGGCCTCGCGCGCCGGTGCCGACCTGCACATCGTGTGCGTCAACAACGGCGGCGGCGGGATCTTCGATTTCCTGCCGGTCGCCGAGCACGCAGAGAGTGAAGACTTCGAGCGCCATGTCGCGACGCCGTCCGGCGTGGATCTCGCGGCTGTCGCGGCACTGGCCGGCCTCGAGCACCGCCTCGCCTCGTCCGTCGAGGAGATTCGCGTGGCGGCGTCCTCACCGGGCCTGGTCGAGGTCCGGACCGATCGTGGAGACAACGTACGCCGGCACCGAGAGCTGTTGGCAGATGTGGGGCGCCAGATCGAGTCGTTGTGATCGATCTGCACTGCCACCTGCTGCCTGGTGTCGACGACGGCCCGTCGACGATGGACGAGACCGTCGAATACGCCCGCCTGGCGGCCAATGCCGGCACGACGACGATCGTCGCCACGCCACACGTCGAGCTCGTCGAGGTCCCAGAGCTGCCGGACCGGGTGCGTCAAGTCCAGGAGCAGCTCGGCCGCGAGCGGATCGATCTCCACGTCGAGGTCGGCGGCGAGCTGAAGCCACGCTCCGTCTCGGTACTGTCGCAGGAGGAGCTTGAGACGATCGCGCACGGCCCCGCGGGTGCTCGCTGGGTGCTGTTCGAGGTGCCCTTCAGCGGGATCGACGACGCTTTTCACGAGGCTGCCGCCGAGCTGCGCGAGCGCGGCTTCGCTCCCGTGCTCGCTCATCCCGAGCGAGCGAGCGGGTTCACGGACGAGGGCCTTCCCGGCCTCCAGGAGGAGATCGACCTTGGCAGTCCCATCCAGATGAACACCGGACCGCTCGCCGGACGGGAGTCGGCCGACCGCGAGGACGCAGCGGCGGCGCTGCTCGAACTTGAGCTGGCAACGGCCATCGCGACCGACGCACATGCGCCCTCACGCCCTTGGACGCTGCGCATGGCGCGCCATGCGGTCCTCGCCAAGACCGGCGACCGCGTTTTGGCCGAGTGCCTCACAGAGAGCGGCCCACGTCGACTGCTCGAACGGGGCGTCCTTTCCACTGCCTGAGGCTCCGGCATCGGTGCTGCGGTTACCGGGATTTCCGGTGGGTTTAGGGACTGGCGCGCTGCGTCAGTCCCTTAAACACCACCTCACGTCGTGCTACGGCGTATGACTGTAGACCGAGTACAGCATGTTGAAATCGTGGTCATCGGGAAGGTTCGGGAAGACGCTGTCGTTGCGTAGGCAGCTATCGGCGGGTAGCCGATGCTCGAGTCCGAGCGCGTGGCCTAACTCGTGACAGGCGACACTTCTCCTGCGGCTGAGCGGAGTGCTCGTGCTGAGCTCTACGAAGAACCCGGATCGGCTGATGTGGGTGAAGTCCGCGTTCAGCGGGCGGACCGTCCTCCCGTAGTAGCCGGGAGCATTCACCTGGTGCACCGGCGGGCAATAGTCACCCGAGTGGGGGCACTCGGCCCTGCGGCCCACCGTTAGCCGACTCGACCGGTTCCACTCGTCGGCAGAAGCAGTCACGGGCCATGTCGTATCAGTCCGATCTACGAACCAGATGGTGGCCTGCGAGTGTCCATTCAAGACGGCCAGGTGATAGCCGCCGTAGTGGTTCGCGAATGCAATTTGCACCGCGAGTGCGAAGACGGCGACGGTGGTTACGGCAAGAAGGACGCTGCGAATGCCCCATCGCTTGTCCCTCAGCACGGCCGCCTCCTCAAGTCCTCTGGATCATTCGGATATGGATCCTTACCCGGGACTGGCGTCGTATGGATGACGACGTAGGTGCCATCGGGGTTCCTGCAGGCACGGACATTAGGGTCGTTAGTCGGATTCAGCTTCCGCCCCGCGGGGGTATCCGGTGGCACCACCTCCGCGAGACCAGGTACGTACGACGGAGGCCCATCGTCGGTCCCTCGAGGGGCATAAGTGGGCGGCTTTCCGGCCTCGGGATCGTCCACTAACTCGTCTACGGCGGCCGTCTTGGGCTCTACAGCCGCCGGATTGAGACTGTCATCGTTCCCTCCGACAACCGCTGTAGCCGTTCCAACGGCGGCTACCCCTAAGGCGAGTACCAAGCTCGCGAGTACAAGTCGTTTCATGCAGCGACCATACTCCGATTGCGACTTTGCGCTAAGCCAGTTGGAACAGGTCTGACCAATTCATGCGATTAATGGCAAGTGCTATGTAGCGGCTGTCCCCAACGCGGTGGGCTCGAACTGGCTATACGCGAGTTGTGCGCGACCACGATGTCAAGCGAGCAGCGGCAGCAGCGCCTGTAGCTTCACCTCGGTCTCCCCGAGCTCCTCCGCAGGAACGGAGTCGGCGACGATGCCGCAGCCGGCGTAGAGGCGCGCGATGTCATCCCGTAGCAGCGCGCAGCGCAGAGCGACGCAGACCTCGCCGTCCTCGGCGAGGTCGGTCCAGCCGACGGCGCCGGCGTACCAGCCGCGGTCGAGGCCCTCCAATGCCGGAATCAAGGGACGGGCGATTGCGTCGGGCTCCCCGCCGACCGCGGGCGTCGGATGCAGGCGACCGGCGAGCTCAAGGGTGGGTACCGGCTGGGAGAGCTGTGCGCGGATCGGCGTGGCGAGGTGCTGGACGTTCTGGACCTTCACGAGTCCGGGCTCGTCCGCCGCCGTGACCCAGAGGCTCACCGGCCCGAGCGTCCGCTCGATGCGCTCGGTGACGATCCGCTGCTCGCCACGGTCCTTGTCGCTGCGCAGCAGCTGCTCGCCGAGGTGGTCGTCGACGGCGGGATCGGCGCTGCGGCGGGTCGTGCCGGCGAGCGCCACCGTCTGCGCGCGTTCGCCGTCGCGGCGGACCAGCAGCTCGGGACTTGCCCCGACGAAGGCGAGCTCCGGCGTGCCGACGCAGTAGCAGTAGCAAGCGGGAAACACGCCGCGTAGGGCGTCGAGGATCGGCGCGGGGTCGATCGGGTTCGGCGCGTGCACCCGTACCTCACGCGCCAACACGAGCTTCTCGAGATCGCCGTGCCGGATCCGCTCGACGGCCCTGCGAACCGCCTCCTCGTAGTGGGCGGGCGGCGCGGCGCCGGCGACGGTCGGTCGAACGGCGGGATCCGGATCGAGCATCGGCATTGCGGCGAGCCGCAGCTCGGCGACGCGCGCATCGGCTGCGACGAGCAGCTCGTCGACCGAGCGCTTTCCGTCCACGGCGAGGGTGAGGGTCAGGCGCGCCTGATCCCCGCGGCGAGCGAACGACACCTCGGGCAGTGTTAGCTGTGCCGGGGCGAGCGAAGCCCATTCGGGAGCCGCGCCGCCGTCGTCGGCGAACGCGAAGCCACCGACGAAGACGGGCCCGGATCCCGACGGACGGTCGGGGTCTCGTGACGGGTCGTCGGCAAGGACGTGCGACGCCAGCTGCCGGCAATGCGCGGCTACGGACTCGAACCGGTCCTCCCCGCTCGCCTCCACCAGCGCCGCCGTCCCGAGCCCGCAGACCGCGTAGCCGTCGCGGTCGGGCTGCTCGAAGCAGAACCAGCGGTCCGTGGCCCGACGGCTCGCCAGGACCACCGCGGACACGTCGATCTCCGCCGGGATCGGGAGCGTCACGGATGCGAGCTTCCGGCCTCCCCCGCGCCCCATCCACTCCAGCGCGTCGACTAGCCGGCGCTCTAACCGCTCACGCTGAGCGCGATCGAGCGCGAACGGGCTCTCGGACTGCGCCGCGCCGAACCGGAGGGTCACACCTCGAAGGTTAGGGCGGCGAGGCGGGACTAGGTGGTGCCGCGGCCTCGGCTCACGGCGATCTCGCCTGTGCGAACCATCTCGATCAGGCCGAAAGGCCGAACCATCTCCTCGAACGCCTCGATCTTGTCGTCCCCACCGGTGATCTCGACCGTCAGCGAGCGCTTGTGCACGTCGACGATCTTGCCGCGGAAGATCTCGGCGAACTGCATGACCTGGGCGCGGCTGTCGCCGTCCGCGCTGATCTTGAACAGCGCCAGCTCGCGGGCGACCGCCTCGTCAGGGGCGAGATCGCGGATCTTGATCACGTTGACGAGCTTGTGCAGCTGCTTGGTGACCTGATCGATCGGGTGCGTCGCGCCGTCGACGGTCAGCGTCAGGCGCGAGATCGTCGCGTCGTCGGTCGGACCGACAGCGAGCGACTCGATGTTGAAGCCGCGCCGCGCGAACAGCCCGGCGATCCGTGCGAGGACGCCCGGCTTGTTCTCCACGAGCAGGGAGAGGATGTGCTTGCGGCCCGAGCGCGCGCTGCCCGCCGCGCGCAGGTCGTCGAGGTTCAGCAGCTCTGGCGTAGCCGGCTCGCCCATCGCTCAGCCCACCATGTCCCGAGCGGCCTGGCCGGCGGGAATCATCGGGTAGCAGTTCTCCTCACGCGTCACGCGGACATCGCAGATCACGGGACCGTCGGCCTCTAGCGCGGTGTTGATCACGTCGCTGAGCTCGCCCTTGTCGGCGGTCCGCAGGCCGGTGGCGCCGAACGCCTCGGCCAGCTTCACCCAGTCTGGGCTGTTGCCCATGTCGACCGAGCTGTAGCGGCGGTCCCAGAAGAGCTCCTGCCACTGGCGGACCATGCCGAGGTAGCCGTTGTTCATCAGGAAGACCTTGACCGGGATGTTCTCGGTGACGCAGGTCGCGAGCTCCTGGATGTTCATCGGCAGCGAGCCGTCGCCGGCGATGCAGATGACCTGCTCGTCGGGACAGGCGACCTTCGCCCCCATCGCGGCCGGCAGGCCGAAGCCCATCGTCCCGAGGCCGCCGGAGTTGATCCAGCGGCGCGGACCGTTGAAGTGGAAGTACTGCGCGGTCCACATCTGGTGCTGGCCGACGTCCGAGGTGACGATCGCGTTGCCGCCCGTCGCCTCGTAGATCGCCTCGACCATCCGCTGCGGCTTGATCTCGGCGTCCTCGGACTCCTCGTAGGAAAGCGGGTACTTCTCACGCCAGCCGTCGATCCGCTCCCACCAGCCGTCGAGGCGCGAGCGCTCGGCCTTGAGCGCGCGGTACTCGACCGTCAGCTTCGGCAGGATCTTCTTCGCGTCGCCGACGATCGGGATGTGACAGGCGACGTTCTTCGAGATCTCGGCCGGGTCCACGTCGATGTGGATGAACTTCGCGCGCGGAGCGAACTCGGAGAGCTTGCCGGTGATCCGGTCGTCGAAGCGGGCGCCGATCGCGACGATCAGGTCCGCCTCGTCCATCGCGTAGTTGGCCGCGCGCGTGCCGTGCATCCCGAGCATCCCGAGCCACTGCTCGTGCGGCGCCGGGAAGCCACCGAGGCCCATCAGCGTGCAGGTGACGGGGAACTTGTCGGAGGTGCAGAGCTCGACGAGCTCCTTGGAGGCGTTGGCGTTGATGACACCGCCACCGGCGTAGATCACCGGTCGACGGGCGTTGGCGAGCGCCTTCGCGGCGAGCCGGATCTGCTTCGCGTTGCCCTCGCTGGTCGGCTGGTAGCCGGGCATGTTCAGCGACGTGACTGGCTCGTAGTCGATGTCCGCGCGCGAGAGATCCTGCGGGATGTCGACCAGGACCGGACCCGGACGGCCCGTGCTTGCGATGTGGAACGCCTCATGGATCGCGACCGGGATCTGCTGCGGGTCGCGGATCATGATCGAGTGCTTGACGACCGGCATCGTGATGCCGGTCACGTCGGCCTCCTGGAAGCCGTCGGTGCCGAGCAGGTCGGTGCGGACTTGGCCGGTGATGAACACGGTCGGCACGGAGTCCATCACCGCGTCGGCGATCGCCGTAACGAGGTTCGTGGCGCCGGGGCCCGACGTGGCGAGCGCGACGCCGACACGGCCAGACGCCTTCGCATAGCCCTCGGCCGCGTGGCCGGCGCCCTGCTCGTGGCGACACTGGATGTGGCGCAGACCCGCGTCGTAGAGCGCGTCGTAGGTCGGGAGGTTGGCCCCGCCGGGGAGCCCGAATACGTGCTCGACGCCCTCGGCCTTGAGGCACTCCATGATGGCGTCGACTGCTCGCATTACGTGAACTCCTGACTCCGGCTAGGGAAGAAAGTGGGCAGGCAGCGCCGGGACCGCCGAATCCAGCGATGGTACCAGGGGAATTCCGCTGTCAGACCGGTGTTCCTGCCTCTGCGTCGGGGAAGTCGAGGTCCCGACCGCAGCGCGTGCAGACCTGGGTGCTCACTCCGACGACGTTGCCGCACTCCGGACAGTGCCTATGGCCCTCCAGCCGTTCGTTGCGGTAGAGCACCGCGGCGATCGTCCCGATCATCGGCAGCGCGGCGCCGATCAGGAACCAGATGAAGAAAGACGAGCCCTTGATCTTCGCCACGACTCCGGCGGAGAGGCCGAAGAAGAAGAGCACGACGATGACCTCCATACGGCTAGCCGAGCGGGGTCAGAGCGTGCGGATCGCCCAGAGGATCGCGATCACCGCGACGACCGCGACGACGATCCAGGCGATCGTCGCGACGAACCCGATGACGATCTTGAGGAGGATCCAGGCGGCGATCAGCAGGACCGCGATCGCGAGCAGCTTCTTGCCGGCGTCTGAGGCGCGTTGGGCCATGCAGGCAACCCTAGCCGGCCAGGTGCCACGGGGGTCCGGGGGCGCGAGCCCCCGGTCTAAATCAGGTGAGGCGGGCGCATGGGCATGTAGCGGTCGAGCCCCGGCAGTGGGATCGAGCTCATTACCCAGCCGGGCCAGTAGACGCGGAAGCCGAGCTGGCGCAAGCGGCGCAGCAGCCACCAGGCGTCGGTGGCGCAGTAGAGGCCGAGGGTGCCGCTGTTTCGCAGACGTGCGATCCGGTCGAGCGCCGCCAATACGACCGGGACGAGATCGCCTGGAGTCGCGGCGACCGCCGGTCCGATGTCGCCATTGGTGCCGACCCAGCAGAGCGCGCTTGCGCCGTCACCGTCCATCGTCGCCAGGCACGTGCGCGTGCGGGCGAAGAACTCGTGCAGCTCGGGACGGCGCTGGCCGATCGCCGGCGGCTCGAGCGCGTTCCACTCGGCCACGGCGCGATCGGCCTCGAGCGCGTGGACATCGGGTTCGGCGGCGTCGACGTCGATCGCGAGCGCACGCCGCTCGACGTAGTCGCCAACTGAGGCGCGCAGGTGCCAGTGGCCGGCGGCCGGCATGACGCCGAAGTCCTGGTAGAGCGTGAGGTCGCCCGGCGCGCCGGCGGCCACGACCACTCGGCCGAGCTCCGGGGTCGGCGGCTCGGGAAAGCAGCGCTCGAGCAAGGCACGGCCGATGCCGCGACCGTGGTGGGTCGGCAGGACCATCAGCTCGGTCAGCTGCTCGACGTCGGCGCCGCGGTGGACGCGCGCGTAGCCGACGGCCCGTCCGCGGTCCTCGCAGATCCAGTAGCTGCCGCTGGGCTGGCCCGCGACGAACTCGAGCACCTCGCGCTGGATCGCCCACTCGGCCTCGATCTGTGACGAGGTCGGCTTCGGGGCGTCGAGCAGTCCCATCTTCGAGGCGGTGTGGTGCACCGCGAGCGCAGAGATGGTGAAGGTCGAACGGACGTCGCGGGCCCGCCCCTCGCGGAACTCGTAGTCCGTCACGGCGGCTGTCAACGGGTGCTCTCGGCAGCCGCCGGCAGGCCGCCGCTCGCCTCGCCGGTCTGCACGGGCGGATCGAGCTGCGCGTCGAGTCCCTGCGGATGGCCGAGCCCGCCGAGCTCGGCCGATGCGCGCCCGAAGAGCAGGCCGACGGTCCAGTCGAACATCAGCCGCCAGCGCCTCGCCAGGCCGGGCATCATCACCAGGTGGTAGGTGCGCGCGGCGAACCACGCCGGGAAGCCACGCAGCCTGACGCCGAGCATCGTCGCGACGGCCTTGTGCTGGCCCATGTCGACGAAGACGCCGAGCGTGCGATAGCGGAACTTGCGCAGCCGGCCCCCCGCGAGCGTCCTCGCGACATTGTCTGCCACCACGCGTCCCTGGCGCAGCGCGTGCTGTGCCGTCGGCGGGCAGGGCTGTCCCTTGCGCGCGGGATCCGGGACCGCGGCGGCGTCGCCGATCGCCCAGACGCACTGCTGTCCCTTGACTCGCATCGTCGCGTCGACGTCGATTCGTCCGCCGTCGGTCAGCGGCAAGCCGAGCTCGCGTACGACTGCCGGCGGCTTGACGCCGGCGGTCCAGCAGACGGTTCGGGTCGCGATCGTCTCGCCGGTTGAGAGGCGGGCGCTGCGCTCGGTCACCTCGTCGAGACGAGTGCCGGTGCGGATCTCGATGCCCCGGCCGCGCAGCTCGCGCGTCGCGAACTGCGCCAGGCTCGCCGGGATCTCCGGCATCACACGATCCATCGCCTCGACGAGGATCCAGCGCGTGCCGTCGAGACGGCAGCGGGGATAGCGGTCGATGACGTCGGTGACGTAGTCCTGCAGCTCGGCGATCCCCTCGAGCCCGGCATATCCGGCTCCGACGTAGACGAAGGTCAGGTACTCGCGCCGCTGCTCGCGGTCGTCGATCGCCTCCGCCGTCTCGAGGTGGAGGACGGCGCGGTTGCGCAGCGCGATCGCCTCGGGCAGTGTCTTGAAGCCGACGCCATGCTCGGCCAGGCCGGGGATCGGCAGGACCCGTGAGACCGAGCCGAGCGAGACGACGAGCTGGTCGTAGTCCATGTCCACCTCGCGGCCGTCGAGCGTCGTCAGGGCGAGCGTCTTGGCCTTGGGGTCGGCGCCGTTGATCCGGGCGAGGCGGATCTCCGCCCAGTCGAGCTCCTCGCGCAGCGGCACCACGACATGGCGCGGCTCGAGCGCTCCGGAGGCCGCGCCCGGCAGCAGCGGCGTGTAGAGCATGAAGTTCTCTTGCGTGACGAGCGTGATCCGCGCGCTGTGGCGCGGGAGGCGACGCTCGAGCCGGCGCGCGGCGTGCAGGCCACCGAAGCCGCCCCCGGCGATGACGACGTTCAAGGCCATCGGGCCCCTGACGTTACCCGCTAGATGCGCTCGCGAATCAGCCGCTGGACCTCGCCACCGTCGGCGCGGCCCTTCGTCTCGCGCATCACGGCGCCGACGATCGCTCCGATCGCCTTCTGGTTGCCGCCCCTGACCTTCGCGACGGCGTCGGCCTGGTCGGCGAAGACCTTGTCGACGATCGCGGCGAGCTCTCCCTCGTCGGCGCGGCCGAGGCCGGCGGACTCGACGATCGCCGCCGGCTCCCCGCCCTCTGCGACGAGCGTCCCGAGCACCTCCTTGGCAGCGGAGGCGGACACGTCCTTGGCGCCGACCATCGCGACGAGCTGCGCGAGCGCCGTGGGCGTGACCTTCGAGGTGGCGGGGTCCTGACCGTCCTCGAGCCGCGCTACTAGCTCGCCGGTGACCCAGTTCGCGATCGCCCTCGGGTCCGCGTCATCGCCTCCGGCGGCCACCGTCTCCTCGTAGAAGTCGCCGACCTCGGTCCGGAAGGCCAGCAGCGCCGCCTGCTGCTCGGGCAGCCCGAGCTCGCCCTGCAGTCGCTCCGAGCGCTCGGCCGGCAGCTCGGGGATCGCGGCACGCGCACGCTCGATCATCTCGTCGGTCGGCGCGACCGGGACGAGGTCCGGCTCGGGGAAGTAGCGGTAGTCGTGCGCCTCCTCCTTGGAGCGCAACGAGGAGAGGGCACCGCTGCGGACGTCATAGTGGAGCGTCTCCTGCTCGATCGTCCCGCCGTCGCGCAGGATCGCCTCCTGTCGGACGATCTCGGCTTCCAGACCGCGCTCGAGGAAGCGGAACGAGTTCATGTTCTTCAGCTCGGTCTTCGTGCCGAGCGTCGCCTCCCCCATCGGCCGCAGCGAGACGTTGCCGTCGCAACGCAGCGAGCCCTCCTCCATGTTCACGTCGGACACGCCGAGCCGGCGCAGCGTCGCTCGCAGCAGCCGCAGGAACTCGGTCGCGGCAGCCGGCGAGTGGATGTCCGGCTCGGTGACGATCTCGACCAGCGGCGTGCCACCGCGGTTGAAGTCGACCGTGCTCGACTCGGCGCCATGGATCCGGCCCGACGCGCCGACGTGGATCAGCTTCGCCGCGTCCTCCTCGAGGTGCGCGCGGTGGATGCGCACGTCGCCGAGGCGTCCGGCGCCGCAGATCGGGATGTCGTACTGGGAGACCTGGTAGCCCTTCGGCAGGTCGGGATAGAAGTAGTTCTTGCGGTGGAAGATCGAGCGCGGCGCGATCTCGCAGCCGAGCGCCATCCCGATCATCAGCGCGTAGTGGATCGCCTCCGCGTTGACGACCGGCAGCGTGCCCGGCAGCCCGAGGCAGATCGGGCAGGTGCGCGTGTTCGGCTCCTCGCCGAATGACAGCTCGCAACCACAGAACATCTTCGTCCTCGTGCGCAGCTGGACGTGGATCTCGAGGCCGATCACCGGCTGGTAGGTCACGTCAGGCACGTGCCGGGCTCCCGTCGAAGCCGATCGCCCGCTCGAGCGCGTAGGACGCGTCGAGGATCTTGCTCTCGCTGAACGCCGGGCCGGCGATCTGCACGCCGACCGGCATGCCGTGGGACAGCCCGCCGGGGATCGATATCGCCGGGATGCCGGCGAGCGACATAGGCACGGTGAGCACGTCGGAGAGGTACATCGCGAGCGGGTCGGCCGTGCGCTCGCCCAAGCCGAACGCGACGGTCGGCGATGTCGGCGTGATCACGAAGTCGACCGACTCGAATGCCGCGTGGAAGTCTCCGGCGATCTTCGTGCGGACACGCTGGGCGCTGCCGTAGTAGGCGTCGTAGTAGCCCGACGACAGCGCGTAGGTGCCCAGCATGATCCGCCGTTTGACCTCGGGACCGAAGCCCTGCTCGCGCGTCTCCTCGTAGAGCGAGCGCAGGTCCCCGTTGCCGGCGCGCTGCCCGTAGCGGACGCCGTCGAAGCGGGCGAGGTTGGCGCTCGCCTCGGCCGGCGCGATGACGTAGTACGCGGAGATCGCGTGGCCGGAGTGCGGCAGCGCGACATCGGTGACCGTCCCGCCGAGCTCCTCGATCCGTCCCAGCGTGGTCTCGAACACCTCGCGGACGCCGGGATCGAGCCCCTCGCCCGTCAGCTCGGGCGGGACGCCGAAGCGCAGTCCGTCGAGCCGCTCGGCGGTCGGGAGCGCGATCTCCTCGGGGTGGCCCGTGCAGGTCGAGTCGTAGTCGTCGGTGCCGACCATGTGACGCAGCAGGAGCGCCGCGTCGGTGACGTCGCGCGTCAGCGGCCCGGCCTGGTCGAGCGACGAGGCGAAGGCGATCATCCCGTAGCGACTGATCGACCCGTAGGTCGGCTTGACCCCGACGATCCCGCACAGCGCGGCCGGCTGGCGGATCGAGCCACCGGTGTCCGTGCCGATCGCCCAAGGCGCCAATCCGGCGGCGACCGCGGCGGCCGACCCACCAGACGAGCCGCCGGGCACCCGGCTCTCGTCCCACGGGTTCTTGACCGGTCCGAAGGCGGAGTTCTCGTTCGACGAGCCCATCGCGAACTCGTCCATGTTGGTCTTGCCGAGCATCGGCGCGCCGGCGGCTGTCAGGCGCTCGACAGCGGTGGCCGTGTAGGGCGGCTTGTAGCCCTCGAGGAGCTTCGAGGCGGCTGCGCTCTGGACGCCCTCGGTGCAGAAGAGGTCCTTGACGGCGAGCGGGACGCCGGCGAGCGGCGCGTCGGCGGCCACGTCGGGCGCGTCGGCGTCGGCCAGGCAGAGGAAGGCGTTCAGTCCGTCGCCGGCGGCACGCTCGCGATAGGCGTCCCAAAGCTCCTTGGCCGAGAGGTCGCCGGCGCGTACCTGTGTGGCCGCCTGCGCAGCCGTGAGGTCGAGGACGTTGCTCATGCGCCGGGACTCGGCACTCGGAAGCCGATGCCATCAGTGTCTGGCGCCTCGGCAAGCGCTACCTCGCGCGGCAGGCTGGGCCGCGGCTCGTCGGGACGTAGGACGTTCTCGAGCTCTACGACACGCGACGTCGGCTCGACGCCGTCGAGGTCCAGCTCGCCGATCTTCTCGATGTGGTCGAGGATCGAGGAGAGGTCGCCGGTCATCCGCTCGATCTCCTCGTCGGTCAGGCGCAGGCGCGCCAGACGCATGACGTGGAGGACTTGATCGCGGTCGATCATCGAGCGGCGATTCTAGGCAGCGTCGCGCTCAGGCCCGCGGAGGGGCCGGCAGCTTCTCGATCGCCGGCGGCGCATCGACCGGCACGCCCGTCTGATCCGTCGGCTGGCCGGACTTGCTCAGCCGCTCGTCGCGCATGGCGACGAGGGTGCCGACGAGGACGCCGAGCGTCGCGGCCAAGCCGAGCCAAGCTCCGGTGCCGTCATAGGCCCACACCTTGATCAGCAGCACGATCGACATGACAAGCGCGAACGGGACGAGCAGGGCATCGAACGCGATCCCTGGCGCGGTGTTCTTGGCCCGGGCGGTTACGAACCAGAGGAGAATCGCCGCAACGCCTACGAGCCCGAGCAATATGTCGGTCACCGAGAGCGCCTCCCAACCACTCATCGCGTCGTCCCAAGGGAGAAACAGCGAGATGAGCAGTACGACGCCGGAGATCGCCGTGATCCACTCCCCCACTCGCAGTCTGTTTAGGTCCATCGGCGCGGCAGCCTATTGCGGAGCGCCGGTGGCGGTCTTGCCAGCCTGAGCGCGGGCTGTGCGCACGGTGTTGACGAGCAGCATCGCCCGGGTCATCGGACCGACGCCGCCGGGCACCGGCGTGATCGCCCCGGCCTTCTCGCGGACCGCCTCGAAGTCGACGTCGCCACGGAGTCCGTCGTCGGTGCGATTCGTGCCCACGTCGATTACCACTGCGCCCTCGCCGACCATGTCTGCCGTCACCGTGTCGAGCCGGCCGACGGCGGCGCAGATCACGTCGGCCTCGCGACAGACGGCAGCCAGGTCCTTCGTGCGCGAATGGCAGTGAGTGACGGTCGCATTGGCCGCCAGCAGCAGCGCCGCGAGCGGCTTGCCGACGAGGATCGAACGGCCGATCACGACAGCCCGGGCGCCCTCGAGCTCGACGTTTGCGTGCTCGAGCAGCTCCATCACGCCGGCCGGCGTGCAGGGCACCAGCGCCTCTGCGCGCCCCTGAGCGAGCAGGCCGGCGTTGGCCGGCGTCAGGCCGTCGATGTCCTTCTCGCGACTGATCAGCGGAATCAGCTCGTCCTGATCGAGGTGATCGGGCAGCGGCAGCTGCAGCAGGATCCCGTGGACACGCTCATCGGCGTTGCACGAGCGGATCAGCTCGGCGAGCTCGTCCTGCGAGACGTCACCACCCGGCTCGTGGTGGAAGGACTCGATGCCGACCTGGGCGCAGTCCTCGCGCTTCATCCTCACATAGACCGCAGAGGCCGGGTCGTCGCCCACGAGGATCGTCGCGAGCCCCGGCGTGACGCCGTCGGCCTCGAGCTGTTCGACCTCGCGCGCCACCCGCTCCCGCACGTTGGCCGCGACGGCTCTGCCATCGATGATCTGCGCTGCCACGCCGCTCAGTCTCCCCTTCGCTTGAGCGGCGCGTAGTCCGCCATCAGTTTCTTCTCCTCGCCACCGGCCCGGAACCGTACGACGACCAGTCCGCCCGGCTCGATCCCGGTGACGACGCCCTCGCCGAACTTGGCGTGGATGACGTCCTCGCCAACCGAGAAGGTGGCGCCCGCGGACGCGGGCTCGCTCGTCATGCTCGCCGGGCGTCCGCCCGAGACGGCAGGTCCGCCCCAGCGCGACGCCTGCGCGGCGGCGCTGAGCTGATCGCTCGCGTCGGTCAGCTCGATCGGGATCTCACTCAGGAAGCGGCTCGCGACGTTCCACTCGCGTCCCCCGTAGAGCGCACGCGTGCGGGCGTGGGTGATCGTCAGCTGCTGGCGCGCCCGCGTCATCCCGACGTAGCAGAGCCGTCGCTCCTCCTCGACGTCTCCGGCCTCGATCGAGCGCGAGTGCGGAAAGACGCCGTCCTCGCAGCCGATCATGAAGACCACGTCGTACTCGAGGCCCTTGGCGTTGTGGAGGGTCATCAGCGTCACGACGCCCTCGTCGTCCTTGAGCTCGTCCTGTTGGGAGAAGAGCGACACCTGCTGAAGGAACTCCTCGACGGACGGCTCCTCCCCGTCCCCCTCGTCGCCGCCGACCCGGCCGCCGCGCGCTGCGTCGTACTCGCGCGCGACGCTGACGAGCTCCTCCAGGTTCTCGAGCCGTCCCTGCGCCTCGATCGTCCGCTCGGCTTCGAGCGCGTCGATGTAGCCGCTCTCGTGCAGCGCCTCGTGGAGCAGGTCTCCGACCTGAGCGCCGTCGGCGCGGTCGCGCAGCTTCTCCATCGTGTCCATGAAGCGGCCGACCGCCTTGACCGCGGCGGCGCCGAGGCCCGGCACGTCCTCGGGTGTAATGGCGACGTCGAAGATCGGCTCGCCGATCGTGTTGGCATGGGAGACGATCCGCGCCTGCGACGTCTGGCCGATCCCGCGCTTCGGCGAGTTGACGATCCGCCCGAAGGACACGACGTCGTGCGGGTTGACGAGCAGTGTCAGGTAGGCGAGCGCGTCCTTGATCTCGGCACGCTCGTAGAAGCGCGTGCCGCCGACCACCTGATAGCTGATGCCGTAGCGGACGAGCGTGTCCTCGAGCACCCGGCTCTGGGCGTTGGTCCGATAGAAGACCGCGACGTCGTTGCGCGAGCCGCCGTGCTCGACGTGCTTCTCGATCTCACCGGCGACGTAGCGCGCCTCGGCGTGCTCGTCCTCGAGCTCGCGGACCCGGACGGGATCGCCGCCCTCCTCCGCCGTCCAGAGCGTCTTGCCCATTCGCTGGCGGTTGTTGGTGATGACCGCGTTGGCCGCGTCGAGGATCGTCTGCGTCGAGCGGTAGTTCTGCTCGAGCTTGATGACGTGCGCGTCTGGGAAGTCGTGCTCGAAGTCGAGGATGTTGCGGATATCCGCCGCCCTGAAGCTATACACCGACTGATCGTCATCGCCCACTACTGCGAGGTTGCGGTGCTCCTCGGCGAGCAGGCGCAGCCAGCGGTACTGGGCGTGGTTGGTGTCCTGGTACTCGTCGACGAGCACGTGGCGGAAGGCGCGGCGGTAGCGCTTGAGCACCTCGGGGTACATCTCAAAGAGCCGGACCGACTGGAGCAGCAGGTCGTCGAAGTCCATCGCGTTCATGCCGTGGATCCGCTGCTCGTAGAGCCTGTAGACGTCAGCGACGGTCTGCTCGAAGTAGCCCCCGACCTTCAGCTGGAAGGCGGCTGCGTCGAGCAGCTGGCTCTTGGCGTCGGAGATCTGTCGCTTGATCGCTCGCGGCGCGAAGCGCTTCTCGTCCACACCAAGCTCGGCGATGCACTGCTTGACCAGTCGAACCGAGTCCGCCTCGTCGTAGATCGTGAAGCCGCGCGTGTAGCTCAGCTTGTCGGCGTCGGCGCGAAGGATGCGTGCGCAGGCCGAGTGGAAGGTCATGACCCACATCGCGCGGGCCCGGTTGCCGACGAGCTGCCCGACCCGCTCGCGCATCTCCGCCGCTGCCTTGTTGGTGAACGTGATCGCGAGGATCTCGCTCGGCTGCGCCTGCTTCGTGCCGACGAGATAGGCGATCCGCCGTGTGAGCGCCCGCGTCTTGCCCGACCCCGCGCCGGCAAGGATCAGCAACGGCCCCTCGCCGTGCGTCACCGCCTCGCGCTGTGGCTCGTTGAGGCCCTCCAGCAACCCCGCGACGCGGCTCTCGGCGGTCTCGGCCGCGGTCTCGTGGGTCGGGGTGCTCACCATCCCAGGATACGTACGGCCGCGGCCGAAGCCGCGCGGACTAGACGCGGATCACGGCAACGCTGGCGAACGCCTCGAAGTCGTCGTCCTGAGTGACGACCGCGACGCGGTGGCGCATCGCCGTCGCGGCTATCCACGTGTCGTGGTCACTCGGCTTGTAGCCCGCCGACATCGCTTCCTCCGTCAGCCGCGCGTAACAGGACGCCGTCACGCTGTCGATCGGTAGGAGCGGGAACCTGCTTCGTACTTGAGTGAGAGTGGTCAAGCGCTGCGCACGCGCTTGAGGACTACGAGCGCGAAGGACTCCGAGCTCGAGCTCGCCCGCGGTGATCATCGACACCGCTAGCTGGTCAGGGAGCTCGCCGAGCGGTCTGCCGGCCTCGCGGGCGATGAACACCGATGTGTCAGCTACTGCACGAGAGGGCGTCTCAGTCATCTTCATCCCATGGATCGGCGGCCCGCGACAGGTTGCGCAGCTCTCGCACCTCGCCGAGAAGGTCTCGGTCCGCTCCCGCCTCCTCGACGATCTGACGCACTACTGCGGCCGGAACCCAAGGACTTCGGTTCTCGACATGAGGAACGATGTCTGCCACGGGTTGACGGTTCACCGTAAGGATCACCTTCTCGCCAGCACGGACGGCCGCGATGACGTCAGCAGTCGTGTTACGCAGTTCACGGACCGATACTCGACGACTCATTGGATCAGCGTAGCGCCTTGTGCTACATCTGTGCTACGCCCTGCATACGAGGTCCGGGCTACCCTCGCGTCGTGGGCCTTTGCGACGACGTGCGCGCCGCGTGCACGGCGATTGCCAAGTCGAGCCGGCACGTGACCGTCGACCTGACGGCGCTAGACCGCGTCGAGCCCGGTCCGAAGCCGAAGCTCGACCCCGAGAAGCACTACTTGGACGGGTCCGTCGAGGACGTCGCCATGTTCACGCTGACGCTCGACTCGATCAACTTCGGCTCGGGCTGGTTCCCCACGCTGCGCAAGCGGCCGGGATGCTCGGGTTACAACACGATCGCGTGGGCGTTGACGGATCGCTTTCGGGCTCACGGGCCGTGGACCTCGCGTGATCTACGGGCCATGGACACGACGACGGTCGCGGCGGTGCTTGGACAGGAGCCCGATCACGAGCTGATGATGCTCTACGCCGAGGCGCTGAGGGAGCTGGGCGGCTTCCTGGGCGACCAGCTGGCGCTCGACGTCATCGCCGCGGCCCGAGGATCGGCCGAGCGCCTCGCAGAGCAGCTAGCCGCCGGCATGCCGCTGTACTCGGATCCCGGCTTCTACAAGCGCGCCCAGATCGTGCCGGCCGATCTGGCACTGGCCGGCATAGCCGAGTTCGACGACCTCGACCGGCTGACGATCTTCGCCGACAACCTCGTCCCGCACGTGCTGCGCATCGACGGCGTGCTGATCTACGAACCGGAGCTGGCGGCCCACATCGACGCCGAGGTCCTGCTTGCCCCGGGCGAGCAGGAGTGCGAGATCCGAGCCTGTGCCGTCCATGCCTGCGAGCAGATCGCGGCCCGTCGCGGAGTACCGCCCCGCACTCTCGACAACTGGCTGTGGAACCGCGGCCAGCAGCCGCGCTACAAGGCCGTGCCCCGCCACCGCACGCGCACCACTGCCTACTGAGCGGTCAGCTAACCGGCAGCAGGGTCGTTGCCGGCGCCCCGGCGCAGCGGCCGGACCTCGGCGCCCTTCGGTCGCTCGCCTGTCAGCTCGGCGAGCATGCCCTCGAGCTCGTTGACTCGGTCGGACAGCCCCTTGAGCGCGTCGGCGACCGGATCTGGCAGATGGGCCCAGTCGGCATCAGGCCCGTCGGGGTGCTGCCCACCGACACGGACCGGATGGCCCGGATTGCCGACGACGGTCGAGTCCGGCGGCACATCGTGGATCACGACCGAGTTCGCGCCGATCTTCGCGCGGTCGCCCACGTCGATCGGACCGAGCAGCTTGGCGCCCGATCCCACGACGACGTCGTCGCCGACGGTCGGATGGCGCTTGCCGCTCTCGAAGCCCGTCCCACCGAGCGTGACGCCCTGATAGAGGGTCACGTTCTCCCCGATCTCTGCTGTCTCGCCGATCACGACTCCGGCCCCGTGATCGATGAAGAGCGCTTCGCCGATCCGCGCGGCCGGGTGGATCTCCACGCCGGTGATCACCTTCGTCAGGTTGGCAAGCAGCCGCGGAAGCAGTGGGACGTTCAGCTCGTGCAGCGCGTGCGAGACGCGGTGCGCGAGCAGCGCCTGGACGCCGCCGTAGGTGAGCAGGATCTCCAGCCGCCCGACGCCGTGCGCCGCGGGATCGCGCGCATGGGCGGCGGCGAGATCCTGACGGACCTCACGACCGACGCGGGTGAGCCTTCCTAGCTGCATCGCACGTTGAATTGTGGCGTAGCGCCGTTTCGGGCCTGAGAGGGCTCGTGCAGCGGGGCGGTCACGGCGCGAAGAACGGCGTGCTCGCGTAGCGCTCGCCGGAGTCGGGGAACACGACCACGATCCGCTTGCCCGCCATGTCCGGGCGCGAGCCGACCTCGACCGCTCCGGCCAGGGCGGCGCCGCAGGAGATGCCCGCGAGCACGCCCTCAACCGCCGCGCAGCGGCGAGCCGTCTGGACGGCGTCCTCGTCGGAGACCGGGATGACCTCGTCGAGGACGTCGCGGTTCAAGACGCTCGGCACGAAGCCGGCCCCGATGCCCTGGATCCGGTGTGGCCCAGGCCGCCCGCCGGAGATCACGGGCGAGCTCTTCGGCTCGACGGCCACCACGAGCAGGTCCGGGTTGAGCTCCTTGAGCCGCTCACCCGCGCCGGTGATCGTCCCCCCGGTTCCGACGCCGGCGACCAGGACGTCGACGTCCCCGTCCATGTCGCGCCAGATCTCCTCGGCGGTCGTGCGGCGATGGATCTCTGGGTTCGCCGGGTTGGAGAACTGATCGGGGATGAACGCCGGAGCTCGCTCTGCTGCGATCTTCCGGGCCGCCTCGACCGCCTCGTCCATCCCGCCCATCGTCTGGGTGATCTGCACCTCAGCGCCGTAGAGCTTGAGCAGGCTCTGACGCTCCCGGCTCATCCCCTCGGGCATCGCCAGCACGAGCTTGTACCCGCGCGCCGCGCACACGAACGCGAGCGCGATTCCCGTATTGCCGGACGTCGCCTCGACGATCGTGGTCGTGCCCGGCTCGATCTCCCCCGCCGCCTCCGCCGCATCGATCATCGCCACGCCGACGCGGTCCTTGACGCTGCCCGCCGGGTTGTTGACCTCGAGCTTCGCGTACAGCTCCGCCCTGCAGTCGGGCGCCACCCGCAGCAGCCTGACCATCGGCGTATTGCCGATCAGGTCCGAGGGATTGGTCGGTATCGACGCCAAGTAAGCGCTAGATGTAATACATCGGCGAGGCGGACTCGGCCTCGCGGGCGACGATGTCGGCGATCGTGGTCCCGGCGAGGACGCCCTTGACGGCGTCGGCGGCGTCAACCCAGATCGGGTCGGACTCCGGAGCGGCCGCTAGCTCCCCGTCGAGCAGCTCGGTGATCTCGAGGACGGTCACCTCGGCCGGCGGCTTGGCGAACAGGTAGCCGCCCTTGACGCCGCGCTGGCTCTGCAGGATCCCGGCGCGGCGCAGCGTCGCGAACAGGCCCTCGAGGAACTGGACCGGGATGTCGCGGGCGCGGGCGATCTCCGCGATCGGGACCGGTTGGCCCTCGCCGCGACGGGCGAGCTCGGCCAGCGCACGAACGGCGTATGGGGACTTGGTCGTGATCGCCAGCACAGACGCGAGTCTAGGTTATGGGCATGCGGAATCTGCTCAGGAGCGCGGCGCCGTTCGTGCCCGCGTTGGCTCTGATGGCGCTGATCTTCTGGTTCTCGTCGATGCCGAGCGACGACCCCCACAAGGGCCTGTTCGTCTTCCTGATGCGCAAGGCGACCCACTTCAGCGAGTACTTCCTGCTCACCGGCCTGTGGTGGTGGGCGCTTGCGCGTCGCATCGGTCCCAAGCGAGCGCTCCTCGCCGCTCCGTCGATCGCCATCGCCTACGCGATGACCGACGAGTGGCACCAGACCTTCGTGCATGGGCGGACCGGCGCGCCACGAGACGTGCTGATCGACTCAGCCGGGGCACTGACAGCGACCTGGCTCATCTACCGAGCACGGATCAGAGGACGCCGGCCGCGGCAGGCGTCAGCAACCTAGATCCAGCCGCGCGCGGTGGCCATCAGCACGGCCTGGGCTCGGTCGGCCGCGCCGAGCTTCGCGTAGGTGTTGTGCAGGTGCGTGCGCACGGTGCTCGTCGACAGCTCGAGCTCGGCGGCGATCTGCTTGTAGACCTTGCCCTCCGCCAGCTTGCGCAGCACGTCGAGCTCGCGCTTGGACAGCGGACAGGGATCGACGTGGCGGCGGCGGTTGCCCTCGCCGGCGTAGGGAAACTCGTACATCAGGCTGCGCAGCTCGCCGGTCGGCAGCTCTAGGGTGCGGCCCGCGCTGATCAGCTCGTTGCGGTCGATCGTCTCGCCGTGGCCGTAGTGGGCCAGCATGTCGGCGAGGCGAACGATCGCGGCACAGCCCGATGCGTCGTCGGAGTGGTGACGCTCGATCGCCGAGGCGAGGCTGTCCGGCAGGCTCCAGCGGCGCGCCAGGACGCCGCCGACGACGGCGTGGTCGACGCCGAGCTCGAGCCGCTCCTTGTGCACGCGCTCGCGCGGCGAGCGCGCGGTGCCGTGGATCTCGTGCGGGTAGCCCGGATAGGACTGGACGAGCACCAGCTTGCCGACGTCGTGGAGCAGCGCAGCGGTGAGCAGCTCGTCGCGCTCCTCGAATCCGAGCTCGCGGGCGATCTTGTCCGCGGCGGCCTGGGTCGCGACGGCGTGAAGGCGGAAGCGCTCCGGCATCACGTCCCAACCGGGGCTGCGCTCGAAGAAGTCGAAGGTCTGGGCCTGGCGCGCGAGCCTCTCCACGTGCTCGCAACCGAGCAGCTCGACGGCATCGCGGATCGAGACGACCTTGCCGCGTCGCGGCGAGGCCGCTGAGTTGGCGATCCGCAGGACGGTCGTCACGAGCGCGACGTCGGACTCGATCGCCTCGACCACCTCGCCGATCGGCGAGTCGCCCTCGCTGACCACTCGCAGCACGCGGCTACGCGACTCCGCGAAGACCGGGAAGGCCTCGAGCGCCTCGAAGGCGGCGGTCAGTCGGCGGCCGTGGCCCTCGTTGGGGCGGCCGATGCCATTTGCGGCAGATGCAGGGGTATTGGAGATGAGCGTTTGCACTTCGGGGTCGTTTCGGGGTCGGCGTTACGCCCGGCGCAGATGTCCAGTGCGTCCCGTCTCCCGACCTATCGGCTACCCCCTGCGGAGCCTTGAGCGGCGGGTCAGAGCCGCGCAAGCGCGTCGTCGACGCGCGTGAGCGACTCGTCACGGCCGAGCGCGACGATCGACTCGAACAAGCCGGGCGAGATCGTGCTGCCGCTGATCGCGACGCGCACCGGCTGGAAGATGTCCTTCGCTTTCACGTCGAGGCGCTCGACCACGTCGCGCAGCGCCTGCTCCACACCGGCCTCGTCGAAGGGCTCGGCCGCCGCGAGGGCGTCGCGTGCCGCGCTGAGCCGCTCACCGGCGCCGTCCTTCATGACCTTCTCCCAAGACTTCTCGTCGTACGGCTGGCGCTCGACCAGGAAGCCCGCGAGCGGCCAGAACTCGTCGAGCGTCTGGATCTTGTCCTGGGAGAGCGCGGCCGCCTCCTCGAGACCGCCGCGGCCGAGACGCTGCTCGAGCCGGCGCGCCAGATCGTCGGGGGCCAGCTCGCGTAGGTAGCGGCCGTTCATCCAGCGGAGCTTCTGCTCGTCGAAGATCGCCGGGGACTTCGACACCCGCGCCAGGTCGAACGCCTCGACCATTTGGTCTGTGCTCATGATCGTCGTCGAGTCGTCGAGCGACCAGCCGAGCAGGGCGATGTAGTTGCGCACCGTCTCGGGCAGGTAGCCGGCGTCGCGCAGCTCCTGGACCGACGCTGCGCCGTGGCGCTTGGAGAGCTTCTTGCCGTCCGGTCCGTGGAGCAGCGGCAGGTGGGCGTAGGTCGGTGCCTGGGCGCCGAGGGCCTCCAGCACGAGCAGCTGCTTCGGCGTGTTCGAGAGGTGGTCCTCGCCGCGAACCACGTGGGTGATCCCGGCGTCCAGATCGTCGATCGCGACGGCGAAGTTGTAGAGGACCGATCCGTCGGCGCGGGCGATCACGAGGTCGTCGATGTGGACGTGGTCGAAGCGCGTGTCGCCGCGAATCACGTCGTGGACGACCGTCGTCCCCTCGTCGGGCACCCGCAGGCGGATCGCGCCCTCGCTGCCCGCGGTTCCGCGGAAGCCGCGACCGGGGTTGCGCTCCTTCCAAGCCTTGACCTCGTCGGTCGCCTCAGTCGAGCGGTAGGCGTGCCCGCTCTCGAGCAGCTGCTCGAGAGCATCGCGGTGGCGATCGGCGCGCTGGGACTGGAAGATCGGGCCCTCGTCCCAGTCCAGTCCGAGCCAGCGCAGGGCGTCCAGGATCTGCTCGACGTTCTCCTCGGTGGAGCGCTCCCTGTCGGTATCCTCGATCCGCAGCACCAGGTCGCCCCCGGACCCGCGGGCGAGGAGCCAGTTGTAGAGCGCCGTGCGCGCGCCGCCGATGTGGAGCGCGCCCGTGGGCGAAGGAGCGAATCGAACTCTGATGGACACGGACGCGGCATGCTAATCGGCGGTCACGTATCCACTGCCGGCGGCCTGGTCAACGCGCACGCCCGTGGAGTCGAGATCGGCGCCGACGCGATCCAGGTCTTCAACCAGTCGCCGCGGATGTGGAAGCCGACGCGTTGGAAGGACGACGACGTCGCGAAGTTCAACGAGCTGATGGCCGACGGGCCGATCGAGTCGATCGTCATCCACGCCGTCTACCTGATCAACTGCGCCTCCAAGGACCCGTCGATCCGCGAGAAGTCGCTGACATCCTTGGTGCACTCGCTGCGGATGGGCGATGCGATCGGGGCCGACGGGGTCGTCCTCCACCCGGGATCGGCTGTCGGCGAACCGCACGAGGAGGCGATCGAGCGGGTCGGCGAGCTGCTGCGCGAAGCTCTCGACCAGACCGAGTCATGCCCTTTGCTGCTCGAGGACACCGCCGGCGCCGGCAACACGCTCGGCCGGTCCTTCGAGGAGCTGGCGAAGCTGATCGAGCTCGCCGGCGGCCACGAGCGCCTTGGGCTGTGCCTCGACTCCTGCCATCTGCTCGCGAGCGGATTCGACGTGCGAACCGCCGAGGGGATCGAGCAGGTGATGGACAACTGCGTCGCGATCGTCGGCGAGGATCGGCTGCGCTGCCTGCACGTGAACGACTCGCAGACGCCGCTCGGCTCGAACCGCGACCGTCACGCGCCGCTCGGCGACGGCGAGCTCGGCAAGGAAGGCTGCGCGGCGTTCCTCTCGGAGCCCCGCTTCGAATCGCTGCCGACGATCTTCGAGGGGCCGGGTGTCGAGGGCAAGGCGCCAACGGCGGCTGACATCGATCGCGCGCGGGAGCTGCGCGCGGCTGGGCTGAAGGCGCGCGCTCGCTAGCGCGGGTTACAACTCTGCGACAGGTTGAGTTGATTGGTTGCTCTGCCGCCACGCGACGTCTAGGTTGCCTGCATATCCGCTATGCCACTCCGTGACCGCCCCGACTTCCAAGACTGGCTCGAGCGCTTCGAGGCACGTCACGCTCGCTTGCACGAGGGGAGACAAGTCCAGCCCGGGGACGTCTGCGACGGCTGCGGCGAACGGCTCGAGGCGCCCGTCTCGCCGGTCGGACTCTGCCTGGTCTGTCTCGCCGAGTCCTACGGCCGTGAGCGCGGCCAGCAGGCGGGTCGTGTCGCCGGTCTGCTCGAGGCGACGCTCGCGCGTCTGGGGGACGCGCCGAACGAGGAGATCCGCGACGCGGTCGAAGAGGTCCTGGAGCGCTACGAGAGCGAGAGCGGAACGCGCGGCGAGCAGCGTAGGCGCCGCGACTAGATGTCCTGCCTTGGGAGGTTGTGAATGCGGGTGATGGGTGGTTGGTTGCCGATGGCTGAGTGGCGCCGTTGTTCGTTGTAGTGGTTGAGCCAGTGTGGCAGTGCTTGGGCTCGGTGGTC
>Ga0126313_10000039_pt1 | contig 57125 bp, 64 predicted proteins | sample Plot105A_FD_89954 | JGI IMG/M metagenome (GOLD analysis project Ga0126313, IMG submission 89954) | Serpentine soil microbial communities from UC McLaughlin Reserve, CA, USA - Plot105A | ecosystem: Environmental > Terrestrial > Soil > Grasslands | place: USA: UC McLaughlin Reserve, Lake County...
ATCGACTTCTCGACATGCGACTCGGCTGCGGCGTTGACGATGACGTCGACGCTCGCGACGACATCCCGGACGGTGTTCGGATCCCGGATTTCCCGTTGAACCATGGTGGGGCGCTGGTGACCTTGGCCGTCGCGGAGGTTCGCGATGTTCCCGGCGTACGTCAATACGTCCAGCGAGACGACCTCGTACGGCGTCGAAGTCAGGAGGTGGCGAATGAAGTTCGAGGAGATGAACCCGCAGCCGCCGGTCACGAGTACGCGCTTCGCCGCCACGCGACGAGTCTAGCCGCGGCTCCTGCCGGGAACCTCCCCGAATCGGGGCAATGTCGGGACGAAGTCGGCACAGCGCGTGCAAGACACGTGGGCGCGTTCCGATTAGGCTCGTCGTAGGGGAGGAGGTTGGGAGCACCTTAACAGGCGCGTAGAAAGTAAGGCGCCCGCCTGCCCACCCGCCCTCCTCGCTTGGGCGGGGGACCGCACCGGGCGTGCCGGGCCCGCGGGCCGGATCAGCCCAGTTCGCGCTCGACGGTGTAGAGCGGGCGCCCCTCGACGTCGCGCTGGATCCGCCCCAGGTACTCGCCGACGAGCGCCATGATGAACCCCTGGATCCCGAGCACGCCGAGGACGAGGGCGGCAAGGTAGAGAAGCCCAGGGAAGTTCCCACGTACCGCCCAGGTCACGGTCGACCACACGGCCGCAGTGACGGCGAGCGTGCACGCGGTGATGCCGATCAGGACGCCGGCCCACTGGATCGGCTGGGGCCAGAACCCCGCGAGGACGTGCAGGGCCAGGCGAACGAGGCGAAACGGTGAGTACCTCGACGCATCGCGACGCGCCCGATGCGCGAGCTCGACCTCGGTCACGCTGGCCCCGGCCGAGAGGACGAGCGCCTTGGTGAACTTCTGCTTTCCGATCGATCCGAGCACGGGTTGGATCGCCGAACGCCGATACGCGTTGAAGGCGCAGCCGAAGTCCGAGATCTCCACCTTCGTGAACCCGCGGAGCATCCGGTTGATCAGCCGTGACGGGAGGGTTCGCCCCCACGTGTCCTCGCGCCCGGTGCGACGACCGCTCGCGACCTCGCTGCCCGCCTCGACTGCCGCGATCAGTCGCGGGAGATCCTCGGGCGCGTTCTGGAGATCGGCGTCCATCGTGACCACGACGTCACCACGCGCCCTCGAAAGCCCCGCGTGCATGGCCGGGTGCTGGCCGAAGTTCCGCTTGAAACGGACGGCTCGCACGCGGCCGTCCGCAACGCGGAGTCGTTCCAGGAGCGCCCAGCTGCCGTCCCGAGAGCCGTCGTCGACGAAGATGAGCTCGAACGGCCGTCCCGTCGACTCGAGCGCCTCGACAGACCCGCGGTAGACCTCCTCGAGCGTCGCCTCCTCGTTGTACAGCGCGACGACGAGCGACACGTCCGGCGTCGGCGCGGCGCCGTCCTCGGCAACGGCGTCCGGCCGAATCTCGGTATCGGACATGGCCGGACGCTACCAGCCGTCGCGCGCCACCCGTACTAGGCTGCCGTGCACGATGGATGGTTCACTCGAGACACGGATCAAGCTGATCCAAGAGGACCGCAGCCACGGCGCGGGCTGGCTCGCCCGCCAGGCAGTCGAGGCGCTTGCAGAGGCGGTCGAGGCCGGCGCGGATCCACTCGAGACCGGCCGTGCGCTCGCCAACGCGCGGCCCGCGATGGGCGCGATCGCAGGAGCCGTCGGTCGCGTCCTCGCCGCCGCCCGCTCCCCGGAGCAGCTCGTCGAGGAAGCGGCCGCCCTCGTAGCGCTTCGACAGCGCGCCGGGATGTCGATCGCGGTCCTCCTCACTCCCGACCTCCACGGAACGGTCATGACGCACTCGGCCTCGGCCACCGTCCGCGAGGCGCTCGTCCACACGCCGCCCGACCGCATCGTCTGCACCGTTTCGGAACCGGAGGACGAGGGACGCCCGTTCGCGGCCGAGCTCGAGGCCGAGGGCCTCGCCGTCGAGCTGGTCGCCGACGAGGACTCCGAGCGCGCCGCCACCACCGTCGATCTCCTGCTCCTCGGGGCCGACGCCGTGTTTCCCGACGGATCGCTCGTCAACAAGGCGGGAACCAGCAAGCTCGCCGAGGCCGCTCACGACGCGAGAGTTCCCGTGGTCGTCGCGTGTGAGACGTTCAAGCTCGCGCCGTACGAGCCGCAGGATCCGGAGGTGCGGTTCGACCTCACACCGCCGGACTGCATCGACCGGTACGTCACGGAGGAGGGCGAGTTTCCGCCCGGCGACGTGGCCGCGCTCGTCGACCGAACACCGTTCTTGCGCCAGGGAGCGCAGCTCCTCGGCGGCTAGACGGGGCGGCGACTACGACGTCGCAAGCCGCGTGATCACATACATCGCGCCGAAGCCGGCGAGTGTCAGGGCGACCCGACCACGGGACGGGTGCGAGTGCGCCTCGGGCAAGAGATCCGTCGCGCCCATGTAGAGGAAGAGCCCGGCGTACACCGCAAGCACGCTGCCAAGCGTCGTGTCGGAGATGGAGACCGCGCTTCCGACAAGTGCTCCGGCAAACGGAGCGAGCGCGTCCACGACGAGCCAGCGCCGCGCGGCAACGCGATCGTTCGACTGGCTGAGGACGAAGTTGACGGTGTTCATCCCGTCCGCGAAGTCGTGCGCGAGGACCGCGGTCAGGACGAGCACTCCCGTCGCGAAGTCGAGGCCGAACGCGAGGCCGATCCCGAGCCCGTCCACGAAGCTGTGGGCCGAGAGCGCGGCGGCGCCGGCGGCTCCGACGTGCGCGTGTGCGCGCGCCTGCCCCGGCTCGTCACGGTGGTGGAGGACGAGCGCGCGTTCCACAACGAAAAAGAAGACGAAGCCGGCTCCGACGAGCGACCCGACGCGATGCGCGTCCCCGACCGCATCCACGGCCTCGGGGAGGACGTCGAACAACGCGATGGCGACGACCACGCCGCCCGTCAACGCGATCGCCGCGGCCAGCCGGTGCGCGAGCCGAAGCCCCAGCCAACCGCCGAGGAGCGTCGAGACCACGGGGAGTGCCCCGAAGGCGACGCCTGCCCAGGTCACGCGATGGACTCCCCGCGAGCGTATATGAGAACGATTCTCATTATCGCAAGCGGTACGCTAGCGACCATGTCGAGTGACGACAAAGAGATCCGGCGTGCGCGGGAGCGACTCGAAGGGCTCGGTATGCGTGCGACCCGCCCGCGAACGCTCGTCCTCGCGGAGCTGATGCGCGAGGGGAGTGACGTGACCGCGCAGATACTCCACGCGCGCCTTCGCAGCGCGGGTGAACGAACAGGGCTCGCGACCGTTTATCGCACGCTCGCGCTCCTCGCCTCGGAAGGCGCGGTGGACACGATCCCGCACCAACCGGGCGAGCTCTGTTACCGGTGGTGCGGGGACGAGCACCATCACCACCTCGTGTGCTCCAGCTGTCACCGCGTCGTCGAGCTGCGCGAGTGCGAGCTCGAACCGTGGATCAACCGCGTCTCCTCCGAGCACGGGTTCGTCGCGACCGCCCACCACCTCGAGGTGGCCGGCGTCTGCGCCGCCTGCCGGGCCTGACGCCGTGCGACCGGCGATCCCGTAGGAGTCACCGGTCGGCTCGCCTATTTCTGCGCGTACGACTCGATCAGGATCTCGGCGACCTCGGGCCGCGAGAACTCGGTGGGCGGCAGGTCGCCGTTCGCGAGCAGCTCGCGCACCTTCGTCCCCGAGAGGAAGACGTGGTCGTCGCCGCCGTGCGGGCAGGTCTTCGCGGTCGCCATCTGGCCGCACGCCTTGCACCAGAACGAGTGCTCGAAGAACATCGGCTCGATGTCGAGCTCGTGCGCCTCGAACTCGTCGAAGATGAGCTGTGCGTCGTACGTGCCGTAGTAGCTCCCGACCCCGGCGTGGTCGCGGCCCACGATGAAGTGCGAGCAGCCGTAGTTCTTCCGGCAGATCGCGTGCCAGATCGCCTCCCGCGGTCCGGCGTAGCGCATCGCGGCCGGGAAGCTCGCGACCACGACGCGATCCTGCGGGTAGTAGTTCCGGATGAGGACGTCGTAGGCCTTGACGCGGGTTGCAGCCGGGACGTCGTCGGACTTCGTCTCGCCGACGAGCGGGTGGATCAGGACCCCGTCGACCGTCTCGAGCGCGCACTTCGTCAGATACTCATGAGCGCGGTGGATCGGGTTTCGAGTCTGGAAACCGACCACGCGCTTCCAACCTCGCTCGGTGAAGAGCGAGCGCGTCTCGGCCGGATCCTTGTGGAGCTCGGGGAACGAGGGCTCGAGCCGGTCGAACACGGTGACCGGCCCGGCGAGGTACCGGTCGGCCTGCGCGAAGAGGCGGGCGACCCCCGGATGCTCGGTCTCGGTCGTCCGGAAGCACCGTTCGGCCTCGCGCTCCTTGTCGTACTCGTAGACGTCCTCGACCTCGAGGACGGCGAAGGGCCGTCCGTCGCCGGCGGCGAGCGCGACGCGGTCGCCCTTCGGGGCGTCCGCGACGGCGAGGCAGACGGGGAGCGCCCACGGGAGACCGCTCGCGAGGCGCATCTCGTCGACGACGCGCTCGTAGTCATCCCTGCCCATGAACCCGGTGAGGGGCGAGAGCGCGCCGGACGCGAGCATGTCGAGGTCGGCGACCTCGCGCGGGGTCAGCGTGACGGTCTCGAGCGAGTCGAGGTCGTCTGACCGCGGCCCGCTCCGGTCAACGAGCTCGCCGCCGTGCGGCGCGATCAGATGCTGCTCCGTGGCGACACTCATCGCGCGGGGCCCCCTCCCTGGGTGGGGACCACCCACGGACCCTGCCCAAAGCGTGGCAGAAGACGTGTCACGCGTGTGTCACGAGGTGTGGAAAGTCCGTGCCGGTTCGTCACGCGCGGACACCGCCCTTCACCAGGCCCAAGGCCTCGAGGCGCTCGACGACGTGGCGCGCGCTCCCCTCGGGGGTCTGCGTCTCCGTGTCCACGGTGATCTCCGGGTTCGCCGGCTCCTCGTAGGGGTCGTCGACGCCCGTGAAGCCCTTGATCTCGCCGGCGAACGCCTTCGCGTACAGGCCGTTGACGTCGCGCTGCGCGCACGCGTCGACCGATGCCTTCACGTAAACCTCGACGAAGTCGCCGAACTCCTCCACCATCGCGCGCGCCTTGCCGCGCGTCTCCTCGTACGGCGAGATCGCCGCGCAGATCACCGCCCCTCCCTGACGCGTCAGACGCGACGCGACCCAGCCGATCCGCTCGATGTTCGTGTCGCGGTCCTCCTTGGAGAATCCGAGACCCTTGGAGAGGCGCGTGCGAACGGTGTCGCCGTCCAGGTACTCCACGATCGCGCCCCGCTCGTCGAGCTCGGGCCCGACGAGGTGCGCGATCGTCGACTTGCCCGAGCCCGAAAGCCCCGTGAACCAGAGCGTGAACCCACCCTCGCGCTTGTGCGCGGACTCCGGGTGCTCGTGGGCGTAGATGTGTTCCGTCATGCCGTCCTTTCAGTCGTGCCTTCGAGGTGGATGCCACATTCGAGCTTGTCGGAACCGGCCCAGCGGCCGGCCCGCTCCTCTTCCTCAGGTCGTGTCGGCCGTGTGCACGGGATGCACCCGATCGACCGGTAGCCGACGTCGTGGAGTGGGTTGTACGGGATGTCGTTCTCGACGATGTAGCTCCAGACGCGGCTCTCGTCCCAGTCCGCGAGCGGCTGGAGCTTCCAGACGCCGTAGCGCTCCGAGCGCTCGAGCTTGCGTACGCCCGCGCGCGACGGCGACTGGTCGCGGCGGATGCCCGAGATCCACGCGTCGTACGGCTGGAGCGCACGGATGAGCGGCTCGACCTTCCGCACGTGGCAGCACCGGTCGGGACTGTGCTCCCAGAGGTTCGGCCCCTCGCGCTTGTGCTGCTCCGCGACCGTGAGCACCTCGGGCTGGATCAGCGTCAGGCCGTAGCGCTCGACAAGGCGCTCACGGGTCTCGTACGTCTCCTTGAAAAAGAGGTGCGTGTCGAGCTCGAGGACGTCGATCTCGACCCCGAGCTCGGAAACCATGTGGACGAGGACGGACGACTGCTTCTGCCACGAGCACGTGAGGCAGAGCCGGGCTCCGAACTCCCCGTGCGCCCAGCGGACGACCTCGTCGGCCGTCATGGCCTCGACGTCCTCCGGCGAAAGGCCGCCCGGAAGCGGAGCGTCCAGCCTCGGTTCGTCAGTCGGAAGCGGCTGGCTGCTCACGAAGCAGCATCTCCTTCATCGTGTCCGATCGCAGGCCGAGGCGAAGCGTCTCGAGCGCGATCACCTCGTCGGGCGGGACGTTGCCCAGGTTTACGTCGGGGCCGAAGCGCCTGACGAAGAACGCCTGGGACACGCGCGTCGGCGCCTCGAAGAGGACGTCGGCGACATCCAGCTCGTGCGCGATCTCGTCGATCAGGCCGGTCCGCATCTCGCCCGTGGGCCGAAAGATCCCGGCCGTGCCGCCCTCCCGGCCCTCGGTGATCACCTTCCAGGCACCGGCCTCGAGCTCTTCGGTCAGCCAGGCGACCCACTGATACGGCGCGAAGACGGTGTCCTCGTCCTTCGAGCCGACCTCGGAGAGGACAACGAAGTCACGTGCGAGCTCGGCCACGAGCTCGAGCTTGCGGTCGCGCGGAATCTCGACGGTCCCGTCCGAGACCTCGATGTGGCCGATCCCGTGGTCGTCGAGCCAGCGACAGTAGGCATCGAGCCGGCCGCGTGCGACGACGGCCTCGAAGAGGGTGCCGCCACAGACAAGCGGCGTGTCGTACGAGCGGCAGAGCGCGATCTTCTCGTCCAGGTTGCGCGTGACGTACGAGGTGCCCCAGCCGAGCTTCACGATGTCGACGTACTGGCCGGCCGTGTCGAAGACCCCGTCGAGGTCGCTGACGCTGAGACCCTTGTCGATGACGTGCGTCAGGCCCGCGGCGCGCGGCTTCGGGGCCCGCGCCGGGACATCGAGGAAGGCGCGGTCAGAGCCGGGCATAGAGCTCCTCCAGGCGCTTCTGCGCCTCGGCCTGAACGTCCTGGTACAGCGACGTGCCGTGCGAGTCGATCCCGACGGTCAGCGGACCGAAGTCCTTCACCCGGAACTTCCAGAGGCACTCGGGCATGAGCTCCTCCCACTCGACCTCCTCGATCTCCTCGATCTGAGTCGTCTCGAGCGCCGCGGCGCCCCCGACGATGGCGAAGTAGACCATCCCGTAGCGGCGCATCGGCTCGATCGCCTCATCGGGGAGCCCGCCCTTGCCGCAGATCGCGCGGACGCCGAAGTCGCGGCCCAGCGGTTCGGTGAAGCGCACCATCCGTGCGCTCGTCGTGGTGCCGACGCACATGGGCTCGTACCGGCCCTCGCCGACCTTGCGGACGTTCGGAGCGGTGTGGAGGAGGAAGGCGCCGGCCAGGTCCATCTCCGGCCGCTGCCCGTGGTCGAAGATCCGGATCTGCGTGCGATCGCGAATGCCGACGATGTGGCCGTCGACGAGGACCGAGTCGCCGGCGCGAAGCTCGCGGATCGCGTCCTCGGAGGCCGGGAACTCGAGGCGATGCTCGGCCATCAGGCGTCCCCGTCGAAGTCGACCGCGCCGTCGGCCGCGATGTGCGCGCTCGCGCGGCGAGCGGCCCAGCACTGGTAGTTGACCGCGACCGGGTTCAGAGTCATGTGGGTGTCGGCATGCTCGATGTGGCACTGGAGCACGGTCACGTCGCCACCCAAGCCCATCGGGCCGATGCCCGTCTCGTTCAGGAGCTCGAACAGCTCCTCCTCTAGCTTCGCGACCTCGGGATCGGGATTTCTGGTGCCGACGGGCCGCGCGATCGCCTCCTTCGCGAGGTGCATGGCGTAGTCGGCCGATCCGCCGATGCCGACGCCGACGATCCCCGGCGGGCACGGCTTTCCGCCCGCACCGACGATCGACTCGAGCACGAACCGCTTGATCCCCTTCACGCCGTCGGCGGGGACGCACATCTTCAGGAAGCTCATGTTCTCCGAACCTGACCCCTTCGGCACGCACTTCACGTCGAGCCCGTCCCAGTCCGGCACGAAGTCCCAGTGCACGATCGGGACGCGGTGGCCGACGTTCTGCCCCGTGTTCTCACGGGTGAGCGTGTGCACGGTGTTCGAGCGCAGCGGATGCTCGACGGTCGCGCGCTCGGTGCCCTCGTAGAGCGCCTCGTAGATCCGCGCCGGGTGCAACGGGAAGTGCTCGCCGACGCGGCAGTAGTAGACGGCGATTCCTGTGTCCTGGCAGACGAGGTTCTCCTCTTGCCGTGCCACCTCAACGTTCCGGATGATCGTGTCGAGGACCCGTTGGCCCGTGGACGAGGACTCCCGCCCCCGCGCGTCAGTGAGCGCATCGCGGAGATCGCGCGGGATTCCCTTGAGCGCCCAGACGTAGAGGTGCGCGGCCGCATCGGCCACGGTCCGCTCGAGATCCGTGGCGACCGCGCTCACGCGAGCGCCTCCTCGGCTGCAGCCCGGCCGGCCCGGCGTCCGAACACGCAGCACTCGAGGAGCGAGTTGCCCATCATCCGGTTCCGCCCGTGCGTACCGCCGGCGATCTCGCCGCACGCGTAGAGCGCCTCGAGGGTCGTACGGCCCTCCTCGTCGATCACGAGGCCGCCGTTCTGGTAGTGGAGGATCGGATAGGTCAGGATCGGCTCCGTGAGCGGGTCGACGCCCGCCGCACGGTAGCGACGGAGCATGTAGGGCAGGGAAACCTCGGCGTCCTCGAGCGGGATCCGGGTCGTGTCGAGCCACACGGCCGGATGTCCGTCGGGCGTCTCGACTCCCTTGCCGCTCGCGACCTCGTCCAGGATCGCCTGGGAGACGGCGTCGCGCGGCCCGAGCGAGTCCGTGAACTCCACGCCGTCGGCGTTCAGGAGGACCGCGCCGTAGGCCCGCGTTGTCTCGGGAATCGAGTAGCTGCGCGCGCTCTTCGGCCAGATGCCGCCGTTCGGGTGGTACTGAAGCGCGTCGAGGTCGCGTGCCTCGGCGCCGAGCTCGATCACCAGGCGCGTAACCTCGCCGGTGGCCCCCGGGTGGTTGGTCGAGAGCTCGCCGCGCTCCTCCGCCTCGCGGTAGCAGCGCCCACCTGCCGAGAGAACGACCGCGGCGGCCTCGATCTCGTCGTCGCCGCAACGCGCACGCCAACCGGACGGGGCGGGATCGAGCGTCCGGAGCGGCGACTTCGGGAGCGTCCTCACGGACGAACCCTGGACGCGCTCGCGGAGCGCCTTCGTGATCGCGAGCCCGGTCTGATCTCGGACCTGGAGGAGACGCGCCTGCGAGGCGCCGCCGCAACGCGCAAGGCGATAGCCGCCGTTGGAGCGGGTGAACTCGACGCCCTGCTCCTCGAGCCAGGCGATCGTCCCGGCCGCCTCCGAGGTCAGGACGTCGACGAGCCGCCGATCGGCCGTCTCGTGCGAGCTTCGCCAGACGTCCTCGGCATGGATCTCCGGCGAGTCGCCGGGCCCGAGCGCGGCCTGTATCCCGCCCTGCGCCTTCGCAGAGTTGCACGACTGGAGGGCGCCCTTGGTCGCGAGCGCCACTCGCGCGCCCTCGCGTTCGGCCGACAATGCGGCCGCGAGGCCTGAGGCGCCGCTTCCAACCACGAGCACGTCGACCGACACGTACGTCGCCATGACGTCTCGGACTATACCAGCGCTTTCCTAATTCAAACGATTAGTTTTTCTAATTCGAACGACCCTCTGCCGAACGTGCGCGCGGCTCAGGCCGTGCCCCTTGGAGGCCGATACGCGCGGGGTGACGGTCCGGACACTCGCCCTCGTCTCGCTGCTCGCGGCGCTCGCGATCGGCGGCTACCTCTACACCCAGCAGGCGAAGACCGTAGGGCCAACGTCGGACCTTGGCCAGCGGGCCGAGACGCAGGCGAGCGCTGAGGTCGGGGTCGCGAACTTCCGTGCCGCTGTTCCCGAGCTCGAGGCGTGGTTCACCGAGCACTAGACGTACGAGGGTGCGACGCTCTCGCCCGGCTACAACGTGCTCGTCATACGCGCCGACGCGACGTCCTACTGCCTGCAGGCCGGCTCGGGCACCACGGTCCAGCACGTCGCCGGGCCCGGCGCGGTCATGCCGGCTCCGGGGCCCTGCTAGCGGGCACGCGCTCGCTGTCACGCATCCCCGGCAGGAAGAGGAACGCGATCGTCGTGACCGCCGCGATGATCCCTCCGCCGACGAGGACGGCAGACACGCCGGCCGCCGCGGCGATCGGACCGGTCAGCGCATACGAGACCGGAATGAGGCCGATCGAGACCAGCCAGTCGAGCGAGGTCACGCGGCCGAGCAGGCTTCGCGGTACCCGCGTCTGCAGGAGCGTCGCCCAGACGATCAGACCGGCGGTGGAGAGCGCGCCGCCGATGAAGGCCGCCGCCATCGCGTGCCAGAGCGCGGTCGCGACGCCGTAGGCGACCATCGCGCCGACGCCGAGCGCCCACGTCACGTAGACGAAGGTCATGTGCCGTCGCGGCAGCGGCCGGTGCCCCATGAGGACGGCGGCCGCGAGCGCTCCGACGCCGCCGACCCCGAACACGAGCCCGAGGTCGGCCGCACTCCCGTCGAGCGTGTTCTTGACGACGTACGGGACGAGCACCTCCCACGGCCCGTAGTAGGCGAGGAGCGACACGGAGGCGGCGAGCAGCGTGCCCCAGATCCATGTGTGGGCACGGACGAAGCGGAATCCCTCGGCGACGTCGGCGAGCGCCGACGTCCCGGCCTCGCGTGCGGCGAGCGGTCGCGCGCGCATGGCGAGGAGGCAGAGCGCCGACACGACGAACGTTCCTGCATCGATCAGGAACGCGCCGCCGGTGCCGGCGAGCGCAATCAGCACACCGCCCAGCGCGGGCCCGGCGAGGCGCTCGGCCAACGTGCGGACGAACATGTCCATCGAGTTCGCCTCGACGAGCATCGTCGGCGGGACGACGTCGGGCACGAGCGCGCCGAACGCGGGTGCGAAGAGCGCCTCGCCGACGCCGTACACCGCCATCAGTCCGAGCAGCCACGGCAATGAAATCGCGTCCGCGACCGCGAGGATCCCGATCGCTCCGACGGCGGCAAAGCGGATCACGTCGGAGACGATCATCACGCGCCTGCGGTCGAACCGGTCGGACACGACACCGCCGACGACGAGGAACGCGACCATCGGCACCGTCCACGCGATCCCGACGACCGAGAGCGCCGTCGGGGCGTTCGAGAGCTCGTAGACCTGCCACGGGATCGCGACGAGCAGGATCCCGTCGCCGAAGAGCGAGACCGTCATCCCGGCCCAGAGCAGCGCAAAGTCGCGGATGCGCAGGGGCCGCAGCATGCAGACGCGATCGCGCGCGCGATCGTCGTTCGTGAGGACGTCTAGCTCCGCCACGGCCCTTCGCTCGCTCTCCGCCGGCTCCGCTCGAAGCGCCGCATTGCCTTCCGCCGTTCGGCCCGCTTGCGCGCGTCCTTCCGCTCGGCATAGAACCGCACCTCGCGCGCGAGCTTCCGCCAGCTCGCGAGCCGCGCGGGATCGAGGCGCCCGTCGGCGAGCGCCGCCTGGACGGCGCAGCCGGGCTCCCGCTCATGCGCGCAGTCGGCGAAGCGGCAGCCTGCGGCGAGCTCGTCCACCTCGGGGAACGCGGCGCCCGTGCCGCTGCCGTCGCCGGCGAGCCCTAGCTCGCGAAGCCCAGGCGTGTCGACGACCACGCCGCCTTCGGGAAGGAGGAAGAGCTCGCGGTAGGTCGTCGTGTGGCGGCCGCGGCCGTCGTCGCGGACGGCGGCCGTCGCCTGGCGCTCGTCGGCGAGCAGACGGTTCGCGAGCGTCGACTTCCCGGCGCCCGACGGACCGACGACGGCGGCAGTCCGGTCGCCCTCGAAGAGCGCGGCGACGTCCGGAACTCGTTCGCCCGTCACGGCGCTGACCGCGTACGTCCGGACGAAGCAGGACGCAGCCACGTCCGCCGCGGTCGCGGGCCCGTCGTCCGTCAGGTCGGCCTTCGTGAGAACGACGATCGGCTCGGCGCCGCTCTCCCAGGCGGCCGCGAGGTAGCGCTCGAGCCGCCGCCGGTTCGGGCCGCCGTCGAGCGAATCGACGACGAGGACGACGTCCACGTTCGCGGCGAGCACCTGCTCGCTGCTGCCACGCCCGGCCGCCTTTCGGACGAGGGCGGTCCGGCGCTCGAGCACGGCGCGAATCGTGGGCCGGCCGCCGTCGAGATCGACCACGACCCAGTCCCCGACGGCGGGGAGGTCGGCCTGGCCGACGGCGTCGCGGTGCAGCCGGCCCGCCGCCTCGGCGCGAATCTCGCCCGCGGCGACGAGCACGCCGTAGCTCCCCCGCTGCTGGTCGGAGACGCGGCCGGGCACGAGGCCCTCATGCGGGGCGAGCTCGCCCTCTCGCGCCTCGTCCCAGCCGAGGCGTGCGAGATCGAAGCGTTCAGGGTTTTCGAGGTGCAAGCGAAGCTCCTTGATCGGGTGTAGACGGACGGGGCGCGGCGCCCGCGGCCCGGTCGTCCACCTGTCAGGGAGCTGCCTAGCCGAGCGCGCGGAGGCCGCGTTCGTGCGGGGTTGCATCGGCATCTCTCATCCTGGCGGCCTCCTTTCGTCTCGATCGGCTCCGGCTCACCCTACCGGAGCGGACGGAGGGGCGCTATCCCCCGAAGCCGCCGAAGACGGCGAAGGGATTCTGCGGTGCGACCTCCCAGGCCGCGCCTCCGCCCGGCTCGACGGCCACGCGGCTTCCGGGCGGCGCCTCCGCTCGGAGACGCTCGGCGAGCTGTCGGGCGTCGTCCTCGCTCGCGGCGCCGACGAGGAGATAGCGCCATCGCCGCACGACGGACATCCCCTCGTCCTCGAGCCGTTCGGCGAGCTCGCGCGTCTCGCCGTGCCCGTGCAGCTCGACGCGAACCTCCCAGAACGCCTCGCCCGTCGCCCGCGACTCCGCCTCCTCCTGGTCGCGCAGACGCGCACGCTCGGCCGCGACCTCTTCGTCGGTCGACGGCAGCGGGACGGCCGCATCCTCCCACGCCTGCTCGACCGGGTGCCAGCGTGTGAGCTGGGCGGTGCGCTCGACTCCGAGCTCGGCAAGCCTTCCGCACACGAGCGTGTTGGCCCGGCGCGCGCCCTCCTCGCTGTCGGCGTAGAGGAAGACGGTCGATTCGTCCGAGCTGACGACGATTCGCTCGCCGGCCTGCCCTCCCCCCGCCTCGAGGGACTCGAGCTCGCCGACCAGCGCCTTGGCCGACGACTCGTCGCCGAGCTCCACCGTCACCCTCCAGTCGTCGGCCATCGCACGACGAAATCTACAATCGTTGGATCGACGTCCGGCTGCTCGATCTTCTGAACGGGGCCGCGACGGCGAACGACGCGGTCGAGGACACCGTCGAGGCAATCATCGGCTGGAGCGTTCCTGTGTTCGCCGTCGCCACGGTGCTCGTCTGGCTCCTTGCCCCGCTCGGGATTTCGCGCCTCCGGTGCGGCACGACGTCTGGGCTCGCGCCGCCGGGCTCGCGCTCCCCGTGAACCAGGTCATCAGCCACCTCTGGTCGCGTCCTCGCCCGTACGCCGCCCACTCGGCGGTCACCGTGATCGCCGACCGGTCGACCGACCCGTCGTTCCCGAGTGACCACGCCGCGGCGGCGTTCGCGATCGCCTATGCGATCGGGGCGTTCAGCGCGACGGTCGGCGCCCTCTTCCTCTCCGGCGCGACCATCGTTGCGCTCTCGCGGGTGGCAGGCGGCCTCCACTATCCGAGCGACGTCGTCGCCGGCTTCCTCGTGGGGCTGTTCGCCGCGGCACTCGTCGTGACGGTCGGGCGTGAACCGGTCGAGCGCGTGGTCGCCCTGCTGGCCCGTGTCGCCGACCCGGTCCTCGGGCCCGTCAGAAGACCGATCGAAGCAGCGATTCGACGGCGGCGGCGTCGGCGGGCCTAGGGTTCGCCTTCGCGCCCGGGCGCTCGATCACGCGCTCGGCGATCTCAGGAAGATCGTCGGCCGACACGCCGAGGTCGCGTAGCCGCTCGAAGCCTGCAAGCCGGGCGAGCCGCTCCGCACCGGCAGCGGCATCGTCCGCCGCAATCGCCTCGGCGAAGCGGGCGAGCTCGGCGGGCACGGCCTCCGCGTTGAAGCGAAGAGCGGGTGGGAGGCAGACGGCGTTCAGGGCGCCGTGCGGCGCTCCGTGGCGGCCGCCGAGCGCCTGGGCCATCGCGTGCGCGAGGCCGAGCCCGGCGCCGGCGAGCGCGCCGCCCGCATGCATCGCGCCCTCGAGGAGGCCGCGGCGGGCGTCCGCATCCGAGCCGTCCGAGAGCACCATCGGCAGGTGGGTCGCGATGAGCCGCGCGCCCGCGAGCGCCTCCCGGTCGGCCTCGTCGTTTCGGCCACGAACATAGAGCGCCTCCGCGCAGTGAGCGAGCGCGTTCATGGCCGTCCCGCCGCTCTCAGCCGGCGGCAGGCCGAGCGTCAACTCCGGCTCGTAGACGATCCCGGCGACGCGGGCTCCCCCGCCGCCGCCTTTGACGCGGCGCTCCTCGTCGCGCATTCCGAAGGTAGGCGTCCATTCGGCGCCGGAATACGTCGTCGGAACGGAGACGACGGGCAGGCCGCGGCGCGACGAGACCGCCTTCGCCGTGTCGATCGCTGACCCGCCGCCGACCGCGACCAGCCCATCGGCGTCCGCTGCGGCCTCGTCAGCACCCTCGACGCCCCCGAGCCCCGCGTGAGGCCGAACGCCCGCGAAGACGCGGACACCGAAACCAGGAAACAGCGAGGCACACAGGCCCGCCAAACGACCGGTCGTGATGCAGAGCGGCCGCTCAATGCCGATCTCGCTCACGAGCGGCCGCAGCGAGTCGAGCCCCCAGCGGACGATCACGGCACCAAGTAACACAGTGTCACGAGGCTTCCAGGCGCCCGCGGGCGAACTCGAGGAACCCGCGGGCCGCGCGCGTCGGCTCCCGGCCTCGCGCACGCACGACGTAGATCTGCCGGCGCGGTTCGAGCCCGGCGACGCGCGCGACGCCGAGCACGCCGGTCGCAACCTCGCGCTCGACGGCCGTCCGCGAGATGAACGCCACGCCGTAGCCGGCCCCCACCGCGGACTTCACGGACTCCTGCAGCCCGAGCTCGAGCGTCGACCCGTGGTCACGGGCGCGGTAGCCGGCGCGGCGGAGCTCCTCCTCGACGACGCGCCGGACGCCCGCTCCCTCCTGCATGACGAGGAGCGTCTCGCCGTGCAGCTCGGCCACCCCGACCTCGTGGCCCCCGAAGGGGTGGTCCGGCGGGACGGCCAGGACGATCTCGTCGACGACGAGCGGCTCGAAGGCGAGCGAGCGGTGCCGCCCGGATGCGCCGACGACCCCGAGCTCGAGCTCGCGGGCCGCGACCTGCTCGGTCACCGCCTGGGTGTCGGCGACTGTGAGCCGCACCCGAAGCGCGGGGTGCTCGCGCTGGAAGGCGCAGAGGAGGAGGGGGACGAGGTGCGCGCCCGGGCCGGTCGACGCACCGATCGCGAGGGTCCCGCGCAGCTCGCCGCCCGCCTCGTCGTCGAGCTCCTCGAGCAGCTGGCGCTCTGCCTGGAGGATGCGCCGGGCGTTCCGGTAGAGGACCTGACCGGCCTCGGTCGCCTCGACGGTGCGCCCGGAGCGGTCGAGCAACCGCTGGCCGAGGCGCTCCTCGAGCGAACGAACCTGGAGCGAGACGGCCGGCTGGGTGACCCCGAGCCGCTCGGCGGCCTGCGAGAAGCTCTTCCGCTCCACGACCTCGCAGAACGCCGCAAGTTGACGCGTGTCCATAAGGACACCTTATCCGCAGGATCGCCTGTCGATCTCGAGTCGGCGCTCAGACGGGCTCGCGCGCCTCGACGACGGTCCGCGTCGGGCCCTTCGTCAGCTCGTTCAGCTTCGCAACGAGCTCGAGCATCTCGCCGGCCTCGACGAGACGGTCGAGCTCGGCGAGCTCGTCGTCGAGCCAGCCGGGGTCGACGGGCGGCGCGGTGCACCGGAGGATCTTGGGGTGGCGCGTCGGCTCGCCGCGCTCGTCGGCCGCCCAGAGCTCCTCGTGGAGCTTCTCGCCCGGGCGGACGCCGATGAACTCGATCGGGATGTCGCGGTCGGGCTCGCGGCCGGAGAGCCTGATCATGTTCTGCGCGAGCTCGAGGATCTTCACGGGCGTCCCCATGTCGAGGACGAAGATGTCGCCGCTCTCGCCGAGCGCTCCCGCCTGGACGATCAGCTGCGCCGCTTCCGGAACGGTCATGAAGTAGCGCGTCATCTCGGGGTGAGTGACGGTCACAGGGCCGCCCTTCGCGATCTGGCGCCGGAAGATCGGGATCACGCTCCCCGACGTGCCGAGGACGTTGCCGAACCGGACCGAGATGAAGTGCGTGCCGTTTCGCTCGCGCGCGGCCGCGGCCGACACGATCCACTCGCAGACCGCCTTCGACTGGCCGAGGATCGTCTTCGGTTTCACGGCCTTGTCGGTCGAGACGAGGACGAAGCGCTTCGTGCCGAACTCGGACGCCACCTCCGCGAGGACGCGCGTCGAGACGACGTTGTTCCGCACCGCCTCGACCGGGTTCGCCTCGAGAAGGGGGACGTGCTTGTAGGCGGCGGCATGGAAGACGACGCCGGGGCGGTAGCGCTCGAACACCTCGCGGACCCTCGCGAGGTTCTTCGCATCGGCGAGGAGCGGGACGACGGGCGCGAAGCCGCGCTCGTGGACGAGCTCGCGCTCGGTCTCGAAGAGCCCGCCCTCCGTGTGGTCGAGGAGAACGAGCGCGTCGGCCCCGAGGGCGGCGAGCTGGCGGCAGAGCTCGGCACCGATCGAGCCGCCCGCGCCAGTGACGAGCACGGTCTCGCCCGTGATGTAGCCGGCGATCGACTCGACGTCGAGCTCGACGAGCTCACGGCCGAGCACGTCCTCGACCTGCACCTCGCGCAGCTGCCCGGCGAGGTTCGCGTCGCCCGCGATGAGCTCGCCGACGGCCGGCAGGGTCTTGACGGGTACGCCGGCATCCCGGCAATGCTCGACGATGCGCTGCCGCGTCTCGCCGGCCGCGGACGGGAGCGCGATGATCACCTCGTCTGGCTTCGAGTCGCGGAGCAGGTGGGGGAGATCGCGCGTCGCACCGAGGACTCGGACGCCGTGGAGGCGGATCCCCTTCTTGCGCGGGTCGTCGTCGACGAGCCCGATCGGCGTGTACTCGAGCTCGGGCTTTCGGTGCATCTCGCGGATGATCAGCTGTCCCGCGTCGCCGGCGCCGACGACGAGGACCTCGCGGCCGCGCGCCATGAGCGCACGCGGGCTCGGGCGCTCCATCACCGTCCGCGCGAGGAGGCGCGCCCCCGCCACGAGCGCCATCAGAATGAGGAAGTCCATGACGACGATCGAGCGGGGAAGGCGGAGGCCCGGCACCGGATCGACGAGGTAGACGAGAACGAGGACGAGGAGCGACGCGGCAAGGACCGCGCGGGCGACTTTCCACATGTCCCGGATCGACACGTACCGCCACCAGTGCTGGTAGAGGCCGAGCGCGATGAAGACCGCGAGCTTGAGCGGGACGACGATCCAGATCGTGCGGTCGAAGAGATGGTCGTAGCGCGGCGGGACGCCGTTGTCGAAGCGGAGGAGGAACGCGAGCTGCCAGGCGAGGGCGATGAGGCCGCCGTCGACGACGGCCTGCCAGACCCTGTGGCGGTTCAGGAGGTTCACCGGCGAGAGGCGGACGACAGGGGCAAAGGCGGCGATCCGGCGCAGACAGTCGAGATCGTCACGACCAGCCGAGTCTAGCCGTGCGTCCGAAACGAACGCGTCATGCCGACGGCTCGACGGCCCGCGCGCGCGCCCGCCTCCGAAGCCAGCGGATGAGGACGAATGCGACGCCGCCGACGAGGAGGGCGGCGATCGCGTAGTCCGCGTAGCGCCAACCGTGGTGCACGCTCTCCCAGCTCGACCCGAGGGCGAATCCCGCGGCCGCGAGCCCGAAGCACCAGGGGATCGTCCCGAGGAGGCTCAGCACGGTGTAACGACCGAACGGGACCTCCATGATCCCTGCGGGGATCGAGACGAAGGAGCGGACGACCGGAAGCATCCGCCCGACGAAGACGAAGGCGTCGTCGTAGCGATCGAACCAGCGCTCCGCTCGCTCGAGGCGCTCCGCGTCGAGGTGGAGCCACCGGCCGCGCCGCTCGAGCAGCGGCCGGCCCCCGCGGATCCCGATCCACCAGCCGACGATGCACCCGAATAGGTAGCCGAGTGTCCCGGCCGACGCCATCGCGACGTATGCCCAGGCGTGCGACTCGATCTCGACGCCGAAGAGCGTGGGAACGTGTCCGGCGAACGCGCCCACGGCGAGCGCGCCGGCATAGACCATGACGAGCTCGCTCGCCGCGGGGAAGATCGCGTCGACCGCCATGAGAAGGAACACGGCGTAGAGGCCGTAGTCGCCGATCCAGCCGGTGACGGTCGAGGTCATGGAGTCCGCGTCGCGGCGTCTACTGGAGGAACGCGTGCGGGTTCGACGACGCGGCGTCGGCGACGATCGCGATCGCGTAGCCGAGGATGAGAAGGGCACCCGTTGCCCCGTGCAGCATGATGTTCTTGCCCATCGACGGCATCAGCTCGTACGGGCTCTCGTAGTGGTCGCGGAGCGCGCGGTGCACCGGAAACGCGAGCGGAAGCGCAGCGAGCGCGATGATCGTAGGTCGCGCGGTGACACCCGAGATCGCAAAGGCGGCGATCAGCGCGAAGGTGACAGCGACCGCGAGGTCGTAGGCGAGAATCACGGTGTCCTTCGACCAGCGCACGGGGAGGGTCCGCTTCCCAGCCGCCGCGTCCGCCGGCCGATCGGGCACCTCGTTCACATAGAGAATGAGCGCGATCAGGATTCCCACCGGGAGTGAGGCGAAGAACGGCTCCCAGGCGTAGTTCTCTGCGAGAACGAAGTACGCGCCGAGCGTCATGATCGGCCCGAATCCCGCGAAGACCGCGATCTCGCCGAGGCCTCGGTGGACGAGCTTCAGCGGCGGCGCCGTGTAGAAGAGGCTGATCAGCGCGCCCGCGATGCCGATCCAGAGGAGTCCCCAACCGCTGACGGCCGCGAGGGCGATCCCGATGCCGATCCCGACGGCGTAGAAGGCCACGCAGAGCGCGACCATCGCGGGCAGGTCGACGAGGCCATAGAGGATGACGCGCGAGCCGCCGCTGAACTGCGTCGGGTTGACGTTCGCCTCGTCCGCCCCGCTCAGCGTGTCGAAGACGTCGTTCGCGACGTTCAGCCCGAGGTGGATGCACGCACCGCCGATCAGGGTGAGCAGGGCGCGCCACCACGAGAAGTCGTCGCGAAGGGCGGCGATCGCGATGCCGAGGCCGACCGGGATGATCGTCGCCGTGAGGAACGGGAGCCGTGTCGCGCGCAGGAAGAGCCAGCCGAACGACAGCCGGGGGCCGATCTCGCGGCCCTGCTCGGCCGAGACCTGCTCGAAGTAGCGCCGCGCCTGCGGGACGCCCCGCTCGGAGAACTCGAAGAACGACATCTCCTGCTCGTCCCAGTGCTGCGTCCGGTCGGGCTCGAGCTCCAGGTGCCCGTTCGAGCGGCGGAGCGAACCCCAGAGCGAGACGTACCGGCGCTCGTCGTATCCGACGCCCGGCTGCGGACGGATGTGGCTGAAGACGACGTTGACCTCCTCGCCCTCCGGCGGCGCGACGGCCTCCCCGGCCGGTGCGTCGAGGAGGATGACGCCCCGATCCGCCTCGACCCGGAACCGACTCGCGACCGAGAGCGGATACCCCTCCGCGCCGACGAAGGCGACGACGGCGTGGTCGAAGCGCTCGGGCAGGCTCTCGAGGAGCTCGCGCGTCGGCCTCACCGGACCGCCTCGACGACCTCGAAGACCTCTGGCTCCCGGTCGGTCCGGCCGTCCTCCCAGAGGAACGCACGCCGTGGCCGGACCTCAATGATCGCGCGCTCGAAGAAGAGCGGCAGCGCGACGCGCTTCCCGAGGAAGAAGTCGATCATCGGCTCCTTCTTCCGCCAGAGCGGAAGCACGCGCTCCTCCCAGCCCGAATGGAGGTCGGAGTCGTCGACGGTCGCGTCGCCCTGGATCGTCGCCCGCGCGAAGCGCTCGACATTCACCGCCACCGGGTCGCTGATCGAGATCGAGACGCGTGGGTTCTCCTTGATGTGCTCGAGCTTCTTCGAGAAGAGGACGCTCGAGGTCAGATAGAGCAACTCGCCGTCGTACATCGGGATGAGCGGGTGAGTGACGGGTCGCCCGCCGCGGTCGATGACCGTCAGCTCGCTGACGAGGGCCGTCTCGAGCAGCTCCTCGATCCGCTCCGGGAGGACTCCCACGCTGGGCACTCTAGTTAGTGCTGGCGGTTCACGACCGCGAGTGCGAGCGCGTCGAGCGCCGGGCGGTCGGGCTCTCCGTCGAGCGCCGCGCGGGCCCGGGTGATGTAATCGAGCGCAAGCTTCCGAGCCGCGGCGAGGGCGCCCGTCTGAGCGACGCGCTGGAGGGCATCCGGGACGTCGGCGCCGGCGAGCGCACGGCGGACCTGCTCGTCCTCGCGCGCCGCGAGGATCAGCGGGACGGTCGGGGTGCCGTCGCGTAGGTCAAGGCCCGGAGCCTTCCCCGTCGTGTCGAACTCGCCCGCGCAGTCGAGGATGTCGTCGACGATCTGGAACGCGACACCGAGCGAGAGCCCGAAGGCCGCCACCTCCTCGCGACCGCGGCCGAGGAGGCAGGCCGCCTCGAAGAGCGTCCCCGTCTTCAGCGAGCAGCGCGTGAGCACGTCCTCGACTGGCGTGTCTGGCTGGAAGGCCTGCCGCCGCTGGAGCGCTTCGCCGCGCGCGAGCGCGAGCGAGGCGTCGGCGAGGATCCGCACGGCGCGCGCGTCGCCGGTGCCCGCGAGGAGCGAGAACGCCCGCGCGAAGAGGTGGTCGCCCGTCGCCTTGGCAGCCCGCTCGCCGTGGGTCGCCCAGGTGGTCGGCTGGCCGCGCCGGAGCTCGGCTCCGTCCAGGAGGTCGTCGTGGACGAGCGTCGCCATGTGGACGAGCTCGACCGCGGCACCCGCCGCGACGACCGCGTCCGCGCCGCGCCGTTCCGGCGGGGCGCAGAGGTAGACGAGCACCGGGCGGAGCCGCTTGCCGCCTGCCGTGAGCGTGTCGCGGCCCGCCTCGCCGACGAGGCCGCCCCTCCGGTCGACGGCCTGCTCGAGGCGGAGCTCGACCCGCTCGAGGTAGCCCTCGACGTCGGGGGCCCCGCGGATGCTGGCGAGGGCGTCGACGGCGCTCACGCCGGCCGCCTCGCCGTGTGCAGGGTCACGATCCCGCCCGCGAGGAGCCGCCAGCGGATCTCGTCCCACCCCGAAAGCGACATCTGCGCCGCGAGATCCTCCGGGCCGGGGAACCGCCGGACGCTCGCCGGGAGGTACGTGAAGGCCACGCCGCCGGGCACCAACTTCCCCGCGAGCGGGATGAGGCGGTCAAACCAGAGGGCGTAGAACAGCGCCAGGGCGCCGCGGGGCCGCGTGACCTCGAGACAGGCGAGGGCCCCGCCGGGGCGGACGACGCGGACGAGCTCACGTAGAGCCTGTTCGAGCATCGGCACATTCCGGATCCCGAACCCGATCGTCGCGGCATCGAAGCTCCCGTCGGTAAACGGCAGGTTGGTGACGTCGCCGCATACCCACTCGACCTCGTCCGACTTCTTTCGCGCGCGCTCCAGCATCGGCTCGGAGAAGTCAAGGCCGACGACGCGCCCAGCACCCGTCCGCTTCGCTGCGAGCGCAAGGTCGCCCGTTCCGCAGCATGCGTCGAGGACCGCGTCGCCGGGATGCACGACCGCCTCCGCGGCCGCGCGGCGCCAGCCGCCGTCGAGGCCCGCCGTCATCAGCCGGTTCATGACGTCGTAGGCCGGTGACAGACGGTCGAACATCGTCTGTACGCCTTCAGCCGAGAGCGTTCCGGAGCCCATGCTCACGCCGGCGTCCTCCCCGTTGTCGGCGCCCCGCTCACGCCCGCCATTTGACCGAATCGGCGCCGGGCCGCTTCCGACCCTCCGGGCGGGCTAGCCGCCCTGCTCGCCCTTCGACGATTCGAGGAAGGTCGCGAGCTGGTTGTACTGCTCGTCCGTGAAGGTCGTGAACGCCGGCATGGCCGAGCCGGGGTTCACGCACGACGGGCACTTCAGGTGGTCGATCTGGAACTGGATCCCGCGGCCCTTCGTGCCCTCCTCGGTGAGATCCGGCGCGCCGAGGTTCGAGCTGCCCTGGCCGAGATACGTGTGGCAGTTGAGGCAGCCGGAGGTCGCGAAGAGCGTCGCGCCCTCGACCGCGTCCTGGTCGTCCGCGAATCCCTCCGCGTCGGCCCAGTCGGGCACGTCCCGGACGACTTCCTCGCCGAGGGCCTCCTCCGCCGTCGCACCCTTGTAGGTGAGGATCCCCATCGAGGCGATCACGAGCAGGGCCGCGACAACCGCGACCGGGCGCCGTGCGAGCCGCTGCTCCCGCCGCCGGTCGAGGAACGGGAGCGCGAAGAGGAGGATGATGAGGATCGTCGGGATGCCGACCGTCCCGAGGATCACCGACTCCGGCCACTTGAAGATCCGGAGGAGGTAGAAGAGGAAGAAGAAGTACCAGTCCGGGCGCGGCACGAACGAGGTCGTTCCCGGGTCGGCCTCCTCGGTGTACCGCGGCCCGAGAATCCCGGAATCCCCGGGGATCTCCGACGAGGTGAAGTACCAGATGCACGCGAGCCCGACGATCACGCACACGACGACGAGGCTCATGATCGTGTCGTGGAACATCGCGTACGGGAAGAACGCCTTCCCGCGCTTCTGCACGTCCTCCTTGTAGAGCTTGAACTGGTCGCGCTGATCCTTCGAGCTCACCGCTCCCGCCTCTCCACGGGCCGCTGAAGGCCGCCGTCCCCGTTGCCGCGCGGCCGCGGCTCGACGAGGCCGGCGCGCGCGGAACCGCGCCCGTCGTCGGACTCATAGCCGGCCGCGTTCTTTGTCCACGGGGGCGTCGAAACCCCGAGGCGGACGACGAGGTACAGGTGCAGACCGATCAGGGCGAAGAGCCCGCCCGGGATGAGGAGCATGTGGATCGCGTAGAAGATTGAGAGCGTGTTGGTCCCGATCTCGGAGCCGCCCCGCAGGAGATTTGCGATGAACGGCCCCGCGATCGGCGCGTTGGCGTTGATGTTGATGCCGACCACGGTCGCCCAGTAGGCCGTCTCGTCCCAGGGCAGGAGGTAGCCCGTGAACCCCTCGCCCATCGCCATGAGGAGCAGCAGCACGCCGATCAGCCAGTTCAGCTCGCGCGGGTACTTGTACGCGCCGAACAGGAAGACCCGGCCCATGTGCAGGAAGAGGAGGATGATCATGACGCTCGCGCCCCAGCGGTGCATCCCGCGGACGAGCCAGCCGAGGGTCAGGTCGTTCGTGATGTTCTGGATCGACGCGTAGGCCTTGTCCGGGTCCGGCTTGTAGTAGAAGGCGAGTATCGCGCCGGTGACCGCCTGGACGAGGAAGGCGGTCAGCGTCGCCGAGCCGAGCGTGTGGAACCAGTTCGTCTCGCGCGGGACCTTCCGGAAGAGGAAGTAGCGAAGGCCGCCGATCAGGCCCGAGCGCTCCTCGAGCCAGTCGACCGGCAGCAGGACGAGCTGCTCCATCTGCTGCCTTCGCGTGCTCTTCGTCCGGGTCGCCATCTACTTCGGGATGTAGGGGTAGAAGATCTGCTCGGGCCCGTCGACATGCTGGCCGGGGTCGGCGAGGGCATACGCGTGGATGGTGGCCTGCGCGCCCGTCCCGTCGACCTCGGCGACGCTGTACGGCTCCTTCAGCACGAGGTTTCCGTCGACGATGTCGTAGTGGTAGCGGTCGAGCGCGCGGACGGGGGGACCGGCCGTCCGATTGCCTTCCGTGTCGTACGCACCGCCGTGGCAGGGGCAGCCGAAGCCCGAGGGCTGGGCCGGTACGACGTCGACCTCGCCGGACTTGGCGTCCACGCTCTTCTCGCCCTGGGTCGTCGTCGGCCCCTGCGGCTGGACGGGGCAGCCGAGATGCGCGCAGCGGTTCGAGATGATCGTCATGCTCGGCACACCGTCGAGCATCCCGTTGTTCCGGATGAACGCCGTCCGGCGGCCGGTGCTCACGTCGGCGCCCGTCGAATAGAAGGTCACGACCTGCCACTGGCCCTCGGGAAAGTTCGCGAGCGGCCCGAGGTCGATGTCGTCGTGGCCCTGGTCGACGAAGGCCGGGAGGATCGCGAAGCCCGCGACGGGAAGCGTGACGATGCCGCCGATGAGCGCGCCGGCGCCGAGCGTGGCCCCCTCGAGGAAGCGCGTTCGCGAGTACCGCTGGATCTCGCCCTCCGCACCCTCCTCCTCCACCTCGGCGAGCCGCGTCTCGGCGGGGGGCGGCGGCGCCGCACCGCGGACCTCCCGCGTGGCCTCGCGGATCCAGAGGAAGCCGAAAACGACGGCGATCGCAGCCCCGATCGCGGCCACGATCCAGTTGATGATCAGCCCGACGAGGACGAGCGCGATTCCCGCCGCGAAGGCGAAGGGCCAGATGGTCGGGCTCGGGAGGTGAGCCTCGGAGCCCGAGGAGGGGGGTTCGCCCTGTTCCTCAGGCCGGTCTAGCTCGTCGGCCAACCGGCTCCTTCCCTCGTGCCGTCGCTGTCACAAGCGCCCGCATTCTCCCGCTCCTCCGCGCCAAGTGTCAAAGACGTGCCGGTTGGCTCAAACCGCGCCAAATGCGGGCGGTTTCGGCGCTCGGGATCAGTACGCGCGCCGTGCACGCTTTCGCTCGGCGCGACGGTGTGAGAGGTAACGAAGTGACTGCCCGAGCGCGATCACTCCGAGGAACACGAGTCCGACCACGAGCATCGAGATGATGATGTCGCGGCCCTCGTCGGCGGTCGACTTCTCGGCGGCGAGGAGCAGGGTGGCGAGGGCACTCGACATCCGGGACCGATCTTAGAGCACGCGGTCGGCGTGCAGGCCGAGTGCACGGTCGGTCGGAGCGTCGCCGGCGATCGAGCGCGCGAGCCGTTCGAGCGGCCCGTGCTCGCCCGCGTCGCGAAGCGACGCCCGCGCCGCCTCAAGGACGCCGTTCGAGCGGCCGAGGGCGGCGGCAGTCGCCGCCCAGGCCACCCCGTCGACGACTGCCGCCGGATCGTGCTCGGCCCGGACCCGCGCGCAGAGCGAGATGAGTTCCGAGAGGTCACCGACGACGGCGACATCGCCGACGACCGCAATCCGGACGAGCCCGTGCGCGTAGAGGTAGTCGCCGAGAAGGACGGCCGTGTCCCGGTCGACCGGGGCGAAGAGCCGCGACTGACCGTAGTGGAGCAGGTACCCCTCGTAGATCGTCTCGAGCCCGAGTGCGTACGTCTCGTCCGCGAGCGGCGAGAAGACGACCTCCTCCTCGCGCGCGCCCGGAGACCGCAGCGCCGTGCCCCACAGAGGGCTCTCCAGAGTCGCCTCGTCGGCGATCGTCGTCCACATCTCCTTGTGTTGCATCACTCCCATGGCCAGGCTGATTCTTCCAGCGCCTCGTCCGCCGATGACGCAACTCAAACTGGGGCGGACGCCGGCTCTAGCCGGAGGCGAAGAACCCCCGAGCCGCTTCGAGCGTGCGCTCGACCTCCTCGGTGCCGTGAGCGGCGGAGACGAAGAGCGCCTCGAACTGCGACGGCGCGACGTAGACGCCGCCGTCGAGCGCGTGCCGGAACCAGGCGGCGAAGCGGTCAGTGTCGGTCGCCGAGGCGTCGTCGAAGTCGCGCACCTCGGCGCGACGGAAGAAGAGCGTGAGGAGCGAGCCGACGCGCTGGACGCGGGCCCGCCCGGCCGCTGCGTCGGCGAGACCGCGCTCGAGCTCGGCGGCCGTCGTCTCGAGCCGCCGGTACACGGCTTCCTGGCGGAGTCGCCGCAGGGTCGCGAGCGCCGCCGCCGTCGCGATCGGGTTCCCGGAGAGCGTCCCCGCCTGGTAGACGGGCCCGGCCGGTGCGAGCTCGCCCATGATCTCGGCCGAGCCGCCGAACGCGGCGAGCGGGAGCCCGCCGCCGACGATCTTCCCGAGGACTGTCAGGTCGGGGAGGACGCCGAACCGTTCCTGCGCGCCGCCGCGCGCGAGCCGGAAACCGGTGATCACCTCGTCGAAGACGAGGAGCGCGCCCGTCGTGTCGCAGAGCTCGCGCAGGCCCTCGAGGAAACCGGGCTCGGGCGGTACCACTCCCATGTTCGCGGCCACCGGCTCGACGAGGACACACGCAAGCTCTTCGCCGTGGCGGGCGAACGCCTCGCGCACGGCTCCGAGGTCGTTGTAGGGGCAGACCACGGTGTCGGCGATAGCCGCGGCCGGCACGCCGGGGCTCGACGGGATGCCGAGCGTCGCGACGCCCGAGCCCGCGCTCGCGAGGAGCGCATCCGCATGCCCGTGGTAGCAGCCGGCGAACTTGAGGATCCGGTCGCGCCCGGTGAACGCGCGCGCGAGACGGATCGCGCTCAAAGCGGCCTCGGTGCCGGACGAGGCGAGCCGCACCTGCTCCACCGAGGGCACGGCGTGCACGATCTCCTCGGCCAGGAGCACCTCGCGCTCGGTCGGCGCGCCGAAGCTCGTCCCGTCCGCGGCGGCCTCCCGCACGGCGTCCACGATGTCCGGATCGGCGTGTCCGAGCACGAGCGGCCCCCAGGACATGACCCAGTCGACGTAGCGGCGTCCCTCCGCGTCTTCGAGGAAGGCGCCCTCGCCGCGGGCGACGAAGAGCGGCGCTTCGAGGCCGACCGCCCGCATGGCGCGGACCGGCGAGTTCACGCCGCCCGGGATGACGCGCAGCGCCCGTCCGAAGAGGCCGGTCTCTACCGAAGCCACGTGGCGACGTCGTGGGCCCAGTACGTGACGATTGCGTCCGCGCCTGCGCGCTTGATCGCCGTCAGCGCCTCGAGCGCCGCCTGGCGCTCGTCGAGCCACCCGCCGGCTGCGGCCGCCTTCACCATCGCGTACTCGCCGCTCACGTTATAGGCGAAGAGCGGCGCATCGAAGCGCTCGCGCGCCGCCCGGATCACGTCGAGATAGGGCAGCGCCGGCTTGACCGTGATCGCATCGGCGCCCTCGGCGAGGTCGAGCTCGCACTCGCGTAGCGCCTCGCGGACGTTCGGGGGGTCCATCTGGTAGCTCCGCCGGTCGCCGAAGGACGGCGTCGAGCCGGCAGCCTCGCGAAACGGCCCGTAGAACGCGGAGGCGTACTTCGCCGAGTAGGCGAGGATCGGCGTCGTCTCACGGCCCGCGTCGTCGAGCGCCGCCCGGATCGCGCCGACGCGGCCGTCCATCATGTCGCTCGGTGCGACGACATCGGCCCCGGCCTCGACGTGGCTGACCGCCGTCCGCGCGAGCAGCTCGAGCGACGCGTCGTTGTCGATCTCCCCGTCGGTCACGACGCCGCAATGCCCGTGGCTCGTGTACTCGCAGAGGCAGACGTCCGTGATGAGCACGAGGCCGGGCGACGCCTCGCGAAGCGCGCGGAGCGCGCGCTGCACGATCCCGTCCTCGTCCCAGGCGCCCGAGCCCTCGTCGTCCTTCTCCTCCGGGATGCCGAAGAGGATCACGGCGCCCACGCCGTCGGCGTGCGCCGCGGCCGCCGCCTCGCGGATGCGCTCGACCGAGCGCTGCGCGATTCCGGGCAGGCCCTCGAGCGGGCGCTCGACGTCCTCGCCCGGACAGACGAAGAGCGGCAGGACGAGCTCGGCGGGATCGAGCGTCGTCTCGCGCACGAGCGAGCGGAGCGCAGCCGTGCGGCGGAAGCGGCGGAGGCGGGTGACCGGGAACGTGCTCATGTGAGAAGGCGTCGTACCCCGAGCCTAGCGCCCGCCCCGAAGACCACGGTGAGGGCGGCGAGCCAGGCCGCCTGGCGGGCGACCGCGCTCCACGGGTCGAAGTCGTAGAGCGACGACTGGAAGAACGTCACGGAGTGCGAGAAGGGGAAGGCCCTGGAGACCCAGGCGGCCGGCGCAACGGACACTTCCGGGAGGAATCCGAGCAGGACGATCGGGACGGCGACGAGAAGCGCGACGAGAGAGGCGGTCCGCGCCTCGCGCGCGAGGACGCCGAGGAGCGTGCCGAACGCGCCGAAGGCGGCGCCCGCGAGGAGGAGGCCGAGCGCGAGGAGCGGTAGCCGGCCCCACGGCTGGCCGTTCTCACCCGAGATCGTGAGCGCCCCCGCGAAGACGATCGCGAGGCCAAGGCCGAAGGCGACCGCGAGGAGCGCAGCGAGCCCGATCTTCGCGACGACGAGCTCGGTCAGCCGGACGAGCCCGCGCGCGAGCCGGCCGATGACGTTCTCGTCCCGCTCGAGCGCGATGCCCGCCGCGGCAACGAGGATGCAGAGGATCGCGAGCGTGAGCGCGAGGGCGTAGGCCTGGAGCTGCGTCGAGAGGAGCTGCGTGCGGCGCGCCTCGTCCTCCGTCCGGAGCACGATCGGGTTCGCGGTCGCCCGGAGCGACGCGCCCGTCTGGTCGAGCGCGAGCTGTGCGTCGTCGATGAACTCGCGGAGGTTCCTCGCCTCGGCGGCCACCGAGGGATCCTGGGTCGAGCCGAGGATCCGGTCGAGGATCTCGCCGGCCCGCGCGAGGCCGAGCACAGTGAACTGATTGCCGAGAAACGTCCCAGTTCCGCCGTGCTTCAGGAGCTCGACGTAGTCGAGGTTCGCCTGGATGTACGCCTTCTGGAGGAGGCGGTTCAGGTTGAACACAAGCGCCTCCGTCTGCCGTTCTACCCGGCCCGAAAGCCCGCCGCGCGAGGTGCGCAGGATGAGGGTCGGGCTCTGCGCCATTCCGCGGAGGCGCGAGGCGAACCCCGACGGCACAATGATCTCCGCCACGACGTCGCCGGACGCGAGCCTCCGGTCGGCCTCCTCGGCGGAGAGCGGGATCAGGTCGACCTCCTGCTCGACCTGGCGCAGGACGGCGTCGACGTCGAAGCTCTGGCCCCCCACGACGAGGGTCTGCGGCAGATTGTCCTCGTCGACGAACGCGACGCGCGGCCGGTCGGTCGCGAACCGGGCGACCAACGCCACGAGCGCCGCGATCGCGATCGGGTAGGCGACGAGCGCGAGGACGAGCGCGGGCGAGCGGCGCAGAATGCGGAGGTCCTTGCCGAGGAGCAGGCCGATGCGGCTCATGCAAAGACATCCGCTTCCGGTGAGCTCGCCCAGGCCTCGTGCGAACCGTCGAACACGACACGGCCGTCGAGGAGGACGACGACGCGGTCGGCGGCGCGCTCGAGCTCCTCGAGGTTCTGGGTCACGAACACGACGGCCCCGCCCCGGCCCCGAACCTGGCCGGCGATATCCCAGAGCGCCTGGCGGCGGCCGGGGTCGAGCGCGGCAGTCGGCTCGTCGAGGAGGAGCACGTCGGGCCTCCCGAGCAGCGCCACGGCGAGGTTCAGGCGCTGCTGGTTCCCACCCGAAAGCGTGGAGGCCGGGTTCCGGACGTCGGGGACGGCGAGCGCGGCCAGCAGGCGGTCGGCCTCGGCGCGCTCGTCGAGTCGCTCGAGCCGAGCGAAGAGTTCGACGTTCTCCCTCGGAGTCAGCCGACCGTAGAACGCGGGGCGCTGCGGCACCCAGCCCACCCGTAGGCCGTCGTCGACCGCGACGCTCCCGTCCGTCGGAATCAGCGCGCCGGCGAGGATCCCGAGGAGCGTCGACTTCCCCGCACCGTTCGGGCCGATCAGCGCGAGCGTCTCGCCGCCGAAAACGTCGAGTTCCGTCGGCTCGAGCGCGGTCCGACGCCCGAAGCGCCGCATCACGCCACGGGCGCGGAGAAGGGCGCGGGAGCGTCCGACGCCTGCGTCAAGGTGGGCTCCGTCGACCCCGGTCACGCCGACCGACTGTATCCGAGGCCCCGGTGGCAGGCCCCTACGATCACCAGCGCGAAATCCCTGCAAACCGGCCGAATCGACGGTTCGGGCCGCCGGAAGACTGGGGTTTCTCGACCACCATCGCCGGCTCGCTCTCCCTCGCGCCACAGACCCGGGAGCCGCGTCGCCGTCCCCGGAGTCGACGATCCGGGCCGCGATTGCAGGGCTGGACCACCTCCGCTACGGTGCCCCGGATGGCTTGGCCCCAGGCCCCAGGGCTCGCCACCCGTGCTGCAGAGCGTCAAAGAGAGAGAACGCGGGCCAGGCGTGCTCGGCGCCTCGCGTTCCTCGTCCTCGCCGGCTGTGTCGTCGGCGTGGTACTCGTCCTAACGGCGTTCGGCACGGGTGGCACGACCGCGACTCCGACCGGACCAGCGCCGGCGGGACGCCTCCTGCCCTCCGGCCCGCCGCAACCGCAGGTGGTTGCGATGCTCGACTCGCTTCGGATCCAGCTTCCGATCGCACAGGAAAGGATCACGGCGATCGGCTACCACGCCACCGGCACCGAGGCGCTCGCGCTCGATCCGATCGGCACACAGGCGAACGCGGGCGTCTTCTCGCGGCTCTTCCAGAAGCTGCTCGGCGACGAAAGCTCCGGACTCAAGTACTACCTGCTGGACGGCGGCGTCGGCCCCGAGACGGGCGGGCTCGACATCGGAGCCCCGGCCGACACGGACGTCTACGCGCCCGTGGACGGAACCGTGATCGCGATCTCGGACCAAATCCTGAACGGCCGCAAGTATGGCGTTCGGATCGACATCCAGCCGTCCGGCAACCCGGGATACGTAGTCGCCCTCTCCGACCTGAGGCCCGACCCGTCGCTCGACGTCGGGACCACCGTCGCGGCCGCGAACTCGAAGATCGGGCGCGTCATGGACGTGACGTCCGTGGAGCAGGCAGGGCTCGCGCGCTTCACGCAGGACCGCGGGCAGCACGTGCACCTCGAGGTGCACCCCGCGGCCTCGATGACCCAGCCGTAGCTGGGCTCCGACCGCGCCGTATGCTGGCCGCCGCATGATTCGCGGCCTTCTCTTCGACTTCGACGGCCTCCTGGTCGACACGGAGGCGGCCGCGTTCCGCGCATGGACGGAGGTGTTCGCCGAGCACGGGCACGAGTTCGACGTCGACCGGTGGCTCGCGAACGTCGGCACGGTCGGGCGTCGCTACGACCCGCTCGACCATCTCGCGGAACTCACGGACGGGACGTTCGACCGCGAGAGGCTCGACGAGCGACGGCTCGAGCGTGAACTCGAGCTGGCGCATGCGGAGGAGCTTCGCGCCGGCGTCGCCGAGTACCTCGAGGAGGCCGCCGAGCGCGACCTCGCGGTCGCGATCGTCTCGAGCGCGAGCGAGCGCTGGGTGCGTAGCCACCTCGAGCGGCTCGGGACCGACCACGTCTGGGCCTGCCTGACGTGCGCCGACCACGATCGCGCCCGCGCGAAGCCCGCACCCGTGCTCTACCTCGAGGCGCTCGAGAAGCTCGATCTCGCGCCGGAGGAGGCGATCGCGTTCGAGGACTCGCTGAACGGCGTCCGGGCCGCGAAGGCCGCGGGCCTCGTCTGCGTCGGGGTTCCGAACAGCGTCACGGCGTCGCTCGCCCTCGACGAGGCCGACTTCGTCGTCGACTCGCTCGAGGACGTCCCCCTCGACCGCCTCCTCGCCGACGTGGAGTCACGATGAGGATCCTCTTCCTCGGCGACGTCTTCGGGCCGGCCGGGCGCCGCGCCGTCGAGGCGCGCCTATCCAACCTCCGGGAGGAGCTCGGTGCCGACTTCTGCGTCGTGAACGGCGAGAACGCGGCGGACGGGGCCGGGATCACGGCGAAGATCGGCGAGAAGCTCCTCGCGGCGGGCGCGGACGTCGTCACCACCGGGAACCACGTCTGGCGCCGCCGCGACGTCTACGGGCTGCTCGAGCGCAGCCCGCGAATCATCCGCCCTGCCAACATCGGCGGCCCCGACGCCCCCGGGCGCGGCGTGACCGTGGTCGACGGGGCGAACGGGGCAAGGCTCGCGGTCGTGAACCTCCAGGGCGCGCTCTTCCTGAACGTGCGAGTGCATCCGTTCGCCGTCGTCGACGAGCTCGTCGACGAGGCGCGGCGCGAGACCCCGGTCGTCCTCGTCGACTTCCACGCCGAAGCGACGAGCGAGAAGGTCGCGCTTGCGCGCCTCCTGGACGGGCGTGTCACCGCCGTCGTCGGCACACATACTCACGTCCAGACGAGCGACGCGCGCGTCCTTCCCGGTGGAACGGCCGCGATCACCGACGCGGGCATGACGGGACCACACGACTCCGTGATCGGCGTCCGCGCCGAGCTCGCGATCGAGCGGATGCGAAGCGGCATGCCTGTCCGGTTCGAGCCGGCCGACGCCGGCGTCCGGATCGAGGGCGTCATCGTGGACTGCGACGAAGAGGGCCGCGCTACCGCATGCGAGGCGCTGCGGCTCGACGCGTGAGCGCCCGGAGGAGCACGACGAGCAAGCCGAGCAGCGCGAGGTTCCGCGCGACGACGAGCCAGACCTCGGGACCGAGCGCGACCAGATCCCAGTAGCGGGACGGGAACCAGGTCTGGGTCAGAACGAGCGTGGCGAGGAAGAGCGCGGCCGCGAGGAGCCCAGCGGTGCCGGCCGCGAGCGGGACGAGCGGCAGGAGCCAGATCAGGAACTGGGGCGAGAGGACCTTCCCGAGCGCAACGAACGCGGCTACCACGGCGGCGCAGGCGACGAAGAGCCGCCCCGCCGTGTCGCGTCCGCGGGCGAAGAGCACCCAGACGCCGGCGATCGCGACCGCCAGCAGGCCGGTTGACACGGCCGCGACGAGATCGGCAGCGGTCCCGCCGAGGTTCTGCGATCCGTACGTCGAGACGACATGGGCGCTGTAGAGGCCGACGCGGTCGACCGCGAGGAGGAGCGAGGCGCCGAGGCTCTCGAGCTGGAGCGGCCGGCTCGTCTGGCGCTCGACGCTCTCCCAGAGCCCGTCCGGCGCGACGACCGCGAACGGGACGACGATCGCCGCGAGCACGACTCCGAAGACGGCGAGCGCGCCCAGAGCTTCGCGCCCGCCCCGGCGGCGCGCGACCCAGACGAGCGCGAGCGGAACGAGCGCCAGCGGGTAGAGCTTCGCGGCCGTCCCGACGGCGAGGAGGGCCAGGCCGAGGCGCGATCGGTGCGCGACGAGCGCCGCGAGCGCCCCCGCGACGAGTGCGGCCGGCCAGAGGTCGTAGCGCGTCAGGAAGACGGAGCCGAGCGCGAGCGGGGCGATGCCGGCGAGGATCGCCGCGCCGTAGAGACGCCGGGGAGTGGCCCCGGCCGCGGCGAGCGCGTAGACGAGGCCGGCGACCGTCGCGAGCCCGCACGCGAGCATTAGCCACTCGAACACCGTCCGGTAGTCGGACTCGCCCGCGAGCGACGGAAGCGCGAAGACGGCCAACGCCGCCGGCGGATATTCGGGGCGGAAGTCGCGGTAGGGCACGCGGCCGGCCACGATCTGGTCGCCGTACGTTTGGTAGACCGGCGTGTCCACGATCTGGTCGTGCGTCCAGAACCCGACGTGGAGGAGGCCCCAGGAGGCCGCGAAGAGCAGGCCTCCGAGGAGGGACGCGGTCGCCCAGGCGCGGGCGTCAACCGGTCGAGACCAGCTCGCGGACCGCGTCGCCACGGGGAGCCTCCGGCGGTGGCTCGGCCGGGCGTCGCGCCACCGGAGCGAGCAAGGCGAGCGCGACGAACGGGAAAAACCACGGGATGTAGAGGTAGAACCAGTGCGTCAGGACGAGCTCGAAGCCGATCAGGACCGCGGCCGAGAGCGCGGCGACCCGGAGCGGCGTCCGGACGCGCGGCACGACCGCGAGCGCAGCCGCCCCGAGAAGCAGCACGATCTTGAGCGCGCCCTGGAGCACGTGCAAGTCCGGGAACCGGGGGTATTCGCCCCAGTGCCAGATCGAGAACGGCGACGGCCGCGACAGCTGCCAGCCGAACGTCCGGTCCCAGAAGAGGCGGAGCGCATGGAGCGGGTTCGGCTCGAGGAAGACGATCGAGAAGACGGCGAGCGTCGCCGCGAGGAAGCCCACCGCGAAGAGTGCCGCCCGGCGAACACTCCCCCGCCCGCGCGCCGACGGGTAGGCCGCCCAGAGCGGCACGAGGAGGAGCGGGGCGAACTTCGCCCAGGAGGCTAGGGCGAGGAACGCGCCCCGCGCGGCCGGCACGGTCAGAAGCCAGAACCCCCAGATGAGGAACGCGGGCACGAGCGCATCGTTCGAGTTCGAGCTCGAGACGTACTGCGTGAACGGGTAGGCGGCCCACGCAAACGCGAGCGTCGCACCGAGGCGCGCGCCGCCGAACCGCCGGCCGAGGAGCGCCAGCCCGATCATGGAGAGCATGTCGAAAAGGATCGCGGTGAAGTGGGCGGCCGGTAGGCGGTCCCACTTCCCGCTCCAGCCGAACAGGAGATAGCCCGGCACGTACGGGAGGTAGCTCGCCGGCCCGTACGTGTCGCCGCGGTCGTTCGCCGACTCGCAGCGCCCGTTCGTCTGCACGTGGTCGCGGACGTAGCCGTCCGCATTGGCCGGCCCGCACTCCTTCCCCTCCGCGATCGGCATGTGGCCGTACGGCGACTCGCTTTCGGAGGCAATCCGCTCGGCGCCGATCACGCCGGCGTAGCCGACGTCGATGACGTTCGACGACCGGACGTTCAGGCCGATCCTGAAGCCCGCCGCGAAGACGGTCGCCGCGACGAGGACCCACACGGGCCAGACGGCTCGCGCCTGCGAGCGGCGCCCGCGCCAGCCGATCCAGGCCATGCGGCCGAAGAGGTAGACGAGCGGCGGGTAGGCGAGAGACATCGAAGTGAAGACGTCGCCGCGGTTGAAGAACCAGAGCGACACCGTGAACGAGAGGAGGACGAGGAGGTCGAGATTGCGAAGCGAGAGCGGCCGGCGCCAGTTCGCGAGCCCGACGAGGAAGAGGGCGCAGAACGAGAGCCAGACGGCCGGCTTGTTGATGCTGCGCCCGAAGGCGCCGTCGTAGCCGCGCGCCATCTCCCACGCGACCTGCGGCCCCGTCCTCGTCTCGATGACGCGCCGCGTGGAGTCCTCGACGCGGACGAGGGCGATCTGACCGCGGTCGCCGGGTGCCCAGACCTTCACCGTCCAGAGGCCCGTCTCGGCCTCGTAGCTCGCCTGCTTGGTGAGCTTCAGGCCGTCGTAGCGGTCGAGCCAGTCGCGCACCGTGGGGACGGCGAGCCCGATCCGGATCGCCTCGTTCGCCTCGAGCCCTGCTGTCCCCCCCGGCGCTACGTTCTCCTGCGGGACGAAGGGCATCTGGATCGGGTTCCCCTCGTCGTCGTAGACCGGCGCGGCCGGCTGCGTCGCCGGCGCCGCGACCGGCGCCGCGCCGAGGATCACTGCGAAGGCGAGGGCGACGGGCAGCGACTTCAGCGCCGGAAGCTCCAGAGCTTGTTCGCGACGAAGTTCCATGGCGTCACGAGCACGATTGCGATCGCCTGCGCGGGAACCTTCGGGAGACCGAGCGCGACGAGCACGGCGAGTGCGATCAGGTTCGCGCCAAGCGCGACGGCGGACACGACGAGAAACTTCATCCCCTGGTAGACGAGGTGGCCGCGCCGGTTCCGGAAGGTCCAGTGGCGGTTCCACCAGTAGTTGTTCGTCACCGCGACGACGAACGAGACGACCGCCGCCGGGAGATAGTGGAGGCCGAGCGCGAGGGCCGTCGCGAACACGGCCAGGTTCACGACGTACCCGCTCGCGCCCACGAGGCAGAACTTCAGGAGCTGCAGCCAGTTGGCGCGGCGGCCAAGGGCCTGTTGGACGAGGGCGACGGCGCCCGCCCGGGCCGGGGTTGCCTCCGGGTGGTTGGCCACGCAGGAAGGTTAGAGGGCGGGGGCGGCGACCTCGGCGGGCAGCGCGGCGATCACCAGGGCTCGAAGCCCTCGGCGCCAAGGAGCGGCACGAATCGGCACGGGACGGAGCGTGCGACCGCCGGGCCCTCGGGGCTGCGCACGACGAGCAGGAGCCGCTGGTCGCCCCGGTCGCCGGCAGGGACAACGAGGCGGCCGCGCTCCGAAAGCTGCTCGTAGAGCGCCGGCGGAGGCTCCGGTGCGGCCGCGGCGACGACGATCGCGTCGAACGGCGCGCGCTCCGGCAAGCCGAGCGATCCGTCTCCGACGTGGACGCGGACGCGCTCGTCGTACCCGGCGGCCTCGAGATTCGCGTGCGCCGCGGCCGCGAGCTCCGGCACGCGCTCGATCGTTTCCACCTCGCCGCCCAGCTCGGCGAGGACGGCGGCCTGGTAACCGGAACCGGTGCCGACGTCGAGCACCCGTTCGCCCGTCCGCACCGCGGCCGTTTCGCAGATGAGCGCGACCATGTATGGCTGAGAGATCGTCTGCCCGTGGCCGATCGCGAGCGGCCCGTCCTCGTAGGCGTGCTCCCGGTCCTCCTCGCGTACGAAGGCCTCGCGAGGAACCCGGCCCATCGCCTCGAGCACACGCTCGTCCGCAATCCCGCGGCGGCGCAACTGGCGCTCGACCATGCGCCTCCGGGCGCGCTCGGCGTCAGGCATGCGCGTGCGCCGGCCTCGACATCGACGAAGGAGGCCTGATGCCGAGGTGGCGAAGCGCGAGCGGCGCAAGGTCTGCAGTCGCAGGGTCGGGACCGAACGGCGAGACTTCGAACCCGGCCGCGAGCAGCGGGATGATCGAGTCGCCGGCCACGAGGGATCCGTGGCTGCCGCCCCCGACGTGTGCGCGGCCGCCCAGGTCGGCGAACTCGCAACCGTCCGCCGCCGAGACGAGGACGTCGCCCGCCCGAGGGCAGGCGAGCGCGCGCCACGCGCGCTCGACGCCGTTCGGGTACCGCGCCGCCTCGAGGACGTCCGGGTCGCCCTCGAGGCGGAACGATCCGTCCGCGGGCGCGAAGCGAAGCTCCTCGCGCTCTCGCCGGGCGACTGCCGCACCCTCCTCGCGCCAGACGACGACGTCGACGCCGTCGCGCCCGTCAAGACGCTCGGCGAGCGTGCGCTCATCGAGCCGTGAGCCTGGAAGGCGGTAGACCATCGCGTAGCGGTTCGACGCGGCGACGGCGACGTCGCACGCGTCCGGGGAGCCGCTGCGACGACCGGTGAAGATCCGCAGGTCGGCGTAGGCGTCGGCAAGAGTCGCGGCACCGTCGACGCGCGTCTGACCGTGGTCCGAGCAGACGACGATTGCGTACCGCTCCAGGAACTCGTCCAGACCGCCCGCCGCCGCGAGGAGATCGCCGATCGCGTCGTCGGCCCGCGCGAGTGCCGCGTCCGCTCCCTCCGGGCCGGCGACGTGGGAGGCGTAGTCGTAATCGGGCAGGTAGTACACGAGGAAGTCGAAGCCGTCCCGCGTCACGAGCCAACGGCCGACCGCCCCGGCGTAGGCGTCGATCGAGCCCGCGTTCCGCGCCCGGATCGCAAGCGGGGCGTCCGTGCGGTCGGATTCGTACAGGTTGTAGAAGAAGAAGCGGCGCGGACCCAGGACCACCGCCTCCGACGCTCGCCGGGCCGCGATTCCCGGTACGCGGGCCCGGTGCGGCGTCCGGCCCCGGTAGCACGTGAAGTTGATCGCGCCGGGCACGCGCCCCGCGTCGTCGACCGCCTCGAAGACGGTCGTCGCCTCGGGGAAGAGATGCTCCTGCGTCATGTTCACGATCGTGTCGCGCAGGCACTGGCGTGCCCCGACCGCCCACATCGCGGCGAACGACGAGCCGTACTCGACCAGGCGCCGCTCCTCGCGGTGGTACCAGACGAGATGCGGTATGCCGTGCACGTCCGGGTGCGCGCCCGTCGCGATCGTCGTCAGGCATACCGGCGTCACGGAGGGAAACGTCGTCGTCCCGCGGGCGTAGGTTCCGGCCTCGCTCAGCGCGCGGAGCACAGGAAGGCGGCCGTTGTCCAGCGCGCGCTCGAGGACGCCGGGCGTCAGGCCGTCGATGACGGCGAGCACGAGCTTCTTCCCGCCCCCGGTCACGCTGGACTAGTCCTTCGCGAGGATGCGGAGGCCTGCGTGACGCGTCTCCGCGCGCCGGCCGAGCCGCGCTCCGAGCACGGGCGCGAGGACCGCCTCCGCAAAGCCGAGCACGGGCACGATCGCGAGTGCGGCTGCGGCGAGGGCGGCCGCCGGCAGCGCCTGCGCGGCGAGACGCCGAACTCCTGCGAGGGCAAGGCCGAGCCCGGCGGCACCGCCGACGATCGCCCACCCGACGGCGAGAATCGCGATCGCGACCACTGCGGCGACGGCGCCCGCGAGGAGAGCGCCTCCGAGCGCCGGGAGCGGCCCGCGGCGGGCGAGCCACGCGACCGCGACGCCGGCAGCCACCCCGAGCCCGGTCGCGACGCCGAGGAGGTACCAGTCGAGGGCGCCGTCCACCGGGCCAGTCTAGCCCCGGGACGATCCTCCTCTTTACGTTCCTCCTCGTGCCGCCGCTCCAGCGCCGTGCCGTCGCGATGAAGCGTGGACGCGCGCTCCGCGCGCTCGAGCAGGCACGCGGCACGCGTGTCATCGCTCTGATCCACCGCCAGGAGACGATCGGCTTCCTCGGCGTCCCGCTCTACCGGTTCATCGACATCGACGACTCCGAGGCCGTCCTGCGCGCGATCCGGATGACGGCCGACGACCGGCCGATCGACCTGGTCCTCCACACACCCGGCGGCCTGGTGCTCGCCTCCGAGCAGATCGCCTACGCGCTCCGTGACCACCCGGCGAAAGTCACGCTGATCGTCCCGCACTACGCGATGTCGGGCGGGACGCTCATCGCGCTCGCTGCAGACGAGATCCTGATGGATCCCGCGGCGGTGCTCGGCCCGGTGGACCCCCAGCTCGGCGATCTGCCTGCAGCGTCGATCCTCCGCGCGATCGAGCGCAAACCGCCCGATCGCATCGAGGACCGCACGCTCGTCACGGCCGACGTCGCCGACAAGGCCGTCCGGCACATGAAGCAGGTCGTACGCAGCCTGCTCGCGCGCCGGCTGCCCCCCGAGCGGGCCGACACGCTCGCGAGGGGCTCGCGGGCGGGCACTACACCCACGACGACCCGATTACGTTCGCCGAGGCGCAGGGCTTCGATCTGCCGGTCGCGACCGGCGTCCCGCTCGAGACGTACGAGCTCATGCGGCTCTTCCCGCAGGCAGCCGGCCGCCGCCCGAGCGTGCAGTACCTCCCGATGCCCGCCCCCGCTGAACGCCCGCCGCGCCGGACGGGCTGAAGCCCGCGGCGTTTGGCTTCTGTCCAAGGTGGGAATGCTTTCCAGCGTCCGACTCCGAAGCCAACGGAGGCGCGACGCCCGACCCCCGAAACCACCGGAGGCGCGATGTCCATCCAGACCCCCCTCCTCCTCTTTTTCACGAAGTCCACGTCCGGCCCCGCGCGGCGTATGGAGAGCCTGCTTGCCCACCTGGCGCGCAAGGAACGCGGCCGCCTTCGGATCTCGAAGATCGACGTCGGCGACTCCCCCGACTGGGGCGAGCGCTTCTCGATCGAGCAGGTGCCGACGCTCGTCCTGATCAAGGACCGCAAGCCGATCGAGCGGCTCGAGGGTCGGGTGAGCGCGCCGCAGATCGAGAAGATGCTCGCGCCGCACCTCACGGAGGCGCCGGCGCCCGCGGCCGCCTAGGCTCGGCTCTCGAGCCGCTCGACGACCTGGAGCAGGAACTCCGACGCGCGCACGCCGTCGACCACCCGGTGGTCGAACGTACACGAGAGCCAGCCGATCTTCCGGATCGCGATCTCGCCGTCGATGACGACGGGCCGGTCGGCAATCCGGTGCAGGCCGAGGATCCCGACCTCCGGATGATTCACGAGCGGCGTCGCGAAGAGCCCGCCGTAGCGGCCGGCGCTCGTGACGGTGAACGTCGAGCCGCGAAGCTCCTCCGGCTTCAGCGTCCCAGCGTAGGCCTCCTCCGCGAGCCGGCGCGACTCGGCGTCGAGCTCGGCGAGCGACCGCGATTCGACGCCGCGGACGACCGGGACGACGAGCCCTTCGTCCGTCTGCACGGCGACGCCGAGGTCGTACCGGTCGAGGACGACGATCTCCTCTCCGTCGAGCCGGGCGTTCAGCTCCGGCACGGCCCGCAGGCCCTCGACCGTCGCCGCGAGGAGGTAGGCGACATACGACGTCTCGCCACGTATCTGTGAGAGCGCGGTGAGGTCGCACTCCTCGACGACGGTGACGGCCGGAACCTCGCGGTGGGCACGCGTGAGGTGCTCGGCGATCCGCCGGCGGACACCGCGCAACGGGACACGTCTCTCCTCGCCGGGCCCCGGGGTTTTCTCCCCGGCCGTGCCTCCTTCGACCGTGACCCCGCCTGCGGCCGCCGCTCGCACGTCCTCCTCCGTGACCCGTCCGCCGGCCCCGGAGCCAGCGATCGCGGCAAGGTCGACACGGAGCTCCGCAGCGATCCGGCGGACGAGCGGCGTCGCCTGGACACGCCCCCGGGGTTGCTCCCCGGACGGGACCCCGGCGGACGGCGCAGGCTCGGCGGTCGGCGTGCGCTGCTCCTCCGGGGGAGACTCAAGGGCGCCGTCGTCGCCGATGACGACGAGCGGCGTCCCCACCGGAACCTGCTCGCCTTCGCCGACGAGGATCCGCGCGACCGTCCCGGCCGCCGGCGATGGCACCTCGACGGTCGCCTTGTCCGTCTGGATCTCGACGAGCGGATCGTCCTCGGCGATCTCCTGCCCCTCGGCCACGAGCCACCGGGCGATCTCGCCCTCGGCCACGCCCTCCCCGAGGTCGGGGAGCTTGAACTCGTAGGGCATCCCTAGAACTCCAGGAGCTCGCGGGCTGCCGCCACGACCCGCTCGACGGACGGCAGGTACTCGTCCTCGAGCGTCCAGTATGGGAACGGCACGTCGTAGCCTGTGACGCGCTTCACCGGGCCGCGCAGGTCGAGGATCGCCTTCTCGGCGAGGACGGCGGCAACTTCGGCCGCGAAGCCGCAGACGCGCGGCGCCTCCTGGACGACGACCACTCTGCCCGTCTTCGCGGCGGATGCAAGCAGCGTCTCCTCGTCGAGCGGCTTCAGCGACCGCAGGTCGACGATCTCCACAGACGCATCCAGCTCGTCCGCCGCCTTGCGTGCGACCTCCACCATGGAGCCGTAGGCGACGAGCGTGATATCGCCGCCCTCGCGGACGATTCGCGCCTTCCCGAGCGGGACGACGTGCTCGTCGTCCGGCACCTCGTCGCGCGCTGTCCGGTAGAGGAGCTTCGGCTCGAGCACGACGACGGGATCCTCGGAGCGGATCGCGGCGGCCAGCAACCCCTTCGCGTCGGCCGGCGTCGAGGGGATCGCAACCTTCACGCCCGGCGTGTGGACGTAGTACGCCTCGGGCGAGTCCTCGTGGAGCTCAGGGGCGCGCACTCCACCGCCGTAGGGCATGCGAACCGTGATGGGGAACGTCATCTCGCCGCCCGTCCGCCAGCGGTAGCGGCCGACGTGGCAGATGAGCTGGTCGAGGCAGGGGTAGCTGAACGCGTCGTACTGCATCTCGCAGACGGGCCGCCAGCCGGCCATGGCAAGGCCGACGGCGGTGCCCAGGATCCCGGCCTCGGCGAGCGGCGTGTCGACGCAGCGGTCCTCGCCGAAGCGGTTGCGCAGCCCCGCGGTCGCACGGAAGACGCCGCCGGCGCGGCCGACGTCCTCGCCCATGACCATGACCTCGGCGTCGCGCTCCATCTCGACGTGGAGCGCGTCGTTCACCGCCTCGACAAGCGTCCGGCTAGCCACGAAGCGTCTCCGGCGGCTCGACGTAGGCGTGCGAGAAGACGAGCTCCGGATCCGGGGCGGGAAGCGCCTCGGCCGCCTGGATCCCGGCGCGCATCACGCCGAGGGCCTCGTCGCGCACCTCGGCCGCGAGCGCCTCGTCGAGGATCCCGAGACGGTGCAGGTAGCGATCGAAGCGGAGGAGGCACTCGTTCTCGCGCTCCTGCTCGACGCGCTCGACGTCGATGTATGCGCTCGGATCGTCGGCCGTCGCGTGCGGCGCGCACCGGTACGTCACCGCCTCGATCAACGTCGGGCCCTCCCCCGCGCGAGCCCGAGCGACCGCCTCGCGCGTTGCCTCGAACACCGCGAGCACGTCGCCGCCGTCGACCCGGACGCCCGGCATTCCGTAGCCGACTGCCTTGTCGGCCAGCGTCTCGGCACGCGTCTGGGCCGCGAGCGGCGTCGAGATGGCCCAGCCGTTGTTGTTGCAGAGGAGAATCGCCGGCGCACGCATGACCGCCGCGAAGTTGGCGCCCTCGTGGAACGCGCCCTCGGAGGTCGCGCCGTCGCCGAAGTACGCGACCGAGCAGGTCGACTCGCCGCGGAGCTTCTTCCCCCAGGCGAGGCCAACAGCGTGCGGGACGTGCGTCGCGATCGGAACGGTGATCGACCCGACCCGGTAGCGGGCCGGATTCCACCAGCCGGCGGGATGGCCGCGCCACCAGGAGAAGATCGTCTCGGCCGGCATCCCGCGCAGGAGCCCGATCGCCGACTCGCGGTAGCTCGGGAAGATCCAGTCGGCATCGCCCAGCGCATGCACGGACCCCGCCTGGATCGCCTCGTGGCCCCAGAAGATCGCGTACGTCCCGATCCGGCCCTGGCGGTGATAGACGAGCGAGCGCTCGTCGTACGTCCGGAGAAGGACCATGCTCCGGTAGAGATCGACGAGGTCGGATTCGCCGAGTCCCTCGACCTCGCCGTCCGCGACCGTCTCGCCGTCCCCGATCACCCTGCGGAGCTCAGGCCCGGCGGGCGCCACCTGGGTCATGCGGCATTCATACCCGAGACAACCACGCGCAAGGCGTCGCGCTCCGCCTCGAAGCCGAGGTCGGTCACGTCGCCCATGTCTTCGCCGTCGAGCTGAAGCGGCAGCGGGCGGTCGCACTCGAGTTCGATCCGGTCGGCGTCGTGAAGCGTGATCACATCCACGGCCTCGGTCTGTCGGGGACGCACGAGGGCCCACCAGGCCAGCCGCGGCAGGTCGTATGCGCGGACGTCGGCCGGGGCAACGAGGTCGAGCCCGAGCTCGAACCTCGCCCGCGGGGCCACGCGAAGCGGGACGCGACCGACGTAGCTGTACGGGTCGCAGTTGGCGACGAGCGCGAACGCCGCGCGGCCGCGCCCGAGGACCGTGAGCGCCGGCTCGAAGCGGCCGCGATGCGACACCAGCAACCGAGCGAGCTCGAGGGCAAAGGCCGTGTCGCCGGGCCGCCGCCCGTCCGAATGGCGGCCAAGCGTGTCGACCCCCCGCACGAGCTCCGCGTCGAGCCCGATTCCGGCCGAGAACGTGAAGCGCCGCGCCTGACCTTGCAACACCGTGTTACTAGGCGCCTCGACGCGGCCGAGCCCGATGCAGATCGTCGTACGCGAGGCGGCCAGCGCGCGCGCCGCCTCGACGGGATCCCGGGGAACGCCGAGCGCCCGCGGGAGGACGCTCGTCCCGCCGCCCGGCAGGAACCCGACCTCGATCTCCGCGCCCGGCTCGATGCCGTTCACGACCTCGTTGAACCCACCGTCGCCCGAAAGGACGTAGACCCGGTCCGCTGTGTCGCACGCAGACTCGGCGAGCTCGGCAGCGTGGCCGACGCGCTCGGTGAGGACCATCTCGACGTCGCCGAGCTCGCGCTCGACCGCCGCAACGATCTCCGGCGTGACGCGGCTCGCCTGAGGGTTGACGATAAGGATCGCACGAGCCACTGCGGCCTCAGCGTACGAAAAGCGTGGCCAGGAGAGGCGGCCGCTAGCCGGGCGTCGAGTAGCCCCGCACGCCGTCGACGAGGAGGGCCCAGAAGCGGTCGGCGAGCGCGTCCGTGTCCGCATCCGGGCGAAGCCAGGTGTAGGCCCAGTTCGCCGCCGAGAGGAAGAGAAGCGCGGCGGTCTCGTCGTCGAGGTCGGAGCGGAGCTCGCCGAGCTCACGGCCCTCGCGGAAGAGCTCGCGGATCCGCGCCTCGTAGCGGCGGCGCTCCGCGGCGATCTCGGCGCGGCGCTCGTCCTCGAGGTAGCGCCACTCCTGGACGAAGACGGTCGCGATCTCGAGCTGCTCGGCGACGATCCGCAGGTGCGCCCGCAGCGCGAGCCGAAGCTTCTCGGTCGCAGGCAGCGTCTCGTCGATTTCGTTGAGCGCGCCGTGGAATGCGCGCGCGCCCGTCCGCATCGCCTCATGAAGGAGTTCCTGCTTGCCCGCGATGTACGCATAGAGTGAGCCCTTCTGGACGCCGAGCGCGTCCGCGAGCTGCCCGACCGACGTCCCGTGGTAGCCGCGCTCGGCGAAGAGCCGGGCGGCGTGGCGTGAGAGCTCTTCCTTGCGGGTAGCCACGGTAGAGTGGAACACTAACGACCGTTCGGTTGGGAGGCGAGATGGCTGGGCGCGAAGCCGAGTTCAAGCGGCATATCCAGGAAGGCGGCCAGGTCGAGGCAGGCGACTGGATGCCCGACGAGTACCGGGCGAAGCTCGTGAAGTTCATCGAGATGCACGGCAACTCGGAGCTCATGGGCGTACTGCCCGAGCGGGAGTGGATCCTGCGGGCGCCGACGCTCCAGCGGAAGCTCGCGCTGACCGCGAAGGTGCAGGACGAGGTGGGCCACGCCCAGCTCATCTACCGGGTCGTCGAGGACCTCGGTAAGCCGCGCGAGCAGAGCCTCGAGGACCTGATCGCGGGCCGCGCGAAGTTTCACAACGTCTTCCACTATCCGACGAAGACGTGGGGCGACGTCGGCGTGATCGCCTGGCTCGTGGACGCGGCGGCGATCATCTCGCAGAAGGCGCTCCTCAAGTGCTCCTACGCCCCGTACGCGCGGATCATGAAGAAGATCTGCTGGGAGGAGTCGTTCCACATCCTCCACGGGCGCGACACCGTCCTTGCGATGGTGAACGGCACCGACGAGCAGCGCGGGCTCGTGCAGGAGGCGGTCGACCGCTGGTGGGGCCCGCTCATGGCCTTCCATGGAACGCAGATCCCGGCGGACGAGGATCCGATGATCGAGTGGCGGATCAAGAGCCAGGCCAACGAGGAGGCACGCCAGCAGTTCCTCGACGGCTACGTCCCCCAGATCTGGGAGCTCGGCCTGACCGTGCCGGATCCCGAGCTCCGGAAGGACGAGGAGACAGGGCGCTGGCACTACTCGGAGCCCGACTGGCGCGAGCTCAAGCAGGTCGTGACGGGACACGGCCCGAAGAGCGCCGAGCGGCTCGAGTTCCGCCGTGCGTCGCGCGAGGAGACCGAGTGGGTTCGCGACGTGATGCTCGCCGAGGCGGCGTGATCTGGGAGGTCTTCCGCCAGGAGCGCCCCGGCGCGGCGTTCCAGCACGGCGGCTCGCTCGAGGCGCCCGACCGGGCGTTCGCCGAGGCGTACGCGCGCGAGTTTTACGGCCGGCGGAACGAGTCCGTGGCGCTCTGGGTCGTGCCACGCGAAGCGATCCTCGAGGTCGACGAGCCGTATGTCGCCGACGTCTTCGACCGCGACTACAGACGCGTCGACGGCTACTCGCTGAAGACGAAGCTCAAGGAGGCACGTGAGCGCGCACGCACCACCGCTCGCTGAGACGCTCCTCGCGATCGCCGACGACGAGCTCGTCCTCGGCTGGCGCGACTCGGAGTGGACGGGGATCGCGCCCTTGCTCGAAGAGGACGTCGCGCTCTCGTCGATCGCCCAGGGCGAGGTCGGCCACGCCCGCGCGCTCTACGAGCTCGTCGCACGCGAGCGCGAAACGACCGCGGACGAGCTCGCATTCGAGCGTCGGCCCGAGGAGTACGTCTCGTCGCCGCTCGTCGAGTTTCGCCTCGTTCCCGACTGGGCGCGGACGATCGCTCGACGCTACCTCTACGAGACCGCCGACGCGATCCGGATCGAGACGCTGAAGGGCTCCGACGACGCCGACGTCGCCGGGCTCGCGGCGAAGATCGAGCGCGAGGAGGCCTACCATCGGCTGCACGCCGAAATGTGGGCAGAGCGCCTCCGCGACGAGCCGCGGTTCGCCGCCGCACTCGAAGAGCTGTGGCCGTACGTTCTGGGACTGGTCGAGCCCGGCGACCGCGGGGAGCTCGCGCACCGCATCGGGCGTGAACCCCAATACGCGGTCGAGCGCGGTGCACACGACGACGGCTGGCCCGCGCTCTGGGACGAGATGACGTCCGTCCGCCGATCGATCCCGGGGGCGACGTGGTGACCGCGGAGCGCGTCTGGGACGCGCTCGCCGAGGTGCCCGACCCGGAGATCCCCACGATCTCCGTAGTCGACCTGGGTGTCGTGCGCGAGGTGGCGGTGGACGGCGAGCGCGTTCGGGTCGCCTTCACGCCAACGATGCTCGGCTGCCCTGCGCTCGAGGCGATGCGCGACCGGATGGCCGACGCGATCCGCGACCTCGGCGGCGAACCCGACGTCCGCGTCGTCAACGACGACCCGTGGACGACCGATCGCATCACCGCCGAGGGTCGCGAGAAGCTGCGAGCGTCCGGCTTCGCCCCACCCGCACCACGCGAGGCCGGCGGCCCGCAGCTCGTCCAGCTCACGGGGGGCGCGTTCCGGTGTCCGTACTGCGGCTCGGGCGAGACACGGCTCGAAAACATCTTCGGCCCCACGCCCTGCCGCTCGATCCGCTACTGCACGAACTGCCGACAGCCGTTCGAGCAGTTCAAGACGGTCTAACCTCCGAGCGTGCCGCGCACGCCGCTTCCGCCCGAGCTCGACGCGTTCCTGCGGGAGCCGCGCGCGGCCGTCGTCGGGACCGTCGATCCCGCCGGCGCGCCCGTCACGACCGCCTGCTGGTACGACTGGGACGGCGAGCGCTTCACCCTTTCCATGGGCGCCGACTCGCCGAGGCAGCGAAACCTGCGGCACGACCCGCGCGTCGCGCTGACCGTCCTTGGCGAGGACTAGTACGAGCACGTCTCGCTGCTCGGGCGCGCCGTCGAGTTCCGCGCCGACGACAACCTTTCGGACATCGACGCGCTCGCGCAGCGCTATCTGGGCGAGCCGTACGAGGATCGCTCGTACCGCGGCGTCACGGTCGCGGCCGAGGCCGAGCGCTGGCACATCTGGGGAAGCCCCGGCGGCTACTCGGGCTAGCTGCCGAGTCGCGCCGGGGCGACGGTGATATCCACTCGCGGTGGAAGCTCGGAGGGTCGCCCGGCCGGCCCGCACCTCGAACCCGAGCGCCGCGACGAGCTCGATGGCCATCGTCAGCGCGAGGACCAGTAGGAGCCGCCCGCGCGGGCCGCTTCCGCCGTCCCACCCGAACTGGTCGAGCGCCCAGACGACGATCTGCGGAACGGCGACGAAGAACGCCGCGATTCGGAGCCACTCCCACCGCCGCCAGACCAGAACGCCGGCCGCAGCAGCGAGCGCGACGAGGAGGTAGGGGATGGTCGCACCGGCAGCGCTCTCGCCGACGAGGATCGGAGCCGCGAGCGCACCGAGGATGCCGAGGCCGGCGAGCGATTGCGAATCCCAGCGCACGGCAACCGCGGTCGCGAGCGAGCCGATGCCGAGCGCCGCCGGGAAAGCGACCGCGAGCGGCACGAGGTCGTAGGCAGCACTCGCTGTGACGAGCGAGAGGTACAGGCCGGCGATCCCGGTCCGACGGTCGCAAGCGACGCCTGCAAGCGACGGCCGCGCTCGCCGAGCCAGACCCCGGCGGCCGTGAGCAGGCCGGACGCGGCGAATGCCATCACGACGCGCTCCGTGATCCCGATCAGCCGCGATCGATCGCAAGCGCGACGAAGAACGCGAGGCCTACGAGCACCGCCGCGCCGCCGACGAGCGCGAGCAGGCGACGACCCAGGAGCTCTTCCCAGTCGATGCGCAGCTGGGCGGCTCCGGAGTACGCCGGGTCCGCCGGGGCGGAGCGACCGGAGTCGGCGCGGTGAGCGTGATCGGCTTCGCGGACGGAGCAGGCCGTGTGACGACCTCTGGGCCGTCGGGCTTGGGTGCGGACGACGAGACCTGGCGCGCGAGGCGCACGACCTCGGTCTCGAGGCGGGACAGGCGCTCTTCGGTATTGGGCTCACGACGTCCTCCTCCGTACGATAATCTCGTCTTTGCTATGGATACCATGTTTGCGATATGAGTCAAGCGCGGGATGCGAAACCGCTCGAACGCCTTCGCGCCGTTCTCGCGGGCGCGGAGGACGGCTGGCTCTTCACGCAGATCGCTGGCCAGGTGGCCGAGCGCCGCCGCGCGCTCGGTCTCTCTCAGGCCGAGCTGGCGCACCGCGTCGACACGACGCAGTCCGCGATCGCGCGCCTCGAGAGCGGCGGCCGACCGCCCCGGATCGACACGCTCCTTCGGATCGCCGCGGCACTCGACTGCGAGCTCGCCGTCGAGCTGAGGCCGATCCAGCGCTAGCGCGACCGGCCACTCGAACCAGCGCGATCAGCGCCCGCGGAACTCGGGCTCGCGCTTCTCGAGGAAGGCCGACACGCCCTCGGCGAAGTCCTCGCTCCTGGTCGCTGCGGTCTGGAGCTGGGCCTCGAGCTCGAGCTGCTCCTCGAGCGTCCTGAGCACCGCGCCGTCCAGCAGGCGCTTCGTCATCCCGATTCCGCGCGTGGCCATGACCGCGTAGCGCGCGGCGATTTCGACCGCGCGGGACGCCAGCGTGTCCGTCTCGACCACCTCCGAGACGAGCCCCCACGCGTACGCCTCGGCCGCGGTGAGCTTCCGGCCGGACGTCAGCCACTCGAAAGCACGCGCGTACCCGAGCAGGCGCACGGCAGCGAACGAGCCGCCGGAGTCCGGCACAAGGCCGACGTTCACGAAGGCCGGCACGAAGCTCGCGCTTTCGGACGCGATTCGCACGTCGCAGGCGAGGGCGACGGAGAGCCCCGCCCCCGCGGCAGGGCCGTTCACGGCCGCGATCACCGGCTTCTCGAGCGCACGGATCGCGAGGACGTTCGGGTGGTACTGCGTCCGGAGCCTCCGCCCGATGTCACCTGCGCCGCCCTCGAACTCCTTTATGTCCTGGCCGACGCAGAAGCCGCGGCCGGCGCCCGTGAGGACGACCGCGCGAACCTCGGGATCGCGCGCCTCCTTCAGCGCGGCGCCGAGCGCCTCGTGCATCGCCGCGTTGAACGCGTTCAGGACGTCCGGGCGGTTCAGCGTGATCGTGAGCACACCGCCGTCCCGACTCGTCTCGACCTCGACCATCGTTCCTCCTTCCCGCCCGGAAGCGACGCGAAAGTGCGGTGCTAGCTTGCCAGCGTGCCGGAGCTCGTGTTCGTCGACGCGCCGCTCGGGCCCGAGCGGCCCGGCGAGGCAGCGCGCGCGCCGACCGACGACGAGGCGCTCGATGCGTACTCGCGGGTCGTCTCGACGGTGGCCGAGCGACTCAGCTCGTCCGTCGCGAGCCTCAGGGTCGCACGGCGCGTCCGCGGCGGCAGGCGGCTCGACGGCGGCGGAAGCGCCGTGGTCATCTCGCCGGACGGTTTCATGCTGACGTCAGCGCACGTCGTCGCCAGAACGAACGGTGGACGTGCGGCGTTCGGCGACGGACGTGAGTGCGCCTTCGACGTGGTCGGCGCCGACGCGCTCTCCGACCTCGCGGTGCTGCGTACGGAGGCCCGCGACCTCGACACCGCCGCGCTCGGCGACGCCGAGCGTCTGCGGGTCGGCCAGCTCGTGGTCGCGATCGGAAACCCGCACGGCTTCGGTGGGTCTGTCACGGCCGGCGTGGTCTCCGCGCTCGGACGCTCGCTGCCGACGCGCTCCGGCTCCGCGATGCGGATCGTCGAGAACGTGATCCAGACCGACGCGGCGCTGAACCCCGGCAACTCGGGCGGCGCGCTCGCCGACGGCCGCGGTTGCGTGGTCGGGGTCAACACGGCCGTCGCCGGCGTCGGTCTCGGGCTCGCCGTGCCGATCAACGCGACCACGCGGACGATCGTCGGCGCGCTCGCGAGCGAGGGAGTCTTTCGGCGGGCGTACATCGGCATCGCCGGAGGTTCCCGGCCGGTCCCACCGCGCTTCGCGCACGAGGCGGCCGCGTGCGTCGAGGTGGTTGAGGTCGCGGAGGGGAGCCCGGCGGAACGCGCGGGCCTCCGCCCGGCAGACCTGATCCTCTCGATGGACGGCTCCCCGGTCGAGGACGCGGGCGACCTTCAGCGCCTCATGACCGCCGAGGCGATCGGGCGGACGGTCGAGCTGCACATCATCCGGGACGAACGCGTCGTCGACGTCGAGGTCGTCCCGGCCGAGCTGGCCCTGTAGCCTCGCCTAGCGGCCCTTGAAGTCGGGGTCGCGCTTCTCGGCGAACGCCTTCAGGCCCTCGCGGGCGTCCTCGCTCGCGAACGCCAGGTAGAGCTGCTTGCGCTCGTAGTCGAGGCCGACCTCGAGGCTCGTGTCGAACGCGCGGCTCACGGCGGCCTTCGCGAGCTGCTGCGCGATCGGCGGCCTGGCGGCGATCGCCTGGGCGACGGCCTTGGCCTCCTCGAGCCAGGCTTCCTTGGCGACGACCCGGGCGACGAGGCCCGCACGCTCAGCCTCCCGCGCGTCGAGGAATCGCCCCGACAGGACCACGTCCATCGCCTTCGCCTTGCCGACGGCACGCGTGAGCCGTTGCGTCCCACCCGCACCCGGGATGATCCCGAGGCCGGTCTCCGGCTGGCCGAACCGCGCCGTCTCGGACGCGACGATCAGGTCGCACGCCATCGCGAGCTCGCAGCCGCCGCCGAGGCACCAGCCCGAGACCGCGGCGACGAGGGGCGTTCGGAGGGTCCGGATCGCGTCCCACTGGCCGACGCGGCGCTGGGAGAGCATGTCCATGGCGGACGCGTCCGCCATCTCGTCGACGTCGGCCCCGGCCGCGAACGCCTTCTTGTTCCCGGCGAGGACGATGCATCGGATCTCAGGGTCGGCGTCGAGCTCCTCGAGCGCGCCGACGAGCTCGTTCATGAGCTGCGTCGAGAGCGCGTTCAGCTGCTTCGGCCGGTCGAGCGTCGCGACCCCGATGCGCTCCTCGCGACCGACGCGGACGCTCATCGCTCCGAAACGCGCGCCGAGAGGCGCCAGGACGGCCGCCACCGCTCGTCCCTCCGGACGAAGACGTCGGTCACGGCGTACCGACCGGTGAGGCTCCTTCTGTCGACGGACGCATCCCAGTCGAGCTGCGCCCACACGACGGCCGTTTCGCCGTACTCGCGCGATGCGAGGACACGGGCGCGGAGGGATGCCGTCTCGATCTCCGAGAGTGCGGCGAGCCAGGCGTCGCGCCGCATCACCGGAGCGACTCCTCCGTCGCTGCAGAGCTCGAAGTCGGGCGCGAGAAAGCGTTCGGCGGTCTCCACGTCGCGCTCAGCGACGATCCGCGCCCACTCGTCCTCGACTTGCTGGAGCGCGTCGCTCACGATCCTCGCCCCCGCTCGAGGAACGCCCTGACGGCCTCCTGCGGCTCCTCGGTCGCCATCGAAAGCGCGAGCCAGTCGCGCGCGTGGCCGACGGTTCCGTGCCAGGAGAGGTCACGCCAGAAATTCAGCTGCTGCTTCGTGTAGCGGACGGTCTGCGGGAGCTTCGCGGCGAGCTTCTCGACGAGCTCGTCGACGGTCGCATCGAGCTCGCCGGCGGGGACGGCGCGGTTCACGAGGCCCCACTCGACCGCAAGCGCCGGCGCGATCTGCTCGCAGAGAAGGAGGATCTCCCGCGCGCGGCGGTCGCCGACCATGATCGGCAACCACTGGGTCGCGCCTCCGGCCGGCACAGACCCATGCTCCGGGCCGACGTGGCGGATGAAGGCGTGGTCGACCATGACCGCCAGGTCGCAGGCCATCTGGAGTTCGTTTCCGCCGCCGACGGCGATGCCGTTGATGCGGGCCAGTGTCGGCTTCCCGATCTCACGCAGCCGGTCGTGCATGTCCTTGAAGGCGCCGAACCACTTCCAGTAGTCCCCGGGCTTGCCGAGGTACTCCTCTGACCACGACTTCAGGTCGGCCCCGACGCAGAACGCACGTCCCGCCCCGGTCACGACGACGACGCGGATCGAGTCGTCGTAGGAGGCATCCTCGGCTGCCCGTGCGATCTCGCGCAGCATCCGGAAGTCGAACGCGTTCAGGACCTCGGGGCGGTTCAGTGTGATCGTCGCCCGCGGCGCCGCTTTCTCGTAGACGATCGTCTCGAACCCGAGCTCGGCTGGGTCGAGCGCCTCGGGGCGCGTGGGCTCGCTCACTCGACCTCGGCGAAGAGCACGTGGAACGGGATGCCGAGCTCCATCGCGTCACGCCCCGTTGCCGCGAACTCCGGCGTCCGCGACGCCTCGCGGAACGTCTCCATGTCCGCGAACTCCCACTCGGCGTAGTAGTGGTACACCGGGTCGCCCATCGGCGCACCGAAGATGCGGCCGTGACGGAACGTCCCACCTTCGACGCGCCGGCAGAGCTCTGCGTGTTGCTCGTAGCGCTCGGGATCCGGCGCCTGCTCGTACAGGACGAACGCCCTGACCATCCGACCTCCCCGTCGTGTGCCGGGCGAGTCTAGGGGAGCGCCGCTAGTCGCGCCGCAACTCGCAACCCCGCTTTGCCGCTACGCAGCTCCCGCGACGGCAATCTCGAGCGCCTCCTCCAAGATCTCGAGTCCGCGGTCGAGCTCCTCGTCCGTCGCGACGAGCGGGACGAGGATCCGAACGACGCTGCCGTGGAGGCCGCACGAGAGGATGACGAGGCCCCGCTCGCGGGCGCCTGCCACGGTCGAGGTCGCGAGCGCACCGGCCGGTTCCTTCGTCACGCGATCGGTGACCAGCTCCAGGGCCAGCATCGGGCCGAGGCTCCGCACCTCGCCGATCGCGTCGATCCGCCCGGCCATCGAGTCGAGCGCCGCTCGGACGCGCAAACCGATCTCGGCCGAGCGCGCCTGAAACTCGTCGCCGGCGACCTGGTCGAGGACGATCGCGCCGGCCGCGCACGCAAGCGGGTTGCCGCCGAATGTGCCGCCGAGCCCGCCCGGCTCGGGCGCGTCCATCAGGTCCGCGCGGCCGGTCACCGCTGCTAGCGGAAGGCCGCCGCCGAGCGACTTCCCCGAGACGAGCAGGTCCGGCTCGACGCCATAGTGCTCGATCGCCCAGACAGGGCCGGTGCGCCCGACCCCTGCCTGCACCTCGTCGTCGACGTAGAGGATCCCGTGGCCCTCGAGCACCTCGGCGAGTCGCCGCGGGTAGTCCTCGGGCATGACGACGAAGCCCCCCTCGCCCTGGACGGGCTCGAGGATCGCGCATGCGATCGTGGACGGGTCGACCTCGCTCTTGAAAAACGTCGCGAGCGCCGCGAGTGCGTCGTCCGTCGCGACGCCGCGGTACGGGTACGGCGCCGGCACCCGGTAGACCTCGGGCGCGAACGGCCCGAAGCCCTTCTTGTAGGCGACCTTGCTCGTCATGGTCATCGTGAGGAGCGTCCGGCCGTGGAAGGCGCGGTCGAAGACGAGGACGGCCTGACGTCCGGTCGCGGCACGCGCGATCTTCACCGCGTTCTCTACCGCTTCGGCCCCCGAGTTCAGGAGGATCGACTTCTGCTCGCCGCCGCGACAAGGCGAGAGCTCCGCCAGGCGACGGCAGACGTCCACGTACGGCTCGTACATCCCGACCATGAAGCACTGGTGCAGGTAGCGGTCGGCCTGCTCGTGGATCGCCGCGACGACGGCGGGCGGTCCGTGACCGGCGTTCTGGCAGCCGAGTCCGCCGGCGAAGTCGACGTACTCGCGGCCGTCGACGTCCCAGATCCGCGCGCCCTCGGCGCGGTCGACGACGAGCGGTGGGGTTGCGATCCCGCGGGCGACGTAGCGGCCGCGCGCCTCCTGAACGGCCTCGCTCGACGTCCGCTCCGTGACCTCCATCGGCCGAGTTTAACCCCGACGACGCCTGGCCCTAGAGCCCGAACGGATTCACGGGCTTCGCGCCCGTGTTCACGAGGACGTTCTTCGTCTCGAGGTAGAGGTCGAGGGTCTCCGGCGCGAGCTCGCGCCCGAAGCCGGATTGCTTGTAGCCGCCGAAGGGCGTCCCCGGAAACGCGGTGTTGGGCGTGTTGATGCCGATGGTGCCGGCCTTGATCTGACGCGCCAGCCGGTGGCCGCGCGCCGGGTCTCCCGTCCAGACGGTGGCGGTGAGCCCGTAGCGCACGTCGTTCGCGAGGCGCACCGCCTCGGCCTCGTCCTCGAACGGCGTCACGGTGACGACTGGGCCGAAGATCTCCTCCTGGGCGACGGCCATGCGGTTCTGGACTCCGGCGAGAACCGTCGGCGGATAGAAGGCGCCCCGCCCGTCGGGCAGCTCACCGCCCGCGACGACGTCGGCTCCCTCCTGACGGCCCGTCTCGACGAACCCGTGCACCTTCTGCCGGTGCGCCTCGGAGATGAGGGAACCCATGATCGTGTCGGGCTCGAGCGGGTCGCCGACCTTCATTCGTCCGGCGGTCTCGACGAACCGCGAGACGAACTCCTCGTACAGTGGGTTCTCGACGAGGACGCGGCTTCGCGCGTCGCAGCTCTGGCCGGCAGAGTAGTAGATGCCGTACACCGAGCTCGGAATCGCATCGTCGAGATTGGCGTCGGCGAAGACGAGGTTCGGGCTCTTGCCTCCGAGCTCGAGCGTGAGGCGCTTGATCGAGTCGGAGCAGCGACCCATGATCTCCGCCCCGGTTCGGGTCGAGCCGGTGAACGAGACCTTGTCGACGTCGGGATGCGAGACGAGGTAGGCGCCGGTCGTCGGGCCGTCGCCCGGGACGATGTTGATCACGCCGGCCGGGATTCCGACTTCGGCCGCCAGCTCGGCGACGCGGATCGCGCTGAGCGGCGTCGCGGGATCGGGCTTCAGAACGGCCGTGCAGCCGGCGGCGAGCGCCGGCGAAAGCTTCCACGCGGTCATCATGATCGGGTAGTTCCAGGGGACGATCTGCGCGCAGACCCCGACCGGCTCCTTCAGCGTGTACGAGAGGACCGAGCTCCCGAGCGGCGCCGTGCGGCCCCCGACCGAGCCGACGACCGAGGCGAAGAAGCGGAAGTTCGCGACCGCCGCGGCGACCTCTCCCTTCACAGAGGAGAGCGCCTTGCCGACGTTCCGCGTCTCGAGGTCGGCGAGCTCCTTGCGGTTCTCGTGGATCGCATCGCCGAGCGCGTGGAGGAGGCGGGAGCGCTCCAGCGGGGGCGTCTTCGCCCACGGGCCCTCGAGAGCGGCGCGCGCGGCGGCGACCGCCCGGTCGACGTCGTCGTTCCCGGCGATCGCGGCGCGGGCGAGCGGCTCGCCGGTGGCGGGCTCCGTCAGGTCGCGGACCTCACCGGAGGCGGATTCCGTCACCTGCCCGTCGATGAAAAGGCCGAATTCGCGCTGGGTCGCGACTGCCATCGGCGCCACCTTAGCCTCGGAAGAGTTACTCGCGCGCGGGTAGTTCGGGTCCCGACCCGACCCCCCCTTCCCGACTTCGATCCTACTTCGAAAAAGCGCGCATGTGGTTCGCGGAAGTGTGAAAGAGTCGCGCGGGTCGTCGGCTTGGGCTGCCTAGCCCCGGCCTCGGTCGAACAGCGCCGCCTGGCCCTGGCCAACGCCGACGCACAGGGTCGCGAGCCCGTAGCGCCCGCCGCGGCGCCGAAGCTCGTGGAGCAGCGTCACGACGAGCCGCGCGCCGCTCATCCCGAGGGGATGGCCGATGGCGATCGCGCCGCCGTTCACGTTCACACGCTCCGGGTCGAGACCGAGCTCGCGAATGACCTCGAGGCTCTGCGACGCGAACGCCTCGTTCAGCTCGACGAGGTCGATGTCAGCGACGTCGATGCCCACGCGGTCGAGCAACTTCCGCACGGCGGGGATCGGCCCGATCCCCATGACGCGCGGGTCGACGCCCGCGACGGCGCTGCCGACGAACCGCCCGAGCGGCTCGACGCCGAGCTCGCGCGCCCATTCTTCGCTCGCGATCACGAGCGCGGCGGCGCCGTCGTTCAGGCCGCTCGAATTCCCGGCGGTGACGGTGCCGCCGTCGCGGAACGCCGCCCGGAGCGATGCGAGCTTCTCGGGCGTCGTGTCGGGTCGTGGGTGCTCGTCGCCCGTGACGTCACCCACGGGCACGATCTCGTCCGCGAACCGGCCCGCCTCGACCGCCGCCGCATGACGACGCTGACTCTCCAGCGCGAACGCGTCCTGATCCTCGCGCGAGACGCCCCAGCGATCCGCGACGTTCTCACCCGTCTCGCCCATCGACTCGAGCGGGAACATCGCCTCCATCCGCTCGTTCGGGAAGCGCCACCCGAGCGTCGTGTCCCAGACCGTGTCGTTGCCTCGCGGGAAGGGACGCTCCGGCTTCGCCATGACGAGCGGCGCGCGCGTCATTGACTCCACGCCGCCGGCGACGAACAGGTCGCCGTCACCCGCTCGGACCGCGTTGCAGGCCCCGACGACGGCTGTCAAGCCAGAGGCGCAGAGCCGGTTCACAGTGACTCCCGCGACCTCCTCGGGAAGGCCCGCGAGAAGCGCCGCCATCCGGGCGACGTTCCGGTTGTCCTCGCCCGCCTGGTTCGCGCATCCGAACCAGACGTCCTCGATCTCGCCGGCCGGGACGCCCGCGCGCTCGACCGCCGCCTCGATCACGAGCGCCGCCAGGTCGTCGGGGCGCATGCCGGCGAGCGCCCCGCCGTAGCGCCCGACGGGCGTCCGAACCGCAGACAGGATGACCGCCTCGGCCACGCGCCGATTCTGCCGGATGGATCGAGGGCCGGCGCTTTCGTCTCCCGAGCGACCCATGAGCGGCTCCTACACTTGGACCGTGCGGCGAAACGACCTGAGCGAAGCGATCCAGGATTACCTGAAAGAGCTCTACAAGCTCGAGGCGAGCGGCCAGCGCTCGACGACCACGGCGATCGCGAAATCCCTCGGCGTGGCGCCGTCGTCGGCGACGGCGATGGTGAAGAAGCTCGCCGCGTTGCGCCTCGTCGAGCACGCGCCGTACCGGGGCGCGACGCTCACGGAGGCGGGGAGGAAGATCGGCCTCGAGGTGACGCGCCACCACCGGCTGCTCGAGGTCTACCTCGCGGAGACTCTCGGGCTCGGAATCGACGCCGTCCACGACGAGGCCGATCGCCTCGAGCACGTGATCTCGGAGGAGCTCGAGGCGCGCATCGACCAGGCTCTCGGATTCCCGACCCACGACCCGCACGGCGACCCGATCCCCGATGCGGCGCTTCGCCTCGAATCAAGCGAGCTGCGCTCGCTCGCTCAGCTCGAGCCAGGAGACGAGGCGACGGTCCGGCGGATCCCGGACGGCGA
>Ga0126313_10000040_pt1 | contig 53299 bp, 50 predicted proteins | sample Plot105A_FD_89954 | JGI IMG/M metagenome (GOLD analysis project Ga0126313, IMG submission 89954) | Serpentine soil microbial communities from UC McLaughlin Reserve, CA, USA - Plot105A | ecosystem: Environmental > Terrestrial > Soil > Grasslands | place: USA: UC McLaughlin Reserve, Lake County...
ATCCGCCGTGCCGATCCGGCGCTCTACCAGCTCGACAGAGTGCTCGCGATCCTGGCTTCGCAGAACCGCGTGCTGGCCAACCTCGCGGTCGAGTCAGACGCCGCTCTGGCGCCGACCGCGCGCGAGAGCCAGTCGGTCAGCGACTTCATCGCCAAGGCCGGCGCCACGGCCACCGCGACCGCCTCCCGCGGCGACGCGCTCGAACAGAGCTTCGCGAAGTTCCCCGCCTTCCTCACGCAGCTGCGGCCGACGATGCGGCGGCTCGGCGAGTTCGCGGAGGCCGGCACGCCGGTCATGACCGACTTCCGTGCAGCCGCGCCGTCGATCAACACCATCTTCGAGCAGCTCGGACCGTTCAGCGAGGCGGCGCTGCCGACGTTCGTCACGCTCGGCAACCTCGCCGACACGGGCAGAGAGGCACTGCCGGCGGCGGAACCGGTCATCAGAGACATCCGCGGGTTCGCGGACGAGGCGAAGCCGTTTGCGAGAACGCTGGCAGCCGGACTGACGAGCCTTAGAGATCAGAACGGGATTCAGCGACTGCTGGACGTGATCTTGGAGACGGCCGGAACGACGAGCGGATTCGACGCGGCGGGTCACTACCTGCGTTCCGCGCTGGTCCCAATCGTCAACTGCGTCCCTTATGCGGTGGCACTGAGGGACGAGTGCGACGCGACGTTCGGCGACACGTCCGGCTCTGCCGCCTCGACCACGAGCACTCCTCCTGCGGACGGGGTCGCTCCCCAGGCAACGGGTGCCACGACGACCAGCGATGCATCAGGATCGCTGGTCGACGAGCCGGCGACCGGCACGCCCGCCGGCAGCGGCGTCCTGAACTACCTGCTCGGCGGGAGCAGCGAGCGATGAACCGGCGCAGCACATCCGTGGCGGCGAACCCCGTGCTGATCGGCGCGGCGACGGTGCTCGTCCTGATCGTCGCCGTCTTCCTCGCCTACAACGCGAACAACGGGCTGCCGTTCGTGCCGACCTACAACCTGTGGGTGCAGCTGCCGAACGCCTCGAATCTCGTCACCGGCAACGAGGTGCGGATCGGCGGCGACCGCGTCGGGATCATCGACAAGATCGAGCCCGTCACGCACAGAGACGGCAACGTCACGGCGAAGATGCACCTGAAGCTTGAGACGGACGTGAAGGAGCTGCCGGTCGACTCGACGATCATCGTGCGCCCGCGCTCTCCGCTCGGCCTGAAGTACATCGAGGTGACGCGCGGGGCATCGAGCAGAGGCATTGAGGATGAGGGGACGCTCCCGCTCAGAAACGCGACTCCGAGACCGGTCGAGTTCGACGACTTCTTCAACATGTTCGATGAGCCGACGCGTGCTGCGAACCAGATCAACCTGCGCGAGTTCGGCGATGCGCTCGCCGGCCGTGGCACGAGCATCAACGAGGCGATCGTTGCGCTCGACCCGCTGACGAAGAACGCGATTCCGGTCCTGAAGACCCTCGCGGATCCGCAGACCGGGTTCGGCCGCCTCTTCCGCGCGCTTGAGCAGACGGCTGCCGCCGTCGCGCCCGTCGGCGAGCAGCAGGGTGAGCTTTTCCGCAACCTCGCGATCACGTTCGATGCCTTCGAGGCGATCGCCGTCCCGTACCTGCAGGACACGATCAGCGGCGGCCCGGCGGCGCTCGACACGGCGATCCGCTCGTTCCCGATCCAGCGTCCGCTGCTCGTGAACGCGGCCGGCTTCTTCCGCGACCTGCAGCCCGGCGCGGCCGCGTTGCGCGCATCGGGGCCTGCGCTTGCGGAAGGGTTTGAGGTCGGCACCACGCAGATCCGGCGCGCGGCCACGCTCAACAACGAGCTGACACTGACGCTCAGATCGCTGCAGGCGTTCGCGCAGGATCCGCAGGTGCCGCTTGGTCTCCACGGGCTGCGCAGAACGGTCGAGGAGCTGACCCCGACGGTCGACCACCTGGCGGGCGCGCAGATCAACTGCAACTACCTGGGACTGCTGCTCAGCAACGTCGCAAGTGCGGAGAGCGACGGTTCTACGACTGACGGTGCGGGCACGTGGCTGCGCGTCCTCCCGGTCGGGGCGCCGGGCGGCGTCAACAGTGAGGCCGGCCCGGCCTCGGCACCCGCCGATGGGCCCACATCGGAGGCCGAGAGCACCTTGGCCAACCACCTGCACGCCAACCCGTACCCCGTCGTCGGTGCCAAGGGGCAGGACGGCGTCTGCATGGCCGGCAACGAGAACTACGCGGCCACCGTCGGCCAGACGCTGATCGGCAATCCGCCCGGTCAAGCTCCGAAGACGACGGCGAGAGTGCCGAGAGAGCTCAACGGCGACTGATGGCATCGCAACAAGGCCGACAAATCAAGCCCCCGCGTTGGACGCGCTTCCGCGTCGGGCTGCTCGCGATCGTGCTGATCTTGATCGGCGTGTACTTCGGCTTCACGAAGGACATCCCGTTCACGCACGGCTACCAGCTCCACGCCGTCTTCGAGTCGTCGAGCCACCTGCGTGCCGGCTCGCCGGTGCGGATCGCGGGCGTGAACGTCGGCAAGGTCACGAGCGTCGACCGCTACAGGAACACGAACCTGAGCGAGGTCACGATGGAGATCGACGGAGCCGGTCTGCCGATCCATCGCGACGCGACGCTCAAGATCCGGCCGCGCATCTTCCTCGAGGGCAACTTCTTCGTCGACCTCAGACCCGGCTCGCCGTCTGCGCCGGAGGTGCCGGACGGCGGCATGATCACCTCGACGCAGACGTCGACCCCTGTCCAGTTCGACCAACTGCTGACGGCGCTCCAGTCCGACCAGCGCGAGGACCTGCAGACGCTCCTGCAGCAGTTCGGCAAGGCGCTCGACACCAAGCCGACCGCCGAGCAGGAGCTGACGCTCGACCCCGATGTGCGCGGCAAGACAGGCGCGCAGGGACTCAACGGGAGCTACACGTACGGGCCCGACGCACTCAGGGGCAGCGCGCTCGTCAACAGCGCGCTGCTCGGCACGGAGCCGCACGACCTCTCGCGCATGATCGCGGGGATCGCACGCCTCACGACCGCGCTGCGTCCGAGAGAGCGCGAGCTCCAGGAGCTGATCGTCAACTTCAACACGACCGCCGGCGCGTTCGCGGCGCAGAGCAGCGCGCTGACGCAGGCGGTCGGACTGCTCGGCCCGACGCTGACGACGGCCAACGCCGCCTTCAAGAGCCTCGACGCCTCGTTCCCGGCGACGCGCGGCTTCGCGCGCGACTTCACTCCCGCCGTGTTGGAGACGCCGGAGACGGTTCGACTCTCCTTCCCCTGGATAGCGCAGACACGTGCGCTGTTGCGACCGAACGAGCTCGGCGGCCTGCTCGACGCGCTCCAGCCGGCGACGGCGGACCTCGCGCGGCTCCAGGGCGAGTCGCTCAAGCTCCTGCCACAGCTCGATACGGCGAACCGCTGCTTCTCGAACACGATCATCCCGGCCGGCAACATCGGCGTGAGAGACGGCAACCTCGCGACGCGACGCAGCGACGGCTCGATCATCGAGAACTACAAGGAGTTCTGGTACGGCATGGTCGGACTCGCCGGCGAGGGCTCGGGCTTCGACGGCAACGGCAGCTCGATCCGCACCAGTCTCGGCGGCGGGTCGCAGACCGTCAACTATGGGAGATCGAGAGCCGACAACTCCGCGGTCATCGGCAACACGAACCTCAAGCCCCTCGGCTCGAGCCCGATCTACCCGTCCAGCACACCGCCGTACAACCTCGACGCACCGTGCTATCGCCAGGCGCTGCCGGACGTCAACGGCCCGCAGGCGGGCCCGTCCGCGGCGCCTCCCAGCACCGTCTCGCCGACCCCCCTGCCGCTTCCGAATCCGGTTGTAACCCCCACCGGGACGACTGCAACCACGAGTGAGAACCCGCTTTCGGAGGCGACCCCGTGAAAAGCGCGATTCGCAAGCACCTGCGCGACTTCATCGCGATCATCGTGCTGGTCCTGATCGCCAGCTTCGTGGCCCTCTACGTGCTCGCGCACCAGCGCACGACCATCCCCGGCTGGGTGCCCGTGGTCGGCCGGGAGGTGTTCGTCCTCAAGGGCGAGTTCTCGACTGCGCAGGCGATCACGCCCGGACAGGGGCAGACAGTCGACATCGCCGGCGTCGAGGTTGGGCAGATCACGAAGGTCGACCTCGTCAACGGCCGCGCCGTCGTGACGATGGAGCTCAAGCCGAAGTACGCGGACCGCGTCCACCCCAACGCGACGATGCTGCTGCGGCCGAAGACGGGCCTGAAGGACATGATCGTCGAGCTGAACCCCGGCACCGCCGCCGGCGGCCCGCCGGTGAGAGAGGGCTACATGGTCCCGGTCTCCAACACAGAGCCGGACGTGAACCTCGACGAGATCCTCGCGGTGCTCGACGGCGACACGCGCACGTACTTGCAGCTGCTGCTCAACGGCGCGGCGACGGGGCTCGAGAACAACGGCGGCAACCTCGCTCAGGTCTTCCGCCGCTTCGAGCCGACCGCGCGCGACACCGCCAAGTTCACGAAGCTGCTCGCCGAGCGCCGCCAGTACATCCGCCGCTCGATCCACAACTTCGGCGTCTTCACGAACGCGCTTGCGGCGCGCGACCAGCAGCTCGCGACGTTCGTCGACAGCTCGAACGAGGTCTTCAAGCGCTTCGCGAACCAGGACGCGAACCTGCAGCGCACAATCGCGCTGCTGCCGTCCGCGCTGCGCGACACGAACAGAGCGCTCGGGCAGGCGACGGCGTTCGCCGACCAGGCCGGACCAGCGCTCGAGGCACTCCGGCCGGGAGCGCGTGCACTCGGCCCCTCACTCGTCGCGATGCGCCCGTTCCTGCGCGAGACGCCGGCGATCATCGAGAATCAGCTGCGTCCGTTCACGAGAGTCGCGACGCCGGTCGTGAAGGAGCTGGCGCCGGCGGCCGCTGAGTTCGCGGATGCGACACCGGACCTCACGACGACGTTCCAGGTCCTGAACGCATTCCTCAACGGCCTCGCCTACAACCCGCCGGGCAGAGCCGAGGGCTACATGTTCTATCTCGCGTGGCTCAACCACATCTCCAACTCGATCTTCTCGGGTCAGGATGCGGAGGGCCCGATCCGTCGCGGCGTCGTCGTGGTCAGCTGTGGCTCGCTGGTCGGCCTCAACGCGATCAAGAGATTCGGCAACCCCAAGTACAACTCTGTCCGCCTGCTGGCTCAACTCGCCAACACGCCCGCGACCTGCTCGGCGCCGAGAGGCTGACGCATGCAGAAGCAAGCACCCACACTCGGTCGTATCCTCGTCATGGCGGGCTTCGCGCTCTCTTGCTTCGGCCTGCTGCTCTACCTGTGGACCGCGTTCGGCGGCGGCTTCCCGCTCAAGCCGGAGGGCTACCGCTTCCAGATCCGCTTCGGCGAGGCGACGCAGCTCGCGCAGCAGGCGGACGTGCGCATCTCGGGCGTGCCCGTCGGCAAGGTCGTCAAGCTCCAGCTCGGCCCGGGGCAGACGACGGACGCGACGGTCGAGCTCGACGAGCGCTACGCGCCGATCCCGAAGGACTCGCGTGCGATCCTGCGCTCGAAGACGCTGCTCGGGGAGACGTACGTCGAGCTGACCCCCGGCAACAAGAGCGACGGGCTGTTGCCCGAGAACGGCGTGCTGCCCGACGCGCAGGTCTCCAAGACGGTCGAGATCGATGAGATCTTCCGCTCGCTCGACCCGCGCACGGTCCAGTCGTTCCAGACGTGGATGCAGTCGCTCGCGGTCGGGATCGACGGTCGCGGGCAGGACCTCAACAGCGCGTTCGGCAACCTCGGGCCGTTCGCCGAGGACACGAACACGCTGCTGGAGACACTTGACGGCCAGAACCAGGCGGTTCAGCAGCTCGTGCGCAACACGGGGATCGTGTTCGACGCGCTCAGCGCGCGCAGCGACCAGCTGACCGGGCTGATCCGCAACTCGAACACCGTCTTCGGCACGATCGCCGACCGCAACCAGCAGTTGGAGGAGACGTTCCGGGCGTTCCCGACCTTCGAGCGCGAGTCGATCCTGACGCTGAACCGCCTCAACCGCTTCACGCGCGAGGCGAACCCGATCATCACGCAGTTGCGGCCCGTCGCACGACAACTGAGCCCGACGTTGCAGGCCGCTGGCAGACTCGCACCGTCGTTCCGCGACTTCTTCGTCGACCTCGGGCCGCTGATCACGGCAGCCAAGCCGGGGCTGCCGGCGTTCCGCAAGTTCCTGGCAGACGCGCGGCCGGCACTGGGTCAGCTCGATCCGTTCACCCGCAGCCTCAACCCGTTCCTCGGCTACATCGCGGACTATCTGCCGGAGCTGGACGCGTTCGTGGGCAACATCACCGCGTCCACGTGGGGGAGCTACCCGACTGGCCCGAGAGCGGTGCTGCTCCACTACTTGCGCACCGCCGCTGTCTTCAGCCCCGACGGCATGACGATCTATCCGCAGCGGCTCGCGACCAACCGCCCGAACGCCTACCGCTTCCCGCGGCAGCTCGACCAGCTGAGAACCGGCCTGCCGGTCTTCGAGAACCGCCAGTGCGCGAGCGGCCCGCGGCCGGTGCCGAACATCGGAGACCCGAACACGTTCGCGCAGACGGTCGGCGGCGTCTCACCCGATGCAGCTCAGCTGATCCTCGAGCTCGCCTTCCGCAACGACCCCTCCAACGTGCCCGCCCCCGCATGTCGCGCCCAGGGTCCGACGCCCGGCTACGGCACCGACTTCCCGCACGTCGTCGCGGAGCCACCCGGCGCGAACGCCGCGAGCGCGAACGCGAGCACCGCCTCGCCGTGACATGAGCATCCGGGACCGGCTCGAGCGCGTCGCGCGGGCCGCCGCAGCCCGGCCGCTCCCCGTGCTGTTGACCGTCGCGCTGCTCGCCGTCGCCGGCGGGCTGCTCGCCGTCGTCAAGCTGGAGCCGAGCACCGGCGCGGAGACGCTCGCAAGCCGCTCCTCCGAAACGTTCAAGACAACTGACGAGCTCCACCGCCGCTTCGGCGACGACGCCGTCGTCGTGCTGATCGACGAGCGCGTCGCGAACCTCGTCCTCACCGCCGACCTCGGCCGCACGATCCGCCTCGAGGGCTGCCTCGGCGGCAACGTACCGAGCGGCGCGAGACCGTACGGCGGCGCGCAGAGCCCCTGCGCCGGCCTCGCCAAGCTCAAGCCCGTCAAGCTCGTCTACGGCCCGGGCACGTTCCTCAACGAGTCGGTCCGTGCCGTCCAGAATGCCGTCACCGCGCAGCTCCAGGCACTCCAGCAGCAGGTTGCGAACGCGACCGCCGCCGCCAGAGAGCAGGCCGCCAGAGCCGGCCTCGACGCGACCGCCCAGCAGCAGGCCGCCGACGCTGCCAGAACACAGGCGCAGGCGCAGGCGACCGACACGCTCAAGCGGCTCTATCTCGCCTCCGGCGTCCAAGGCATCCCACAGATCGACAGCAAGCCGTTCATCTCGCAGATCGTCTTCGACCCCGCACGCGGCGCCGACGTGCCCAAGGCCCGCTTCGCCGCCCTCTTCCCGAGCAGAGACGCCGCGCTGATCCAGCTCCGCCTGCGGCCCGACCTCACCGCCGCCGAGCGCAAGCAGGCGATCACGTTGATCCGCCAGGCAACGCAGATGCCGCTGTTCAGACTCAGACAGGGCGGCCCCTACACCGTCTCCGGCGTCCCAGTCGTCACCGACGCACTCGCCGGCAGCGTCACCAGCGGAATCGCCACCCTCCTGATCGTCGCCGTCGCGGCGATGGCGCTCGTCCTCCTCCTGCTCTTCAGAGCCCGCCTGCGGCTCCTCCCACTGCTGATCGCACTCGCCGCCACAGCGATGACATTCGGCGCCATGGCAATCGTCGGCGCCGGCCTCACGATGGCCGCCATCGCCGTCCTGCCCGTCCTCATCGGCCTCGCCGTGGACTACGCGATCCAGTTCCAATCCCGCATCCAGGAGCAGGAGCAAGCAGGCACCGACCGCCAGGAGGCGATCGCCAGAGCAGCCCGCGCCGGCGCACCCACGATCGCCACCGCAGCACTCGCCACAGCGACCGGCTTCCTTGTCCTCCTCCTCTCGCCGATCCCGATGGTCCGCGGCTTCGGAGTCCTCCTCGTCATCGGCATCGCACTCGCATTCGCGACGGCCCTCACCGCAGGCTCAGCCGCCCTCGCGCTCACGCCAAAGCCGGGAACGCCGATCGGGCGGGTGGCGTGGCGGAGGACGATTCCGCGACCCCGCTCGCGGAATCGCCTCGCGCCACGACAGGACCCGCCCGCAGCCACGCCCGTCCCGAGCCAGATCGCAGCAGCCGCAGCGGGAGCCCGCGAAATCCTCAAGGACGCCACGAGGGCCGTCCTCAACGCCTCCCTGCACAAGCCACAACGCATCCTCGCCATCGCCGCCACACTGGCCGCAATCGGCTGGATCGCCGACACCCAGACCAAGGTCGTCTCCGACATCCGCCAGCTCGTCCCCGCCGACCTGCCCGCCCTCCAAGCGCTCAACACAGTGCAGGACAGAACCGCCTCATCCGGCGAGATCGACGTACTCGTGCAAGGCAGGAACGTCGCCAGCCCACAGGTCGTCCGCTGGATGACCGACTACCAGCAGCGCGTGCTCAGACGCTTCGGCTACCAGGAGGCCAAGGGCTGCCGCACCGCCACGCTCTGCCCGGCCTTCTCGCTGCCCGACCTCCTGCAGGGCGGCGACGCGCAATCGCAGAGATCGATCGACGCCCTGCTCGCCTCCGTGCCGCCGTACTTCTCGCAGGCCGTCCTCACGCCCAGACGCGACGCCGCCACGCTCGCCTTCGGGATTCGCCTGATGGACCTGGAGGACCAGCAGCACGTGATCGACGTGATGCGCGCCGAGCTGAACCCGCCACCCGGCGTGCAGGCGCGCCTCGGCGGGCTGCCCGTTCTTGCCGCCCAGGCGAACGCCGAGCTGAGCTCGCCGTGGCGGCGGCTGCTGACGCTGCTTGCCGGCCTCGCAGCGGTCGGGCTCGTGCTGCTCGCCGTCTTCCGCCGCACGGAGCGGGCACTCGTGCCGCTCGTCCCGATCGCGCTCGCGACGGGCTGGTCCGCACTCGTCCTGTTCGCGACGCGCGTCCCGCTCAATCCCATGTCGGCGACGCTCGGCGCGCTCGTGATCGCTATCTCGACCGAGTTCGCGGTGCTGCTGTCGGAGCGCTTCCGCCAAGAGCGCGCCGCCGGTCACGAGCTCGAAGCCGCGCTCGCGCGCACGTACGGCTCCACCGGCCGCGCCGTGCTTGCCTCCGGCGTCACCGCGATCGCCGGCTTCGGCGTGCTGGCCGTGTCGGACTTCCGCATGCTGCGCGACTTCGGCATCGTGACGGTCGTGGACCTCACCGTCTCACTGCTCGGCGTCCTGATCGTGTTGCCGTCGGTGCTGGTGCTCGCCGAGCGGAAGCGGCTGCTCGCACGCATCCGCAGCGCGCGGCCCCGCCGCCGCCAGGCGGAACGCGGCTCCTCGGCGCCGGTCGCGTGAACGGCCGGGGTGGGCGGGGGCCGGTCATCGCGATCGTCGCGGGTCTCGCGATCCTCGCGTACATCACCTGGAACACCCTTTCGACGCCGGCGACCAGTTCGAGCGGGCTGGCCCGCGGCGCGCACCTGCCGCCGTTCGCTGCGCCGCTCGTGACGAGCGACCTCGTCGGCGACGCGAACATCGCCAGACACGCCGACCAGGGCGAGGCCGGCGCCCAACCGGCCTGCTCGGTGACCGACCCGCGCGCGCTCAACAGCTGCACACTCGCCCGTCGCGGCCCCGTCGTGCTGGCGTTCTTCACCGACAGCTCCGGCCGCTGCTTCGACGCACTCGATGCGATGCAGGACGTGTCGGCCCGTCATTCCGGCGTCGGCTTCGCCGCAGTCGCGATCCGCGGGGATCGAACGGACGTGCGCGCGACCGCCCGCGAGCACGGCTGGCGCTTCCCCGTCGCCGACGACCGCGACGGCGCCGTCGCCAACATCTACGGCGTCGCGATCTGCCCGACGGTCGTGCTCGCCTACAGAGGCGGGATCGTCATGCGCACCGCGCTCGGCTCCGACGAGACGACAGCGGCGGCGCTGGAGCGCAGCGTCGAGCAGCTGGAGCGGGGGAGACCCGGGTGACCGACGGTCGCCGCGCTCGCGACCAGACCGCGGCCGACGCGCCCACGCCAGCGCCGGCTGACCGCCCCAGCCCGCACGACTGCCACGTCGCCGAGAAGCTGCGCGCCGAGTTGCCCGGGCTCGGCGTCGTCTCGCTCGAACTGCCGGCGCCGCACACGCGCCGCAGCCCGCAGGGTGTGCGCGACCACCTCGCCATGCTCTCGACGCGCTTCCGCGGCGCCGACGCGCTCGCGCTGCGCCAGCGGCCGATCCCACACGCGTACCGCGTCTGCTTCCGTCACGTCGGCCTCGACCCGGATGCGACCCACACGCCGATCGAGGCGGCCGCGATCGAGCGGCTCGTGCAGGGCGGCTTCGTCTCGCGCGGGCTGCTCGACGACGCGCTTACGATCGCGCTCGTCGAGACTGGCGTGCCGCTGTGGGCGCTCGACGCCGACGCTGTCCACGGCGAGCTGCGGCTGCGTCTCGCCGGCACGGGCGAGCGGCTCGGCGGCGATGCGGAAGGGCTGCCCCTGCCCGCCGGCCAGATCGTCGTCGCCGACTCCCGCGTACCGCTCGCCCCACTGTTCGGCGAGCCGGCGACCCAGGCCGGCGTCACCAGACGCACAACGCGCCTGCTGCTCTACGCACTGCGCGTCGACGGCGTCCCGCGCGTGCACGTCGAGGAGGCGCTGTGGCAGTGCGCAGACGCGCTCGGCACGGTCTGACCGCTGGTGATGGGCGGGTTCAGCGCCGTTGCCAGATAGCTGCTGTTGACCTACGGCAGTGCTGACGTAAGCTGTTGGCATGGAGCGACGCGAGTACGACGTGGTGCTGGTCCCAGAGGCCGAGGGCGGCTTCAGCGTCTCCGTGCCCGAGCTTCCGAGCGTCGCTACCCAGGGCGAGACGGTCGAGGAGGCGCTCGATATGGCGCGTGACGCGATCGAGGGCTACCTGGAGATCATGCGCGACGAGGGGTGGCCGATTCCGACCGTCCGCCGCGAGCGCGTGGCCGTCGAAGCTGCGTGAGCGACAAGCTCCCGGCGATCAAGCCCCAGCGGCTGATCCGCGTCCTCGAAGCCAAGGGCTGGCAGCACCGTCGCACGCGCGGCAGCCATCACTACCTCGTTCATCCCGAGCGCCGAGACGCAATCGCGGTGCCGGTCCACAACCGCGACGTCAAGCCCGGTCTTCTCCTCAGCATTCTCAAGACGGCTGGCATCAGCCGCGACGAGCTGCGCGAGCTGCTGTAGGGATCCTGGGAAATATGAGGGAGAGCGGGAGGCAGTTGAGCATCGAGCGAGACGGCTCGCTGCGACCGCGCCCGTATCGGTCGATCGCAGATGAGGGCCGCGGGATGCTGGCTGGGCTGGCGCCTGCCAGCGAGTCGACGGTCGATGAGCTGCTTGCGGAGCGTTGTCGCGAAGCAGCAAACGAGGATCGCGAGTAGGTCGTTGGCCCAGCCCGTGCACGCGCGGCGGTCTGCCAAGTGCGGCATCGGACTCGAACGCCGCACGGCCTGGGTAGACTGGGCACGAGCGGATTGGAGGTGCATCGGATGGTCGTCATTGCGGATCGTCAGGCAGCACCGGTCTTCGGCGGCGACGTCGAGGAGGCTCCCGCGCGACGCACCCTGCGCAGGCAGATCGCGCGGCTCGAGCACGAACTCGCCACGCTCGCCTCGCAGGCATCGCCGCGCGACCGCATCGCCTGGACGATCGGGGGGGAGGGGGGACCGCGCCTGCTCGGCATCGGCGAGCTGGAGCGCGTCCGCGACGACCTCGCCGAGCGCCTGCACGAGGTGCGCGAGACGCTCGCCGCCCGTGCCGAGCGAGAGGCCGAGAAGCGCGCGCTGCTCGAGCGGATGCTGCGCGACCCGGGCAGACACCGCTTCGTGCGCGTCAGCGCCGCCGACGTCGGCGAGCCCGGCTGCGGCGTCTGGCACGTCCGTCCCCGTCTCGGCCTGATCGGGATGCTGGCGGGCTGGTGGCACGTCAAGCTGTCCTCTGGATGTCCGCTACCCATGGCCACCTAGTGGCCTAGATCCGACCGAGGACACGTACCGCAGATGGGTCGTCGCAGCCGCCAGCGCGCGAGCGCGCCGCCGCGTGAGCGGGTGCGCCCGCCCGCGCCGCCACCGCCGCCCACACCGCCCGCCCGCGCCAGCGCGCCGGCCGCCGCGCCCCGCACCACCGCCGAGCGCCGCAGCCGTCGCGACAACGCGCCGAAGCCGCCCTGGGGCAGCTTCCCGCTCATCGAGCTGTGCGCGCTGTCGGCGATCGTCCTCGGCGTCTGGGGGCTGCTGAGCCGCAACGGCGTGCTGCTCACCGGCGCGGCCTTCCTCGGCTCGGTCGCCGGGCTCGAGGTCGCGCTGCGTGAGCACCTCGGCGGCTTCCGCTCGCACACGCTCGTGCTGACCGGCACCGTGACCGTCGCGACGCTCGCGCTGCTGCTGCTGTTCGGCGTCACGCGGGGCACGATCTTCGTGCTCGCCCCGATCATGCTGGTCGGCGGCTTCCTCGGCTTCCGCCAGCTGTTCAAGCGCCGTTCCGGCGGCGCCGGCATGCGCGTCCGCTAGCCTCCGGCGCCATGTCCGCCGACCCTTCCCAGCCCGGCGCTCGCCGCATGCGCCTCACCGGCCTGCACCACGTCACGGCGATCTGCCGCGACCTCGATCGCACGACGACCTTCTACCGTGACGTGCTCGGTCTGGCGCTCGTACAGGAGAGCGTCAACGACGACGACCCCGACACGCGCCACTTCTGGTTCGGCGACGCGCAGGGCGCACCCGGAACGCTCATCACGTTCCTCGAGTACCCGCAGATGGATGAGGGCGTGGTCGGTGCCGGCTCGGTCCACCACGTCGCATTCGCGGTCGAGTCGGCGGAGGAGCAGCTCGCCTGGCGCGACTACCTGCGCGACAGAGGCGTGGAGTGCAGCGAGGTGCTGGATCGCGGCGCGTTCCGCTCGCTCTACCTGCGCGATCCCGACGGCCACATCGTCGAGATCGCCACGCGCGGACCGGGTTTCTGAGCCCCGGACCGCGCGTGGCGCGCTCTGAGCCGTCGTCAGACGGTGACGAGCTCGCGTGCGACGGTCGTCACGGCCGGCGCACACTCGTGTTCGATGGTCGCGTGCGCGTCGAGCTGCGCAGCGAGTGCGTGACGCTGACGCTCGGTGAGCGACCCGATCGTCTTCGTCTCGGTGATGCGGAACATGGCGAGGAACTTGCGGCAGCGCGTTCCGCCCCACCGGCGCTGGCTCATCAGCACGTCGCTGATGGCCATGCTCGACGCCTCCCACGGTGAGGTGAGAATCACCTCGCCGGCGGTCAGCTCTCCGTCGGCGATCCTGCGCTTGAGCTCTGCGCGCGCGAGTCGCACGCGGTTGGCACGTTGAAGGGCCTGCAGGTGCTGCGGTCCTGGGGACGTCGTCGGCAAACCGTCCATCTGCACTCTTCTCTTGCCTCCGTACGTAGGCCGTGGTTCAGCACGCCGAGCGGGGGTGCTCGACGGCTAGGGGGGATGCCGTCGTGCAGTTCTCGGTCCCTACTACATCGGCGGCGGCTGGCGAAGCCTGTGCCATGAGACGAGTCAACCCGGCGGCTCTGAAGAAGCTATGCGAGGGGCCCTGCCCGGGTCAATCCCGAACCGTCCGGTTCATGCGCTATGAGCGGCCTTTTCGTGCCAGCTCCGGATGCCGGTGCGTCAACCGTGGTCAGCCCGCCGACGGCAGCGGTCCGTGCTCGGCCTCGAACGCGCGCTTGACCTTGGCGAACGCGTCGAGCGCGGCGTCGAGCGTCGCCCGCTCGTGCGTCGCCATCACGCTCGTGCGCAGCAGCGCGCCCCCCGGCGGCACCGCCGGGTGCAACGCGACGTTGACGTAGACGCCGGCCTCGTAGAGCGCCTTCCACAGCAGCGCCGCCTTCCAGTCGTCGGCGACGAGCACGGGCACGATCGGCGTCGCGACGCGCGTGCCGTCCGGCAGCGCGACCGGGTCGACGACGTGGAAGCCGAGCTCGCGCAGCCCGGCGTTGAGGTACTCGCCGTTCGCGAGCACACGCGCGAACAGCTCGCGCCCCTCGTCCGAGCGGCAGATGCGGGTCGCCGCCAGCGCGGCGCCGACGGCGGCCGGCACGCCCGAGGCGGTGAACAGGAACGGCCGCGACTGGATCCGCAGGAAGTCGATCACGTCGGCCGGGCCAGCGATGACGCCGCCGCACGAGGCGAGCGACTTCGAGAACGTCGCCATCCGCAGGTCGACGCGCTCCTCGACGTCGAGCAGCTCGCTCGCGCCCGCGCCGCGCGCGCCGAGCACGCCGAGTCCGTGCGCCTCGTCGACCATCAGCCGCGCGCCGTGGCGCTCGGCGAGGTCGGCGATCTCCGGCAGCGGCGCGACGTCGCCCTCCATCGAGAAGACGCCGTCGACGACGACGAGGATCCCGCCGCCGTCGGCCTCCGCCTGCTGCAGGCGCTTCTCCAGCAGGTCGAGCCGGTTGTGGCGGAAGGCGCGCAGCTTCGCGCGCGAGAGCAGCACGCCGTCGAGGATCGAAGCGTGGTCGCCGGAGTCGACGACGACCGTGTCCTCTGGCCCGAGGATCGTGCCGATCGCGCCGAGGTTCGCCTGGTGGCCGGTCGTGTAGACGAGCGCGTCCTCCGTCTGCATCCAGCCGGCCAGCTCGGCCTCGAGCTCGAGGTGGATGTCGAGCGTGCCGTTCAGCAGGCGCGAGCCGGTCACGCCGGTGCCGTAGCGGCGAATGGCGTCGTGGGCCGCCTCGATCACGCGCGGGTCGGCCGTCAGCCCCAGGTAGTTGTTAGAGCCGAGCATGATCCGCTGCTCGCCCTCCATCTCCACCACGGGCGCGGCGGCCGACTCGAGGCGACGGAAGTACGGGACCGCGTCGATCTCGCGCGCGGCCTGAAGCTGCGCGACACGCTCGTGCGTACGGGCTTTGCTGAAGACGTCGATGGTGGTGGGCATATAGTGTCCGCCGCCAATGGGTCTCGACGTTCGGCCAGTCGCGTCCAAGCGCGACCTCACGACCTTCATCAAGCTGCCCTGGCAGCTCTATCGTAACGAGCCGAACTGGGTCCCGCCGCTCGTCTCCGAGCGCCGTCAGTTCCTCGACCGCAGACGCAACCCGTGGTTCGAGCACGGTGAGGCGGAGTACTTCCTCGCCTGGCGCGACGGCCGCGCGGTCGGGCGTATCACTGCGCAGGTCGACCGCATCTTCAATGAATTCCAGGACAACACCTGGGGCCTCTTCGGCTTCTTCGAGTGCGAGGAGGACCCGGAGGCCGCGGCGGCGCTGCTGGCGGCTGCCGAGCGCTGGCTGCGGGCGCGAGGACGCGACCGGATGGTCGGCCCGATGGACTTCACGATGAACGACGAGTGCGGCGTGCTGATCGAGGGCTTCGAGCGCCCCCCGATCATCCTCACGAACTGGACGCCCCGCTACTACCCCGCGCTGATCGAGGGCGCCGGGATGGTCAAGGCGATGGACACGCTGATGTGGGAGCTGCACATCCAGGGACGCGAGAGAGTGCATCCGGCGATCTGGAGAATGGCCGAGCAGGTCGAGTCGAAGTACGGGATCACGGTGCGTCCGATGCGCAAGAAGGACATCAACGCCGAGATCGACCGCTTCCTCGAGGTCTACAACGCCGCCTGGGAGAGAAACTGGGGCTTCTCGCCGCTGACCGAGAGAGAGGTCCGCCACTACGCGAAGACGCTCAAGCCGCTGCTCGACGAGCACTGGGCGTTCATCGCGGAAAAAGACGGCGAGACCGTCGGCGCCGCGCTCACGCTGCCGGACTACAACCAGGTGCTGAGACGCATGAACGGACGCCTGCTGCCGTTCGGCTGGGCGAAGTTCCTCTGGAACCGCAGAAAGATCGACCGCGTGCGTGTGTTCGCGCTGGGGGTCAAGCGCGAGTACCAGCACACTGGTGTCGCCGCGCGCTTCTACGAGCTGCACTTCGACTCGGCCGAGGTGACGCCGCAGAAGTGGGGCGAGATGGGCTGGATCCTCGAGTCGAACAAGTCGATGAACCGCGCGATGGAGGGCATGGGTGGGACGGTCGCCCGTCGCTACCGGTTGTATGAGCGCCTGTTCGAGGACGCGCTGCCGGACGAGGCGAGCGAGTTTGAGGCTGTGCCGGTGGGGGCTCTCGCCTGAGGGTCCGGGTCGGTGGTGGCAGGCGCGGGTCGCGAGACTTGCCCTGCCTGGCGATGAGACACTCGCCGCAGGACAAGCTCGCGCCCCGCACCGCCTGCAGCTTGCGGCTGTCCGTTTGCCGTCCGACCGGCGACGGTGTCACGATGCGACGGTTGCGATGACCGATCACGCTGAAGCCATCGCCGAGGTTGAGCCCGATCTCGTCGAGCCCGAGGAGACGGTTGACGGGGTGCCCGTGCTTGCCGCCGAGGTGCGTGCGCTGGAGCGCGCGGTGCCGCGGCGTCAGCTGCCGGCGGTGCAGGCGGCTGCTGTAGCGGCAACCGGCTTCGTCGCGGGTGCTGCGACGGTGGTGGCGATCAGCCGCCGCGTCTCGCGTTCGCGGCCGCCGGTAAAACGCCGTCGCAAGCGCGACGCGGGGCCGGAGGTGTTGTCGGTGCTCGGCACGCGCTCGTTCCTGCTCGACGTGCACCTGCTTGGCCGCGGCGAGTGAGCGCGGTCGCCGGACCGCGCCGCCCCATTCGCCGCTCACGATCCCGACCGGCACCAGTCTCGCCTGCGCCGGGGACACGCGAGCTGCGCGTCGAGGTCAGACCTGCCTGGCCGTTCCGGCTCTCGCGTGCGAGCGCGCCGGACAGCGTGCTGCGTGTCCGCAGCGGCGTGGTCCATCGCCTGCTGCATCACGGTCCGGACGATCAGCCGGTCGTCGTCCGGGTCGCACAAACGGCGCGCGACAGTGTGCTGTTCGGCGCCGCCTCCGCCGACCCGGCCGCGGCGGCATGGGGGATCGAGCGGATGCGCTTCGCGCTTGGCGTCGACGACGACCTGCGCCCGTTCCACGACCGCTTCCGCGACGACCCGCTGATCGGCGCCGCCGTGCGGGCCGATCCGGCCGTGCGTCTGCGGCGGCGGCCGGAGCCGTTCGAGCCGCTCGCGTGGGCGGTGACCGAGCAGCTGATCGAGTACGTCCGTGCGGCGGCGATCCAGCGGCGGATCGTCGCGCGGCTCGGCCGCCACTGCTCGCACAGCGGCCTGCGTGACCTGCCGAGCGCGGCGACCGTCGCGGCGCAGGCGCCGGCGCAGCTGTGCGCGTTCGACCTCGCGCCGAAGCGCGCGCTCGCGCTGCGACGCGTGGCCGAGGAGGTCGCCTCCGGCCGCGTCGACCTCCACGCCGCCGATCCCGAGCCTGGCTGGCGCCGCCTGCGGAGGATTCCCGAGATCGGCACATGGACGCTGTCCCTCCTCGCACTGCTCGGTCAGGGGCGCTACGACGCGCTGCCCGCCGGCGACCTCGCGTACGTGAAGCTCGTCGGGCGCCTGCGGAGCGGCGGCGATCCACGTGTTCGCGCGACCGAGGACGAGGTACGCGACTTCTTCGCGCCCTACGGCGAGTGGGCCGGCCTCGCTGCGGCCTATGCGCTGCGCGCGACCGCGCCCGAGCTGCGCGCGGTCGCCGCGGCGGCCTGAATCAGCTGCCCTGCCCGGCCAGGAACTCGTTCGTCAGCGCGGTCGAGCCGGCGTTCGGGCGTACACCGAGCAGGTCGTGTTCGAACATCCAGATCGCGTACGCGTTCCACTCTCTCGGCTCCTGCCAGCCGAACGGCTTGCCCGCCTGCGCGGGGAAGAACGCTGGCAGCGAGGCCTTCACGCTTGCGAGCGCGAAGCCCCGGTCGAGATCCGGCGCGGCCCGCACGAGCGCATCGGTCGCGGCGGCCGGGTCGGCTCTTGCGGCCTCGTAGCCGCGCGCGAGCGCCTGCACGAACGCGCGCACGTCGTCACCGCGATCGCCGAGCGTGTCCTTGCGGGCGACGAGGATCAGCTCGTTGTACGTCGGCACCCCGACCTGCTCCATGCGAACGATCGTCGGTCTCTTGCCGGCGCGTCTGAGCTGGACGCCCTCGACGTTCCAGAACGCGCCGAGCGTTGCGTCGACTCTCTTGGACAGCATCGCGGGCACGAGGTTGAAGCCAACGTTCGTCTCCTTCACGGAGCCGACCGGCACGCCCGCGCGCTGGAGGATCGTCTGCAGGTAGGCACTCTGGTAGGGGATCCCTGCGGTCCCGACGCGGCCGCCTCTCAAGTCGCGCGGACCGTCGACGCCTCTCTTCAGCGACATCAGCGACGTCAGCGGCACCTGCGCGATTGCGCCGACGGAGACGAGCTGCGCACCCTTGTCGCGCGCGATCAACAGCTCCGGCTCGTAGGAGATCGCGAGGTCGACCTTGCCCGCTTGCAGCAGCTTCAGCGGGGCGGCCGGGTCCGACGGCGTCTGCACCTTCACGCCGAGGCCGGCTCTGGCGAAGTCGCCGGCAGAGAGCGCCTGGTAGAGCCCGACGTGATCCGGATTCGGCAGGTAGTCGAGCATCAGCGTGAGCGACCGCGTCGTGTCGCCGGCCGTGATCGTGTCCTGCTTCTCGCCGCAGGCGCCGAGCGCCAGCACCGCGCACAGCGCGGCGGCGATCGGGAGCAGTCGCTTCATCGGTTGCTTCCTCCTGGGGGGTTGTGCGCCCACGGAACGAGCAGCCGTTCGGCCAGCGTGAGCAGGCCGAACAACAGGATCGCGAACGCGGACAGGATCATGACGGCCGCATAGGCGCGAGCCGTCTCGAGTTGGGGGATCGCCTGCTGAACAAGGTGTCCGAGCCCGGCGTCCGAGCCGGCCTGCTCGGCCAGCACGGCGCCGATCACGGCAATGGCGACGGCGACCTTGGCGCCGCTGAAGAGGCCCGGCAGCGCGGCTGGCAGCTCGACGTGGCGCAGCACTCGCAGACGCGGGGCGTCGAGGGTGCGCAGCAGCTTGAGCGTGTCCGGGTCCACGCGCGCCAGAGCATCGAGCGTCGTGACGACGATCGGGAAGAACGCGACGAGCCCGATGATCACCAGCTTGGGGGCGATACCGAAGCCCAGCCACACGACGAGCAGGGGCGCGATGAGCGGAATCGGGATCGTCTGCGAGGAGACGAGCAGGGGGTAGGTCGAGCGGCGCAGCGTGAGCGAAAGGTGCAGTGCGATCGCGGACGCGAAGCCGGCTACTCCGGCGACGAGGATCCCGAGCAGCACCTCGCCCGCCGTCACGGTGAAGTTGTCCCACAGCAGCGCGCGGTCCTCGTTCAGCGTCTGTGCGACGTCATGAGGAGCGGGGAGGAGGAGTGGGTCGACCGGCCCGAAGTCGGCGTACAGCTCCCAGGCGCCGAACAGCGCGAGCACGATCGCCGCGGCCGCGAACAGGCCGCCGAAGCGCGTCATACGACCGCCCCCAACGCTTCCAGCGCCCGCTCGCGCAGCGCTACCACGCCCGCGTCTGTGCGATGCCGAGGCCGCGACAGCTCGACGTCCAGCTCCGCCACCGCTCGCCCCGGCCGCGGCGACATCACGACGACGCGGTCGCCCAGCACGATCGCCTCCTCGACGTCATGCGTCACCAGCACGACCGTTCGCGGCTCGTCGGCAAGCGCGCCCGCGAGCCAGCCCTGCATCTCCTGGCGCGTGAGCGCGTCGAGCGCCGCGAACGGCTCGTCGAGCGCGAGCACCGGCTTGCCGGCGAGCAGCGTGCGCATGAACGCGACGCGCTGGCGCATCCCGCCCGACAGCGCCGCCGGCCGCGCGTTCTCGAAGCCGCCCAGGCCGAAGCGCTCGAACCACGGGCGCGCCTGCTCGCGGGCGTGCGCCGCAGACGTGCCGCGTACCCGCAGCGCCAACGCCGCGTTGTCAAGCGCGCTCGCCCACGGCAGCAGCAGATCCCGCTGCGGCATCAGCACGGCGGGGTCGGCGGCGACGGAGCCGGCATCCGGCGTCTGCAGCCCGCAGATCAGCTCCAGCAGCGTCGACTTGCCGCAGCCGCTCGCGCCCACCACCGCGACGATCTCTCCGGGCGCCGCGCGCAGGTCCATCCCGCGCAACGCGACGACCTCGGCACTCCGACGGCCACGGAAGATCCGTTCCACTCCGTCGACCCGTACGCCGTCCATCGCTCCCTCCGCGGGCATTACCCCACAGGTTCGAAGGGTCAGCGCCGGGTCGCACGAGGCGAAGGGGGCGCTATCTCAGCCGGCGTACCCGCCAGCCCCCCTGGTGTGTGCTCTCGAGCGCGGATCGTAGTACACGCTCGCGCAGACACCCCAGCGATCGCTACCGCAGCCACGCGCGTACGCCTCCTATAGGCTCGTTTCGTCGTAACTGGCTGCAGTTCGATGTATCGGGGGAGCCGTGGGGACGAGGGGAAACGCATGCGGTGCGAGGTCGCGCGTCGGAACATAGGCGGCGGCCGTCGGCTGCTCGCGCTCATCGCCCTGCTCGGCGCCCTCGCGGCGGTCGGATGCGGCGACAGCGGCTCGTCGCGGCCGGTCGCCTCGTGGGCGGCGCCCAACGGCGACGCGACGAACCACCGGCGGGCAAGCGGCTCGATCGACGCGGAGTCGGTGTCGAGGCTGGAGGTCGCCTGGCGGGTGCCGCTGGCAGGCGGCTATGCCGCCACGCCGATCGTCCTCGACGGGGTCGTCTACGCGCAGGACCTGCAGTCGAACGTCTACGCGATCGAGCTCGACAGCGGCAGAGTGCTCTGGCAGAGGGCCTACGAAGAGAGCGACATAGGCCCGAACGGGGTGAACGTGGTGGACGGGACGGTCTTCGGCGCGACACAGACGCACGCCTTCGCGCTCGACGCGAAGACGGGGGAGGAGCGTTGGATCCTAAGGCTTGCCCGCCGCCCCGGCGACGCGATCGACATGGCGCCGGGAGTCGCCGACGGCACGGTCTACGTCTCGACCGCGGTCGCGGGTGCGGGCGCGGTGGGGACGCTGTGGGCGCTCGACGCCGACACCGGCAGACCGAAGTGGAGATGGGAGCAGGTCCCGGCCGGGCTGTGGGGGCAACCGGACGTCAACTCGGGTGGCGGCCTGTGGCATCCGCCGGCGTTCGACGACGACGGCCAGCTCTACGTCAGCGTGGCAAACCCGCTGCCGTTCCCCGGCGCCAAGGGCCAGCCGTGGGGTTCGAGCCGGCCGGGCGACAACAGATGGACGAACTCGATCGTCAAGCTCGATGCGGCGACCGGGAGAGTGCTGTGGGGCCATCAGGTGCTCCCGCACGACCTCTACGACTGGGACCTGGAGGGGCCGGTCATCCTCGACAGAGTCGACGGAAGACGGCTCGCGATCACGGCCGGCAAGATGGGCATCGTCTTTGCGTTCGACGCCGAGAGCGGCGCACTCCGCTGGAAGCGGCCGGTTGGGCTCCACAACGGCCACGACGACGACAACCTGCGGGCGATGCGCGGCAGGTATCACCCACGCGGGCCGCGCACCATCCTGCCGGGCTGGTGGGGCGGGGTGGAGACGCAGATGGCGTCCGACGGCGAGGTCCTCTACGTCCCGGTCAACAACCTCCCGACGCTGTACCAGTCGGGAACCGACCTCACGCCCTCGGATCCGCAGAGGGGGACCGGTGAGGTCGTCGCCATCGACGTCGCGACCGGGCGCGTGCGCTGGGACCGCAGGCTGCCGAGAAGCCCGTACGGAGCGGCGACGATCTCGAACGACCTCGTCCTCACGACGACGTTCGATGGGCGGCTGTGGGCATTGGCCCGTAGCACCGGCAGAATCGTCTGGAGCACCGGCGCGTTCTCGATGACGAACGCGCCCCTGGTCGTCGCCGGCGACACGCTGATCGCCGGTGGGGTGAGCCTGCCGCAGGAGGGACAGCAACTCCAGCTCGTCGCGTACCGGCTCGACGGGGGCGGCTGATGGCGACCTCCTCGGCAGGCACTCGCGAAGATCCGGCAGCCGCCGGCGCGGACGCGCCGCGCGCGCTCGAACCGGCCGAGGTCGCCTGGCTCGCCGTTCTGCCCTGCGCCGTCGTCATCGTCGCGGCGATCCTCCTGCTCGGCCCGCCACTCGGGCACGCGCTGTTCGAGCCGACGGCTGTCGATCGCTTCTGGCCCCAGACATGGGTTTTGCCGGAGCCGGTCGAGCATGCGCGCTTCGTACTGGCGCTGCTGGCCGCCCCGCTGGGAGCAGCGGCGGTCGCGGCGGGCGGGCGGTGGCGACCGCGATTGCGCCCCTCCCGCACGCGGATCCTGATCGCGCTCACGCAGACCTGCACCGTTCTCTTCCTCGCGCTCATGCTGCTCGCCCAGCACAACGTGCTGTTGCGCTCCTACGTGTATCCGGTCCTGCCAGTCGACATCTTCTCCGTCCCGTCACTCGTCGCGGCTGCAGTGCTCGCGCCGCTGCTCGGCTTCGTCCTGCAGCGGCGGACGCTCGTGGCACGGCTGGCCGGGCTCGCGCGCGAGACGCGCGGCCGGCGCATCGGCTGCACGCTGGTCGCCGTCGTGCTGATCGCGGTGTGGCTGTTGGCGGCATTCAACACCGAGCACACGATCGGCAAAGCGGAGTCGAACCACCTGATCCCGTGGGACATGAGCGAGACGTTCGCGGTGCTCGACGGGCGCACGCCGCTCGTCGACTACCACAGCCAGTACGCGCAGCTGCTGCCGTACGTGGCGGCCGCTGCGCTGCGCGTCGTCGGCACCTCGGTCGGCGCTTGGACCGGGACGATGATCGTGCTCAGCGGGCTTGCGCTGCTCGCCGTCTTCGCGGTGCTGCGGCGGGTTGTGCGCAGTTCGGTTGCCGCCCTGGCCCTGTTCGTGCCGTTCCTGGCGGGGAGCACGTTCCTGATCTTCAGCCACCTCAGCCCGGTCGAGATCTTCAGCCTGTGGCCCATGCGCTACGGGGGGCCGTACCTGCTCGCCTGGCTGACGGCGCGCCACCTCGACGGCGCGGCGCCCCGCTCACGCTGGCTGGTGGCGGGCGTCGCCGGCCTCGTGGCGCTCAACAACCTGGAGTTCGGCCTGCCGGCATGCGCCGGGGTGCTCGTGGCGATCGCATATGTCGATCCACCGCGCTCGAGGCGCTCCGCGCTGCGTTTGTTGGCCGAGATCGCGGCCGGACTGGCCGGGGCGGTCGTGATCGTGTCGGTGATCGCGCTCGTGCATGGCGGTGCCCTGCCGCACTTCGGCCTGATGCTCGAGTTCCCGCGCATCTACGGCATCAGCGGCTGGGTCCTGGAGCCGATGGCGGCAGCGGGACTGCACATCGCGGTCTTCGCCACGTTTGTCGCGGCGGCCATGGTCGCGACCGTGCGGGCCGTCCGCGGCGACGAGGGACGGGTGCTCACCGGCATGCTCGTGTGGAGCGGGATCTTCGGCCTCGGTGCGGGCAGCTACTTCGCCGGGCGCTCGGATTCACTCAACCTGATCTCGCTCTTCTCCGCATGGTGCCTCGCGCTCGTGCTGCTCGCCGTCGTGGTCGTGGAGCGCGTGGCTCGTTCAGGCAGACGTCCGTCCCTGGGCGACCTCGTGGTGCTGTTCGGCTGCAGCCTCGTCGCACTGTCCGTCTTCCAGATGCCACGACCGTGGGCAGAGGTGGAGCGCCTGCAGCAGACCACCAGGGTGGGAACCTACAAGCAGGCTGCCGCGATTCGCCTGGTGTCGGAGACGACGACGCCCGGCCAGAAGGTCGCGATCCTCATCCCACTCGGGCATCGCATCGCCTACGACGCGGGCGTTGTCAACGTCGCGCCCTACTCGGGGATCGAGTCGATGCCGACGGTCGGCCAGCTGGCGAGGACGCTCGCGGTCGCCCGCCGCGAAGGCGCCTCCCAGCTCTACATCGACGTCAACCCGGCTCTCACCACCCCGGCCATTCGCGAAGCGCTGGTCGAAGCGGGCTGGACGCCTGGCTCGCCGGAGACCGGGCGCTATCTCATGCTGCAGGCGCCGAGCTCGTGAGCGCCTTCACGAACTCCTCCAGCTGGTTCGCCGTCCAGCACTCGAACGCGGTGCAGTGGCGCTCGTACGTGGAGATCACCGAGTCGCCGTAGTTCCAGTACAGCCGCGGCTCGGGGTTGAGCCAGAAGGTGCGGCCGGCCTTCTCGGCGATCGCGGCGAAGACGTCGTCGCGCGGGGGGCGGCCGTTTGTGCGCGCGTCGCCGAGCACGATCACCGTCGCGCGCGGGTGCAGGTCGTCCTCGACGGCGGCGAGGAACTCGGTCCACACACGTCCGTAGTCGGTGTAGCCGGAGATGTCGGCGACGCCGGCGTCGCGCGAGATCGCCTCGCTCGCTCTGCGGAAGTCGCGCTCGCGCTCGAACACCTCCGTCACCTCGGAGATCCGCTCGATGAAGACGAACGAGCGCAGCTTGCGGAACGAGTCGTGCAGCGCGTGCAGCACGCTGAGGAAGAAGACGCTCGCCGAGGTGACCGACGTCGAGACGTCGCACAGCACGAACAGCTCCGGCCGCCGCGGGCGCAGCGGGCGGTACTTCAGCTCCACCGGCACGCCGCCGGTCTGCAGTGAGGCGCGCATCGTGCGGCGCACGTCGACATGCGCGTGGCGTCTGCGCCCGCGCAGCTCCTTGCCCTGCGTCGCCAGCCGGCGCTTGAGCTGCGCCACGACCCGATGCACGGCGGCCAGGTCCTGGATCGGCCCACCCGGCAGCGAGCGGTCGAGCTCGCTCAGCGGCCGCGCGGGCGGCAACTGCCGCGTACGCTCGATCTGGCCGCGCTCCAGCTCGCGCCGCAGCTGCTGCTCGAATCTGCGCAGCTGCTCACGCGGGACGCCCGCGCGCCGCGGGTCGCCCTCGGGGAAGTCCGGCTGCGGCTCGGCGCGCAGCCCGAGCGAGCGGCGGATCCGCTGCACGTCCACGCCGATCACGCCCGAGCCCTCGCCGCGCTCGCCGAAGGCGGCGATCGCCAGCCGCGCGAGGTCGCGCATCGCACCCTCGGTGCCGCCCTCCTGCAGGGCGGCGGCGATCTGCTCGCGCAGCGCGTCGACGTCGATCTGGTCGGCGCCCTCGAAGCCCTCGCCCTCGGTCACGCCCTGCACCGCCGCCTCCGCCTCGGCCGCGCGGAAGAAGAAGCGGTCGAAGACGAGGTCGAACACCCGCCGGTCCTCCGGCGACTTCGCCAGCGTCGCGGCGAGCGCCTCCTTGAAGTCCTCGCGCACCGTCCACGGCACCTCGCCCAGCGCCGCGAACGCATCGAGCAGCTCGGACGTGCCGATCGCGACGCCCTCGCCGCGCAGCTCCTCCGTGAAGCCGATCAGCTGCGCGTCGACGGACGCCGGCCGGGCGGACCCGGGGCCGCCGACCCGCTGCAGCGCTCGCGCTCTACGCGCCGGCTCGGGAGCCTGCGGCCCCATCGGGCGCTCCCTCGAGCCGCACCCCCACGCGCGCGGCGACCGTGTCGAGATCGGCGCGGTGCTTGACGATCACCGACATCGTCTCGCGGAACATCTTCGCGTCGAGATCCTCGGCGCCGAGCAGCAGCAGCGCGCGCGCCCAGTCGATCGACTCGGCGATCGACGGCGGCTTCTTGAGGTCGAGCTCGCGCACCTCCTGCACGATCCCGACGAGCTTGCGTGCGATCGTCTCGCTCAGCTCAGGCGTGTGCAGCCGCACGATCTGCAGCTCGTGCTCGACGTCCGGATAGTCGAGCCACAGGTACAGGCAGCGCCGCTTCAGCGCCTCCGTCAGCTCGCGCGAGTTGTTCGAGGTCAGCAGCACGACCGGCTGCGTGCGCGCGTCGATCCGCCCCAGCTCGGGGATCGAGATCTGGAAGTCGGACAGCAGCTCGAGCAGCATCGCCTCGAACTCCTGGTCGGTCTTGTCGATCTCGTCGATCAGCAGCACGACCGGGTCCGGGCTGGCGATCGCCGTCATCAAGGGCCGCGCGAGCAGGAACTCCTCGCCGAAGATGTCCTCCTGCACCGCATCCCAGCCGGTGCCGGAGGCCTCCGCCTGGATCCGCAGAAGCTGCTTGCGGTAGTTCCACTCGTACATCGCCTTCGCCTCGTCGAGGCCCTCGTAGCACTGCAGGCGCACGAGCTCGCGCCCGAGGAACTTGGCGAGCGCCTTCGCCAGCTCGGTCTTGCCGACGCCGGCCGGGCCCTCGACGAGCACGGGCTTGCCGAGCTTGGCGGCGAGATAGGAGACGAGCGCGGTCGACTCGCCCGGCAGATAGCCGACCGAGCGCAGGCCGTCGGCGACCTGTGCGACGGAGGTGGGCTCGAGGGAGGGCATCGGCGGCGAACGATAGCGGCGGGCAGCGCGCCGTCCGCCGGGTGCTCAGCCGGGGTCCGGGTCGTCCGCGGGCGGCAGCGGGATCGTCAGCTGGTCCTCGGAGGCGACCGCCTGGCGCGGTGTGCGGCGCCGTGGACGCTCAGGCGGCAGCACCTGCGTGAGGGTCGTGCCCGGCGCCGGTGGCGGCGGGACCTCGGTCGGGATCCGCCGCCGCTCGCGCACGAGCGGCGCGGGCGGTCGCTGCGTGCGCCGCATCCGCGAGCCGGCGTAGGCGAGCACCCCCGCCGCCGCGAGCGCGAAGAAGATCCCCCACTGGACGCCGACGAGCGCATCGGCCGCGTCGGGCTTGTCGAACAGGCGCCACACGAGCAGCAGCGCGACCCACAGGCCTGCGGCCATCACGACCGTGCCGTCGCCGCCCGGCAGGTGGAAGGCCGCCTGCTCGCTGCGTGCGAACAACAGCGCGAGCACCGCCAGCGCGACGAGCAGCACGGCGGCCTCGACGAACGAGAAGGCCCCGAACGCGCTCACGCTGTCGTGCAGAGCTCTGCCCTGCACGCCGTACCACGGCAGGAACATCGAGACGAACAACGCCAGCGCGGCGATCGCGGTGAGTCGCCCATCCGGGGTCAGGGCGCGCCATGCGCGGCCGACGCGCACGAGCACGCTGGGCTGCTCGCTCATGCGCGTGCGGGGACGGCGGCGGCGCGCAGCCGCGCGACGAGGATGTCCGCATCATGCTCGGAGACCGCGCGCATCTGACCCTGGAAGGCGAGCTTCCAGTGCTCGCGCGGCCACTTGCCGATGTGCTCCAGCTCGCCGACGAGCGTCTCCGCGCGGACCCACTCGTCGTCCGGCAGCACGAACTCCGGCTCCGTCTCGAAGCGCCACGGATACGGGTCCGCCTTGCCCGGCTTGCCCGGCCAGATTCTCGCGCGATCCTCGTACAGCTCGCCGGTCACGCGGATTGACGCCGCAAACGCCATCACGCGTGTGAGATAGAGGACGATCCGGTCTCCGGGGACGATCTCCAGCGCGCGGTTGCGGTTGCGCTCCTTCAGCCCGATCACGCGGTAGTCATGCTCGCGCGTGGCCTCATAGTTCTCCGGCGAGCCGGTGAGGATCCAGGTTCTCGTGGGTGCGGCGGCCACAGCCTCGATTCTACGCGGCCGCCGCGCGCAGCCTCAGACCCGCGGTCTTCTTCCCAGCACCTCGATCGCACCGGTTGTGCGACCGACGTTCCCGGCCAGGTCGGTGCCGGACAGCGTCACCTCGTAGGTGCCGGGCGTGGCCGGGACGGTCCAGCCGTATGCATGCCCGCCGCGCGCGATGCTTGCGCTCGTGCTGAGGACGACCTTGCCGTCCTGCTCACGGCGGATCGTCATGCCGACGCGCGAGACCTTCGACAGCTCGAAGCGCACGAGCGCGTATCTGCGAGCGCGCAGCCGTCTCGTCAGCAGCTCCATCGCCGGCGGCTCCTTCAGGTCCCGCGAGTACGCCTTCGCAGTCGTGCAGTAGATCTCGGTGTCGGTGCGGTCGCAGAGGTTGTGCAGGAAGCCGGTGAGCAGCTCGTGGTAGGAGAGGTCCGACTCGGCACCGCCGAGCTGGTAGAGCGACCAGGCGCCGGTGTCGCCGGCGCGCACGTCGAGCCGCGCCTGCCGGTCGCCTGCGCGATACAGCCGCCCGGCCGCGGCGCTTTTCGTGATCTCCGCGAAGTCGTGGAGCGCGACGAGCGTCTGCACCGAGGCGTTGATCACGATCTCTCCCGGCGCGAACGAGTACAGGAGGTAGCGCGCGCCGACCGGCGTCGTCAGGCGCACCCCGACCGGGGGCGCGAGCGAGAACAGCTTCAGCGCCTGCCTTGCCGTTTCCAGGTAGACGGGTTCGCCGAGTCGCTGTCCCGCCCGCGAGAGCGCCTGGATCCCGGTCGCCTGCGCCATGCCGCTCGTCCACGGCGGAACCCCGCCTCCGAAGTCGAACAGGTACTCCCATGCAAGCGCCCCGCCGCGCTCCGACGCGAGTCCGACCATCTCGTCCAGGAGCGCGCGCAGCTTGCGGTCCGACTTCGCCATCCACAGCCCGTTCGCCTTGCCGAACGTGCCGAGGACCTGCAGCTCGATCCCCTGGCCCGGGTAGTACTGCCACACGAGCTCGCTGTCGGAGAACTCGACCCGCTGCCCGTAGCCCAGCAGGCTTCCGGTCGTCCACCACTCGCGGTTGCGCGCGAGCGTCGCGAACAGCGCCGGCAGACGCGCGGCGGTGAGCTGACCGCGCGCGGCAATGTCGTGCAGATTCGAGATCACCGCTTGCAGCTCGCTGCGCCGCGTACCGCTCAGCCGGCGAGCGGTGCTGACGGCGTCGTCGAACATGCGTCGATACCGCGTCTGGGCCGCGGCGTCGATCTGGCCCGACGCCAGCAGCCGCTTCAGCTCGCTGCGAACCGTGCGTTCACGCGGGCGGTTGGCGGCGACCCGAGCGGTGCGGGATGCCACCGCGCCGGTGGGCGGCCGCTCCGGCGGCAGGGCGGATGCGGGCGGCAGCGCCGGGTCGATACGAGCATGCACCTGTCCGTCGCGGTCGAGGACGAGCACACGGCTCGCTGCGACGGCGACGCTTGAGTGAACGGTCCCGACCAGGACACCTGCAACGATGAAGGAACACAGGAGGAGGCGCAGGGAGCGCATGCTGACGAATGCTACGCTCGCTCGCCTGGCCGCCACGTCGCACAAGGAGATTTGCAGGTGCTTTTCACTCATCGGTTTGTCCAACACCGAGCACGTGCGATCGTCGCGCTGCTCGCGCTCGCGGCTGTGTCACTTGTGCTCGCCGCGTGCGGCGGAAGTGGCGGAAGCAGCGACTCGGGTGGCAGCTCGGCTGACGCCGAGACGCTGCTCAGACAGACCTTCACCGGCACGCACGACATCAGAAGCGGCAAGGCCGACATCGAGCTGAGAGTCGACGTCAGCGGTGACGACTCGGTCAGAGGACCGATCACGGCGAGCATATCCGGGCCGTTCCAGACCGCTGGCTCCGGCGAGCTGCCGAAGTTCGACATGGCGCTCGACGCCCACGCGCAGGGCCAGGGCTTCAGAGCCGGCCTCACCTCGACGAGCGACGAGCTGTTCGTCAACTTCGGCGGGACCTCCTACCAGGTGCCCGCGCAGCTCCTCGACGAGCTGAAGGCCAGCTACAGAAGATCGCAGCAGGAAGGCTCCTCGGACCAGCAGATGAGCCTCAAGAGCCTCGGGCTCGATCCGCTGAGCTGGCTGCAGGACCCGACGGTCGAGGGCACCGAGACGGTCGGCGGGGTCGAGACCGATCACATCACTTCGCAGGTCGACGTAAACGCCCTGCTCGATGACGTCGACACGATCCTCGCCAGAGTCAGCGAACAGGGGGGCCTGCCGACCGGTCAGCGGGTGCCGAGCAGAATTCCGGCCGACGCCCGCTCGCAGATCGAGGACGCGGTCAAGAGCGCCACGATCGACGTGTGGAGCGGCACGGACGACCACACGCTGCGCAAGCTGACGCTGGCGCTCAGCGTCGACGTGCCGAGAGAGTCGACGTCGCTCGACGTCAACCTCTCGATCGAGTTGACGGACCTCAACCAGCCGCAGTCGATAGAGGCGCCGGCGACGAGCCGTCCGCTCAACGAGTTGCTCGGCCAACTGCAGGGGCTCCTCGGCGGAGCGCTCGGCGGTGGCGCACTCGGTGGCGGCAGCTCCGGCAGCGCGGGCGGGGCGTCCACCCAGCAGCTGCAGGACTACTCGGCCTGCGTTCAGAGAGCCGGCTCGGACGTGACCGAGGCGCAGAAGTGCGCCGACCTGCTCACGCAGTAGCCGCGCACGCGTAGCCCGTTCGTGCAGCCTGCCCGCGCCCAGCCGGCGCGGGCAGGCGTGCGTGCCGCGCGCTCGCGTATGGTTCCGCGCCCGTGAGCGTCGAGCCTTCTCAGCGGCCGGACCTGCGCCGCTTCCTGCGCAGCAGCAGCGGCTGGCCCTACCTGCTGGTCCCGTTCATCCCACTGGCGATCGCGCTCGACCTCGCGCACGTCTCGCCGACGATCATCTTCTTCAGCTCCGCGCTCGGGGTAATCCCGACCGCCGCCCTCATGGGTCGTGCGACGGAGGAGTTGGCGGCCCGCTCGGGCCCCGGCATCGGCGGCCTGCTGAACGTCACGTTCGGCAACGCGCCCGAGCTGATCATCGCGCTGTTCGCGCTGGAGGCCGGCCTGCACGAGGTCGTCAAGGCATCGATCATCGGCTCGGTGATTGGCAACGTCCTGCTCGTGCTGGGCGCGTCGATGTTCGTTGGGGGTCTCGGGCGCGACCGCCAGCTCTTCAGCCGCACGACCGCGACCGCGCAGTCCTCGATGCTGCTGCTGGCGGTCGTCGCCATGATGATGCCCGCGATCTTCGAGCTGGTCGAGGGCCAGGGCCTGCCGAGCCCGGGCTCGGAGCTGATCAACTACGACTCGACTGTCGAGCAGCTCTCGCTCGCCGTCGCAGTCGTGCTGATCTTGTCCTACGTCGCCGGTCTCGTGTTCTCTCTGCGCACGCACAGAGACCTGTTCAACCCGGAGAGCGACAAGGACGAGCACGAGGGCGAGCCATGGAGCGTGCGCAGATCGATCGGCGCGCTCGCGCTCGCGGGCGTCGCGGTCGGCGTGATGTCGGAGATCCTCGTCGGCTCGATCTCCGAGGCGGCGACGTCGATCGGGCTGACTGAGTTCTTCGTCGGCGCGATCGTCGTCGCGATCGTCGGCAACGCCGCGGAGCACTGGGTCGCGGTGCTCGTCGCACGCAAGGACAAGATGGACCTTGCCGTCAACATCGCGATCGGCTCCGGCGCGCAGATCGCGCTGTTCGTCGCACCAGTCCTCGTATTCGCCTCGTTCGTGCTCGGCCCCGGGCCGATGCCGCTCGTCTTCAACGGCTTCGAGCTCGGCGCCGTCTTCCTCGCCGTCCTGATCGCGATCCACGTCACGAGCGAGGGTGAGTCGAACTGGTTTGAGGGAATCCAGCTCCTCGCCGTCTACGCTGTCGTGGCCCTCGCCTTCGCCTTCGCCTGACCTGGCGGGCGCCGCATCCCACCAGGCTGCGTCCTCGCCTGTTCGCGTACGAAGTACGCCACACAGGCTGTGTCCTTGCCTGGCGGGCGCGGCATCCCGCCAGGGGCGCCGTATCCCACCAGGCTGCGTCCTCGCCTGTTCGCGTACGAAGTACGCCACACAGGCTGTGTTCTTGCCTGGCGGGCGCGGCATCCCGCCAGGGACGCCGTAGGTGGTTCGGCTCAGTCCAGCTCGTCGACGTCCGGGTCGGGCTCGAGCTCGTCCTCTTCGTCGTCGAGCTCGTCCGCGTCCTCGTCGTCGAGCACCGCGCTGGGGCCGCCCTCGTGGTACGTCGCCTGGAAGCGCTCGAGCAGCTCGTCGCGGGTGGCCTCGTCGATCGGCGCCTCGTCGGAGACGAGCACCCAATCGCCCTCGCCGGCCCCGCTGTCTCCCTCGAGCGTCGCCTGGTCGATGTCGGCGGAGTCGTCGACGACGATCAGGACCTCGGTCTGCGGGTTGAGGTAGGTACCCGGACGGACGAGCAGCTCGTCGATCTCGTAGCGGCGTGGACGGGCCATGCGCGCACCCTATCCAACCGCGCTGACGGGGCTCCGTCAACTGCCGCTTGTGAGCTGTGGGGGAGGTCCGCTACCCTTGGGAACACGCATTGACTGACCAGTCAATCTGTCGCGCCGGGGCGTGCTCGACCACGCCGCGGACCCACCGTTTCAAGGAGATCCAAACCCGTGGTCGACTTCACCCTCACCGACGAGCAGAAGAACCTGCGCGAGATGGCGCATGACTTCGCTGAGAAGGAGATCCGTCCTGTTGCCTGGGAGTTCGACAGAGACGGCACCTGGCCGGAGAAGATCATCGAGAAGGCATGGGAGGTGGGGCTCATGAACACCCACATCCCGGAGGAGTACGGTGGTCCCGGCGCCGGCTACCTCGATGGCTGCCTGATCGAGGAGGAGCTCTCGTGGGGCTGCTCCGGCATCCAGACGTCCGTCGGCTGCAACGGCCTCGCGGCCGCGCCGGTCGTGCTCGGCGCCTCCGAGGAGCTCAAGAAGGAGTACCTGGGCCGCCTCACGGAGGCTCCGCTGCTCGCCTCCTTCTGCCTCACCGAGCCCGACGCCGGCTCCGACGTGTCCGGCATGAAGACCACTGCCGTCAAGAAGGGCGACAAGTGGGTCATCAACGGCTCGAAGTGCTTCATCACCAATGGCGGCTACGCCAACTGGTACACGGTCTACGCGAAGACCGACAAGGAGGCCGGTCACCGCGGCATCTCCGCCTTCATCGTCCCTCGTGACGCCGGCGTCGTGGTGGACAAGAAGGAGGACAAGATGGGCCAGCGGGCGTCGAACACGGCGACCGTCTCCTTCAACGACGTCGAGATCCCGCTCGATCACCTGATCGGCGAGGAGAACAAGGGCTTCAAGCTCGCGATGATGACGCTCGACCGCACGCGCCCCGGCGTGGCGGCGATGGCGACCGGCATCGCGCGCGCCGCGATGGAGTTCGCGATCGACTACTCGAAGGAGCGCGTCCAGTTCGGCGTCCCGATCGCGATGCACCAGGCGATCCAGTTCATGATCGCCGACATGGCGACCGACGTGGAGGCCTCGCGCCTGCTGACCTGGAAGGCGGCGACGCAGCTCGACCAGGGCCAGCGCAACACGCTCGTCTCCTCGCACGCCAAGCGCTTCGCCGCCGATGCGGCGATGAAGGTCGCGACCGACGCCGTGCAGGTCTACGGCGGCTACGGCTTCATCAAGGAGTACCCGGTCGAGAAGCTGATGCGCGACGCGAAGATCATGCAGCTCTACGAGGGCACGGCGCAGATCCAGCGCCTCGTGATCGCCCGCGAGACGCTGCTGCCGCGCCGTGTCGAGGAGCCGGCGACCGCCGCCGTCTGACGCTTCCCGTCGCGCGCTCGGCGCGACGCAAGCCCCCCGCGCGCGACGACGGCCCCGGTTCTTCCACCGGGGCCGTCGTGCGTTACGCGGGGTGCGAGGAGGTCGTCAGGAGATCCGCACGAGGTGCGAGCGCGCCTCGAACGGCGTCAGGATCGCGTTGCCGCCGAACGAGACGTGCACCCGCAATCTCGTGACGCTGGTCGAGCGCGGCAGCGCCCGCGTCCGCAGGCGGAACGAGCAGTGGCCGGGGGAGAGCTTCACGCTGTCGCGCGCGACCGTCCCCAAACGCGACGTGAAGCGCACGCGGATCGTCCCGCCACTGCAGCCGTCGGCAACCGAGACGCCGGAGCCGAGCTCCAGCCGGCCGGTCGTGACGAACCACGGATGGGAGCGTCTGGCGCTCCCCGGCCGCGTCGAGACCGCCAGCTTCCCTGGCGGGAACGGTCCGGTCTGCGCGAGTGTGTCGGGCCCGAACGTCGTACCGGCACGGTTGGAGGCGACGACGCGGAAGTGGTACGTCGTGTGCGGCGCGAGCGAATTGAGCTGGAAGCTCACCGACTGCGCCGTGACACTCGCGCCAATCGTCTTGCCGAACGTCTCCAGGCCGTAGGCGTTCGACGTCCCGTACTGGAAGCGGTACGTCGTCGCCGCCGCGCTCGGGTTCAGCAACGCGGTGAACGTGACCCCGCTCGCGCTCGGGGCGAACGGTGCCGTGCCGAGCACGACCGGCGGCTTGGCGGGCGGAAGGTCCGCCTTGAAGGAGCGGTCGGAGCCCGTGCTCGTGCCGTCGGCGTTCGATGCGATGACGCGGTAGTGGTAGCGCACGCCCGGCGTCAGGCCGGTGATCCGGGAGGTGAGGCGCGTCGCTCTCGTGCCGGAGCCGGCGCTGCGCCCTGCCGTCTGGGCGCCATAGGCGGTGCTGGTGCCGTACTGGAAGGAATACGTCGTCGCCGCGCCGTGAGGGTTCACGTCGGCCCGCAACGTCGCGGCCGTCTGGCCGATCGACGTTGCGGCCACCGTCGAGACGGTGGGACTCGCGGCCTGCGCTGTCCCCGCGAAGGCGAGGCTCAGCAGCAAGCCGGTCAGGATGGCGTTTCTGGGGGATCTCATGATCTCCGCAACACTGCCCCGACCCGTGAGTTGCCATGCGCGTCAGTTGACTGCCAGGTTCCCCTTCACCTCCGTCGTGAACGCACCCTTGGCGGAGCCGTTGCTCTGCAGCGCTCCGAAGTACGCCTCTCGGCCGCTCTGTGCGCCGCTCGCGTACTGGTCGTGCGCCTGGTAGAGGAAGAACGCCCCGAGCCGGCTCCCATAGCGCGACTGCATGCCGGCCAGCGTGGTGTGGAGCGTGGTGGCGGCTGTGCTGTACGTCATGCACTTGTTGAAGCCGTAGTTGTCGGACAGGCAGCGGCCGTTGTCGGTCGAGATCCCCCACTCGGTGACCCATATCGGCAGATCGCGCCCGCCGGCCGCCTTGGCCGAGCTGATGGTCGAATCGATCCGCGTGGCCCAGTTCGGACCGTACGGATGGATCGTCCAGCCAGCCACGAGGTCGTCGAGCGTCGGCGCCGCCTTCAGCAGATTCGTCACCCAGGCGGTCCCGTTGACCGCATTGTCACCCTGCGCGAGCAGACCGACCTTCGCGTTTGCCGCGCGAACGGCGTTGGCGGCGTCCCGGGCGCGCAGCGCATACGTCTGTGCGCGGCTCGAATAGGTCGACAGCGAGTTGTCGGAGAACTGATAGCTGTAGCTCGTCTCGTTGCCGAACTCGATGTTTGTGACGGCGGTGTTGGTGGGATAGCTCTTGTCCTGCCAGAACGTGCCGCCGGGACCGTACGCAGCGGCCCAGCTCCCGAGGTTCTGTGCCTCGGCGCTCGTCGGAAGGCGACCGCGGAAGCCGGCCAGCAGCAGCGGGCGGATTCCCGCCCTCGCGTAGGCGTCGATCACCGATGCCATGCTGGATGCGGACGTGCCGATGCCGTACTCGATCCGCGCGGTGTGGGCGCCGAGCGACTTCAGGAAGCTCAGCTCGTATGACAGTGCGGCGCCGGCGGCGAGACCCATCTGGAACGTGCCGTCGATCGGCTGGGGTGTCGGTGAGGGTGACGGCGAAGGTGATGGCGACGGCGTGGAGGAGGCCGGATAGGTGATCGAGACCTCGGAGGCCCAACTGCTGCCGCTTACGTTCGTGCGAACGCCGTAGCTCACGGTCTGCCCGGCGACGGCCGGCGGGGTCACGGACGTCCCGCTGACAATCGAATACTGGGTCGGCTGGCCCGGGACCTTGCGCACGAACACGTAGGAGCCCACGCCGGAGATCCCGGTCCACTTCACCGTCGTCCCCGAGATGCTCATCGTCGGGGCGGCGGTCGGGAGTGGAGTCGGCGTCGGCTCGGGGTACGCGATCGAGACCTCGGAGGCCCAGCTGCTTCCGCTCACGTTCGTGCGGATCCCGTAGCTCACGGTCTCGCCGGCCACGACCGGAGGCGTCACAGAGCTGCCGTTGACGATCGAGTACTGCGCTGCCTGACCCGGCACCTTGCGGACGAACACGTAGGACGAGACGCCGGACGTCGGCGTCCAGGTGACGGTGGTGCCGGAGACCGACAGCGTCGGCGCGGCAAGGACGTCGGCCGCGAGCGTCACCGCGGCCGCGAGCAGGGTGGTGGAGGAGGCCGCGTCGCCAGTCGGTTCGGCATCGGCCGGCGCGGCCTCTGCGGTCAGAGTGTCGGAGGACGGAGCCTCCGATGGCGGGGCGTCGGTCGCAGCGGACGCCGAGCCCTCCTCCCAGAGCCAGTCATCCCACGTCCAGCCGGATGCCGAGGCATCTTCGAACCAGTCGCCGGTGAGCTCCTGGTTCCATGGCGCATCGTCGGTGGACCACCCATGACCGGACCAGTCACTGCCGGACCAGTCTGAGCTCGGGGTGGGATCTTGATTTTCGGTTGGTTGGGGGTCGGTCTGGGAAACCTGCCCGAGCGGGACGGGTTCGTCCGCGTGGGCGACTTGCGTTGACATAAGCACTGCGAAAGGACACACGACGACGGCGCACAGCACTGCGACCATCGCCTTGCGACCCATGGTGGCCGGAACCATGGTCTTCCCCTGGTCGAAAAGGCGAGCGAGCGGTCATGAGTACCGGGCGGTGGATGCGCGGTCAAGTAGGAACGTCCGCGTACCTAAAGCGTGGATCACTGCGATGTCAGCGGCTGATCACGCCTGCCAGGGAAGTAGACTCTCCCCGTGCCCACTTCGGATTCGACGATTTTGCCCCGGCCGGACGCCGGTTGGGAGCAGGCGCCCGCGAAGCTCGAGCGACGTGGCGCGCTGGCACTTCTGTGGCTTGACGCACCGCCGGCCAACGCACTCTCACCTGACACGGTGAGCGCGCTGCGGCGCGCCTGGGACGAGGTCAGCGGTTCCGGCTCGGCCGTGCGGGCGCTCGTGATCGCCTCCGCGAATCCGCGCCTGTTCTCTGCCGGTGCCGACATCAAGGCCTTCACGGCGATGGATGAGGCCTCCGGCCGCGCCTTCGTGGCCGGCACGCACGAGCTGCTCCGCGCCTTCGAGCGCAGCCCGATCGTCACGATCGCGGCGGTGAATGGCCTCGCGCTCGGCGGCGGATGCGAGCTTGCGATGGCGTGCGATCTGCGGATCGCGGCAGCTTCGGCCCGTTTCGGCCAGCCCGAGATCAAGCTCGGGATCATCCCGGGCTTCGGCGGCACTCAGCGGCTGGCGCGGCTGATCGGGCCGGCGAAGGCGCTCGAGCTGAACCTGCTGGGCGATCCGATTCGCGCGAATGAGGCGGAGGCGCTGGGGCTCGCGAACCGCGTCGTGCCCGACGAGGAGTTGTTGGAGACGGCACTCGCTCTGGCCGAGCAGATGGCGGCACAGGCGCCGCTGGCGGTGGCGGCGATCAAGGAGGTCTCCGGGCATCCGGATCTCGATGCCGGGATCGCCGCTGAGCAGGCCGCTTTCGCGCAGGTGTTCGCCTCGGCGGATGCGAGAGAGGGCATCGCGGCCTTCCTCGAAAAGCGTTCGCCGGACTTCCAGGGTCGCTGAGCTGTCGGCAGCGGCGGGCAACGTCCGTCGCGATTGCTCAGGCTCGACTTTAGGGTTAGCCTGTTAGCGCGATCCGTGCCCGCAAAGCGGATTCCAGACGTTGAAGTGCCGTCGCAAGGACGGTCGTGGCGTCGGGCGGCACGGCGCCCCCCACCGCGCTGTCCGCCAGCGCGACGACGGCTGGTCGGTGCTCACGCAGCTCCGCAACCCGTCTCGCCATGTCAGCGGGGGCGTCCGGAGCGGTCTGCAACTCGCCAAGCGCCGCATCCAGAGCAGCGCGAAGCTGCAGGGCGGCCTCACGGAGGTGGCCGGCGTCGAGATCGTGCCGCGCGCGCAGCGTCAGCTCCTCACACGCCAGCGGACGCTCGTGGCCGCCGAGCAGAGCGGCGAGCCGCTCCTGCGGTCGCAGCCCGACGATGCGCCGCTGCCGCCCTGCGCGTGCGGGCGGTAGCTCGCGTGCGACGCTCCAGCGGCCCTCGGCGACCTGCTCGCCGGTGCCATGCCCGGCACGAACGACGAGCGCCTGCGCGAGGCTCGGCTCGCGCACCGCGGCGTCAGCGCTGGCGATCCGATGGGCCCGCACCGCGCGCGCGATCTGCGCGAGCGCGCGGTCGGCATCCTCGGGTCCGGCACCGGCCAGCCAGTGCTCTGCCTCGGCCGAGGACACTGGCTCGGCGTCGATGACCGTCGCTCGCGCCGTTGTCACGGGCATGGGGGGAGGCTCCGACGCGACCGCGCGTCCACGACGGTCGCGCAGCCGCCGGCGTTCCGGTGCCCCGAGCGTCGCGAGCACGAGCACGTGGGAGGGAGGTGCATCGGCCGCGTCGCGCATGACGTAGCGGCCGTCCGCGGGACCGAGCGCCCATGGGAACTCGAACTGCACGAAGCGGAATGCGCGTCCCTCCGCCGTGGCGGGGGACACGGCGGGCACCTCAGTCGCCGCGGCCGTCCTTGAGCGCGTACTTCGAGGCGTGCGTCGGGACGACTGGGTTCTCGATCGACCCGAGTTGCTCGACGAGCTTCGTCCACTGTTGCGGCTTGAGGATCGCCTGCAGCCGCTGGTTGCCGAGCAGGTCGCCGACCGGATGGAACCCAACGTGGATGTGGTCGGCGTGGTCCGGGAGCGCCAGCGTGTTGTCGGTGCCGGGGTAGGTCATCAGGCTGATGATCTGGTGCGGCTTCATCGTGCCCTGCAGCGTCAGCAGCCGGCGGATCGCGATGTCGGTGATCGACCCGGAGCCCTGGTGGCCTGCAATCGGGATGCCGTTGACCGCGGCGATGTCGACCGCGCTGCCGCTCGAGTGCTCGGAGACGTTGCCCGAAGTCGTGTAGTAGCCGTGGCCGCACTTGAGCGAGGTCACCGTCAGCTTGAAGCCGCTCGCCGAGAGAAACTCAAGCGTCGCGAGCACGCGCCGGTCGATCCCGCCGGTCGCGACGTCCTGGCGGCCGCACTCGTAGAGCGTGAGGCGCCGATCCGCCAGCACCGAGCGCTGGAGCTGCTCCTTGCTCATCAGCATGATCTGGCCGATCGAGGGGCCGCTCGCGTTTGCCGCGGTGAAGGCGTTCTTGCCCTTGGCGCGGTAGATCGCGGTCGACTCGAGCAGCTTCCAGCCGTCGAGGATCGGCTTCGGATCGATCTGCGGGGCACCGCGCCCCGCCGGGCGGATCGCGAACTCGAGGTGCGGCGCGAGCGCCGGATCCGTCTTGCCGATACGGCCGAGGATCGTGCCGGCGATCACGGAGGAGCCGCGCTGCAGCGGCTTCAGCAGGTAGTCGTGCGGATCGAGCGCGAGTGCCTGGGTGAAGTAGCCGTCGAAGCTCTCCAGCGGCTGGCCGAGCTCCGCGAGCTGGCGCTGCCCGCCGGCGGCGTAGGCGGCCGGCCGTTCGGGGTGCGCGAACAGGCGCTCCTTCGTCGCGACGGGTGCGTCGGAGGCGGCGGTGTCGGGTGCGTTCGCCGCGACGCGCTGCTTGCGGCCGCCGGCGCTTGAGTCGCTCGCCTGGTCAGCCGGCTTCTGTGCACCGGCGGTCGCCGGCACGGTCGGCTTCGCGTCGTCCTTCGGCAGCTCGAGCTCGTCGTCGGCCGTCGCATCCTGCGCGTGCGGCTTCGGCACCGGGTACTTGCTCGCGAGGGAACCGAGGTGGCTGTACGTGTAGCGGTTGCCGTAGACGTCCTGCAACACGACGAAGCGGCCGAGTCTCGCGTTCCTGCCGAGCCTCGCGACGCGGCCGTCGTTGATGGCGATCGCCGGCGCGCCGGCTCTTGCGAAGACGTTGATCGACCGGCGCGAGGGATCGCCTTCGACCGGCACCGCCGCGTTCGTGCCCTGGGCGGCGCGCTGCGTCGCGGCCCTCGCGTTGAGGCCGTCGGCGTAGGTGGCGCGCGCGGCGACGGGGAAGTGGCCCTGCGTGAGGCCGGTCAGCGAGCCGACGAGATCGGCCGGCATGCCGCCGATCACCCGCGCCCGCAGCAGCACCGACTCGACGTACCAGTCGGCGTGGTTGTAGGCGAAGATCGCACGTGAGAGGTCGGTGTCGGCACCGGCGGCCTTGAGGTAGCGCGCGGCGGCGAAGATCGCGTCGACCGGGTTGTAGGGATCCTTCACGCCGTCGCCATTGGCGTCGACGCCGTACATCGCCCAGCTCGGCGGCATGAACTGCATCCAGCCGAGCGCACCCGCGCTCGAGACGTTCAGGTTGCGGCCGTAGTCGGTCTCGATCTCGTTGATCGCCGCCAGCACCTGCCACGGCACGGAGTACTGGATGCCGGCTGCCTGGTAGATCGGCAGCAGGAACGGCGGGATGCGGAAGTTGTCAATGAAGAAGTTCGGAACGCCGACGATGGCGGGTCCGGCCGGCGCGACCGTGAAGCCGGGGGTGGTCGGCGTGGGAGCGGCGCCGTCCGCGGGGGTCGTGGTGGTGGCGGTGGAGCCGCTTGTGTCTTCGAGCGCCGGCTGTCCGCTGCTCTGCGTCGTCGTCGGAGCGACGGCGGCTGAGTCAGGACCCTCACCCTTAGGTTGACCCTTCGGCTTGACGATGCCGCCGACTGCGGCGGGGCCGGTGGGCGTCGTCGACCCAGTCGTGGGTGCGATCGTCGTCGGCGGGGCCGTGACCGTGGTGGCAGCCGTCGTCGGCACCGCGGTGGTCGCCGGGGCGGGAGCGGGGGCCGGGGCGGGAGCGGGGGCCGGAGGCGTGACGTCCGCGACGCCCACGACGGGGCCGCCGAGGTCCGGCAGCGGGATGCTGCCCGCGGCCGTTCCGGGCGCGGCATCGACCGTTACGGGCACCTGCTTGCCGCCCAGCAGCGTCACGAGCAGATGGCGCGGCTCAGCCGTCGCCAGGCCGGAGGCCAGCGTCACGAGGAGCAGCGCGATCCCGAGGATCAGCGCGGAGATGCGGACCGACTTGCTCCTCATACGGCTTCGGGGCTCCTCCCGCACGGCCGCCAGCGCGGCTTGGTCGTACGACCGCCGCGTTGGCGATCTGCCTGGAAGCTACCGAGTGAACTTGACGTATGCAAAGAAGAACCCGCGTGTTTGCAGATGGCTTGGCCCGTGCATTGCACAGGCCACCAGACCATCGGCGTACGCCGCGAAAGCCTTGAGTACCACACCCGTGCCAGAAAGACCGTAAACCTCGCGTTTAAAGAAGTCATGAAGCGCGTGCGTCGCTCGCGAGAAGACTCGACGGTCGGTTGAGACTCTGCTGGGGATCGCGCACCAGAGCCTGCGCTATGGTCCGCCGCCCGCGACCCACGACCCCGCGAGGGGGAGACGATGACCGCCGACACCGCCGCCGACGACGGGCTCCGCGCCCGCATCTCACGCCAGAGCGAGGACGCCCTCGGCAAGCTTGCTCAGGAGTTGCTCGAGAGCCCATTCGTCAGCGGCGCGCTCTCACGCGCGTTCGAGGCGCGCGAGAAGGCGGCGCAGGCACAAGAGGTTGCGATGGGAGCGCTCAACCTGCCGTCCGCCGGAGATCTGGAGCGGCTCACCCGTCGCGTGCGCTCCGTCTCGCAGCGGCTCGAGGGTGTCGAGGACGCGCTCGATCGCGTCGACGAACGCGTCGGCGCGATGGGTACCACTGGCGCCGCCTCGCTGGAGCAGCGTCTGAATGCGATCGAGGGCCAGCTCTCCGCACTCGCGACCCAACTCGCGGACGTGGCCGGTCAGCTTGCGAAGCCTGCCGCCGCGACCGTCGCACCGAGCAGCGCCAGACCCACCCGCGCCCGCGCGGCCGCAGCAAGCAAGCGCGCTGCCGCCGCCAGAAGAGCCTGACGCCGCTGTCGGGCGCCACGGCGCCGGCATCACCCCGACAGCGCAGCAGCGGCGATCCGCCCAACCCGCTCCGCCGCCGCTTCCAGCGTCTCAGCGTCGATGTGACCGCGCGCCGGGCCGAGCAGATCGCTGACCGCGAGCACGCAGCCGGCCTGCACCCCGCGCAGCGTGGCGAGGCGGAACAGCGTGGCGGTCTCCATCTCGATCGCGAGCGCGTCGGCGGGCGAGCGATCGGCGTGCTCACCTGCCTCGTCGTAGAAGAGGTCGGTCGTCACGACGGCACCGCTGCGCGCGCCACCTTCCCGTCCTGCGGCCGCGAGCAACGCCTCCGTCAACGCCGCGTCTGCCGCGACCCGCTCGCCACCACCGAGCGCGCGGCTGGTCCCATCCCTGCAGATCGCCTCGTGCGGCACGATCGAATCGCCGAGTGCGAACCCGCCGACGAGCGCACCGCACGTGCCGACGCGCACCAGCCGGCGCGCACCGAGTCGCACGAGCTCCTCGATCACGATCGCCGCGCTCGGGCCGCCCATGCCGGTGCTCTGGATCGTCAGTGGCTCGCCGTCGGCCGCGGCGCCCGTGTAGCCCCACAGCCCGCGGTTGTGGTTGAACATCTTCGGCTGCTCCAACAGCACCTGCGCGAGCAGCAGCGCGCGCCCCGGGTCGCCCGGGAGCAGCACGCGCTCAGCGAGCTCGGCGGTCGGGTGGACGTGCAGCGTCGGCGTCACGGGCGGCGAGGATAGACGCGTACACTCCCGCGCGATGAGCGCCTTCAGATCGCCCAAGGAGTTCCGCGAGGTGATGGACCGCGTCTTCTCGCTGATGGACGAGGACCCGGATATGGGCCCGCAGCTGCGCGACGCCGACGTGCCGCAACGGTTCGAGTTCGAGGATCTCGATCTCGTGGTCAACATCCGGGCGGCGACGCCGGACGAGCAGACGAACCTCGTGTGGGCCTGGAGTGACGACGTCGCGTGGGACGCGCGCGTGCAGATGAAGATGTCCTCCGAGACGGCGAATCGCTACTTCCAGGGCAAGGAGAACGTCGCGATGGCGATTGCGCGGCGCCGCATCAAGACGGGCGGCGACGTGAAGGCCGCGCTCGCGCTGATCCCGATTACGAAGCCGCTCTTCGGGCACTACCGCGAGCTCGTCGAGAACGAGTACCCGCACCTCGCGCTCTGAGGTTCCGAGGTCGGACGTCCGGTCGGCCAGCCGGTCTGCGGACCCCCACGGTTGACACCGCCCGCGGCCGGGAGTACCCCTACGGGTGCACAGAGGCAACAGGTCGGAAAGTGGGCGACCGCCGGTCGAGCGGCGGGCGCGCCGTCTGCGAGGTGCCGCCAACACGACGAGCGCCGCCGACCGAACGCAGCGGGCCGCTTCGCCCGCCAGCGACGGGGCTGACATCAGCCCCGTCGCTTTGTTCGGCGACGGCGCCCGCCCCGGCATACACTGCGAAGGCGATGGAGGCCGATCGCGTGCTCGAGCAGGTACGGGCCGGGGGGCTGCTTCCCGCCGGCGGATCCGTCGTGGTGCTGCTGTCCGGCGGACGTGACTCAGTCTGTCTGCTCGACGTCGCCGTGCGGGCGGTGGGCGACGCCGGCACGGTCCACGCCGTGCATGTGAACTACGGGCTGCGCGACGAGGCCGGCGACGACGAGCGTTCCTGCGCGGCGCTGTGCGAGCGGCTCGGCGTCGAGCTGACGATCGAGCGCCCGCGCCGGCCCGAGGCCGGGGGCAACGTCCAGGCGTGGGCGCGCGACGTGCGCTACGCGGTCGCGACGAGGCTGGCGATGGGTGGCGAGCGCGACACGGTGGTCGCGGCCGGCCACACGGCCGACGACCAGGTCGAGACGATCCTCTACCGGCTGGCCTCCTCACCGAGTCGCCGCGCGCTGCTCGGGATGCGCCCGCGCGACGGTCTGCTCGTGCGGCCGCTGCTCGGCATCACCCGTGCCGAGACGACCGCCTACTGCGAGCAGCGGGACTTGGCCTGGTGCGACGACGTGACGAACGGCGGCGACAGATACGCGCGCAACCGCGTGCGAAACGGGCTCGTGCCGGCACTCGAGCAGATCCATCCGGCCGCCGCTGCGAACGTGCTGCGCACCGCCGCGCTGCTGCGCGACGAGGGGGAGGTGCTCGACGCGCTGGTCGGCGAGCAGCTCGACGAACGTGCTGGGCGCTTCGAGATCCCGCTGCAGTGGCTCGGAACGCTGCCTCCCGCGCTGCAGCGGCTCGTCGTGCAGCGGCTCGCCGACGGCGCCGCCGGCAAGCTTGTCCCGGGCGCCGCGAAGCACGCCGACGAGGTCGCCGCGCTGCGCCGCACCGGCCGCGCGATGCTTGACCTCGGCGGCGGCGTCCGCGCGGTCTCCGAGCGCGGGGTCCTGCACGCCGAGCGCGGCTGAGGCCGCGCGGGACGCGCCGTGCGTAGACTGCCGCCCCTCATGGGCGACGCGGCGATCGGCGAGATCCTGGTCCAGCCGGACGATCTGCAGCATCGCGTCCGCGAGCTGGGGGCGGAGATCACACGCGACTACGTCGGCAGAGAGCCGCTGCTCGTATGCGTGTTGAAGGGCGCCGTCTTCTTCCTGTCCGACCTCATGCGCGCGATCGACCTGCCGTGCGAAGTCGACTTCATGGCGGTCGCCTCCTACGGTTCCGCCACGCAGTCCTCGGGCGTCGTGCGGATCCTCAAGGACCTCGATGCGGCGATCGAGGGACGCGACGTGATCATCGTGGAGGACATCGTCGACTCCGGTCTGACGCTCCAGTACCTGCTGCGCAATCTCAAGGCACGCGATCCGGCGTCGCTGTCGGTCTGCGCGCTCCTGACGAAGCCCGAGCGGCTCAAGGTCGACCTTGAGCCGCGCTACGTCGGCTTCGAGATTCCGAATCGCTTCGCCGTCGGCTACGGCCTCGACCATGCCGAGCGGTACCGCAACCTGCCGTACGTTGCCGCGTTACGAGAGACGTGAGGCGCCGCTCAGGTTCTGCACGACGCCTGCCGATGCACGGGAAAGCCCGCTGCTACGCTAGTCAGCCCGTCCACGACCTCGCGCTTCGCGCGCCCGGGATCCCTTCATGAGCAGGTTCTTCAAGAGCGCAGCCTTCCCGATTCTCATCGTGGTCGTGCTCGCGTTCTTCGCCCAGCGGCTCATCAACCCGAGTCAGAAGGGGCCGACGTACGAGTACTCGACCTTCCAGCAGGATCTCGCGGACGGGGACGTGAGATCGGCCGTCATCAAGACGAAGGACAACACGCTCGTCGTCACGCTCAAGGACGCGAAGCAGCACGAGCTCGGCTTCGTGCCGGACAACGGCAACTCGCTCGTCAACGACCTGACCGAGGCGAAAGTCGACTTCAACGTCGAGGGCACGAAGACGAACGGCTGGCTGTCGCTGCTGACGTACGTGCTGCCGTTCCTGATCTTCATCGGCTTCTGGATCTTCCTGATGAACCAGGTCCAGGGCGGTGGATCGAAGGTGATGTCGTTCGGCAAGTCGCGCGCGAAGCGGCTGTCGGTCGACTCGCCGAAGATCACCTTCCGTGACGTCGCCGGGGTCGACGAGGCGGTCGAGGAGCTGCACGAGATCAAGGAGTTTCTCGAGAACCCGAAGAAGTTCCAGGCGCTCGGCGCGCGGATCCCCAAGGGTGTGCTGCTGTACGGACCGCCTGGCACCGGCAAGACGCTCCTTGCGCGCGCGGTCGCGGGCGAGGCGGGCGTGCCCTTCTTCTCGATCTCCGGCTCGGACTTCGTCGAGATGTTTGTAGGCGTCGGCGCCTCGCGCGTGCGCGACCTGTTCGAGCAGGCGAAGCAGAACTCGCCCTGCATCATCTTCATGGACGAGATCGACGCCGTCGGCCGCCATCGCGGCGCCGGCATGGGCGGCGGTCACGACGAGCGTGAGCAGACGCTCAACCAGCTGCTCGTCGAGATGGACGGCTTCGAGGCGAAGGACAACATCATCATGATCGCGGCCACCAACCGGCCCGACATCCTCGATCCCGCGCTGCTGCGTCCCGGTCGCTTCGACCGTCAGATCACCGTCGACCGGCCCGACCGCAAGGGCCGCGCGAAGATCCTCGAGGTCCACACGCGCGGCAAGCCGCTCGCGCGCGAAATCGACATCGACGCGCTCGCCGGCCAGACGCCCGGCTTCACCGGCGCGGACCTCGCGAACCTCGTCAACGAGGCGGCGTTGCTGGCCGCCCGCACGGGCAAGCGCGAGATCACCCAGGTGGAGCTGGAGGAGGGGATCATGCGCGTGATCGCCGGCCCCGAGAAGAAGACGCGCGTGATGAGCGACAAGGAGCGGCGCATCACCGCCTACCACGAGATGGGCCACGCGATCGTCGGCCACTACCTTGAGCACAGCGACCCGGTTCACAAGATCTCCGTCATCTCGCGCGGCCAGGCGCTCGGCTACACGATCTCGCTGCCGACGGAGGACAAGTTCCTCACGACGCGCGCGGAGCTGACCGACACGATGGCGATGACGCTGGGCGGCCGCGCCGCCGAGGAGATCGTCTTCGGTGAGATCACCACCGGTGCCTCCAACGACCTCGAGAAGGTCACGGCGACCGCCAAGCAGATGGTGATGCGCTTCGGCATGAGCGAGAAGCTCGGCCCGCGCGTCTTCGGTCACGAGCACTCGCAGCCGTTCCTCGGTCGCGAGTTCAGCTCCGAGCCCGACTACTCCGACGAGATCGCGCGCGAGATCGACGACGAGATCCGCCGCATCGTCGAGGGCGCCCACCAGTCCGCCAAGGACATCCTCGGCACGCATCGCGAGTCGCTGGCGACGATCTCCGAGATCCTCATCAAGCGCGAGACGATCGAGCGCGAGCAGTTCGAGGCGCTGCTCGAGGGCCAGAGCGAGGAGGACGTCTTCGGCGCCGAGGCGTCGCCGCCGCCCGAGGTCCCACTGCCGCCCGGCACGCCCGAGCGCGCCGGCCGCGACGCCCCGCGCCCGCTTCCGCGGCCGGGGCTTGCCGGTGGCGCTGCCGAGGCGCGAGGGCTCGATTTCCCCGAGAAGCCAGAGCTGGCGTAAGCGCCTTGTCGTGCGACGATACGGCCGTGGAGCGGCCGTATCGGATCATGGGCGTGCTGAACGTCACGCCGGACTCGTTCTCGGATGGTGGCCGCTTCCTTGATGCGGAGGCGGCCGTTGCGCATGGGTTGGCGCTGGAGGCCGAGGGTGCGGACATCCTCGACGTGGGTGGCGAGTCGACGCGGCCGGGTGCGGAGGCTGTCGCGGCCGATGAGCAGATCCGCCGCGTCGTGCCGGCGATCGAGCGGCTCGTCACGCGCGGCGTGCAGGCGCAGCTGTCGGTCGACACGACGCGCGTCGCGGTCGCCGAGGCGGCGGTGGCGGCCGGCGCCACGTACGTCAACGACGTGAGCGCGTTCCGGGCAGACCCCGAGCTGGCCGGTCTGGTCGCGGATCGCGGCCTCGACTGCTGCCTCTCGCACATGCGCGGCGAGCCGCGCTCGATGCAGGCCGACCCGGTCTACGACGACGTCGTCGCCGACGTCAAGGCGTTCCTGGAGGAGCGCCTTGGAGCGGCTGTCGCGGCCGGGATCGCGGAGGAGCGGATCATGCTCGACCCGGGGATTGGCTTCGGCAAGACGCTTGTGCACAACCTCGAGCTGCTGCGTCGCCTCGACGAGCTCGTCGAGCTGGGTCGTCCGATCGTGATCGGCACCTCGCGCAAGTCGTTCCTCGGTCGCCTCACCGGCCGCGAGACGGGCGACCGGCTCGCTGGGACGATCGCGACGAACGTGCTCGCGCTCGAGCGCGGAGCGACCGTCTTCCGTGTCCACGACGTCGGCCCGGTCGCCGACGCGCTCGCGGTGACGGCTGCTACGGTGCGCGACCGATGAGCGACGAAGACGACGAGTTCGAGGACGACGACCTCGACGAGGTGGACGAGGACGACGAGCCCTCCGAGCCGCTCGTCACGATCGAGATCACCGGTCTCTCGCTCTACACGCACCATGGCGTGAGCGATGCCGAGCGCGAGATCGGCCAGCGGCTCGTGCTCGACCTGCGGATCGAGGTCGGTGCCTGCGATGCGACCGTCACCGACCGCGTCGAGGACACCGTCGACTACGCCGAGGTCTGCCAGACGGTTGCGCTGGTCTCCCAGCAGCGTTCGTACAAGACGCTCGAGCGGCTCTGCACGGCGATCGCCGATCGTCTGCTGAGCGACTACGAGGCCGAATCGGTGTGGGTCAGAGCGGCGAAGCCGGAGCCACCGATTCCGTTGCCGGTGCAGGAAGTCTCCGTCGAGGTCGTGCGCGACGCGGATGAGTGAGGCGCTCGGCCGGAGTGAGCGCGTCGGCTACCTCGGCCTCGGGTCGAACGTCGGCAATCGTCGCGCCCAACTGGCCGCCGCCGTCGACGCGCTCTCACGCCACGGCGTGCGCGTGCTCGCCTCCTCCAGCACGTACGAGACGGAGCCGGTGGGGGAGATCCTCGACCAGCCTGACTTCCTTAACGCCTGCGTGCGGATCGCCACTGCGCACGATCCCGAGGCGCTGCTGGACGCCTGCAAGGCCGTCGAGCGCGAACTAGGTCGCGAGGCCGGCGGCATGCGGCACACGCCGCGCCCGATCGACGTCGACGTGCTGCTGCTGGGCGACCTGACGTTCGCCTCCGAGCGCCTGCGGCTGCCGCACGCCGAGGTGACGAGCCGCCGCTTCGTGCTGATCCCGCTGCTGGAGCTCGACCCGCAGCTGGCCACGCCCGACGGCGTTCCGCTCGCCGACGCGCTCGCAGCGCTCGATCCGACGGTGCGCGTGAGAAAAACAGGACTGCCGCTGGTGTGACGAGGCGATCGTCGTGCGTGGCCAGGACGCAGGGAGCGTGGCCTGCTCGCGCAGGCGAGCGACTGAGGACGCCGCCACGCGCGGCGAGCGTCCGTCAGACCAGCGGGAGTGCGCCGGCGGGGAGATGCCCACCGTACGAGGGGAACAGCCGCTGCGCGAGTGCGAGGCATGGGCGGCCCTTCAACAGCGGCATCGCGTCGTCCATCGTCGCGAGCAGGCCGATGCTCGGCGCGATCTGCAGGTCGGCGGCGTTTGGCTCCGCGCCGCCCATGACGCCCTCGGCGATCCAGGCGTCAACCCGGTCGAGCTGGGCGGGCAGCGCCGCGAGGTCCTTGCGGGCCTGCTCGGTGCCGCCTCTATTGCGCCAACGCGCCACGCGTGCGATCCGCGGTGCGACCAGCCGTCGCACGACGCCGGGGAGGGGGATTCTCGACCCCTCGGAGTAACTCCCCAGCGCATCCGGCCGAGCGCAGACGCCGGTCCACACGAGCCGTCGCGGCACCGGCTGCAGAACCTCGTCACCCCACTGCTCCGCCTCGATCACGCGGGCGCGGGCGATCGCGTCCTCGGGCAGCAGGCGCGGCTCCGGGACGAGCTCATCGAGCCGGTGCACGATCGCGCGCGAGCCGATGACCTTCTCACCGTTGCCCAGGACAAGCCCCGGCACCGTCAGCTTGCGAAAGCGCAGCCACTGCTCGGGCACGTGCAGCGCGGGCGCCATCTCGTGGATCCGGTAGGGCTGTCCCTTGAGCTGAAGCGCCCGCTCAGCGGTGACGCACGGATGCGAGTTGTGGATGACGTAGAGCGTATGTGGCATAGGGCAAGGATATGGCTGGCTGGCCAGCCGATGCGCCGCTTGAAACAGGTTCTTGGCTGCTCCGATCCGCCACACCAGCGATACTTCCGCTCCCATGCTCCTCGTCGTCGACGTCGGCAACACCCAGACCCACTTCGGCACGTTCGCGGGCACCGAGCTGAGCGAGCACTGGCGCTACGCGACCGTGCGCGAGTCGACGGCCGACGAGCTCAGCGCGAAGCTCGCGAACCTGCTCGCGCTGCGCGGCCTCGGCTTCGGCGATCTGCAGGGCTCGATCGTCTCCTCGACGGTCCCGCAGCTCGGTGCCGAGTGGCAGCAGGTGGGCGAGCGGTATCTCGGTCATCAGACGCTGGTCGTCGGACCCGGGATCAGAAGCGGCATGCCGATCCGCTACGAGAACCCGCGCGAGATCGGCGCCGACCGGCTCGTCAACGCGGTTGCGGCCTACGACAAGATCGGCGACGCGTGCGTCGTTGTCGACTTCGGTACCGCGATCACGTTCGATCCCGTCTCGGCGGAGGGCGAGTACCTCGGCGGCGTGATCGCTCCCGGCGTCGAGATCTCGATGGAGGCGCTCACTGAACGCGCCGCCGCACTGCCGAAGATCGACCTCGTCGCGCCGCGCTCGGTGATCGGCAAGACCACCGTCGACGCGATTCGCTCGGGGGTCGTCTACGGCTTCGCTGGCCAGGTCGACGGGATCGTGCGCCGCCTGCGCACCGAGCTCGGCGCCGAGACAGCGACGATCGCCACCGGCGGCCTCGCCGCCGCGATCGTGCCGTACACGGACGAGATCGACGAGGTCGACGACCTCCTCACGCTCACCGGCCTTCGCCTTCTCCACGAGCGCAATACAAGCTCCGCCTGAGGAAATCCTCCAGCAGAACGTTGTAGGTCGCGCCGACGACGGGGATTGAGTGGCCGCGGCCCGACGCCGTCGCGCGCTCGGCGCCGATGCGCTCCGCGAGCACGTCGCACACCAGCTCGAAGACGGGCGAGTGGCGGCCGGAGATCACGAGCTTCGGGAAGCCGGCGGCCGCGAGCGCGTCCAGCGGCGGGTCGGATTCCCACGGCGGTCGCTCCTCCATCACGTGCTGCGCGCCGCGGGCGAGCCAGCCGGGCATCTCCTCGGGCGTCGCGTGGGCGGACCCGACGCCGGAGCGGAACAGGTGCACCCAGTCGCGCGGAGCGATCTCGGCGCGGGACCGGTACAGCTCCTCGCCGTTCGCAATCGTCGCGTCGACCTGCGGATCTCCGGCTGCGATCCGCAGCGTCCCCGGCTCGGTGACCGTCAGCGACCACACCGCTTCGGGGCGCAGCGCCGCAGCGTGCAAGGCGATCACCGCGCCGTAGGAATGCCCGACGAGGTGCGCGCCCGCGCCCAGCAGCTCGGCGATCAGCGGTGCCTCGGCCTCGAAGTCCCCGCGCGGCAGCGGCGGGCTGGCACCGAACCCGGGGCGGTGCGGGAGGACCAGCGTCCAGCGCGCTGCCAGCTCCCGCTGCGCGCGCCACGTCTGCGCGGGCCCGACGATGCTGCCGTGCACGAACAGCACCGGCGGGCCATCGCCGAGCCGCTCGACCTCGAGGTCGGCCACCCGCAGCTCTCCCATGGGAGCAACCGTACGCCTACCATTGGGTCCGATGACTCAGGCGCGCTCGCTCCACGACTCATGGACACTCGGCGGCATCACGATCCCGAACCGGGTCGTGCTCGCGCCACTCGCCGGGATCGGCAACTGGTTCGTGCGCCTGCAGGCCAAGCGCCACGGCGCCGGCTACGCGATCTCCGAGATGGTCTCCAGCCACGCGATCCACCACGGCAACGAGCGCACCTGCACCGAGCTGCTGCGAATCCACCCGGACGAGCGGACGAGCGGGCCGACGGCGATCCAGCTGTTCGGCGGCGACCCGGACGTGATGCGCAGCGCGGCCGAGCAGGTCGCGCAGATCGGCGGGGTCGACGTGATCGACCTCAACATGGGCTGCCCGGTGCCGAAGGTCTGCAAGACCGGCGCCGGTGCGGCGCTGCTCGACGATCCCGACCGTGCGGTCGCCGTCGCACGCGCCGCGCGCGAGGGCAGCGGCCTGCCCGTGACGGTCAAGCTGCGGCCGGGCCTGAAGCCCGGCCAGCGCACGGGCGTCGAGCTGGCGCACCGGCTCGTCGAGGAGGCGGGGATCGCCGGCCTCTGCATGCATCCGCGCGTCGCGAAGCAGCGCCACACCGGCAGAGCCGACTACGACCTCGTGCGCCAACTGGTCGAGGAGCTGCCGGTGCCGGTGCTGATCTCCGGCGGCCTCAGAGACGCCGCGAAGGTCCACGAGGTGTTCGAGCGCACGGGTGCGGAGGCGGTCCTGCTCGCGCGCGGCTCGCTCGGCAACCCCTGGATCTTCGAGCAGGTACTGGGCGCCCGCGAGGACGAGCCGAGCCGCGAGGAGATCCTCGCCGAGCTCGACTGGGTGCTCGACCGCGCCGTCGAGCACATGGGGGAGCCGCGTGCGGCCCGCTACCTGCGCAAGTTCTACCCCTGGTACGTCACGCGGCTGGGGGAGGGCAAGGTGCTGCAGGATCGGCTCCAGCGCACGCAGTCGATCGCGGAGGCGCGCGAGGCGCTCGGGATCGCATCGCTGGCGATCGCCGCGGCGTAGGCGGCGTCAGCCGGTCGCGGCCATGCGCCTGCGGGCGCGCTCGACGGCACGCTGCAGAGGAGCCTCCCAGGCAGGCAGGTTGTTGTGGATGCGCTGACTGTCGCCCCACTTCAGTGCGCGCTTTGCCAGCTTTTGCCGTGCCTTGCGCTCGACGACGAGCCGCTCCAGCTCCTCATACCAGCGATCGTCGGCGACGAGCCGTCCGCCCTGGCGCTCGCCGAGGCCGACGTACGGCCCTATCGGGGACGCAAGCCAGGGCACGCCCATGACGGCGTACTCCTTCAGCTTGATGTTGGAGCGGGCGCGGTTGAACGGTATGTCCACGATCGGCGCGATCCCGACGTCGTAGGACGCGGCGTGCCTTGCGAGGTCGCCGTACTGGACGAGAGCCGTGTGGTGGCAGCGCTCGGCCGGTAACCCGAGCTTCAGCCCGACCGTCGCGAAGCGCACATCGGGATGCGTCTCCAGCAGCTGTCGGAAGGTGTCCCTGAGCTGGAGCTGCTCGAGGTCGTGGTAGTGCTCGCCGGCTCCTATCCAGCCGATGGTGACGCTGTCGCCGCGTGCCCCGTTGGCGTGGCGGTCGGCGGCGTAGTTGGCGGGGATGTAGTTCTCGACGACCGCCACCTCGGCCGCGCCCCAGCCGCGGTACTGCTCGGCCAGGTACGGACTCGTGGTGGTCACGAGGTCAGCGACCTCGAGCATGGCCGTGACCCGCGTCTGTTCCTGCTGCGCGCGCATTGCGCCCTTCTTCTTGAACGGCGAGCCGGTCAGGTCGTCGTCGTTATCCCACACGATCGCGACGCCCTGATCGCGCAGTCGGGCGAGCGCCTGGCGCGTTTCCTGTTCGCTGTAGCGGTGGACGTGGATCACATCGACATCGCCTATGCGCCCATTGTCGAGCGCCTCGCCGTCGCGATCGACCTCGACCTGATGGCCGCGTCGCCGCAGTTCCGTGAGCACCATCCCGCGGTAGACCGCGTTGACTATCGACGCCGCTGCGACGACTGTTATGCGCATCTGGCCGATCCCCCCATCAAGCCTTCCCCCATAGGGCGACTATGCCCGACATGCGCCCGAGCCTGCAAGCTGCTGGTGCCGAGTCCCCGTTCGAGCGCCGCCTGACGACGCCGCTATACTGCCCGCCGCCGAGCCCGACTCGCCGGAACCTCCCCGCCCCGTGCGGGGTTTGCGCTTTCTCCGGCCAGTCGTTTCCGTCACGCCCACCCTCGCACGCTCAAGGTCACGCTCATGCCCAAGGACGTCATCCTCACGCCGGACGGTCTCGAGAAGCTCAAGAGCGAGCTCGAGTACCTCTCGACGGAGAAGCGGCGCGAGGTCGCCGCGCGCATCAAGGAGG
>Ga0126313_10000041_pt1 | contig 53259 bp, 56 predicted proteins | sample Plot105A_FD_89954 | JGI IMG/M metagenome (GOLD analysis project Ga0126313, IMG submission 89954) | Serpentine soil microbial communities from UC McLaughlin Reserve, CA, USA - Plot105A | ecosystem: Environmental > Terrestrial > Soil > Grasslands | place: USA: UC McLaughlin Reserve, Lake County...
AAGCTAGACAGCATCACCTGAGGAGGCACTGATGGCGGAACAGCTCACCCTTCCGCGCCTCGGCCAGGGCATGGAGTCCGGCACGATCGTCCGCTGGCTGAAGTCGGAAGGCGACCAGGTTGAGAAGGGCGAGCCGCTCTACGAGCTCGACACCGAGAAGGTCACGCAGGAGGTCGAGGCCGACGCCTCCGGCGTCCTCCTGAAGATCCTCGTCCAGGAGGGCGAGGTCCCGGTCGGACGACCCGTCGCCGTGATCGGTGAGGAGGGCGAGGAGGTCCCCGCGGACGCGGGCGGGAACGGCGCCTCGCCCGAGCAGACCGCCGAGCGCGAGCGAGAGGACGCGGAGGAGAGCGCCGAGAAGCCGGCAGTCGCACCGAAGCGGGACGCCGAGCGCGACCGCGGCCGGGCGGCTTCCGCCGAGAGCGCCTCCGAGCAGCCAACCGAGATCACGCCGCCGCCCGCCGAGCCCCGCCGCGACGGCGGCCGGATCAAGGCGTCCCCGCTCGCGCGCCGCCTTGCGAAGGAGCGCGGCATCGAGCTCTCTTCACTCTCGGGCACGGGTCCCGAGGGCCGCATCGTCGCCGAGGACGTCGAGCGGGCCGCCGCCGCGCCGAAGAGCTGGGCTGCCCAGGCGCCCGCCTCGGCGGAAATCGAGGTCGTGCCGTTCAACCAGATGCGCCGCACGATCGCGCGCCGCATGACGCAGGCCTGGGAGACGCCGCACTTCCAGATCGCGATGACCGCCGACATGCGCGCCTCGATCCGACTGCGCACGCGCCTCCTCGAGCGGACGGCAGAGGGCGAACCGCGGCCGACGTTCTCCGACGTGCTGACGAAGGTCTGCGCGCTCGCGCTGATGCGCCACCGCGACGTGAACGCACACTTCGCAGGGGACGAGGTGCACCTCTTCCCGACCGCGAACATCGGCATCGCCGTGGCCGTCCCGCACGGCCTCGTCGTCCCGGTGATCACGAACTGCGAGCGCAAGTCGATCCCCGAGATCGCGACCGCACGAGCCGACCTGGTGCAGCGCACGCGCAACGGAAAGCTGAAGCAGGCCGACCTCGAGGACGGCACCTTCACGATCTCGAACCTCGGGATGTACGGCGTCGACCGGTTCATCGCCGTCCTGAACCCGCCGCAGGCGGCCATCCTCGCCGTCGGCGCGATCCAGGAGCGCGCGGTCGTCGAGGACGGCGAGATCGTCGCGCGGCCCCTCATGGAGCTGACGCTCTCATGCGACCACCGTTCGATCGACGGCGCAACCGCCTCGGAGTTCCTCGCGGACGTGAAGACCTTCCTCGAGGAGCCGGGCCTGGCGCTCTAGCTTCGAGCGCGACCCGTACGCGCGAGCCTCGATACGCTCCGGCCGCGGTGCAGATCTGGTACCGGGTGAGTGACCTCGACCAGGCGCGCGACTTCTACGTCGGGCTCCTCGGCTTCTCGGAGGTCTACCGCGACGACGACGACCGTTGGCTGCGGCTCGCGAAGGACGAGGTCGAGCTCCAGGTCGCAGAGGAAGAGAGCGTGGGCGACCCCGAGGGCGAGGCGGTCGTGACCCTCGTCGTCGACGACGTGAAGGCCGAGGGCGAGCGGCTGCGCGCGGCCGGGGTCGACGTCGGCGTCGTGCTCGAGATCCCGGGGACGATCCGCCTGCTCGACATCAACGACCCGGACGGGAACCGCGTTCAGCTCTCCGAGGACGTCTAAGCCCGGCTAGCTAACGTGGCCTGCGGATCCGCGACGAAAGGAAGCTCAAGACATGGACGTTGACGTCGCCGTCCTCGGCGGGGGCCCGGGCGGCTACACGGCGGCGCTCCGCGCGGCACAGCTCGACGCGAAGGTCGCCTGCATCGAGAAGGAATCGGAGCTCGGCGGCACCTGCCTGCGCGTCGGGTGCATCCCGACGAAGGCCTGGGTGCAGACCGCATTCGCGCTCAAGGAGGCCGAGGAGAGCTTCCCGAAGTTCGGCGTCTCGGTCGGCGAGCACAGGCTCGACTTCGCGGCGTCGAACGCGTGGAAGGACGGCGTCTCGAAGCAGATGACGAGCGGCGTCGCGACGCTCTTCAAGGCGAACGGCGTGGAGTGGGTCAAGGGCGTCGGCCGCTTCAAGGACGCATCGACGATCACCGTCGGGGGCGGGGAGGACGTGAGCTTCAAGAGCGCGATCGTCGCGACCGGCTCGTTCCCGCTTCGCCCGCCGATCGACGGCATCGACTCCGAGCGCTGCGTCGACTCGACCGGGCTTCTCGCGCAGACCAAGGTCCCGAGGCGGCTCGTCATTCTCGGAGGCGGGATCATCGGCTGCGAGTTCGCCTCGATCTTCCAGCGGTTCGGCTCCGAGGTGACGATCATCGAGATGCTTCCGAGCCTGATCCCGGCCGAGGACGCCGACGCGCAGAAGGAGCTCGCGAAGCAGTTCGGCAAGCGCGGCATCGCGATCCACCTCGAGAAGCAGTGCTCGAAGGTCGAGGAGACCGGTGACGGGCTGACCGTCCACTTCGGCGACGGCGAGACGGTCGAGTGCGACCTCATGCTCGTCGCCACCGGCCGCGGCCCACTCGTCGAGGGCATCGGCCTCGAGGACATCGGCGTCGAGTTCGACCGGCGTAAGGGCATCGCCGCCGACGAGCACCGGCGCACGACAGTCGAGAACATCTACGCGGTCGGCGACTGCGCCGGCTACTGGCAGCTCGCGCACACGGCCTTCCGGGAGGGCGAGGTGGCCGCCGAGAACGCGATGGGGCACGACTCAGTGGTCGACAACCGCGCGATTCCGCGGCCGATCTACACCGATCCCGAGGTCGCGGCCGTCGGGCTCACGGAAGCCGAGGCGCGTGAGCAGTACGGCGACGACGTCGCGGTCGGCCGGTTCCCGTGGATCGCCAACGCGCGCGCCGTCATGCAGAACGAGACGGTCGGCTGGGTGAAGTCGATCCACGAGACGCGCTACGGCGAGCTCCTAGGGCTGGTCATGGTCGGCCCGCACGTCACCGACCTCGTCGAGGCCGGCGTGGCCGCGATCGATGCGGAGGCGACGGTCGAGACGATCGCCGACGGCATGGCCCCGCATCCGACGCTCTCGGAGGCGATCAAGGAGGCCGGCCTCGTGGCCCTCGGCCGCCCGATCCACATCTCGGTACGGAGGCCGCGGGCGAAGGCCGCTGCCGGTTAGGCTCGACGCGACAGAGGAGGCTCGAGTGAACAGACGCAAGGCGATGATCGGCTGGCTCGTCTACAGCCTGGCCAAGCCGATCGTGATGCAGGTGGCGAAACGCAAGGCGAAGAGCGCGGTTCCGACGAAAGGGAAGTCGCGGCTGCCGAAGGTCGCCGCAGCCGTGGCCGCCGTCGGGGCGGTCATCGGCGGGCTCGCGTTCTGGCGCACCCGGTCGTCGGGCGACGACTCGCCCGAGAGCTGACCGCCGGCACGGTCGTCATCGGAGGAGGCATCGCGGGCTTCTCGCTCGCGCGCTTCCTCGCCGAGGCGGGTGAGACCGTCGTGCTCGTCGAGCGCGGCGGCATCGGCGCAGGTGCCTCGGGCCGGAACGGCGGCTTCGTCTTCCGCCAGCCGTCGGCCTGGATCAACGATCACCTCGAGGAGTCCGTCCGGATCTACGAGGCACTCCAGGACGAGGGGCCGATTCCGCTCGACCTGGAGCCGCGGACGCAACTCTTACTCGCCGTCGAGCCCGCGGAGCTCGCCCATGCGCGCGCCTACGCGGAGACGGTCGGCGGCGAGGAGGTCGACCTCCGCGAGGACGACTGGTTCGCCGACGACCTCGCCGGCGGCTACGCGGTGGAGGGCGGCGCGAGCCTCGAAGCCATGTCGGCCACCGCGGCCATGGCGGAGTCCGCCAGGCGCGCCGGCGCAGAGCTCCGGCTCGGCGACGAGGCGAAGCAGGTCCTCGTGTCCGCCGGGCGCGTTCGTGGGGTCGCTACGGACGGCGGCGTCATCGCGTGCGAGCGCGTCGTCGTCGCCGCCGGCCCGCGGACGCGCTTTCTCCTCCGCACGGCGGGCGTCGACCTCCCGATCTCGTCGGCCCGCGGCTGGATCCTCGAGACGGCGTCGGTCGACCGCCCGCCGCCGTACGCGATCGAGCAGGCCGTCTGGCCGCTCCAGGACGAGATGGCGCGGCTCGTCGTCGACCCGACGCTCGCGGAGGTCGCCGCAGGCGAAACCGAGCGCCCGAGCCTCGTCTCGCTCCTCATGGGCGAGCGGCCGGCCGGCCACTGCCTCATCGGCACGTCGCTCTCGCGGTCACTCCTCGAGGAGTCGGAGGGCCCGGACACCGTGCCGCGGCTCGCCGAGCGCGCAGCCCGCGTCTCGCCGCACCTTCGCGACGTGCGGATCGTCGCGGCGTGGTCGGGCCGCCGCGCGATGACCGTCGACGGGCTTCCCGCGGTAGGCCCGATCCCGGGAGTGGAGGGCCTCGAGGTCGCGTCGGGGTTCAGCTCGATCGGGATGATGATCGCGCCCGCCGCCTGCCGGCGCCTCGTCGACGGTGAGTCCCCGCCCGAGCACGTGCCGGCGCGCCTCCTCTCGTGATTCGCCTCGTTCGCGACGGAGATGTGCCGGCCGTGCGGCGGCTCTTCCTCGAGTTCGTGCCCGAGCTTCCGGTCGGGACGGAGGTGGGACTCCGCCACTGGCTCCGGAGTCATCCGCCGCGGGCGCGCTTCCGCGGCGTCGTCGCCGAGGAGTCGGGCAAGATCGTCGGCTGGAGCCGCGGGTTCTTCGACTGGCAATCGAGCGAGGAGGCCGCCGGCCGGGCGTGGGTCGGCGTGCTTCCCGCGCACCGTGGCCGGGGGCTGGGGCGGACGCTCGGGGGCGAGGCCGACGCTCATCTGGCGGCGATCGGCGCGCGCTCGGTCGAGAGCTTCGCCCGGAAGGGCTCGGAGGGGGAAGCGTTCGCGGAGCGGCACGGATTCGTCGAGCGGCGGTTGGACATCTTTTCCTCAGTCGATCGACGCGAGGTGACCCGGACGAACTCGGGCCGCTCGAGGCCCGGCTCAGGGGCGAGGGGCTGCGGCTCGCGCCTCTCTCCGAGCTCCGCGACCATCCCGAGGCGTTCCACGACCTCGACGTCTCCGCGGGAGCCGATACGCCGGGCGAGGACAACTTGGAGTTGCGCTACGACGAGTGGATGGTCGGGACATTCGAGGCGCCCGATTTGAGCTGGGAAGGGAGCACGGCCGCCTTTGATGGCGACCGGCCGGTCGCGTTCTGCCTGCTTCAGGTGGTCGCGGACGAGCGGCGTGCGAAGAACGACTTCACGGCGACGCGGCGTGAGTACCGCGGCCGCGGCCGCGCGCCTCGTGAAGCTCGCGTCGCTTCGCTGGTGTGCCGGGAACGGAACCGACCGCGTGTACACGGGGAACGACGAGACGAACGTGCCGATGCTCGCCGTCAACCGCAGGCTCGGCTACCGCGAGACTGTGCGCAGGGCGTGGCTCAGGAAGTCGCTGGTCTGACGGCAGGACTTTCGCGGCGCTCGGCTCGGGAGTCGTTCAAGCGACCATGAATGCTGGCCTCGGTCAGCCCGATCCGGCACGCTTCCTCATGTGATCCGACCCGTCCGCGACGGAGATGTACCGGCCGTGCGGCGCCTCTTCCTCGAACTCGTGCCCGAGCTCCCCGTCGGCACGGAGGCGGGATTCCGCCACTGGCTCGCGAGCCATCCGCCGCGCGCGCAGTTTCGCGGCGTCGTCGCCGAGGAGTCGGGCGAGGTCGTCGGCTGGGCCCAGGCGTTCTTCGACTGGCACACGAGCGAGGAGGCGGCGGGCCGCGCGTGGGTCGGCGTGTTTCCCTCGCACCGCGGTCGGGGGGTGGGGCGGGCGCTCGCGGCCGAGGCGGACGCACACCTGGCGGCGATCGGTGCGCGGTCGGTCGAGAGCTTTGCCCGGAAGGGCTCGGAGGGCGAGGCATTCGCGGAACAGCGGGGATTCGTTCAGTGCCGGTTGGAGATCTTCTCCTCCGTTGATCCACGCGAGGTCGAGCAGGGCGCGCTCGAGCCGCTCGAGGCGCGGCTCGCGGGCGAGGGGCTGCGGCTGGCGGCTCTCTCAGAGCTTCGCGACCGTCCAGAGGCGTTGCACGACCTCGACGTGGCCGTCGGGAGCGACGTCCCTGGAGAGGAGGACATCGAGCTGCGCTACGACGAGTGGATGGTCGGGACCTTCGCGGCGCCGGATCTCAGCTGGGAGGGCAGTACCGTCGTCTTCGATAGGGAGCGGCCGATTGCGTTCTGCCTCCTCCAGGTGGTCGCGGACGAGCGGCGTGCGGAGAACGACTTCACGGCGACCCGTCCCGAGTACCGCGGCCGGGGCCTCGCGCGGCTCGTGAAGCTCGCGTCGCTGCGCTGGTGTGCGGACAACGGGATCGAGCGCGTGTACACGGGGAACGACGAGACGAATGCGCCGATGCGCGCGGTCAACCGCCGGCTCGGCTACCGCGAAACCATGCGCCGGGCGTGGCTCGGGAAGTCACTGGTCTGACCGCCGTCGCGCCGACTCCCGGCGCCCGCCGCTCGGAAGCCGCGAGTCCGAATCGACTCACTTCGGGCGCGAATCGGCGCATCCGTGTGCCAGACACGCGCGCATTTCCGCGGTAGGCTCGGCCTCGGGAGGCGGGTGGCCCTGAACCCCACCCGAAGGGTGGGGCCGCGGGCCGAGACCCACGCAGGAGCGCGTAGGCTACGCGTCGTGGATCCGCTCACCGCCCCGATCGAGGACGCCGAGCACCAGTCCGTCGCCGGCGTCGAGATCGACCTCGCCCGCGCGGGCGAAGGCCGAGTCAAGCGCTCCGTCTACCCGCCGGGATTCCGCTGGTCGAAGGACATGCAGCCCGAGCTCGGCGGCGAGCGCTGCATGCACGCCCACGTCGGTTTCCTCGCCCGCGGCGCGATCGCCGGCGAGTACGCGGACGGCTGCTCCTTCGCCCATCGCGCGCCCGCGTTCGTCGCGCTTGAGCCCGGCCACGACGCCTGGGTCGAGGGCGACGAGCCGGCCGTCCTCGTCGAGTTCGACTTCGAGCGCGACACCTGCCAGCGCCTCGGCCTCCCGGCCGAGCACCGCCACTAGCTAGGCCCGACCCAGCTCCTCGAGCACTCGCCGCCGCGCGGCGGCCACGTCGCCGATCACCTCGGCCGCGAACCCGCCGCCCCGCTCGTGCAGCAGGCCGAGCAGCACGTGCTCGGCACCGACGTGGTCGTCCTTGAGCCGGCGAGCCTCGCGGAGCGCGCGCTCGAGCGTCCGCTTCGCGGCCGGCGTGAACCGCATTCGCCCGTGCCGGCGTCCGCGCCCCTTGCCGACCTCGTCGACGACTCGGCCGCGGATGTCCTCGTACGAGAGCCCGAGAGCCGTCGTCCCAGGCGTCCCGGTCTGGAGCAGGGCAAGGAGGATGTGCTCGGTCCCGACGAAGCTGTGCCCGAGCGCGGTCGACTCCTCCTGCGCCGTCACGAGAATCTGCCGTGCGTCGTCCGCGAAGCGCGCGAAGGCATCCCTCACCGCGCGCCGCGCCCGGTGCACCGGCCCGTACCGCATCTCGGGAGCCGCGGTGCCGGGCGTTGCGGCATCGACGATCTGGTGGACGCGTTGGTGGGAGAGAGTGAGGCTCTCGCCGATCTCCCGCATCGACCCGCCCGCGGCGTGGAGGCGGCGGACGGCGTGCTGGAAGTCGGCCTGTGCCCGCTCGGATTCGTGCTGGAGCTCGAGGAGGCGGTCGCGGGCCGTCTTCGCCTCGCCGAGGATCTGTTCATCGAGTGTCATCATGTCGTCTAGCGTACTAGACGATCACGCAGTTGTCTAGTCGGGTAGACGAACGCCTGCAATCCACGTCGACCGCGCAAGCACGAGCATCTCCCCGTCTCCGGTGAAGAGCGCCGAGCCGGCCTGACGCTTGCGCCCGTCGACCGCGATCCGCCAGCCGACGACCACGTGAGCCTCGCCGGCGCGCGGCAGCTCGTCGATCCGCGCGGCGAGCCGGCCGAGCAGGACGCCTTCTCGCTGGAAATCGTCCACCGCCCAGCCCGAGGGACAGTCGAGCGCCGCCCAGACGAGCTCGGGCGCGATGTCGGCGGGCGGCGTCCACGGCGTCGCGACGACGCCGTCGCGCCCGGCGACCCGCCCCGGATAGATCTCGAGCCCGTCGTCACGCGCAGGCCCGCAGACGAAGCACGTCTCGTACGCGTGGTGCTCGAAGCCCGGGAAGCGCGCTGACGCAGCCGCGGCGTCGTCCAGCGAGATGGGGCTCGGCGCCTCGAGCCCGTGAAGGTCCGGGCCGGTCGGCTCGGCCTCGGCCACGAGCTGCTCGCCGGTGCGCACCTCGACCCGCGTGCCGTGCCGCGAGACGTCGAGCGGCGTGTCGAGCGGCGGCGGCGCCCGCAGTGTCACCTCCGCGACGCCCTCGACGAACGCGGCGATCAGCCCACAGGTGAACCCGCCGTTCGCCGATCGCGGCGGCCCGTTGAACCGGGCGGGGATGACGAGCGAGCTCGGCGGCACGGGCTCGACGGTACCGCGCGCGCCTTTCGCGCGGCGCCGGGTCGGCGTACGCTTCGAGATGCGACGCCATGCGCGATGCGACCTACTACGTCCAGTTCGAATCGCCGGAAGAGCCGGGGCCCTGGCACGCGATCGCCTGTGTCCACGACCACGCGCTGGCGGAGGAGGTCGCCCGACTTGCGGAGGGCTCCTACGGCCGAGCGGAGGTGTTGACGCACTACCGGGCGCGAATCGCATCGCGGTCGGCGCTTCGACGCGAGGGAACGCTTGCCCACGCGGACTGGGAGCTCACGATGGGACAGCACCGCGGCTACGGCGAGGCACTCCTTCACCGCGCGGAGCGGAACCTGGGCGCGGTCGCGGGCAGCTGATCACGCAGCGGTGCGGCCGCCGGGCTCACGGGCCCTCGCACCTTGCGACAACTCTGTAACAGACGCGCTCCGAAGTCGGCACGTTTGGTGCGCCATCCGTGCGTCTTTTCGCGCTTGACTCTTTGGTGCCATGGCACCGCAGGAATGGCTCGGGGGCCCTGGTCCCCACCCCGGGTCGGGGACACGCCGACGCCGCCGAGGCACAAAGCCCACGCCGCGCCAGATCTACGCGATCGCCCGCGCGCTCTGCCGCCAAGCGGACATCCGCTGGCCCGAGACGCGGGCCGCCGCGTCCGAGTTGATCGAGCTCCTCCGCGCCGAGAACGACCTCGAGCCGGACCCGGACGGCTGACGCCGTCCGACGCGCGTCCTACCTTGGACACGTCCGGAGGCAACGGCGCCTCGGGAGCTTCGGCTCTCGGGGCGCTTCGGCGTTAAAAGGAGAGGTTGCGTGAAGACGTCCGAGCTCGTGATCGCCGTCAACACCGTCTGGGTCGTCGTCGCGGCCGTGCTGGTCATGTTCATGCAGGCCGGGTTCGCGTTCCTCGAGGCGGGTCTCACCCGCATGAAGAACGCCGCGCATGTCGCGGGCAAGACCGTCCTAGTCTTCGGCCTCTGCGCGATCGTCTACTGGGCGGTCGGCTACGGGATCGCGTTCGGCGACGGCGGCGGGCTCGTCGGCTCGGCCGGCTTCCTCCCTGGCGCCGACGAGCTCCTCGCGATCGGCGCCGCGCCCTTCTCCGCCTTCGGGGCGATCCCCGCCGCGGCCGGCTACCTCTTCGAGGTCGTCTTCGCCGGCGTCGCGCTCGCGATCGTCTGGGGCGGCATGGCCGAGCGCGCGAAGCTCTGGGTCTACATCGGCTTCGGCGCCGTCTTCACGCTCGTCTATTCGGTCGTCTCGCACTGGATCTGGCACCCGGGCGGCTGGCTCTACGCGCTCGGGATGCAGGACTTCGCTGGCTCGACCGTCGTCCACTATCAGGGCGCGCTCGCCGCGCTTGCCGGGACGCTCCTCCTCGGCCCGCGCATCGGGAAGTTCGGCGCCGACGGCCGCGCGAACGCCATCCCCGGCCACAACCTGCCCTTCGCCGTCATCGGGACGATCGTCCTCTGGTTCGGCTGGTTCGGCTTCAACGCGGGCTCGACGCTCGGGATCCAGACGGGCAACAAGCTCGCGTTCTTCGGGTACGTCGCGCTGACGACGAACGTCGCCGCCGCCGCCGGGGCCCTCGGCGGACTCGCGTGCGGCTGGCGGATCCTCGGCAAGCCCGACATCACGATGATGCTGAACGGCGTCCTGGCCGCCCTCGTCGCGGTTACGGCCGCGTGCGGCTTCGTCGCCCCGTGGGCCGCGATCCTGATCGGCTTCAGCGCCGGCGCCCTGGCCGCGTGGGCGGTCGGCTGGGTCGAGCGCCGAGGCGTGGACGACCCGATCGGCGCCGTCGCGGTCCACGGCCTCGCCGGCGTCTGGGGCACCCTCGCGACGGGCCTCTTCGCCGCGCCGAGCTTGGCCGCGACCGTCGGCGTCGGCTCAGGCGGCCTCATCTACACGGGCAGTGTCCACCAGCTCGCGATCCAGGCGCTCGGCCTGGTCGTCGTAGGCGCGTTCACGTTCGGCGCGAGCTTCGGCGCCCTGTGGCTGATGCGAGCCGCGGTAGGAATCCGAGCCGAGCGAGACGCCGAAGCAGCAGGCCTGGACGCCGCGGAGCACGGCGTGTCGGGCTACCCCGAGCTGTATCCGGCGTTTTGGGGGCTGACGCGGATGGAGGATGCTGCGTAGGGCGGGGGCGAATAGGCGCGTTCTTGCCTGGGTGTTCGATGCCGTGCTATGCGGTCACGGAAAGCAGGAGCAGCGAGATTGAGTTGCGCCCGGCGACCGCCGTCTGCATGAAGGAGGGAGCCGCGAATCGAGGCTTTCGTGGCAGGCGCCATTCGAGCGGCGCAAGTAGATTCTTCAGCCCGTTTGGCGGGACTTGGACGGTCGACCGCCTCCTTACCATGGAGGTGTTCGAGGCTCCCCTCGGCTCGAGAGTCACGCTTTCACCTCTTTAATGAGCGCATAAGGTGGCTCTGTCGCGCCGGTTCGGCGCATGACTGGCCGCACCTTGAGTTGCGGCAGCGGCCGCCTGAACCAAGCTACGTAACGAGGCTGATACATAGCTGCCACAAGAGTTGCGCTTTCGCGTGTCTCGCGGGTGCGCGGCGCTATCACCGAGCGGATGTCCTCTATCGGAAGGAGAAACATGCGCTCGAGATCTCCGCGGTTTCGGATCGTGGCTGCGCTGCTCGCGCTCGTCGCTGCGTGCGCGGGCGGCGTGGCGCTGGCTGCGTCCGCGTCGATCCCAGACGACGGCGGCGTGTTCCACGCCTGTCGCAAGGTCACGAACGGCAAGCTGCGCCTTGTCGCGAACGAGAGCGAGTGCCGCAACGACGAGGTGGGGCTCTCGTGGGATCAGCACGGGGAGAAAGGCGAGCCCGGGCCTGTCGGTCCCGCCGGGCCGGAGGGACCGCAGGGGCCCAAGGGTGACCCGGGCGCCGGAATCAGCGCGATCGACCAGCTGACCGGCATCGCGTGCACCGCCGACGGCAACTCCGGGACGATCGTGATCGACTGGGACGCCGGCAACGAGGCCGTCCTCGTCTGCGACACGAGCGGAGGCGGCGGCGGCGGCGGTGGCGGCGGCGGCGGTTCCGCGATTCTCAACGTGAACGAGTTCTCGACAGGCGTCACGGGCGCCGCCGCGGACGAGTTCGTCGAGATCGCGAACGTCGGCGACGCGGCCGCGAACGTCGGCGGCTACAAGGTCGCGTACCGCTCAGCGGCGGGGACGAGCGACACGACGCTCGTGACTATCCCGGACGGGACAACGATCCCGGCCGGCGGCTTCTACCTCCTCGGCGGTAGCGGCTATGGGGGCGCCCACGCCGCGGACGAGTCGTTCAGCACGGGGCTCGCGGCGACCGGGGGAGGTGTCGGGCTCCGAGACGCGTCAGGGGCTCTTCTCGACTCGGCGGCGTGGGGCGACACGACGACGAACGCCTTCGTCGAGGCGCACCCGTTGACGGCTCCGCCCGCGACCGCGGCGCCTGGGTCGAGCGCGCAGCGGCTCCCGGACGGCCACGACACGAACGACAACGCGGCCGACTTCTCGGTGACCGCGAACCCGAGCCCGGGGGAGGCGAACCACTAGGAGCGGCGGTCAGGCCGGTGGGAGGGCGCTCGAGCCCTCCTGCCGGGCCGGCGCCGGGCTAAGTGGCGGCCTCGCCGCTTCGACGGCTCAGCTGGTCGACGATGTACTGTGCGTACCACTCGGGCCAGTTCTCGTCGCGCTCGCCGGTGGTCCGCTCGTACTCGCGGTGCGCGTCCTGGGCCTCTTGGAGGAGGCGCGCGAGCTCGCCGACCGTGAGTTGGCTCTCCGGGACGCCGGCCACGCTCAGCGGTACCGGTAGACGATACGGCCCCGGTTCAGGTCGTACGGGCTCAACTCCAGCTTGACCCTGTCGCCGGGGAAGATCTTGATGCGGAAACGGCGCATCTTGCCGGCGGTGTAGCCGAGGGCCTCGTGGCCGTTGTCGAGCTGCACCTTGAACATTCCGTTGGGGAAGGCCTCGAGGACCTCACCCTCCATCTCGAGCTTTTCTTCCTTCGTTGCTATGCGATCACCTCCCTTCGGCCGGAAGGATAGCCGGGCATCGGATGCGGTCCACCCCCCGGCCTAGAATGGGCCGTCCGTGTCCGCGGCGCCGTTCGTCCATCTCCACGTCCATTCCGAGTACTCGATCCTCGACGGGGCGTGCAGGATCCCCGACCTCGCCGCGCGCGCAGCAGAGCTCGAGATGCCCGCGGTCACGGTCACGGATCACGGCTCGCTGGCGGGCGCGGTCGAGCTCTACCGGGAGGCGGGAAAGCACGGTGTGAAGCCGATCGTCGGCTGCGAGGTCTACGTCGCCGACGACCGCCGAGCGCTGCACAAAGGCTACGCGCACCTGACCCTGCTGGCCGAGTCGAACGAGGGCTACGCGAACCTGATCAAGCTCGCCTCGGCCGGCTACCTCGAGGGCTACTACTACAAGCCGCGCGTCGACTGGGAACTCCTGAACGCGCACGCGAAGGGGCTGATTGCGCTGTCCGGGTGCCTCTCGGGCCGCGTCTGCAAGGCGCTCGAGAACGGCAACGCCGACGAGGCCGAGCGCGAGCTCGGGCGGCTCGCCGACGTCTTCGGGCGCGACTCGACGTTCGTGGAGATCCAGGACGCGGGGCTCGAGATCCAGCCGAACATCAACGCGCAGCTCGCGGAGATCTCGGCGCGGACCCGCCTGCCGCTCGTCGCGACCGGCGACGTCCACTACCTGCGCCACGAAGACGCACGCGCCCACGAGGCGCTGCTCTGCATCCAGTCGGGCGACTCGCTGGCCAACCCGAACCGGTGGCGCTTCGACACCGACCAGTTCTTCTTCAAGGCGCCGGACGAGATCGCCCACGACTTCGCCGGCTATCCGGGGGCCGTCGCGCGCACGCTCGAGATCGCCGAGCGGTGCACCGTCACGATGGAGCTCGGCCGGATCCTCCTGCCGAAGTTCCCGACCCCCGACGACCGCAACGCCTTCGACTACCTCGTCGAGCTGTGCGAGAAGGGGCTCGAGAAGCGCTACGGGGCCTCGACGCCCGAGCTCCAGGACCGCCTCAAGTTCGAGCTCAAGACGATCCGCGAGATGGGCTTCGCGGACTACTTCCTGATCGTCTGGGACTTCATCGCCTTCGCGAAGCGAAACGGCATCGGCGTCGGGCCCGGCCGCGGCTCGGCGGCGGGGAGCCTCGTCGCGTACTGCCTCGAGATCACGGACATCGACCCGATCAAGTACGACCTGCTCTTCGAGCGCTTCCTGAACCCGGGCCGCAAGTCGATGCCCGACATCGACATCGACTTCTCGGTGTACGGGCGTGACCGGGTCATCAACTACGTCTCCGAGAAGTACGGTCGCGACCGCGTCGCCCAGATCATCACCTTCGGGACGATGATGGCGCGCGCGGCGATCCGCGACGCCGGCCGCGTCTTCGACGTGCCGTACGGCACCGTCGACCGGATCGCGAAGCTCGTCCCCGAGGGCCCGAAGGTCTACCTCGAAGACAGCATGAAGAGGGGCGCCGAGCTCCGGCAGGCCTACGACTCGGACGAGCTCGTGCGCCAGATCGTCGACCTCGCGACGCCGCTCGAGGGGCTCATCCGCCAGGACTCGATCCACGCGGCCGGCGTGGTCATCTCCGACAGGCCGCTGACGGACGTCGTGCCGGTCCAGCAGAAGGGCGCCGACCAGGAGGTCGTGACGCAGTTCCCGATGGGCGACGTCGAGGCGCTCGGGCTGCTGAAGATGGACTTCCTCGGCCTTCGGAACCTCGACGTCATCGACACCGCGGTCGAGCTCGTCGGCGGGTTCGACATCACGAAGATCCCGCTCGAAGACGCGAAGACGTACGAGATGCTCCAGCGCGGCGAGGCGGCAGGCGTCTTCCAGTTCGAGTCGTCGGGTATGCGTGAGGCGCTCCGCCAGGTGAAGCCGACCGAATTCGAGGACCTGATCGCGCTCGTCTCGCTCTACCGCCCGGGGCCGATGAGCTACATCCCGGTCTACGCGAAGCGGAAGAACGGGCAGGAGCAGCCCACGTACATCGACGACCGCCTGCGGCCGATCACGGAGCCGACCTACGGCATCTGCATCTACCAGGAGCAGTACATGGAGATCGCCAAGCAGCTCGCCGGCTTCAGCCCGGCCGAGGCCGACGATCTCCGCAAGGCGATCGGCAAGAAGATCCACGCGCTCATGGCGTCCCTCAAGGACAAGTTCCTCGAGGGCTGCGCGGCGAACGGCGTCACGCCGGCGGTCGCGAACCAGCTCTGGAAGGACATGGAGCAGGCGCAGGACTACTCGTTCAACAAGTCCCACGGCGCGTGCTACGCGCTCATCGCCTACCGCACGGCATTCCTGAAGGCGCACCACCCGGCCGAGTACATGGCCGCGCTCATCTCGTCCGTCATGAACACGAAGGACCGCGTCCCGCTCTACGTGGCCGCCTGCGATGAGATGGGCATCGAGGTGCTGCCGCCCGACGTGAACGAGTCGCAGTCGGACTTCGCGGTCGTCGAGGGGAAGATCCGCTTCGGGCTGAACGCCGTCAAGAACGTCGGCGAGTCGGCCGCGCGGGCGATCGTGCGGGCGCGCGAGGAGGGCGGGCCGTTCGAGTCGGTCTGGGATGTCGTCGAACGGGTCGACGCGCAGCTCGTGAACAAGCGCGCGCTCGAGGCGCTCGTGAAGTGCGGTGCGCTCTCGTCCACCGGCGTGACCCGGAAGGGCCTCCTCGAGAACGAGTGCGAGATGCTCGATCGGGTCGTCGCGTGGGGCGTGAAGGCACAGGCCGACCGGCTCTCCGGGCAGGGCTCGATCTTCGACCTCGGGGACGCGGAGGAGTCGCGGCCGAGACACCACCCGACGATCGCGGCCGACGAGTACGACAAGCGGATCCTGCTCCAGCTCGAGAAGGAGTCACTTGGGCTCTACGTCTCTGAGCACCCGCTCCAGGGCGTCAAGAATTCGCTGCGGCGCAAGGTCGATTGCCGCCTCGCCGAGCTCGAGCGCCGTCGCGACGGCGAGGTCGTGACCGTCGGCGGGATCGTCGGCGCACTCAAGTCGCTGACCACGAAGAAGGGCGAGCCGATGGTCTTCATGCGGCTCGACGACCTGACCGGCTCGGTCGAGACGGTCGTCTTCAACTCGGTCTACGCGGCAGCGCGGGAACTGCTCGCCGCCGATCGGATCCTGGTAGTGAAGGGCCGCGTCGACCACAAGGAGGGCGAGACGAAGCTCCTGGCGCAGGAGATCGTGCCCTTCGAGGCGACGCCCGAGCGTGCCGAGGTACGGCTTAACGTGGACGCGCGCCGCGTGCCGGCCGGAATAATCCGGAACCTCGCGGATCTCGTGCGCGAGTACCCGGGCGAGGCACCCGTGGTCGTCGCGCTCCAGACGTCGACCGGGCCGCAGCGGCTCGCACTCGGCCCGGACTTCCGCGTGCGCCCCGAGCCGGACTTCTTCGCCGAGGTGAAGTCGCTCCTCGGCGAGGCCGCGGTGGGCTAGGCGGAGGCTAGGGTTCGGGTCGCCCGCCGGTGGCCTGAGTGGCTGGACGGAAGCCGGCGACCTGAGGCACGCGGCGGCCGCTCCGAGACGGTTCCGGGACCCCTTGCTGGGAGAGTCGCACGTCCTGGCCTACGCGTGAGCCCGAGGGCGAGGTTCGGCACCGACTCGTTGCGGTTCCGTTACCGGTCGGCCGAGGCTCGGAACGGTTCGCGCCACTCGGGAGGCGGGCCCTCCTCGCGTTGCTTCCAGAACTCGACCGCACGCCACACCTTCCCGTCGCCCAGCGTGTAGAAGCCCGTGCACCAGTCGACGCCTTCGTCGCTCGGGACCCGCACGAGTGCCGCGACCTCTTCGCCCGCGACCACGAACCGCTCCGGCTCGATGTGCCAGCCGATGTCCGGATACGCCTCGTTCATCGCGATGAACGCGTCGGCGCCGACGAACCGCTCGCCTGTCGGGGGCCACTCGCACTCGAACTCGTCGTCGAGCTGAGCCCGGGCGCCTGCCCAGTCGCGCGCCTCGAAGCACGCCCACATCCGCTCGACCGGTGTCTCCACGCCGCGATTCTGTCAGAGCTCGAGCTCGACCCAGCTCGGGTCGTGGTCCGTGCCGTCCGCGCGTCAGCTTCGTTCGCCGTAGGACAAACGCCTGCGGCGGTCTATCCGGGCGCCATCCCCTTGTCGCGGAGCTCCCCGAGCGCGCGCTCGCTCTTCGTGAGCGCGTCGGCACCCATGCCGCGCAGGACGTTCGGCGCCTTCGTGAACTGGACGTCGCCGTACTCGACCACCTCGACGTTGTTGCCCCAGGGATCCTGGAAGAGGAGCCGCGGCGGCGGGCTCGCCGGAACGCCGGCCTCTGCGAGCGCCGCGCGGACCGCCTCCTTCGAGTCGACGACGAGCCCGAAGTGCCGGTGATCGTCAGGGCTCTGGCTTCGGCCCTCCGCCAGCGCGACGAACTGATCGCCGAGGTCGACGAATGCCATCCGCGGCGACCGGCCGCGCAGGTCGAGCTCGAAGAGCCGTCCGTACCACTCGAGCGCCTCGTCCACGCTTCCGACCTCGAGCGCCACATGGTTCACTCCGATCGCCCGTGCGCGGCTCACGGCACGATCCTCGCAGCTCGGGCGCCGGTCCCGCTATCCGGAGTACGGGTTGCGGAAGATCCGGTACGAGCCGACGAGCGCCGCGACGAACAGACCGAGCGGGACGGCGAGGAGCGCCCACTCCCACGTGAGCGTCCGGTCGCCGGTCGCCCAGATGGCGAAGACGAGCGCCGTGAACACGCCCAACAGCCCGCAGCCGAGCGGGACGACGAACGCGAGCCGGTCGACGGGCCCGGCCGGCTCAACGGGTGACACCGACGCCGGGCGGCCGGGCACGTCCGCGACCCGCGTCGCCTCGGCGTCCTCCTGCTCGACGCTGCGCCCCCGGTCGAGTGCCGGAAGCCGGTCGATCTCGGACGCAGCGACCGGGAGCCGGACGACAAGTGTGTCGCGGTCGACGTCCACGCCGTCCCAGGGAGCGACGCGCAGGTTGCGCGCCGGCGGAGCTCCCGTCTCGACTGCCACGTACCTCTCGGAGCCGCGAAGAAGGATGGTCGCGACCGTCCCGACTCGGTGGCCGGCACGATCCTCGACGACGTAGTCCTCGAGCCCGGCCGCACCCTCGCCTGCGGCCGGTAGCTGGAACGTCCAGTTCAGGTTGTGCGAGTTTCGGCTCACTGGTTCCACTTGTCGGCGGTCACCTTGCCGTGCCGCGAGCTCTTCGCCCGGGCGCTCCACAGGTCGTGCGGGCGCGCGGGCGTCCGAAGAGCTCCGCCTCGGTGTTCGTTATCTCGTCCTGGCTCCGCTTGTCGGCGTGGGTCGTCCCGAAGCGGCGGAGTCGGCGTAGGTACCTGTTCATTGGGCCCCCCTTGAATCGCCTCGTTCTGTGCATTCCCACAAGAGCGAGGCGAAAACGGCGAGAAGTTTCCCCTTTGTGGGGGATGGTCATCTCTGCTTCATGGCGGATCATCTCTGCTTCATGCCGAATCCCCCGGATGGGCGACGGGCAGGCGTCCGTTCCTTACGATGGAGAGACGTATGACCGCGGCCGAGACCACACTCGAGCAGGACACCGAAGCGGAGCGCGTCGTCGACTGGCGGCGGGCCGAGCTCCTGCGAGCCGGGTATGACGTCGGCGTCGCCTCGCGGATCGCCGAGCGGGCCGACGTCGACCTGCACGTCGCGGTCGACCTCATGCGACGCGGGTGCGCGCCCGAGGTCGCGCTGGACATCCTGCTCTAACGAAGCCCAACCCCCGCGAGATCCTTCTGGAGGCGCCTGTAACGAATCTCGCCGCTTTCTGCGAGATTCGTTACAGGAGGCGTAAGGCGCCGTCTCAGCGCGTAGCGGACGTCGCGGCCGCGGGCCGCCCGGCGCTCCGCGCCCAGGCGATGACCTCGCCCACCTCGGACAGCGTCCCTTCCTCGTCGTCGGCGATCGCCGCGAACGCGCGCTCGCGCAGGCCGCCGTCGTCCTCGCCGAGCAGGATCCGCAGGAGCCGCGCCGAGCCGTCGAGGCGCCCCCAGAGGTAATCGTTCTCGCGCCAACGGCGCTTGAAGAACGCGCCGAAGTGCATGATCGCGATCCCCTCGAGGAGGGGTTTGCCCTCCGGGCGGCGCAGGACTCCGACGTCCTTCGGGCTGATCCGGACGACTTCGATCCGGTCGAGCTCGCCGATGCCGCCGATCGTCTGCAGCGGGAACACGAGCACGTCCCAGAACGGGAAGCCGACGTACGCCTCGAGGACGCGGTTGCGGTCCGGCTCGGCCCAGTCGGCGGTCTCGTCGCGGACGGTCTGCCAGACGCGGTCGCCGAACCCTGTGAGCCGCTGGTCGAGCGCCTTCCCGAGCTCGTCCGCCATCGCGTCGATCTGGCCTGTACGCTTGTCCAGGAACGCGGCGACGTCGTCGTCAGGCGAGCCCGCGCCGGCCATGGCCCGGCTGATTTCCTTCCGGTCGAACACGCCGAGGGCACGCTCGGCGATCCCGTCCCGCCCCTGGAGCGCGGCCGAGAGCTCGCACAGCCGCTCGTAGAGCTCGTTCTTCGCGTGGTTCAACCGCTCGCGCGTGACGGTGCCCGCGTCGTACAGGGCGCTGACTGCCCGGATCGTGAAGCGGATCCGCCGCTCGCCATAGTCGAGGTCGAACGTCCGCAGGAAGGTCTTCTGCCCCTCGCTCGGCTCGTCGTCGGCGGCATCGACCAGCCCCCTTCGGCGGGCCCACTCGAGCATGACGTCGCGAACGAAGAACGCGTGGTTCGAGTCCTCGGGGAACCCGCAGAGCGCTGCGGCCCGGGCGGCGAACGCCTCGACCACCGCGTAGATCTTCAGGCGCACGTACGAGCGCCACGAGAGCCCGAGCTCGGCCGCCGCCTCGCCGATCAGATCGGGCTTCTCCTCGCCGAGCGCCCGCGCGACCCGCGGCGCGATGTCCGGCCGTGCGCGCCGGAGAACGGCCGCGAGCCGTTCCGCGCGCTCGTTGTGCTGACGGATCTCCACGAGGTCGCCGACGATCGTCTCCCGCCGTGGGATCCCGCTGATCCCGGCCCAGAAGAGCTTCGTCAGGCTCGGTGCCTCGCCCGGGCCCGTTCCGCCCGGCCCGCCGGGATCGGGCTGGACGTAGATGAGCCGTCGGTCGACCTCGACGTTGGCGGCCTGGCGCGGGACGGCCTCGAACGCCTGTGCGAAGGGGAAGTTGTCCAGGATTCCGCCGTCGACGAAGACGGTCGAGTCGAGCGGCACGTCGCCCAGCTCGTACTGCGGGAAGAAGTCGTGCCGGAAGGTCTCGCGCCCCGGCCAGTCGTCACCGAGATCGGCGACCGCGACCGGTGGGAACGCGACCGGGAAACACGACGTCGAGCGCGCGGCGAAGGCGAGCCGCTCGTTGTAGGCGGGCTCGAGCTGGCCCGCGCCGTCCTTCGAGCGGAAGCGCATGACGTGCCGGTGCCAGCGGTCCGTGACGCGCTTCGGGTCATACGTCGGCACGGCGCGGTCGTAGCCGTAGTAGTCGGTGATGGGAACACGGAGCTCGAGCGGGTGGCCGTCCGGCAAGAGCGTCTCGGGCCCGCCGGCGCCGTCCTTCGACGCGTCCATCTCGCGGAGCGCATCGACGACCCAGCCGTACATGCGCTTGCCGTCGAGCGGCGGGTTGCCCTTTCCGGCCGGGATCCGGGCCGCCCACACGGCGAGGCGGAGCGGGAGCGTGGGAAGCCGCGGAAGCGCGAGGAGCTTCTTGATGTCGCCCTTGCCGAGCCAGAGGTCGCGGAGCGCGTCCTGCGAGAGGTTCCGGGCGATCGCCTTCGCGAGGATGATCCCGTTGATCCCGCCGGCCGACGTCCCGGCGATGACGTCAACGACCACGCGCGTTCGGACGCCGTCGTCGCGGCGGGCCCGCTCGGCGAGCGCGTCCCAGTAGACGTCCTCGATGGTCCCGTCTGCGAACGGGCTCTCGGACGGATCCCGCTCGAACGCCTTCGAGGCGACCGCGAGTCGGTGGATCTCCTTCGTGATCCCGTGCATGTAGATCGCGAGCGAGACCCCGCCGTAGCAGACGAGCGCCAGGCGGAGGTCCTTGACGGCGTGGTCTTCGGGAAGGGCGGGGACGTCCGAGACGGGCATGCGGCACGGCCTCGGTCGCGGCGGAGATGCGAGGCCGGGTTCGAGCCTACGTTGCCCGGGGGTGGGCTTCAAGGGCGAAGACAGGCAGAATCCGCGCATGCTGCTCGCTTCCATCCCGAGCCCGTCGCGGAGCGTCATCGAGCTCGGCCCGCTGACGATCCACGCCTACGGCCTCATGCTCCTCCTCGGGATCGTCGCCGCCACCGTCCTCACGGGAATCCGCTGGACGAGGCTCGGCGGCGACTGGGACCTCGTCCTCCGCGTCGCGATGTGGGGGGTCGCGGGCGGCATCGTCGGGGCCCGGCTCTACCATCTGCTGACGAGCTGGAACGAGGTTCCGGACGAGTGGTGGGGGCCCTTCGCAATCTGGAAGGGCGGCCTCGGCATCTGGGGCGGGATCGCGGGCGGCGTGCTCGCGGGGGCATGGGTGATCCGGCGCGCGGGCGAGAGTGTCTACGTCTTCATGGACGCGGTCGCGCCCGGACTCCTCCTCGCACAGGCGATCGGGCGGCTCGGGAACTGGTTCAACCAGGAGCTCTTCGGGAAGCCGACCGACCTTCCGTGGGCGCTCCAGATTTCGCAGGAGGACCGACCGGGCGCATATCGGGCGTACGAGACGTTCCACCCGACGTTCCTCTACGAGCTCCTCTGGAACCTGATCGGCGTCGCGGTGCTCATCTGGGTCGGCCGTCGCTTCCGCGTAAAGCCACCCGGCCTGTTCGCGCTCTACGTCGCCTGGTACACGTTCCTCCGCTTCTTCGAGGAGCTCCTGCGGATCGACCCATCGAAGCACCTCGGCCCGCTCCGGCTGAACGGCTGGGTCTCGATCGTCGTCTTCGCCTGCGCCGTCGCCGCCTTCGTCTGGTCGCAGCGCCGCAAGGAGGAGCCGCGGCTGCCCACGTCACGCCCACGACCGCGACCGGTACCCGAGCCGAAGCGGCGCATGGCGGTGCCGAAGGGGCAAAAGGGGCGCGTCCGCCCACGCAGCTAGGCTCGACCGGTGACCGCCGTCGCCGTCCGCGAGCTGGACCTCGACCTCGACGCGTTCGAGGGCCCGTTCGACCTCCTCATCACGCTCGTCCTGCGCGAGGAGCTCGAGCTCCGCGACGTCGACGTGGCGGAGATCGTGCTCGCGTTCGCCGAGCGCCTCCTCGAGCGGAGGCCGGTCGATCTCGAGGCGTGCGGCGAATTCCTGGTCCTCGTCTCGTCGTTGCTCGAGCTCAAGGTGCGCGAGCTCTTCCCGGAGGAGGTTGCGGAGCTCGACCTCGACCCGGACGACGAGGCGGAGGAGCTCGCCGAGCGGCTCGCCGCCTACCGACGGTTTCGCGCCGCGGCCGAGTGGTTGACCGAGCGGCTCGACGCCGAGTCGGACCGGTTCTTCCGCCTCGGCCCCGCCCCGCTCGCACCCGTGCCGGCGCGCCCGCTCGCGCCGCAGGATCCCGCGTGGCTCGCCGACGCGCTGCGTGGGCTCGCCGCCGAGCCGCCCGAGCTGTCCGTCGGGCACATGGCGCTCCGGTTTCCGCCCGTCACGCTGTTCCTCGAACGGTTCCGGGCCGTCCTGAGGCGCCGGCGGCGCTTCGACTTCGACGAGGAGACGCGCGACCTGTCGCGAACGGAGACCGCAGTGGCCTTCGTCGCGCTCCTCGAACTCCACAAGGCCGGCGAGGTCCGGCTCGGACAGCCGGCGCCCTTCCAACCGATCACCGTATGGAACGCAGCCTGAACCGACCTCTGCGCTTAGTCGACAACCCGGTCGACCGTCTCGCGCGGATCGTCGAGGGGCTCCTGGTCGTGGCGCCCCGGCCGCTCTCGGTCGACGAGCTCGCTGGTGCGGCGGACGACGATCCCGAGCGCGTGGAGACCGCCGTCGGGCTGCTGGCGTCGCGCTATCGAGATGGCCGGAGCGGCATCGTGCTCGAGCAGGTCGCAGGCGGGTTCGCCTTCCGTGCCGCCCGCGAGGCGGCCGAAGCGTGTGCGCGGCTCGTCGAGCGTCCGGTCCAGCGGGGACTGACGCCCGCCGCGCTCGAGACGCTGGCGGTCGTCGCGTACCTGGGGCCGGTGTCGCGGCCCGAGATCGCGCGGATCCGCGGAGTCGCAGCAGACTCCGCTGTGGCCGGGCTCGTCGAGCGCGGACTCGTCGCCGAGGCCGGGAGGCAGGACGAAGGCGGTGCGATTCGCTACGCGACGACGCCGCTCTTTGAGCGGGTGTTCGGCCTCGCGAGCCGGTCGGAGCTTCCGCGGCTCGACGATCTTGGCGGCGACGTGGACGAGATCCGCGCCCGGCTCGAGTCGGTCGCAGAGCGCCGCGGCGCCTGAGGAGGCGTCGATGTGAGACTGCCCCCGGATGAGCGGGCGGACGTTCGGCGGACGGTTTCGCGACGAGTGGGGCGAGCTACGTGCCTACGTGCGAAGCCGTTCGCCGCGTGACCTCGTTTCCGAGCTCGACGATGCGGTCGAGGGCAACCAGCTCTTCGTCTACGCGAGTGCGATCGCGTTCCGAATCTTCCTCGCGGTAATCCCGTTCGCCCTGGCGGTTCTTGCGTTTCTCGGCGCGATCGGGCGACCGGACATCTGGCAGGAGCGCGTCGGGCCCGAGATCCAGCCGCGACTTTCGCCGAGCGCCTTCGAGCTCGTGGATCGAACGGCGCGGTCGGTGCTCGAGAGCCACCGCGGCTTCTGGCTCACCGTCGGCGTTGTGCTCGCGGTGTGGCAGGTCGCCTCTGCGCTTCGGGCCGCGATGCACGCGCTGAACGACATCTACGAGGCGCGCCAGACGCGCGGAGATCGCAGCCTTCGTCGGCGGCTCCTCGTGTCGAACGCGCTCGCAGTCGTGGTGATCGGAGCATTCGCGCTCGTCGCCTTGACCCTCCAGGCGGAGGCGTTTCTCGCCGACCGCGTGGGCGGCGGAGCGGTCGTCACCGCGCTCACGGGAACGGCGAGGTGGATCGTCGCGATGGCGCTCATGCTGTTCGTGGTCGCTCTCCTGATCGGCACCGTGCCGGAGCGTGACGTGCCGGCGCCGTGGCTGGGCGCCGCTTCAATCCTCGTCGTCGGGCTCTGGCTCGGTGCATCCGCGCTCTTCGGCCTCTACGCGGCGCTTGCAGGGGCGGGCACCGTCTTCGGCGGCGTGGCGTTTCTCGTGGTGGCGGGGGCGTACCTGTACGTGGCGGCGAGCGCGTTTCTCGTTGGTGCGCAACTCGACGCGCTCGTGCGAAGTCACGCCGGGCGAATCGAGTAGCGCGCGGTCGGCCCTCGTTGATCGCACCGGCGGGGGCGGGGCTCCTCGCGCGTGTTAAGGCGTACCCAACCTCCTCCCCTGTGTCGAGCGTATCGAGGAAATCGTCACGCGTCTCGCGGTTCGTACCGGAATCCCCGCGGAACCGACGCGAGCTACAACGACTTCACGATGTCCTCGGCCTCGTCGCGTGTGAAGGCCCGCAGGGTCTCCGTCGTCACGTTCCCGTGCTTCGCGACCGCCACGAGGCACTGATAGGCCGTCTCGTCGTCGGGCGCCTCGAAGATCTCGACCACGTCGAACCGCCCGAGCGTGACGTAGGCGGCGATGAGCTTCCCGCCGCGCTCTTCGATCGCGCGCTCGCCCTCCTCCATCCGGTCGCGCCAGGCCGGCAGGCCGCCGATCGCCTGCGACGTCCACTTCATGAGCGAGATGTAGATGGGCACGCCCGGATAATGACCGCTCGTGCGGCTGAACGCCTACCTAGCACGAGCCGGCATCGCCTCCCGCCGCGGCGCCGAGGAGCTCATCCGCGCGGGGCGCGTCACCGTCGGCCGGAAGGTCGCGGGCCTCGCGACCATCGTCGGGCCGACGTGCGACGTGCGCGTCGACGGCCAAGCGATCGCCCCCGAGCCGCTCGCCTACGTCCTCCTCCACAAGCCGGCCGGCGTCGTCACGACTGCGCGGGATCCCCAGGGCCGTCCGACCGTCGTCGGGCTCGTCGACCACGAGCGCCGGATCGTTCCCGTCGGAAGGCTCGACGCGGACACAACCGGCGCGCTGCTCCTGACGAACGACGGCCCGCTGGCGCACCGGCTGGCCCATCCGCGCTACGGCGTGGAGAAGGTGTACGAGGCCGATGTCGAAGGCGATCCGGACGCCTCGGCGCTTGGGCGCCTAGCCGAAGGCGTCGTGCTCGACGACGGCCCGACGGCGCCCGCACGTGTCCGGCGTCTCGGCCGTTGCCGCGTTGAGCTCGTCGTCCACGAGGGGCGAAATCGTCAGGTGCGGCGGATGCTCGAGGCTGTCGGCCACCCGGTCCGGCACCTGCACCGGAGCCGCTACGCGGGGCTCGACCTGAGCGGCCTCGCCCCGGGCGAGTGGCGAGAGCTCGAGCCCGCCGACGTCGAGCGGCTCAGAGGCCTTTCGGACGCGCCGCGCCGAAGAGCCGGCCCGAATCGCTCGTGACGAAGCCCATCCGCTCGACCATCGCCTCGAGCGTCGGGCGGCTCGACTCGCGTGCCTTCTCCGCGCCGCGCGCGAGCAGCCGCTCGAGCTCGCGCGTGTCGGCGCGGAGCTCCTGGTACCGCTCCTGGATCGGCCGGAGGAGCTCGACCACGGCCTCGCCGACATCCTCCTTGAACGCGCCGTAGCCCTGGCCGTCGTAGCGCGCCTCGATCTCTCCGACCGGCGTGCCGGTCGTCACGGCCATGATCTCGATCAGGTTGGAGATCCCCGGCTTCTCGGCGGGATTGTGACGGATGTCCCGTCCGGAGTCGGTGACGGCCGTCTTGAACTTCTTCCGGATTGCGTCGGGCTCGTCGACGAGCCGGACGACGCCCTGCTCGGTGCCGTACGTCGTCGACATTGCGCGCTCGGGCTCCTGCAGGTTCTTGATCCGGGCGCCCTCCTCCGGAAAGACGCCCTCGGGGACCGTGAACGTCTCGCCGAAGCGCGTGTTGAAGCGCTCCGCGACGTTCCGCGCCAGCTCGATGTGCTGGCGCTGGTCGTCGCCGACCGGGACGATGTCGGTCTGGTAGAGCAGGATGTCGCCGGCCATCAGGACCGGGTAGGTGAAGAGCCCGGCGGACACGAAGTCCTGCTGCTCCGACTTGTCCTTGAACTGCGTCATCCGGCGCAGCTCGCCGAAGCTCGTCACCGCGCTCAGGAGCCAGGCCGCTTCGGGGTGCGCCGGGACGTGGCTCTGGATGAACACCGTCGACCGCTCGGGGTCGAGCCCGGTCGCGAACAGCATCGCCGCGAGATCCAGCGTGCGCTCGCGCAGGTCGGACGGGTCATAGGCGACCGTGATCGAGTGGAGGTCGACGATGCAGAAGAAGGCGTCGCCGCGCTCCTGCGTCTCGGCGTACTGCCGAAACCCGCCGCTCCAGTTGCCGAGGTGCTTGGCGCCGGTCGGCTGGATGCCGGAGAAGATCCTCATTAGCCGCGAAGTATCGCGAAACTAGACTGAGCCGATGGCCGTCACAGGATCTCCCGAGCTTCTCATCGTCATGGGCGCCGCGGCGACGCCCGACCAGGTCGACGAGGTCGTCTCGCGTCTCGCCGAGGCCGGCGTGCACGCCCACGTGACGCCGGGCAAGGACGCGACGGTGATCGGTGCGATCGGCGAGCGGGAGCTGCTTGCGTCCCTTCCGCTCGAGGGCTTCCCCGGGGTCGACCAGGTGCTGCCGATCCTGAAGCCGTACAAGCTTGTCTCGCGTGAGATCTCGCCGGAGACGACGGTCGTCGCCTCGCGGGGCCGGCGGATCGGCGACGGCTACTTCGGCCTGATCGCCGGGCCGTGCACCGTGGAATACCGCGAGCAGACGCTCGAGACGGCGCGGGCGGTGCACGCGGCGGGCGCGACGATGCTCCGCGGCGGTGCCTTCAAGCCGCGGACCTCCCCGTACACGTTCCAGGGGCTCGGCGTCGAGGCGCTCGAGATCCTCGCCGAGGCGCGTGACGAGACCGGGCTCCCGGTCGTGACCGAGCTCATGGACCCGCGGGACGTCGAGGCGGTGCTCGGGACCGCCGACGTGATCCAGATCGGCGCCCGCAACATGCAGAACTTCACGCTCCTGGCCGAGGTCGGCCGCGCCGAGAAGCCGGTCCTCCTGAAGCGCGGGCCGTCGGCGTCGGTCGAGGAGCTCCTGATGGCCGCCGAGTACGTCGTCCGGGAGGGCAACCAACAGGTCGTGCTCTGCGAACGCGGGATCCGCACCTTCGAGCGGTCGACCCGCTACACGCTCGACATCGGTGCGATCCCGGTGCTGAAGACGGAGACCCACCTGCCGGTCATCGTCGACCCGTCGCACGCTGCGGGGAAGCGGGAGCTCGTGCCGGCACTCGCGCGGGCGGCCGTCGCGGCGGGCGCGGACGGCATCATCGTCGAGGCGCACCCCGCGCCCGACGAGGCGCTGTGCGACGGCCCTCAGCTCATCCCGACGGCCGAGTTCGAGGCGTTCGCGGACGAGATCCGGGCGCTGGCCTCGCTCATGGGCAAGGTCATCGGCTAGTAGCCGCGGAAAATGCCTTCGCATTTTCCGCGGGGATGAGACTGCAGTGCGTGTTGGGATCGTGGGAACCGGACTGATCGGCGCTTCCGTCGGTCTTGCCGCACGTGCCGCCGGATCCGATGTCCTCGGCTGGGACGCCGACCTGGACGCGCTCGCGATCGCCGCCGAGCGAGGCGCGGTCGAGCCCGCCGGGTCGATGGAGGAGGCGGTCACGGCGGCCGACCTCGCCGTCGTCGCGACGCCCGTGGCGACGCTTGCCGGCCAGGTGCAGGCTGTCCTCGAGGCAGGAGGGACGCCGACCGTAACTGACGTCGGATCGACGAAGGCGGCGGTCTGTGCGGCTGCGCCCGACCGAAGCCGCTTCGTCGGCGGCCACCCGGTCGCGGGCTCCGAGGCGCGCGGACCGGCGCACGCGAATGCGGAGCTCTTCCGCGGCGCGACGTGGTTCCTGACGCCGCTCGCCGAGACGGAGCCGGCTCGCTACCGCGACCTGCATGCCTTCGTCGTCTCGCTCGGAGCCATCCCGATCGCGGTCGACCCGGCCGCGCACGACCGGCTCGTCGCGCTCACGAGCCACCTGCCGCACGCGCTCGCGAACCTCCTCCTGAACCATGCGGGATCGGTGCGGGTCGACGGCCACGAGCCGCTCGCGGCCGCGGGCGGGTCGCTGCGGGACATGACCCGCGTGGGCGGGGCAAACCCGCGGATCTGGGTGGACATCTTCACGGAGAACGCCGACGAGCTTCGGGCCGCGCTGTCCGAGCACCGCCGCCGTGTCGAGGAGCTCGAGCGGGCGCTCGAGACGCGGGACGCGGGCTTCCTGGCCCGCTGGATCGGCGAGGCGGCCGGCAACCGGCGGCGGCTCCTCTCCGAGGCCTACCCGGTCGCCGGCGAGCTGCAGCGGCTGCGCGTCCACGTTCCCGACCGCCCGGGCGTGCTCTCGGGGATCACGCAGGCGCTCGGCGCGGAGAAGATCAACATCGAGGACTTCGATCTGCAGCACCTGTCGCCCGAGCGGGGGGGCACGCTCAGCCTCCTGGTCGCGGGCGAGGACGAGGCGCGGCGCGCGGCCGAGCTCCTCGAGGCGCAGGGCTACCCGGTCATCGTCTCGCCCGCGGTCGAGTGAGGATCGAGCCGGCCGCCTCGCTCGTCGGCGGCCTCGCCGTTCCGGGCGACAAGTCGATCTCGCACCGCGCCGTCCTGCTCGGCGCGGTCGCCGACGGCGAGTCCGAGCTCACCGGATTCGGCATCTCCGAGGACACGCTCGCGACCGTCGAGGCCGCACGCGCCCTCGGCGCCGAGGCGCGTGTCGACGGCGACCGCGTCACCGTCGCCGGCCTCGGCGTGCGCGGGCTCCGCGAGCCGGCGGGCCCGATCGACTGCCGGAACGCGGGGACGCTCATGCGCCTCCTTCCGGGGCTGCTCGCGGGCCAGGACGCACGCTTCGAGCTCGTCGGGGACGAGTCGCTTTCCCGCCGGCCGCTCGAGAGGGTCGCCGAGCCGCTCCGGGCGATGGGCGCAGAGGTCGAGACGACGGACGGCCACGCGCCGCTTCGGATCGCGGGTGGCGGGATCCGGCCGATCCGCTGGGAGCTTCCCGTCGCCAGCGCGCAGGTGAAGTCCTGCGTCCTCCTCGCCGGGCTCGTGGCCGACAGCGGCGCGACGACGGTCGTCGAGCCGGCGCGTACGCGCGATCACACCGAGCGCATGCTCGCCTCCGCGGGCGCCCGCCTGCGCGCCCGCGGGCGCGAGGTTCGCGTGTGGCCGGCCGAGCGCCTCGAGCCGCTTCGACTCGAGATCCCCGGCGATGTCTCGTCGGCCGCGCCGTTCTTGGCCGCGGCGACGCTGCTCCCGGGCTCGCGCCTTCGGATCCAGGGCGTCGGCACGAACCCGACGCGTACCGGCTTCCTCGCGGTGCTGGAGCGGATGGGCGCGCGGGTCGCGGCCTTCAACCGGCGCTCGGCCGCGGGCGAGCTCGTTGCCGACCTCGAGGTCGAGCACGCCGACCTCGTTGCGACGCAGGTGGACGCGGAGGAGGTGCCGCTCCTGATCGACGAGCTGCCTCTCTTCGCGCTCGTGGCCGCGCTCGCTCGAGGGGAGAGCGTCGTCCGAGGCGCCGCCGAGCTCCGGGTCAAGGAGTCCGATCGGATCGAGGCCGTCGTCGACGTCCTGCGCCCGCTCGGCGCGCGAATCGAGGCAACGGAGGACGGCTTCCGCGTCCGCGGCGTCCCGGCGAGGCCGCGCGGCGGGGCCGCCGTCGACGCCCGCGGCGACCACCGGATCGCCATGCTCGCAGCGGTCGCCGGGCTCGTTTCCCGCGAGGGCGTGGAGATCCTGGGGGCCGAGAGCGTCGCTGTAAGCTTCCCCGACTTCTTCGGGATGCTCGAGTCGCTCCGTCACGGATGATCGTCGCCATCGACGGCCCCGCCGGGACCGGGAAGAGCACGGTCGCCCGGCGGCTCGCCGAGCGCCTGGGCTTCCGGTACCTGGACACCGGCGCGATGTACCGCGCCCTGACCTGGCTCGCGCTCGAGCGCGGCGTCGATCTCGGCGACACCGAGGGGCTCGTCGCGCTCGCGCGCGACAACGTGACCGACATCGAGGGCGACCGGGTGGCCATCGCGGGCCAGGACGTCTCGGACCTGATCCGGACGGCCGAGATCGACCGCATCGTCTCGTCGGTCGCGTGCCATCATCCGGTGCGGGAGGTGCTCCGCGAGCGCCAGCGTGCGCTTGCCGAAGAGGGCAACGCGGTCATGGAAGGGCGTGACATCGGCGCCGTCGTCGCCCCCGACGCGGACGTCAAGGTCTACCTGGTCGCCGACGCGGCCGTCCGCGCGCAACGACGCGAGGCAGAACGACCCGGGCTCGGTGCGGATGCGCTCGCCACGGATCTCCGTCTTCGGGACGAGCGCGACGCCGGCCAGCTCCGACCGGCCGCGGACGCCGAGACGATCGACACGACCTCGCTCACAATCGACGAGGTCGTGGCGCAGATCGCGGCGCGGATCGAAGCGGCGCAGGCGCGCGCATGAATCCAAAAGCGATCGCCTGGTGGGGGTTCGGCAAGACGGTCCTCGCAGGGATGACGCACGTGGTCGCGTCCCTCAGGCAGTACGGCCGTGAGCGGATTCCGCGCGACGGCGGGCTCGTGATCGCCGTCAACCACGCGCACTGGATCGACATCCCAGTGGTCGGAGCGCTCTGCCCGCGGCGCATCGTCTACCTCGCGAAGAGCGAGGCGCACGACCACCCCGTCCTCGGGCCGCTCATCCGCTCTATGGGCACGCTCTCGGTGCGCCGCGGCGAGTCGGACCGCGAGGCCATCCGCCTCGCGCGCCAGGCGGTGCGGCAAAACGAAGCGCTCGGCATGTTCGTCGAGGGGACGCGCCAGCGAAGCGGCGAGCCCGGCGAGGCGAAGCCGGGCGCCGCGATGGTCGCGATCCAGGAGGGCGTCCCGGTGATCCCGGCCGCGATCTACGGAAGTCACGCCTGGCGGCTCGGAGAACGCACACCGATCTCCCTGGCCTGGGGCGAGCCGATGCGCCTCGCCGAGTACGAGCGGAACGCGAAGGGGTACCGCCTCGCGACGGACGAGATCCAGACGGAGATCCGGCGGCTCTGGGACTTCCTCGCCGAGATGCACCGCCTGGGCCGGCCCGACGGCGTGCCGCCGCGCCGCGCCGCGGTTCCGTCGAAGTCCGAAGCCTAAATGCTTGATCGGAAATTGACCGGGGAACCGTGGCACCGCCGGATGACGCCCGTGACACGTCGCCTAAGGCCGCGCTCGTTCCTCACCCGTAGCCTCCGGCGACGGCCTGCGGACGATCGCGGCCTCATGCTCGGTCACGGACGTCCCCGACGGCACCACAATTCCCGATCAACCATGTAGGGCCGGCCCGTGAGCTCGCCGCTCATCGGGACGGTCGCCGTCGTCGGGTTCCCGAACGTCGGCAAGTCGACGCTCGTCAACCGTCTGACCGCGACGCGTCAGGCCGTCGTGTTCGAGACGCCGGGCGTCACCCGCGACCGCAAGGAGGTCGTCTGCGAGTGGGCGGGCAAGCGGTTCCTCCTCGTGGATACGGGCGGGGTGGACGTCGCGGACCGCGATCCGCTGACGCGTGAGGTCGTGGAGCAGGCGCGCCGGGCCGTCGAGGCGGCCGACCTCGTCCTCTTCGTCGTCGACGCGAAGAGGGGCGTCACGCCGGGAGACGAGGAGGTGGCAGAAATCCTCCGCCGCGCCCGCCGGCCCGTGCTCCTCCTCGCGAACAAGGTCGACGACCCGCGCGCGGAGTCCGAGGCCGTCGAGTTCCATCGGCTCGGCCTCGGCGAACCGTTCCCGGCCTCTGCGCTCCACGGGCACGCGACCGGCGACCTGCTCGACCGGATCGTCGAACTGCTCCCGGGGACGGGGCCGGCCGAGGTGGGGGAGGACGCGATCCGCGTTGCCATCCTCGGCCGTCCGAATGTCGGGAAGTCGAGCCTCCTGAACGCGTTCGTCGGGCAGGAGCGGGTCGTCGTCTCCGACGTGCCCGGGACGACGCGCGACGCGATCGACACGATCCTGCGGCGCGGCGACACCACGTTTCTCCTCGTGGACACGGCAGGCATGCGGCGCAAGCGCCGGCAACGGCAGGGCATCGAGTACTACTCGGAGCTCAGGGCAATCCAGGCCGCGGAGCGCGCCGACGTGGCGCTCGTCCTCGTCGACGCCTCGGAGGGGCTCGTCGACCAGGACCTGGCCGTCGCGGACGTGGCCCGGACGGCCGGTTGCTCGACGCTCGTCGTCCTCGCGAAGTGGGACGTCGCGACCGTCGGCATCGAGGACGTCCGTCCGCGGCTCGAGGAGCGGCTCCGGCAGCGGCCGCCGATCGCCGCGGTCTCGGCGAAGACGCGCCGCGGCGTCGGGCGCCTGCTCGACCGGGTCGAGGGCCTCTACGTGAAGCACACCGCGCGCGTGGCCACGGCAGAGCTCAACCGCTTCCTCCAGGACCTTCGCGTGCAGCGCCCGGGCCCGGCGCGCAACGGCCGGCGGCTGAACCTGCTCTACGGCACGCAGGTGTCCGTTCGTCCCCCGCGTTTCCGGATCTTCGTGAACGACCCGGGGCTCCTGACCCGGGACTACGGGTACTGGGTCGAGAACCGCTTGCGCGACCGGTTCGACCTCGCCGGAGTCCCGGTCGTGATCGATTTCGCCCGGCGGGCATGACCCGTCAGGGGATCCGCCCGGCTGAGGCGGCATCTAGACTGGGGCGATGCGCCGCATTGCAGCGTATTTTGCCCTGCTCGGGCTCGCGATCTTCCCGGCCGGGTGCGGAAGCGGTGGAACCCCATCGTCGACGCCGGCCGCGGACGTCGTTCCCGCGTCGGCGCCACTCTACTTCGCGCTGAACACCGATTTCGAGAGCGACCAGCTTCAGCAGGCGCGCGACCTGCTCGACCGGTTCCCCGACGGCGAGGCGGCGCTCGACATGGTCCGCGCTGAGCTCGAGTCGGATGAAAACGTCGACTTCGAGACCGACGTGCGCCCCGCGCTCGGGGACCAGGTCGGGCTCGTGTTCCTCACCTTTCCCACCGGCGCGGGAGACCCCGACGTCGTCGCCCTCGTCCAGCCCGAGGACAAGGCGAAGCTGGACACGCTGGTTCAGAGCGGCGAGGAGCCCGCGGTCACGCGCGAGATCGGCGACTGGACTGCCGTTGCGAACGGCGATGCCGTGCTCGACCGCTTCGAGCAGGCCCAGAGCGAGCAGACGCTCGACGAGAGCGACGACTTCACCGAGGCGATGGACGGCCTTCCCGACGAGACGCTCGTCAAGGCGTACGTGAACACGAGGGCGCTGGTCGGCGCGATCGCCGCGCAGTCGCCGGAGGCGCCGCAGTTGCAACAGTTCCTCTCGGGCGAGGTGCCGTCCATCGGCGCCGCCGCAAGCGCGGAGGAGAACGGGGTTCGCCTGGAGGCGAGGACGAAGACGACCCAGGAGGCGCAGAACTTCGCGCCCGAGCTCCCGTCCACGCTCCCGTCCGGTGCGCTCGCGTACGTCGGGTTCGGCGACATCGGGAGCTCGATCCGGGAGAGCCTGAACAAGGCCGGCGAGCAGAACCCGCAGCTCGACCAGGGGATCGCACAGCTCGAGCTCGGGCTTGGCATCTCCCTCGATGACGACGTCCTCCCGCTCTTCGAGCACGAGGGCGCGCTCGCCGTGTACCCGGCGACCGCCGGCACGACCGACCAACCCGGCGTCGTCCTCGCGCTGACGGTCGACGACGCGACCCAGGCGACGGGACTGATCGACCGCACCCTCCAGCGTGCCTCGGGATTCCAGCCGTCCATCCCGGCCCCGGAGTCCGTGACCATCGGCAGCGTGTCCGCGAAGTCCGTCCGCGTGAACTCCGACACGGAGATCCTCTACGCCGCCGTCGACGGGACGCTCGTCGTGACGAACCAGCGGTCGCTCATCCAAGGGATCGCCGAGGGCGGGACGAGCCTTGCCGACGACGAGGTGTTCGACCGCGGGAAGGACAACGCGGGCGTGCCTGACGAGGTCGGCGGGCTGGTCTACCTCAACCTCGAGGCAGGCGCGAACTACGTGCTCTCGCTCGCGGAGTCGAGCGGGGAGGACGTTCCTCCCCAGGTGAGCCGCAACGTCGAGCCGCTCGACTCGCTCGTCTTCTACGCGTCGACGGAGGACGACCGGGCGAACGTTTCCGGGTTCCTCTCGCTGAAGTAGGTAGTCTCGGCCGCCGATGACGGGACGGAGCTTCGTCTTCACATCCGAGTCGGTCACCGAGGGCCATCCCGACAAGCTCGCGGATCAGGTCTCGGACGCCGTTCTCGACGCCGTGCTCGCGGACGACCCGAACGGACGCGTCGCCTGCGAGACGCTCGTGACGACCGGCCTCGTCGTCGTCGCGGGCGAGATCACGACCGAGACGTACGTCGACATCCCGAATCTCGTGCGCTCGACGATCCGCGAGATCGGCTACGACCGCGCGAAGTACGGCTTCGACGCCGAGACGTGTGGCGTCGTCGTCGCGCTCGACGAGCAGTCGCCCGACATCGCTCAGGGCGTCGACCTGTCATACGAGGCCCAGCACGAGCCGGGTGAGGACGACCCGCTCGACCGCGAGGGCGCGGGCGATCAGGGGATGATGTTCGGCTACGCGTGCCGCGAGACGGACGAGCTGATGCCGCTTCCGATCATGCTCGCGCATCGCGTCACCAAGCGGCTCGCCGAGGTACGGAAGGCCGATGTCCTCCCGTACCTGCGGCCCGACGGAAAGGCGCAGGTCACCGTGCGCTACGAGGTGGACGACCAGGGGCGCACGCGGCCGGTCGACATCGAGCGCGTCCTCATCTCGACCCAGCATCGCGAAGGTCTCGACGCGGAGAGCCTGATCAAGCCGGATCTGATCGAGCACGTGCTCCATCCGATCCTCCCGCGCCACCTCTACGACGAGCGGCGCTTCGAGGAGCGCGACTTCGTCCTCGTGAACCCGACCGGCAAGTTCGTCTTGGGCGGCCCGATGGGGGACACGGGCCTGACCGGGCGCAAGATCATCGTCGACACGTACGGCGGCGCGGCGCGCCACGGCGGCGGCGCGTTCTCAGGGAAGGATCCGACCAAGGTCGACCGGTCGGCCGCCTACGCCGCGCGCTACGTCGCGAAGAACGTCGTCGCGGCAAGGCTCGCCGACCGGTGCGAGCTCCAGGTGGCCTACGCGATCGGCGTCGCGCATCCGGTGTCGGTCGAGGTCGAGTGCTTCGGAACGGAGCGGATCCTCGTGCCGCGGATCGCCGAGCTCGTCCGCGCGGAGTTCGACCTCCGTCCGGCGGCGATCATCCGCGATCTCGACCTTCTGCGGCCGATCTACCGCAAGACGGCGGCCTACGGGCACTTCGGCCGCTCCGAGGCGACGTTCACGTGGGAGCAGACCGACCGCGCGGACGCGCTTCGCGCCGCGGCCGGGCTCGAGACCGGCGCCGCGGTCTAGCGGTTCGCGAGACCCGTGCTACCCTCCGCCCCGCAATGGGGGTCGTAAGTCCCGCGCGCCGGCGCACCGAGGCGTCGCCGCGCACACCGGAGCTTCCGCCGGCGGCGCCGCCGCCCCAGCCGCCGCGCCGTGACATCCCGTGGGGCCTCGTGGCGCTCGCCGTTGCCGTGATCGCGATCGTCGCCGGGGTCGGCTGGGTCCGCGACATCCTCCCGGACTTCTCGAACCCGTTCGCGGCACACACGGTCGACTCGTCGCCGCCACCCGTCCTGAAGGCGATCCGGAACGTCGGCGAGTACCGCGCGGCGGCGGGCGACTACGAGCAGATCGTCGACCTCCACGCGGACACGCAGCTGCCGGACGAGCTGCTCGGCGAGCGGACGCTCTTCGTCGCCGTCGGCTCCGTCGACGCGGGCGTCGACCTGGGCGCCGTGGCCGAGGACGACGTCGAGGTGAGCGACGATCGCCGATCGGCCACGATCACGCTTCCGCACGCGCGTCTCTACGATGCCGAACTCGACGTCGACCGGAGCTACGTCTACGACCGCGACGAGGGCCTGTTCAACCGGATCGGCGGCATCTTCGGCGGGGGGGACGGCGAGGAGGAGCTCTACCGCGCCGGCGAGCAGAAGATCGCGACCGCCGCGCAGGCGAACGGCGATCTCCGCACGCGCGCCGAGGAGAACACGCGCGCGATGGTGACGTCGCTCCTCGGCTCGCTCGGCTTCACGAGCGTGACCGTTCGCTTCGAGTAAGGGCGCGTCCGCTGCGACCGGCCGCGCCACACCCCCCACCCTGGGTGGGGTTCGGCCGCCCTCCACCCAACGTCGACACTACCGCGGAAAAGCGCGTGAGTGTGTGTCGGGCTGTGCCGAGAGTGTGATTCTTTCGCGCGATCCGGCGCGCGCTAGCCGGCGCGCGCTAGGCGGCGCGCACGAAGAGGCCCTCGGCGGCGCGCTCCGCGATCGCGCGCTCGTCGCCGTTCACGGCCACCGTCAGCTGGCCGGCGGCGGGCTGCGCGTCCCGCACCTCGATCCGGGTCCCGGGAACGAGGCCCTCGTCGTAGTACCAGTGCAGCAGGTCGCCGTCGTGCTCGGCGAGGCGGACGATCTCGGCCGTCGTCCCTGGCTCGAGCGCCGCGAGCGGCTCGAGCTCGCGGTTCTCCGCCTGCTCGAACTCGACGTCGACCGGCCAGCCGTGCGGGCAGCGCTCCGGGTCGCCGAGCTGGCGCGCGATGCGCTCGACCATATCGTCCGTGAATGTGTCTCCGAGCAGATCGGCCTGCTCGTGCGCCTCGGCCGCCGTGTAGCCCATGAAGTCCGTCAGCAGGCGCTCGATGATCCGGTGGCGGCGCACGACGTGCTCGGCCCGCTCGCGGCCCTTCTCGGTCAGGATCGCCTCCTTGTGCTCGCCGCGCTCGACGAGCCCCTCTGCCTCGAGCCGCTTCATCATCTCGCCGGCCGAGGCGCGCGAGACGCCGAGCATGTCCGCGACCCGCACCGCGAGCGTCGAGACACCCTTCGTCACGGGCCGGTACTCCCCGATGGGAAACGCGAGGAAGTAAATCGTCTCGAGGTACTCGTCGGTGGAATGTCCCTGCGCCATGCGACCATCCTAGAGCCTTGCCTCGCTACGCATCCGTCTATCCCCTCGTCAGCGCGCGCGCGGTCGCCCGACCCTTCACCTACCTCGCCGACGGGCTCGAGAAGGGCGCCGTGGTCGCGGTCCGCTTCGGGCGGGCGAGGCGCCGCGGCGTCGTCGTCGAGGTGGGGGAGGAGGCGCCGCCGGACGTCGATCCCGTTGCGGTCGAGGCCGTGCTCGGGGCCGTCCCGCCGGCGCTCGTCGACCTCGCGCTCTGGCTCGCGGACGCCTACGGATCGACCCCGGCGCGGGCCCTCGCCCTCGTCGCACCGGCCGAGCGGGCGCGCCGCCCGGGTGCCCGGCGGCGGGCGCGGACCGAGGATCCGCCCGGCGAAGACGCGCCCGCCAGGCTGACGGCAGAGCAGAAGCACGCCGTCGACCGCATCGTCGCGAGTCTCGGACGTTCCGCGCACGTCCTCCTCTACGGCCAGACCGGGAGCGGAAAGACGGAGGTCTACCTTCGAGCCTGCGAGGCGGCGCTCGAGCGCGGCCTCGGCGCGATCGTGCTCGTGCCCGAGATCGCGCTGACGCCGCAGACCGCGGGCCGCTTCCGCGCCCGCTTCGGCAACCGCGTCGCCGTCCTCCACTCCGGGCTGACAGACGCCGAGCGTCGTGACGAGCGCGCCCGAATCACCGCGGGAGAGGCGCGGGTCGTCGTGGGCGCGCGCTCGGCGATCTTCGCGCCGGTACCCGACCTCGGGCTCATCTGCATCGACGAGGAGCACGACGGCTCCTACAAGCAGGAGTCCGACCCCCGGTACGACGCCCGTACGGTCGCCGCCAAGCGCGGGGCGCTCGAGGACGCCGTCGTCGTCTACGGCACCGCGACCCCGCGCCCGGAGAGCTGGGAGCGCCTCGAGCGAATCGAGCTCGGGAGGCGGCTCGGCGGCGCCCTGCCTCCCGTCCGGATCGTCGACCTGCGCCGGGAGGCAGGCTATCCCATCTCGACGCCGCTCCTCGAGGAGCTCGGCGGCGTAGCCGACCGAGGCGGCAAGGCGATCCTGCTCCTAAATCGGCGCGGCGTCGCTCCGGCACTCCATTGCCGCGCCTGCGGCCACACGTTCCGCTGCGAGCGCTGTGACGTCGCGCTCACGCTCCATGCCGACCAGCGGCTCCACTGCCACCACTGCGGGCTCGTCGCGCCGCGACCCGACCGCTGTCCGGTCTGCGGCTCGGTCGAGATCGCCCGCCTCGGCGCCGGGACGGAGCGGCTCGAGGCGGAGCTCGGCGCGCGCTTCCCGGGGCTCGACGTCGTCCGGCTCGACGCGGACACGGTCGGGCAGCCGGGCGAGCTCGCCGGGGCCCTGGCGCGCTTCCGCGACGCAGAATCGGGCATCCTCCTCGGCACACAGATGGTCGCGAAGGGCCATCACTTCGAGGGCGTCGCGCTGGCCGCGGTCGTGGACGCAGACACGGGCCTCGCCCTGCCGGACTTCAGGGCCGAAGAGCGGACGTTCCAGCTCGTGACGCAGCTCGCGGGGCGGAGCGGCCGCGATGCGCCGGGCCGCGTCGTCGTCCAGACATACCAGCCCGACGCGCGGCCCATCGTCCTCGCGGCCCGCCACGGCGTCGAGGAGTTCCTCGCCGGCGAGCTCGAGCGGAGGCGCGCCCTCGGCTATCCGCCGTTCCGCCACCTCGTCCGCATCGTCGTTTCCGGGCCGTCGGCGGCCGGGCCGCGCAGGCTCCTGGACGAGATCCGCGACGACCTGAGCCGCCTGGCCGACGTCGAGCTCCTCGGGTCGGCGCCGCTCCTGCGCCTGCGCGACCGGCATCGCGCGCAGCTCCTCGTGAAGACGGCCGTCGCGCGCCCGGTCGCGTCGCGGACGGCGAGCCTCCTCGCCGCCGCCTCGAAGGCGATGCGCCGTGACGACCTCGGCGCGAGCGTCGACGTCGACCCGCAGAGCCTGGCATGAGGCGAGCTGCGGTCGCCTTCGCCGTCGTGGCCCTCCTCGCCGGATGCGGCGGCGATCGCAGTCCCGAAGACGTGGTTCGCGCCTGGAGCGACGCGTTGAACGCGGACCGGAACGAGGCGGCCGCCGACCTCTTCGCGGCCGACGCGGCGGTCGTCCAGGGCGGGCGGACGATCCGGCTCGCGACGCACGCCGATGCGGTTGCGTGGAACTCCTCGCTTCCGTGCAACGGCCGGATCGTCGCGCTCTCGGAGAACGACGGCGTCGTCGTCGCCGAGTTCCTCCTGAGCGACAGCCAGACGACCCCGTGCGACGGTCCGGGGCAGCGTGTCAGCGCCGTGTTCACCGTCCAGGACGGCAAGATCGTCCGCTGGGAGCAGCCGCAAACGGCGCCTGAACCAACGGTGTAGCAGGGCTAGACTGGCTCCGTGTCAGAGGTCGAAGGACAGGTTCGCGACGAGCAGCTCGACGAGGAGCGCGAGGCGAGACGACGTCTCGCCCTCACCCAGGTTCGCCAGTATCCCGACCCGGTGCTCCGGATGCGCACGGGCGACGTCGAGGAGGTCGACGATGCGGTGCGCACCCTCGCCGACCGGATGGGCGCGCTCATGCAGGAGGCTCGGGGCGTCGGCCTCGCGGCGCCGCAGATCGGGATCCTCCAGCGCGTTCTCGTCTACCAGGCCGACGACGAGGAGCCGGTCCGCACGCTCGTAAATCCGCGGATCGTCGAGTCATCCGAGACGCTCGAGACCGCCGCGGAGGGGTGCCTGTCGCTCGGGGCCGCGACCGTCGTCGTCGACGTGGAGCGCCCGGACGCTGTCGTCGTGGAGGCGCTCGGGCCGGATGGCGAGGAGGTCCGGATCGATGCCGACGGGCTCGAGGCGCGCGTTCTCCAGCACGAGGTCGACCACCTGGACGGCGTCCTCATCACCGATCGGGCGTCGACCGAGCAGCGCAAGGAGGCGATCGCGAAGCTCCGGCCCGAGGTCGTGCTCGGGCCGCTCCGCTAGAGGGCCCGGCGTGAGGCTCGCCGTGGCCGCGACGGCGCCGCTCGGCGCCGCCGTCCTCGAAGGGCTCGCCGCACGCCACGAGGTCGAGCTCCTGCTGACGCGGCCCGACCGCCCGCGGGGACGCGGCCGCCGGCTCGGCCCGCCGCCTGCGAAGGAGACGGCCGAGCGGCTCGGGATCCCGGTCGTCCAGCCGGAGCGCCTCGACGCCTTCCCCGGCGAGTCGGGCATCGTGGTGGTCGCGGCCTACGGCCTCCTGATCCCGGAGTCGCTCCTCGAGGAGCGGCTGTGGCTGAACGTCCACCCGTCGCTCCTCCCGCGCTGGCGCGGCCCGGCGCCCGTCGAGCGGTCGCTCATGTCCGGGGAGACCGAGACCGGCGCCACGATCCATCGGACGACCGCCGAGCTCGATGCGGGGCCGATCGCGGCGCAGCGATCGTTCGCAGTCGCGGCTGAGGATGACGCCGGCGCCGTTTATGACCGGGCGGCGCACGTGGCGCTCGAGCTCCTGGACGAGGTTCTGCCCGAGCCGAGCTTTCGTCCCCAGCCGGAGGACGGCGCGACGTACGCCGAGAAGATCGAGCCCGACGATCGCGAGCTCGACTGGTCGCGTCCCGCCGGGGAGCTCGTGAACCGCGTTCGCGCCCTCTCGCCGCACATCGGCGCGCGGGGGACCGTAGGCGGCCGCCCGCTGATCGTCTGGCGCGCCCGTCCCGCCGGCCCGGACGCGGAGCTCGTCGCGGGCGGCGTGGAGTTGCTCGAGGTGCAACCCGAGGGCCGCAGGCGCATGACGGCCGCGGAGTACATGCGGGGGCTCCGGTGAGAACTCGCCTCGATCTCGTTGCGAAGCCGTCGCATTCCATGCGAAACATGTGCGATGTCCCGCGATAGGCTCGAGCCGGGGGCGGGCACGCGGGCGGCCCCCGGCGCAGACCCGCGTGACGCTTCCGTGACACCTGCGCGACAGGTTGCGTACGAGGTCGTCCGCCGCGTGTTCGAGGAGGACGCGTACGCCGACCGCGCGTTCCGCTCGCTCGCGGGCGGGCTCGACGAGCGCGACCGGCGGTTCGCACAGCAGCTCGCGTACGGGACCGTCCGGCGCGTCCGCACGCTCGACCACGCGATCGAGGCGCTTGGGCGCCGCCCCGTCCGGAAGCTCGACCCGCCCGTGCGCGTCGCCCTGCGGCTCGGCGCATACCAGCTCGTCTTCGCGGCCGGGGTCGCACCGCACGCGGCGGCGAATGAATCGGTCGAGCTCGTCCGTCGTGCCCGCCTCGAACGAGCGGTCGCCTTCACGAACGCCGTGATGCGCCGCCTCGCCGAAGGTGCGCGGAGGCTCGTGGACGCGCTCCCCGACGGTGCGCCCGCGGAGGCGGCACTCCGCCACTCGTATCCAGACTGGATCGCGCACGCGTGGTGGGAGGAGTGGGGCCGATCCGACGCGCTCGGGCTCATGAAGGCGCAGAACGACGCGCCCGAGACGGTCGTGCACGTCAGGGCCGACTCGCCGGGGGAGATCGGCGGCGACCCCGTGCCCGGCATTCCGGACGCCCGCCGTGTGACCTCGGTCGATCAGACCTGGCTCGATCGCGGCCTCGCACGCCCGCAGAGCGTCGGGTCCCAGCTTGCCGGGCTCGCCGCCGGCGTCCGGCCGGGCGAGCGCGTCCTCGACCTCTGCGCTGCACCGGGCGGGAAGACGCTCCAGCTCGCGGAGACGGCGGGCGAGGTCGTCGCTGTGGAGATGCACCCCGGCCGCGCGCGCGAGCTCGAGGAGACCCTGAAGCGCTACCAGACCGCGAACGTGCACGTGGTCGTCGCGGACGGACGGGAGCTTCCGCGACAGCTCGGCACCTTCGACCGTGTCCTCGTGGACGCGCCCTGCTCGGGGCTCGGGGTCCTCGCCTCCCGCCCCGACCTCCGCTGGCGCGCCCGCCCGCTGCCAGAGCTCCAGCTCGAGCTCGTCCGGGCTGGCCTGGAGCGGCTTGCGCCCGGTGGGACGCTCACGTACGCCGTCTGCACCGTCCATCGCCCCGAGAACGAGGCGGTCGTGGACGCCCTCGGCGTCCCGATCGACGACCTCGGACGGGAGTGGCCGGCGTTCCGTCACCCGTGCCGCCCCGAGTTTCTCCTTACGCTGCCGCACGTCCACCGGACGTCGGGCTTCTTCGTCGCGCGGCTTCGCCCGTAACATCGCGCCCGTGGCCTGGAACGACTGGGTTCGCGGCCCCGAGGTCGAGCCGTCGCTCTATGCGGCGGACTTCGCCGCGCTCGGCGCCGACATCGTGACCGTGCTGGACGCCGGCGCTCGGATCCTCCACTTCGACACGGGCGACGGGCACTTCGTCGAGCCCGTGACGATCGGGCCGATCGTGCTCCAGGCAATCGCCCCGCTCGTCCACGACCGAGACGGCATCCTCGACTGTCACCTCATGGTGGACGACCCCGAGCATCACTTCGAGCAATTCGCCAAGGCGGGCGCCGACAGCGTCACGTTCCACTACGAGGCGACGGACGACCCACCTGCGCTCGCCGCACGTGCACGCAAGCACGGCCTCCGAGCGGGCCTCGCGTTCAACCCGACGACCCAGCCGTCCGACGTCGCCGCGCGCGCGGAAGGGTTCGACCTCGTGCTCTGTATGAGCATCTGGCCCGGCTACTCGGGGCAGACGTTCATGCCCGAGGCGCTCGGCCGGCTTGGCAAGCTCCGCGCTCTCCTGCCGGACGACGTCCGGGTCCAGGTCGACGGCGGCATCGGAGCCGAGACGATCGGTCCGGCGCACGAGGCCGGGGCTGACCTCCTCGTCGCCGGGAGCGCACTGTTCGACGGCCGCGACCCGGGCGCCGCCTACGGCCGTCTCGCCGAGGCGATCCGGTGAGCGACCCCCTCGAGCGGGCGCTCGAGCTCGCCGAGCGCGGCCGCGGGACGACGCGTCCGAACCCGATGGTCGGAGCGGTCGTCGTCGCGAGCGGCGAGGTCGTGGGGGAAGGGTGGCACGAGCGCCCCGGGCTTCCGCACGCGGAGCGGCTCGCGCTCGACGCCGCCGGCGACCGGACGCGGGGCGCGATGCTCTACACGACGCTCGAGCCTTGCGTGCACCAGGGGCGCACGGGCCCCTGCACCGACGCGATTCTGGAGGCGGGCATCGCGCGGGTCGTCGTCGGCGCCCGCGATCCGTTCCCCGCGGCGGCGGGCGGTGTCGAACGCCTGCGTGAGGGAGGCGTCGACGTCGAGCTTGCGGACAGCGAGCTGGCCCGCCGCGTCCGCCGCCAGAACGAGGCCTTCCTGACCTGGGCCGAGAAGGAGCGTCCCTTCGTCACCTACAAGGCGGCGATGACGCTCGACGCGCGCCTCGCGGCCGCGAGCGGTGACGCGCGCTGGATCTCAGGCGAGGCAAGCCGCAGGCGCGTCCACGAGCTCCGGGCGCTCGCGGACGCCGTCGCCGTCGGCGGCGAGACGGCCCGCGCGGACGATCCCGCACTCACAGCGCGCGACGTCGCGGCCGAGCGACAGCCCAGGCCGCTCGTCTTCGGCGCCGGACCCCTTCCCCCCGGATCGGAGCTTGAGCTCCGCTCCGGGTCGCTCGAGGACGAGCTTCGCACGCTAGCCCGCGAGGACGTCCAGTCGCTCCTCCTGGAAGGCGGGCCGACGATCGCAGGCGCGTTCCTTCGTGCGGGCCTCCTCGACAAGCTGCTCGTCTTCGTCGCGCCAAAGCTCGTGGGTGGGGACGACGCGCCGCCGCTCTTCGCCGGTCCCGGCGTTCGCGACCTCGCGAACGTGGTTGCCCTCTCCGAGCTCGGCGTGGAGCGGATCGGAGACGACCTCCTGATCACGGCGTACGTGAACGAGCCGTGAGCGGGCCTCGCGTCTGGATCGGCCCGGGCGACGACGACGGGCGGATCGCCGCCGCCGTCACGCGCGGTGGTGGCGCCGTCGCCCCAGATTCGGTCGACGCCGACGCCGTCGTGTGGCTCGAATACTCCCGGCCGGAGGAGCTCCTGGAGGCCCTCAACAACGACATCCGCTGGGTGCAGCTGCCGGCGGCGGGTGTGGAACGCTGGCTCGACCTCGTCGACGGCCGCCGGACGTGGACGGGCGCGCAGGGCGCATACGCAGGGCAGGTTGCCGAGCACGCGGCCGCGCTCGTCCTCGCGGCGTCGAAGCACCTGCCCCAGGCGGCGAGGGCGCGCTCCTGGGGCGCCGAACCAGGGCGGCCGCTCGAGGGCGCGACGGTCGGCATCGTCGGCGCCGGGGCCATCGGCCGCGCGCTAGCCCCGCTGCTCGCGCCCTTCGGCGTCCGGATCCTGGCCCAGACGCGCTCCGGGCGGACGGTCGACGGTGCCGAGCGAACCGCGGGCGCGGATGGCCTCGCAGAGGTTCTCCGGGAGAGCGACTACGTCGTTCTCGCTGCGCCGCTCACACGCGAGACCCGCGGCCTCATGGGCGCGTCCGAGCTCGACCTGATCGGGCCGGACGGCTGGCTCGTGAACGTCGCGCGCGGTGCGCTCGTGCGCACCGACGATCTCGTTGCGGCCCTGCGCGAAGGCCGAATCGGCGGCGCCTGCCTCGACGTCACCGATCCGGAGCCCCTGCCTGACGACCACCCGCTGTGGGGCTTTCCGAACGTGCTGATCACGCCGCACGTCGCCAATCCGCCTGCGTACGAGCGCGATCTTCTCGCGGCCCGCGTGGAGGAGAACGTGCGGCGATTCGCGGCGGGCGAGGAGCTCGCCGGAAGGATCGATCCCGAGCGCGGCTACTAGACGGCGACGATCGGCCCGTGACCGATTCCCCGTCGGGGATCTTCTCTCTGGGCCGACGTCCGGGTCGAGGGCGAGGCGGCTCCGGGGGCGCCGGTCGTCCGCATCCGTGGCGTCGGAGTTTTTGGCGCGACTCACGGTCGAGTCGCGCCGGGGCGGCCTGCGCGGGCTCGTAGAACGCCTACCACCGCCTCCGCCGGGTCTGTAGCGCCTCTCCGCGGCTATTCTCGCGCCCGTGTTCACCGGGATCGTCCGCGAGATCGGTCGCCTCGAGGCGATCGAGGGCGGGGACGACGGCATCCGCCTGACCGTCCGTGCGCCTGCGACCGCCGCGGGCGTCGGGGTCGGGGACTCGGTCGCGCTGAACGGCGTCTGCCTGACCGTCGTCGCCGCCGGGGACGGGACGCTCGCGTTCGATGCTGTGCCCGAGACCCTGCGGCGGACGTCGCTCGGCCACGCTGCCTGCGGCACGGCCGTCAATGTCGAGCCGGCGCTCCGGGCAGGCGAGCCACTGGGGGGCCACATCGTCCAGGGCCACGTCGACGGTGTTGGCACAGTTCGCGCGCTCGAGCCCGAGGGCGACGGGTGCAGGCTCGATATCGATGCGCCCACCGAGCTTGTGCGGTATCTCGTCGAGAAGGGCTCGATGGCCGTCGAGGGCGTCAGCCTGACGGTCGCAGCGCTCGACGACCGCGGGTTCGAGGTCGCGCTCGTCCCGCACACGCTCGAGGCGACGACGCTCGGAGCGCTCTCACCCGGCGACGAGGTGAACCTCGAGGTGGACGTCCTCGCGAAGTACGTGGAGCGCCTCGTCGGTGACCGCGCATGAGGCTCGCGCCGCTCTACACGATCCACTTCGACTACCCGGAGCACTACCTCGTCCGCGGCCTGGAGGTGCACGGGATGTTCTTCGCGGAGGGGCGAACGCAGGGCGCCGTCACGGGCCGGTTCCGAGGTCTGAACCACCCGCGCCTGCGTCACGACGACGTCTACCTGCCCGACTTTCAGGGCGTCATCGAGACCGACGACGGCGCGCTGCTCGCGTTCGACCTCCGAGGGCGCGCGAAGCCCGCGAAAGACTGCCGTGAGGTAGTCGCGACGCTCGTCCACTACACCGGCGACAGCCGCTACGAGCACCTGAACGACATGCTCTGCGTCGTCGCGGGCGAAGCGCGCCGGCGGGACATCCGGCTCGAGGTGGCCGAGCTCGTCTGGGAGCCGCCCGCGTCCTGACGCGCGGCGCTCGTTACGATTTCGGCATGGCCCAGCAGATCGCAGAGGTCGAGACCGGCTCGCCGTTCGCCGCGATCGAGGAGGCGATCGAGGACATTCGCGCCGGGAAGTTCGTCGTCGTCGTCGACGCGCCCGACCGCGAGAACGAGGGCGACCTCGTCGTCGCCGCCCAGCATGTCACGCACGAGGCGATCAACTTCATGGCGACGCACGCGCGGGGGCTCATCTGCCTCTGCCTGACCGAGACGCGCTGCGACGAGCTCGGCCTACGCCCGATGACGTACAACAACGAGACGCCCTTCGAGACGGCCTTCACGATCTCGATCGAGGCGCGTGAGGGCGTCACGACCGGCATCTCGGCCGCCGACCGCGCGCGCACGATCCAGGTCGCGATCGATCCGGAGAGGGGGCCAGGCGACCTGGTCCAGCCAGGACACGTCTTCCCGCTCCGGGCGCGAAACGGGGGCGTCCTCGTCCGCACCGGCCAGACCGAGGCCTCCGTTGACCTGGCGCGGCTCGCCGGGCTGACCCCGGCCGGGGTCGTCTGCGAGATCGCGAACGAGGACGGCTCGATGGCGCGGGTGCCCGACCTGATCCCGTATTGCGAGCAGCACGGGCTGAAGATGATCACCGTCGCCGACCTCGTCGAGTACCGGCGCCGGCATGAGAAGCTCGTCGAGCAGGTGACGAGCGTCCGCCTCCCGACGGCGTACGGCGAGTTCACGGCAGTCGCGTTCCGCGAGACGCTCACCGGCAAGCACCACGTTGCCCTCGTGCGGGGCGACGTTGCGGGGCACGAGAACGTTCTCGTCCGCGTCCACTCGGAGTGCCTGACCGGCGACGTGTTCCACTCCCTCCGCTGCGACTGCGGGGAGCAGCTCGAACAGGCGCTCTCGCAGATCGGCGCCGAGGAATGCGGCGTGCTGCTCTACATGGCGCAGGAGGGCCGCGGCATCGGGCTCCTGCCGAAGCTGAAGGCGTACGAGCTCCAGGAGGCAGGGCTCGACACCGTCGAGGCGAACGTCGAGCTCGGCTTCCCGGCCGACAGCCGAGAATACGGCATCGGCTCGCAGATTCTCCACGAGCTCGGGCTCACGACGATCCGGATCCTCACGAACAACCCGAAGAAGATCACCGGCCTCGAGGGGTTCGGGCTCAAGGTGACGGAGCAGGTTCCGATCGAGGTGCCGCCGAACGCCGAGAACCGCCGCTACCTCGAGACGAAGCGCGCGAAGCTCGGGCACCGGCTCCACCACCAGGGCTTGAAGCTCGACGAATGAACGAGCCGTCCGCATCCTCGACGTCGGGCGCGGCAGTCACGCCTGCCGCGGCGACCGATCACGCGGCGGGCGAGCTCCGGCTCCCCCACGGCGTCACGACGATCGAGGGCCGCCCGGACGGTGCCGGGCACACGGTCGCGATCACGGTCAGCCGCTTCAACGGCGACATCACCAACCGGCTCCTCGACGGCGCGCTCGAGGCGCTCGAAGGCGTCGGCGTCGAGCGCGGCGCGATCGAGGTCGTCCCGGTCCCGGGCGCGTTCGAGCTTCCGCTTGCGGCCATGGCGCTTGCCCGGACTCGGCGCTACGCCTGCGTCGTCGCCCTGGGCGCGGTCATCCGGGGCGACACGCCGCACTTCGAGTTCGTCGCGGGCGAGGCCGCGAGCGGTCTCCAGCTGACGGGGCTCGAGACGGGCGTCCCGGTCGCGTTCGGCGTCCTGACGTGCGACAGCCGCCGCCAGGCCGAGGACCGCGCCGGCGGCCCGCACGGGAACAAGGGTGCCGACGCGGCGCTCGCGGCGCTCGAGATGGCCGACCTGTTCGCGCAGCTGCGGGCCAACGGCTCGTAGACGGTCGCTTCCCCCGCTCCTCCGGATGATGCGGTGAACGGCCGCTTCGCGGCCTCCTGTGCGAATCCCGCGAAAAGCAGCGTGATTCGCCCGGCCGCTAATGCGGCCTCAGGCCGCTAGACTGGCCCGGCTATGTCCAAGGTGTGCAGCGTCTGCGGGAAGGGCCCGGGCTTCGGGCACAACCGCAGCCACTCGATGGTGGCGACGAAGCGGCGATTCAATCCGAACCTGCAGCGCGTGCGCATCCTCGTGAACGGGGCGCCGCGTCGGAGCTACGTCTGCGCGCGATGCCTGAAGAGCGGCAAGGTCCAGAAGGCGATCTAACCCCGCTCGCCGCGGCGCGGGCGGCGCATGCGGCGCTCGATGCCGCACGCAGGCGCATCGACGACCTGAACGTCTACCCCGTTCCCGACGGGGACACCGGGACGAACATGGCCCTGACGGCGAAGGCCGTCCGCGGCGCGCTCGAGTCGGCAGGCGATGTGCCGCTCGACGAGGGGTTCCGCGTTGCGACCCGTGCCGCGCTCATGGGCGCCCGGGGAAACTCGGGCGTGATCCTCTCGCAGTACGTCCGCGGCGCGGCGGAGGCGCTCGCGGCCGATCCGACCGATCTTGCCCGCGCGCTTCGCAGCGCGAGTGAAGCTGCCTACGCGTCCGTGCGCGAGCCCGTCGAGGGCACGATTTTGACGGTCGCGCGTGGGCTCGCCGACGGCGCCGAGGCCACGGACGGCGACCTACTCGGCGGGGCGCTCGCAGGTGGAGAGGAAGCTCTGGCGCGCACGCCGGAGCAGCTCGCAGTGCTCCGGGAGGCGGGCGTCGTGGACGCGGGCGGCGCGGGTCTCCTCGAGGCGTTCAGAGGGGTCGTCGCGGCCTACCGCGGCGAGCGGCTCCCGGAACCGACGGAAGCCGAGACGTCGATCCCGCTCGAGGCGATCCACCGCGAGCTCTCACGCTACCGCTACTGCACGAGCCTCTACGTCGAAGGGCCGGACGCGGACCCGGCGCGGCTCGAGACCGAGCTCGAGGCTCTCGGCGATTCGCTCCTCGTCGTTGGATCCCCGGGCGCCGTGAAGCTCCATGTCCACACCGACGACCCGGGCCGCGTCCTCACGCTCGCGACCGCGCTCGGCGAGGTCGAGGAGGTGGACATCAAGAACATGCATGTACAGACCGTCGACCGCGAGGCGCGGCTCGTCGGAACAGCTGCGGCAGCAGACGTCGTCGCAGTCGTCGCCGGCGACGGCAACGCACGGCTCTTCCGGAGCCTCGGTGTCGCCGTGGTCGTCGAGGGCGGGCAGAGCATGAACCCGGCTGCCTCCGAGCTCGTCGAGGCGGTCGGACGTGTCGCCACCCCCGAGGCGATCCTCCTCCCGAACAATGGCAACGTCGTCTCTGCCGCGCTGCAGGCAGGCGAGCTCGCGGAGAAGCCCGTTCACGTCGTGCCGACCCGCTCGCTTCAGGCTGGGCTCGCAGCGATGGTCGCCTTCGACGCGCGTGCGGAGGCCGACGCCAACGCGCAGGCGATGGAGGCGGCGGCGGACGCCTGCAGAACCGGGGCCGTGACGCGAGCGTCCCGATCCGCCGCGGTCGACGGGCTCACGGTCGCGGAGGGCGACTACCTCGGGCTCGTCGAGGGCGCCGCGGTCGCTGCGGGCGCAGACCGGGACGTGGTCGCGCGGGCGGTCGTTGAGCGGCTCCTCGACGCCGGCGCAGACGTCCTAACCGTGCTCGTCGGCGAAGGAGCGGAGCCGTTCGACGCCCTTCGCAACGAGATCGCCGGCGCCCGCGGCGAGCTCGAGATCGAGGTGCACGAGGGCGGCCAGCCCCATTACGCCCTTCTTTTCTCAGCCGAATAGGCCGATACTCTCGGAACCGTGGCAGGCTCCGACCCCATCGACGTCGTTCTCGTCGAGGACAACGATGTCTTCCGTGAGACGCTCGAGCTCCTCCTCGACGTCACACCAGACATGCGGGTCGTCGCGTCCGTGCCGGACGGGCGCTCGGCGATCGACGCGGCCGCCCGTCTCGCGCCGCGGGTCGTTCTCATGGACTATCGCCTGCTCGAGATGGACGGGGTCGAGGCCACGGCGGCTGTGCTCCGGGCGTGCCCCGAGACGTCGGTCGTCGTCCTCACGGCGTCGGTCGAGGTCGAGGAGCACGAGGCGCTTCTCGACGCGGGCGCCGTCGGCTGCCTGACGAAGGACAACGGGCTCGAGGAGATCGTGGGCGCCATCCGCGGCGCCGCCGGGCGCGGTGCGGCTCTCCGCTGAGTCGACCGCGGTCGTCCTCGACTCGACGGCCGACCTGCCGCGGCCCGAGGAGCGCCATCCGAACTGGCGGCTCGTCCCGCTCGCCGTCCGCTTCGGCGACGACCTCTTCCGCGACCACGTCGACATCTCGGCGGACGAGTTCTACGAGCGCCTGCGCGCCGGCGAGAGCGCGGCGACGTCTCAGCCGACCTCGGGCGAGTTCGCGGAGGCGTTCGAGGAGCTTGCCAACTTCGAGCGGGTGTTCTGCGTCGTCGTCTCCGCGAAGGTGTCCGGGACGTACGAGGCCGCCCTGCGCGCCGCCGAGGAGACCGACGGACGCGTCCGCGTCATCGACTCGGCGAGCGCGTCCGCCGGCGAGGTCGTGCTCGCGGACGCGATCCAGCGGCGGGTCGAGCGCGGCACCGACGACGAGGAGATCGACGCGCTCGTCGCCCGGTTCCAGCGGGAGACCGGCGTCGTCTTCACGGTGGAGACACTCGACTACCTCGTGCGCGGCGGGCGGATCGGAAAGGCCGCCGGGCTGGCCGGCAACATCCTGAGCGTCAAGCCGATTCTCACGATCCGCGGGGGCGAGGTCCAGCCCGTGAAGCGCGTGCGCGGCGCCGCGAAGGCGTTCGCCGAGTTCGAGGCGGGCCTCCGGGCGGGTACGGACGACTGCCCCGGCTGGCATCTCGCCGTCGCCCACGCGGACGCTCCCGACGGTGCGCAGCGGATCGTCGCCATGGCCGAGGCAGTCCGTCCGAACGCCTCGATCGACCTCCTGACGAACCTCGGGCCCGTCGTTGGGGCTCACGCGGGCCCTGGCACGCTCGGCCTCTTCTGGTTCCGGGACGCCGACACGTAGGGCACCGGGGGGCCGAGGAGGAGAGCGCGTCCGCGCCGGTATCGTGGGCCGGTCGTGTGCTTCGAGCTCGACTCGCTGCCGCCGATCCCGCCTCTCGCCGGCGCCGCGGTCTCCCACCGCGACCTCGAGCTGACGTCCGCCGACGGGACGAGGTTTGCCGCGTTCGCGGCCGAGCCGGACGAGCCGAGCGGCGTCGGCGTCGTCGTCCTGCCGGACGTCCGCGGGCTCTACCGCTTCTACGAGGAGCTCGCGCTCCGGTTCGCCGAACGCGGCCACGCGGCCGTCGCCATCGACTACTTCGGACGCACCGCCGGCGTCGCCAAGCGCGACGACGACTTCCCGTACCGGGAGCACGCGGCTCGGACGAGGACTGACCAGATTCAGACCGACGTCCGGGCCGCCGTCGCTTGGCTCCGGAGCTCCGAGGGCGGCTCGCGCGACGCCGTCTTCACCGTCGGCTTCTGCTTCGGCGGTCGGCAGTCGTGGCTCGCCGCGGCCTCGAGCCACGGGCTCGCAGGCGCCGTCGGGTTCTACGGAAGGCCGGGCGAGCGGGACGGCGAGCCCGGGCCGATTGCGCGCGCTGCCGAGATGCAGGCTCCGATCCTGGCGCTTCAGGCCGGCACGGACCAGAACATCTCGGCGGAGATCAACGATGCCTTCGACCACGCCCTGACGGCGGCCGGCGTCGAGCACGAGGTCGCGACGTACGACGGTGCGCCCCACAGCTTCTTCGACCGTCGGCAGGACGAGTTCGCGGAGGCCTCCGAGGATGCCTGGGAGCGGGTGCTCTCCTTTCTCGAGCGCCATGCCGTCCGGTCCGCGGCCTAGCCTCGGGGGCGTCCTGGCCCTCCCTGCGAGCACGCGCCCAGCGCTGGCCGGCTTCGCTGGTGTGGTCCCGAACGCGGTCGGGCCGGGGCGGAGAGTCGACCCCGAAGCTCCAGTCGACACGCTCTCTGGCGTCGGGCCCAAGGTGGCCGAGCGCCTGGGGCGGCTCGGCTCGGGCATCCGGACGGTCCGCGACGCCGCCGACCACGTCCCGCGCGACTTCCTCGACTGGCGTCAGGCGTCGGGCTTCGACGCGCTCATGGCGGGGCAAGAGGCGACGGTGGCGTGCACCGTCGAGCGCGCCCAGGTCCGGCCGACGCGGCGGCGCAACCTGAAGATCGTCGAGGCGCGAGTTGCCGACGAGTCGGGCGGCCGGGTCACCGCGATCTGGTTCAACCAGGCCTACCTCGCCGAGCAGCTCCGGCCGGGAACGCGCCTACTCCTCCACGGGCGGCTCGAGGGCGGCGGCTACGGGCCGCCCACCTTCCGCGTGGAGCGCCACGAGCGCGCGGAGGAGGGTGCGGGCCTCCACACCGTCGGTCTCGTGCCCGTTTACGCCGCGAGCGAGGAGCTCGCGACCGGGCGCCTCCGCGAGATCGCCGAGCGGGCCCTCGCCCTCGCGCGGTTCTTCCGCGACCCGCTGCCCGCCGATGTGCTCGTCGAGGGCGGGTTCGCGAACCTCGCGGACGCGCTGCGCGCCGCGCATCGGCCGGCGGCGCGCGAGGAGGTCGAGACCGCGCGGAGGCGCCTCGCGTTCGGCGAGCTCCTGGCGCTCCAGCGGGGGCTTGCGGCGCGTCGCCTCGAGGCCGAGGAAGACGCGGTCGCTGCGGCTCTCGGGGACGAGGGCGAGCTCATCGAGCGGTACCGCGCCATCCTCCCGTTCGAACTGACGCCGGAGCAGGAGAACGCCGTGCGCGAGATCTGCCGGGATCTCGCGCAGACAAGACCAATGCAGCGCCTGCTCCAGGGCGACGTCGGCTCGGGGAAGACGGTCGTCGCGCTCTACGCGCTCCTGCGCGCGGTCGAGGCGGGCCACCAGGGCGCCTTGATGGCGCCGACGGAGACGCTCGCCGAGCAGCACCTCCTCACCGTCGAGCGGATCTGCAGCGAGCTCGGCGTCCGCGTCGTCCTTCTGACGAGCTCGCTCGGGGCGGGCGAGGCGCGCGCGGCCCGCGACGCGCTCGCAGCGGGAGAGGCCGACCTCGCGGTCGGCACGCACGCGCTCATCCAGGAGTCGGTCGCGTTCCGCTCGCTCGCGGTCGCCGTCGTCGACGAGCAGCACCGCTTCGGCGTCGAGCAGCGCCGCGCCCTCGGGGCGACCTCGCCGCACGTCCTCCACATGACCGCGACGCCGATCCCGCGGACGCTCGCGCAGACCGTCTACGGCGACCTCGACGTGACGGAGATTGCCCGCCCGCCGCGCGACCGGAAGCCGATCGTGACCGCGTGGGTGACCGAAGAGCGGTCGAGCACGGCGTACGAGAGACTTTGCGCCCACCTCGCCGCTGGGAGGCAGGCATACGTCGTCTGCCCGCTGGTCGCCGAGTCGGAAGCAAGCGAGGCGCGCGCAGCCGAGCAGGAGGCCGAGCGCCTGCGGACCGCGGAGCTGCAGGGTTTCCGTGTCGGCTGCCTGCACGGCCGGCTCGCGACTGCGGACCGTCGAGCGATCATGGACGCGTTCACGCGGCGCGAGCTCGACGTCCTCGTTGCGACGACGGTGATCGAGGTCGGGGTGGACGTCCCGAACGCGACGATCATGATCGTCCAGGAGGCCGACCGCTTCGGCCTCGCGCAGCTCCACCAGCT
>Ga0126313_10000042_pt1 | contig 52836 bp, 56 predicted proteins | sample Plot105A_FD_89954 | JGI IMG/M metagenome (GOLD analysis project Ga0126313, IMG submission 89954) | Serpentine soil microbial communities from UC McLaughlin Reserve, CA, USA - Plot105A | ecosystem: Environmental > Terrestrial > Soil > Grasslands | place: USA: UC McLaughlin Reserve, Lake County...
GTGTAGCGCGAGTCGGACTGCTGGACGATGCCGGTGATCAGCTCGCCGACGCGGTCGCGGTACTCCTCGAACATCATGTCGCGCTCGGCTTCGCGGATCCGCTGGAGGATGACCTGCTTCGCCGTCTGTGCGGCGATGCGGCCGAAGTCCTCGGGCGTCACGTCGACGCGCTCGATCTGATCCTCGTACTCCTTGAGCTTCTCGAGGTCGAGCTCGGGGACGACTTCCTCGCGCGCTTCGCCCGTCTCCGGGTCGACGTTCGCGATCTCGCCCTCGTTGGCGGCCGCGGCGGCCTCCGCCTGCTCCTCCTCCTGCTCCTTCAGGAGCTGAGCCTCGAGCTCCTCGGGGATGTTGAGCTGCCAGACGGTGAAGTCGCCAAGGTCGCGGTCCATCTCGACCTGCGCGTAGGGCGCGGCGCCGGGGGTCTTCTTGTACGCCGACAGCAGGGCGTCCTCGAGCGCGACCATGAGCTTCTCGCTCGAGATGTTCTTCTCGGCGGCGAGGGCCCTGACGGCATCCAGGATCTCTTTCGACATGCGGCTTACTCTCCTGGGACGAGGTTGGATCGGGCGATGGCGCTGTACGGAATCGCGACGACGCCGTCGTCGACGGCGATCGTCACCTCCGCATCAGTCGCACCGACGAGCTCGCCGGTGAAGGACGTGTGGCCGTCGCGCGCGTCGCGTGTGCGGACGCGTGCGCGGCGACCGAGGAAGCGGTGGAAATGTTGCGGCTTGGTCAGCGGCCGGTCGGTGCCGGGTGACGACACCTCGAGGGAATACCGCTCGCGCAGTGGTGCGAGCTGGTGCGTGACGCGCTCGCAGAGTGCGAGCGTGACCCCGTCGGGGTGGTCGATGAACAGCCGCAGCGTGTCGCCGGCGACCTCGGCGAGCACGACCTCGACGTCCGGCTCGGCGGGTGCGAGCTGGGCTTCGATCTCGGCTTGCAAGGTGGGCTTGGGGGAATGGGTCATCTCAACAAAAAAAGTGGGCGAGCGCCCACTTTCGGTACTGCCGCCGGGCGAGGCCCGACGCGAAAGCTGTGCGATGAGCTTAGCAGCACGCTCCTGAGGCCGTTGACCATTTCGTTGCAGTCCCTGCGCAGATCTCAGGGCGCCTCGACGCGTATCGTGTCCGCTCCGTGTCAGGAGATCCACGCACTGTCGTCGAGGCGTACATCGCCGATCTGGAGGGCGAGACGCGCCAGGTCGCCTTCGCCGAGTGGGGCATCACCGTCGATGCCGCCGGCTGGCCGCTGCACGTCGGGGTCGCGATCCGCGACGGCGTGCTGCGCGCGCAGGCGCAGGTGATCGAGGCCGACCGGATCGACCCGCACGATTTGCTCCGCTGGAACCGCCAGATCCCGTTTGTCCGCTTCGCCCACACGCGCGACGGCGAGGTCTGGATTCAGGGAGACCTCCCGCTCGTCGCCATCTCCCCCGCCGAGCTCGACCGCTTCCTCGGGCTGCTTGTGCTCAGCGCCACGCAGGCGCGGCAGGCGGCGCCGGAGCCGGCCGCCTCTGAGGGCCCATGAGCGGCGCCCCCGCGAACGGACCATCGCCCGGCTACCGGGTGCTGGCTGCCGCCGACGCCTTCTGGCGTCCGTCGAACGCGACGGGTGTGCTCAACACCGACCTCGGCACGCAACTAGAGGCCGAGACGCTTGGCGCGCGTCTGTGGCGGCTCGCGCCCGGGCAGACGATCACCCGCCACCGCCACGTCACGCAGACCGAGCTCTACGTCGTGATCGAGGGCACCGGCCGCATGCGCGTCGCGGACGAGCTGCTGACGCTTGCGCCGCTCTCGGCGGTCCTCGTCGAGCCGCGCACGGTCCGTCAGCCGTTCAACGACACGGACGCCGACGCGCTGTGGCTCGTCGTCGGCACCCCGCGCGAGTCCGTGTCGAGCACGCTCGAGATGACGCCCGAGCAGCTCGCCGACATGTATCCCGATGGCATCAGAGCGCTCCCGCCGGAGTTCGCGGGCTGAACAGCCGCGCTGGCCGCCGCAGGTCAGCCGTCGCAGACGTCCCGGCGTCGAGCCCGCGTCCGCCCTAGCCGCCGTCTCGTCGTGTGCAGCGTCGCGTCCTCCGGCAGCAGGACTGCGAAGCCAGCGTCGCGTGTAACTCATGTCGGTCACTCCGCTTGTCAGCAGCGTCGCCGCGTGCACGGCGTCGTAGGACTGCAGGCCGTAAGCGCACATGAGATCCGGGACGGCGTCGGTGACCTCTCTGATCTCCACGCGCTGCCAGGTCAGGTCATTGAGGAGACTCCTCCCACAGTGTCTGTGCGCGCTGGAGCGCTACCGCCGGTTCCGGCCTCACGTCCTTGTCGAAGCGGCGAAGTCGACGGTCGCGGCCAGGGACGACTCGCCGCAGCGCGTGCTCATAGACCACCTCCCAGAGTTCCAACTCCAGCAGCCGATTGAAGACGACGACCGTCTTTGCGTCCACAAGGCGACGAAGCACCGCTTCGCAGGACGCATGTTCGGCCTCGTCCGGCAGCATCATTTCCGCCACGACATTCGTATCGATAACCGCTACTTCTGGCGGCATCCAGTCCGGCGCGTCGAATGCGAGCACCGTCGAGCGCCGACGGTCGTATCGCGCCGGCATCAGTAGCGCCCCCGTCGCCGAACCGTGTTGGCTCCCGGACCAAGTCGCAGGGAGTCAGCGAGTCTGGCGATGCGGTCGAAGCTGGCCGCCACCTCGGCGGGATCGGTGTTCTTGGCTCTGACGGTGCGGGCTCTCAGCGCCTCGGCGAGTGAGCCGCGGCGGACGTTGTCGGGTCGTCTCGTAGGCATTCCACGAGGCTACGAGGGAGCGATCGCGAGGTCTACACAACATGCATTGGATCGGCGGGGTCGGCCCGAGATCAGCGTGAGGCGGCGGCGCGAGAGCGGTCGCGGTAGACGCGGTAGTCGCCGCGCTCGGGGCGCAGGCCGGCGGCCTGGGCGAGCGGGCGGCGCGCCTCCGCGTGGCGGCCGAGCTGCTGCAGGCAGCGTCCGAGGCAGAAGAGGGCAAAGTCGTTTGTCGGATGCTGCTCTGCCACGGCGGCGAACTCGACGGCCGCGTCCTCGTAGCGTTGCGTGTGGAACAGCGCTCGGCCGAGCGCCTCGCGGATCGAGGCCTTGTCGGGTGCGAGGTCGCGGGCGCGCGCAAGCGGGATCGCCGCTTGGTGGTGATCGCCGGCCTCGAGCAGCGCAGTTCCCTGCTGGAAGAGGTGGTAGACGTCGGCCATGGATCCAGTGTAGGCAACGCGTCCACCCGTTCCGCGGGTACTGCCTGACCGACCGGGCGGTTGCTCAGGCGGGCGTGCGGGCGTCTGATCCACGCAGCACGGTGACGACGTCGAGGATGGCCGCCGCGACCTCGGACTTCGGCGCTTGGGCCACTGGGCGCTCGCCGTCGGGCGTGACGATCGTGACCTCGTTCTCGACCGTGTCGAAGCCGATGTCCGGGCGCGAGATGTCGTTGACGACGATGGCGTCGAGCCGCTTGCGAGCGAGCTTCTCGCGCGCGTACGCGAGCGCGCCATCGCCGTGCTCTGCCGCGAAGCCGATGACGGTCTGCCCAGGACGGCGCGTGGCGGCGAGGCCACTCAGCACGTCAGGCGTCGGCTCCAAGGCGATCGTGTCGGGCGCATCGGCGGCGGTCTTCTTCAACTTGGTCTCGGCGGGCGCCGCCGGACGGAAGTCGGCGACGGCAGCGTCCATCAGCAGCACGTCGCAGGTGGGGAACGCCTCGGTGCAGGCATCGGCGAGCTGCGCCGCCGTCTCGACGGCGACGATCCGCGCGCCCGCCGGCGCGGGCAGCGAGACGTTCGCCGCAACGACGGTGACGCTCGCGCCACGCCGCGCCGCCTGCTCGGCGAGCGCGTAGCCCATGCGACCTGAGGAGCGGTTGCCGACGAAGCGGACGCTGTCGATCGGCTCGCGCGTTCCCCCCGCGGTCACGAGCACGCGCACGCCCGCGAGCGAGGCCCCGTTGGGAATCGATGCCGACGCAGCCGCCGCCTCGCATGCGGCGAGCAGCTCAGCCGGCTCGGCGAGACGACCGACGCCATGCTCGCCTTTTGAGGCGAGCGGACCGACGCCGGGATCGACGACGCGAACGCCGCGCTCGCGCAGCAGCGCCAGGTTGGCCTGCGTGGCGGCGTGCTCGTACATCGCGTCGTTCATCGCCGGCGCGACGATCAGCGGACAGCGCGCGGCGAGCGCGGCGCTCGTCAGCAGATTGTCGGCGAGCCCGGCGGCGAGCTTCGCCAGCGTGTTGGCCGACGCGGGCGCGACCAGGAACGCGTCGGCGTTGGCGACAAGCTGCAGGTGGCTGATCGGCTCGTGCTCCGGCAGTGGATCGCCGGGAAACGCGCCGCGCAGCGGATCGCGCGCGAACTCGCTGGTGAGCACGGGCGCTCCGGTGATGCCCTCGAACGAGGCGACGCCGACGAAACGCTCGCTCGTCGGCGTCTGGATGACGCGCACGCTGTGGCCGGCCTTCGTCGCGAGGCGGACGAGCTCGAGCGCCTTGTAGGCGGCGATTCCACCGCTGACGCCGAGCAGCAGCCTGGCCATGTCGAGTCCTTTCGCCTTCGAAAGGCGAACACCTACCGGCTAGCGGTAGTGGTACTTGATCTTGCCCGCGGCGACTTCCTCGAGCGCGATCGTGAGGTAGTTCTTCGAACGCGTCTCGACCATCGGCGGCGGGAACTCGTCGAACGTGCCCTCGCCAAGGTTGTGGTAGTACGAGTTGATCTGCCGCGCACGCTTGGCGGCGACGACGACGCTGGCGTAATCGGAGTCGACGTGCGTCAGCAGGCGATCGATGCGGGGAGAGATCAAGACAGGCCTTTCACGTGGTTGGCCCTCGGGATTCTAGACGGTCGGGCCCCATGCCCTCCGCACGGTTGTTCCGGCGGGGCGTCGCGGCGCGTCGATCAGTGCCCGTCGCCGCCCAGTTCCGCGCGCACGAGCCGCTCCAACTCCGCCACTGCGTCCTCCTGGCGGTCGTTCATGACCTTGTGGTCAAACTCGCTCTGGGCGGCGAGCTCGCGCTCGGCGACGGCGAGGCGGCGTTCGATCTCCTCGGCCGGGTCGGTTCCCCGTCCGACGAGGCGCTCGCGCAGCGCCTCGTCGGAGGGAGGCACGATGAAGACCTGCACCGCCGACGGCAGCGTCTTACGTACCTGGCGTGCGCCCTGCACCTCGATCTCGAGGACGACTGGAATCCCGGCGGCCGTGCGGCGTTCGAGCTCGGAGCGCAGCGTGCCGTAGCGCCGGCCGGAGTAGGCGGCATGCTCAACGAACGCCCCGGCAGCCACCTTGCGGTCGAAGTCGGCGTCGCTGAGGAAGTGATAGTCGATGACGTCACGCTCGCCGGGACGCGGCTGACGCGTCGTCGCGGAGACGGACAGCTCGAGCTCGGGGATGCGCGCGAGCAACCCGCGGATCAGCGTCCCCTTGCCGACGCCGGAGGGGCCGGTGATGACGAACACGCGTGCCACGCGCGGCAGCGCCGTCGGCTATCGGCGGAGCAGCGCGACGAGCTCCGCGCGCTGCCGGGGCGAGAGCCCGCCGATGGTCTTGCTCGGCGAGATGCGGCACTGCGTGAGGATCTTGTTGGCCTTCACGCGACCGTACTTCGGCACTGCGAGCAGGAGGTCGAAGACCTTCGCCGTCTCAACGTAGGTCGGCGGTTCCATGAGCAGTTCGTGGATCGCGACACGACCGGCCTTGAGGTCTCGCTTGAGCTGTGCCCGCTTGGTGCGGATCTCGTTCGCGCGCGTGAGCGCGATCATCCGCTGGTGCAGGGAACGCTCGGGCGCGGTGGCGTGTTTGGCGGGCGTTTCACTGGCGGCCGGCGGCATTGGCGGCGAGTCTACAACGTGAACGCGGGTCGGCAAGCGGCAACCGGTGAAATTCAGCTCGACCTCAACTTGAGGTCGAGCTATGTCGAGGCTGCCTGGAAGGATCCGATCTGTTTGCAGGCGTTTTGAGTTGGCGCGCATCCTCGGCACGCGGAGCGAACTCCGGATTCACCTACCGGATTGCTGACGTACCGCTCGGCGGCCTGCGGCACGAACGTGAACGTTTGCGCAAGACGCCTCAAGCGACCCTGGGTGGCTCGGCCGGAGAGGCCGGCGCATGCTGCAGCTCCTGCAGCGAGATGACGGGAGCCCTCCCCCGTCGCGCGGCCGCGATCGCTCGTGCCGCAGCCATCGCACCGGTCATCGTCGTGATGCACGGAATGCCGCGCGCGACCGCCGCGGAGCGGATCTCCCAGCCGTCGGTGCGCGCACCCGTTCCAACCGGCGTGTTGACGACGAGCCGCACCTCCCCACGGTCGATCTCGTCCAGCACGTTCGGCGAGCCTTCGCCGATCTTGCACAGCGAGCGCACGGGGATGCCCATGCGCTTGATCGCCTGCGCGGTACCGCCGGTGGCGACGAGCTCGAAGCCCAACTCGTGCAACTGGGCGGCGACGCCTGCAGCCGCCGGCTTGTCGCCGTCGGTGACGGTGATGAAGACGGTGCCGGTGTCGGGCAGCTGGGAGCCCGCGGCGGCCTGGGCCTTCGCGAAGGCGGTCGGGAAGTCGCGCGCGATCCCCATCACCTCGCCGGTCGAGCGCATCTCGGGGCCGAGCAGCGAGTCGGCGCCGGCGAAGCGGTCGAACGGCAGCACCGCCTCCTTGACGCAGACGACGTCGCCGACCGGATCCGCCGGCAGGCCGAAGTCGGCGATCTTCGCGCCGAGCATGATGCGGCAGGCCAGCTTGGCGAGCGGGTGTCCGATCGCTTTTGAGACGAAGGGCACGGTGCGCGAGGCGCGCGGGTTCGCCTCAATGACATAGAGCCTGCCGGCGTTGTCGACGGCGTACTGGACGTTCAGCAGGCCGACGACGCCGAGCGCCTTCGCAATCCCCTCGGTGTGCGAGCGGATCTGCGCGAGCGCGTCGGGGCCGAGCGAGTGCGGCGGCAGCACGCAGGCCGAGTCGCCGGAGTGGATGCCGGCCTCCTCGACGTGCTGCATGATGCCGCCGATCCAGACGTCCTCCCCGTCGCACAGGGCGTCGACGTCGAGCTCGATCGAGTCCTCGAGGAAGCGGTCGAGGAAGATCTGCTTGCCGCTGCCGTGTGCGGAGCCGACACGGTCGAGATAGTCCTGCAGGCCATCGAGCGAGTAGACGATCTCCATCGCGCGGCCGCCGAGGACATATGACGGGCGCACGAGCAGCGGGAAGCCGACCTCGGGTGCCTTCGCCATAGCCTCCTCGGGCGAGTGGGCGGTCGCGTACGGCGGCGCCTCGTAGCCGAGCCGCTCCAGCAGCTCGCCGAAGCGGCCGCGATCCTCCGCGAGGTCGATCGAGTCGATTGACGTCCCGAGGATCGGGACGCCGGCCGCCTCGAGCCCGGCTGCCAGCTTCAGCGGCGTCTGGCCGCCGAACTGCACGATCACGCCCTCCGGTTGCTCGACCTCGCAGACACCGAGCACGTCCTCGAGCGTGAGCGGCTCGAAGTAGAGGCGATCCGAGGTGTCGTAGTCGGTCGAGACGGTCTCGGGATTGCAGTTGACCATCACCGCGTCGCGATTGGTCTCGCGCACCGTCATCGCGGCGTGGACGCAGCAGTAGTCGAACTCGATCCCCTGGCCGATGCGGTTCGGGCCGGCGCCGAGGATCACGACGCTTGCGCGGTCGCCACGGACGACCTCGGAGTCGACGCGGCCGTTTCGCGGCCGCTCGCGGGCGGAGTAGTAGTACGGCGTGCGCGCCGCGAACTCGGCCGCGCACGTATCGACGGATTTGAAGGTGCGCTCCCCTGCCTCGGCGCCCTCGGGATCCAGCGCCAGTTCCTGCAGCTCGTGCAGGAACCACGGGTCGATCGAGGTGCGCTCGTTCAGCGTTTCCGGTGTCACGCCGCGGCGGAACGCCTCCAGCACGAGGTCGAAGCGGTCCGGGCCGCCGTTCTCGAGCGCCGACAGCAGCTGCTCGTCGTCAGCCGGCGGCGTGCACGGAGCGTCGAGCTCGCGCGAGCGCAGCGCCTTCGCGAACGCCTGCTTGAACGTGCGTCCGATCGCCATCGCCTCGCCCACCGACTTCATGTGCGTCGAGAGGCCGGCGTCGGAGCCGGGGAACTTCTCGAACGCGAAGCGCGGCCACTTGACGACGCAGTAGTCGATCGTCGGCTCGAACGACGCCGGCGTCGCGCGCGTGATGTCGTTGTCGATCTCCTGCAGCGTGTAGCCGACCGCGAGCCGGGCGGCAATCTTCGCGATCGGGAAGCCGGTCGCCTTCGAGGCCAGCGCGGACGAGCGCGAGACGCGCGGGTTCATCTCGATCACGACGATCTCGTCGGTCGCCGGGTTGACGGCGAACTGCACGTTCGAGCCGCCCGTCTCGACACCGACGGCGCGGATCACGGCGATCGCCTGGTCGCGGAGCTGCTGGTAGAGCTTGTCCGTGAGCGTCTGCTGCGGCGCGACGCAGACGGAGTCCCCCGTGTGGACGCCCATCGGGTCGAGGTTCTCGATCGAGCAGATGATCACGACGTTGTCGGCATGGTCGCGCATCACCTCCAGCTCGAACTCGCCCCAACCGAGCACCGACTCGTCGATCAGCACCTGGCCGATCGGCGAGGCCGCGATGCCGCGCGCGCAGATCTCCGCGTACTCCTCGGGCGTGCGAGCGATGCCGCCACCGCGTCCGCCGAGCGTGAAAGCCGGGCGAATGATCGCGGGCAGGCCGATCCGCTCCTGCGCCTCCAGTGCCTCGGGGACCGTCGTCGCGATCGCCGAGCCGGGCACGCGCAGTCTCGCCTCCGCCATCGTGTCGCGGAAGCGGTCGCGGTCCTCGGCGCGGTCGATCGCCTCGTAGTTGGCGCCGATCAGCTCGACATTGAATTTCGCCAAAGTGCCGTCCTCGTGCAGCGCCTTCGCGAGGTTCAGCGCGGTCTGGCCGCCGAGCGTCGGCAGCAGCGCGTCGGGGCGCTCGCGCTCGATCACCTGCGTGACCGGACCGGGCAGCAGCGGCTCGACGTACGTCGCCGTCGCGATCTCCGGGTCCGTCATGATCGTCGCCGGGTTCGAGTTGACGAGGATGACCTCGTACCCCTCCTCCATCAGCACCTTGCACGCCTGCGTACCGGAGTAGTCGAACTCGGCGGCCTGTCCGATCACGATCGGGCCCGAGCCGATGATGAGGATCTTCTTGATGTCGTCGCGGCGTGGCATCAGGCGGCGTCCTCGATCTCGGCGATGAAACGGTCGAACAGGTAGAGCGCGTCGTGCGGGCCGGGGCCGGCCTCGGGGTGGTACTGGACGGTGGCGCCGGGGACATCGCGCAGCGCGAGTCCCTCGACGGTGCGGTCGTAGAGGTTGATGTGAGTCAGCTCGGCGGCGCCGAAGGCGGTCTCCCAGCGGACGGGCTCGTCGGTCGGGAGCGTCTTCGCACCGCCTGGGCCGAGCACCGCGAAGCCGTGGTTCTGGCTCGTGATCTCAACGCGACCGGTCGTGAGGTCCTTGACCGGATGGTTGGAGCCGCGGTGCCCGAACGGGAGCTTGTACGTCTCCAGTCCGACGGCGCGGCACAGCAGCTGATGGCCGAGGCAGATCCCGTAGACCGGCTTCTTGCCGACGAGGCCGCGGACGGTCTCGACGACGTAGTCGAGTGCGGCTGGATCGCCCGGGCCGTTGGCGAGGAAGAAAGCGTCGGGGTCGCGCGCGAGCAACTGCTCTGCGCTCGACGTGCAGGGGTGCAGCTCGACGGTCGCGCCGCGCTCGCGCAGGTTGCGCACGATCGAGTCCTTCACGCCGGTGTCGAGCATTGCGATCGTGGGGCCGCCGCCGTGGCGTGCGAGGGGGCCGAGGACGACCGGCTCGCCGGGCGTGACTCCCTTCGCAAGGTCGCGGCCGGCCATCGACGGCTCCGCGGCGATCAACGCACGTGCCTCGTCCTGCCCCATGCTCGCTGGGAAGACCCCGCCGCGCATCGCGCCCGCGTCGCGGATGTGGCGCACGAGCGCGCGCGTGTCGAGATCGGTGATGCCGGGCACGCCGCAGTCGCGCAGCCAGTCGAGCCAGCCGCCCTCGGCGCCGGGCGAATCCTCGCGGTTCGTCGCGGCGCGCATGATCGCGGCGCGCGCGTGGATGCGGTCGGACTCCATCGCCTCCGCGCTGACGCCGTAGTTGCCGACGTGGGCAGTCGTGAACGTGATCAGCTGACCGGCGAAAGAGGGGTCGGTGACGGCCTCCTGATAGCCGGTCATGCCGGTCGTGAAGACGACCTCGCCGACGGCGTGGCCGTCGGCCCCGCAGGCGAGACCGTCGAAGCGCTCGCCGTCCTCGAGCAGGACGTAGGCGGTCGAGTCTGTCATCACATCACCAGCTTCTGGATCGTCTTGAACTCGTCGCTGCCGGCGGCGCCGAGCAGCTCGAAGAGGGCGGTCTCGACCGACGTGAGGATCGCGCCGCTCTCCTCCATCTTGCGCAGGCCCAGGTCACGGTTGGCGGTAGTGCGCGACGAGACGGCATCGACCGCGACATGCACCTCCACCCCACCCGCGAGCAGGTCGTGCGTCGTCTGGTTCACGCACACGTGTGTCTCGATCCCGCACACGAGCGCCTGGTCGCGGCCCTGGAGGTCGAAGCCGTCGGCCTGTGCAGCGGAGAAGACGGTCTTCGGCAGGCGCTCGACGTCGCCGAGCGCCTCGCGGACCGCGGGCACGGTGTCGCCGAGGCCCCGCGGATATTGCTCCGTGACGAGCACGGGCAGGCCGAGTGTGCGCGCACCCTGCACGAGAATGGCAGTTTGAGCGACCACGTCGTCAAAGCGGTCGACGGCCTTCGCGAACGCCTCCTGCACGTCGATCACGACGAGGGCAGCCCGAGCACGATCGAGCGTACGGGCCGGGGCCGCACTCATGCGAGCGCCTCCGCCGGCGTCTCAGCGCGATGCACGACGGCACCCGCGGCGACGGTCAGCCGCACGACACCCCGCAGCGTGCGGCCCTCGAAGCAGGAGTTGCCCGACTTACTCGCGTAACCGCGCGCGCCGACCTCCCAGCTCGCCTGGAGGTCGAGCAGCGCGAGGTCTGCCGGCGCGCCGACCGCGATCGTCGGGGTGGGCAGGTCGAGCAGCGCCGCACCGGCGGTCATCCGCTCAACGATGAGGGCGAGCGGCAGCACGCCTGGCAGCACGAGATCGGTGTAGAGGACGGGGAAGGCGGTCTCCAGCCCGGTGACGCCCATTGGGGCCTCCTCGAACGGCACCTCCTTCTCGTGGCGCGCGTGGGGTGCGTGGTCGGTCGCGATGCACTCGATCGTGCCGTCGCGCAGGCCGGCGATCAGCGCCTGCCGGTCGGCCTCGGCGCGCAGCGGCGGGTTCATCTTGAAACGGGAGTCGAGCGACAGGACGGCCTCGTCGGTCAGCGTCAGGTGGTGCGGCGACGCCTCGCCGCTGACCTGCGCACCGGCGGCCTTCCAGGCGGCGAGTGCCTCGACCGACTCGACGCAGGAGAGGTGCTGGAAGTGGACGCGGCCCTGCTCGTAGGCGGCGAGAGCGCTGTCGCGCGCGACCATCGTCGACTCGGAGATCGAGGGGATCCCCTCCATCCCGAGCCGGGCCGAGACCGCGCCCTCGTGCATCACGCCGTGGCCAGACAGGGAGGGATCCTCCTCGTGCAGCGCGAGGATGCCGCCGCACAGTCGCTGGTACTGCAGAGCCCGTCGCAACATCCCCGCCGCGACGACCGGTCTGCCGTCATCGGTGAAGCCGAGCGCGCCGGCGTCGCGCAGCTCCGCCATCTCCGTCAGATCGGTGCCGGCAAGACCGCGCGTGATCGCCGGCATGAAGCCGACCGGGACGCGCGCCTCACGCGCGGCCTGATCACGCAGCGCACCGAGCAATGGCGCGCTGTCGAGCGTCGGCGCCGTGTTCGGCATCGCGACGATGCCGCAGTAGCCGCCGGCTGCGGCCGCTGCCGTGCCGGTCGCGAGCGTCTCCTTGTGCTCCTGACCGGGCGTGCGCAGGTGGACGTGCGGGTCGAAGAAGGCCGGGAAGAGGTGCAGCCCCTCCCCCTCGATTGCGTCCGCGCCGTCGGGCAGTGGCAGCGTGCCGGGCGCGCCGATCTCCGCGATCGCGCCGTCGCGCACGAGCACGTCGTGCGGCGCGTCGAGCGCGCTGCGCGGATCGAGCACGCGGGCGCCGCGGATCAGCAGCTCCGCCGGAACGGCGGGCGCGTGGAACAGCCGCTCGACGCTCATGCGGCCGCGACCGCCTCCGGGGTGAGCTCGACTGTGGGAACGGTGCCGGTTCCGGCGAGCAGCTCGTAGAGCACCGCCATCCGCACGACGACACCCGCCTCGACCTGCTGGGCGATCAGCGCCTGCGGCGAGTCGATCGCGTCGGCCGACAGCTCGACGCCGCGGTTCACCGGGCCCGGGTGCATCAGCAGCTGGTGCGGCTGCAGGCGTGCTGCGTTGACCTGGTAGCGCGTCGCGTACTCGCGCAGGGACGGCACGTAGGCTTCGTTCATACGCTCGTTCTGCATCCGCAGCACGTAGACGACGTCGGCCTCCGGCAACCGATCGAGCGTCGGCGCGACATGGCAGCCAAGCGCCTCGATCCCGCGTGGGATCAGCGTCGGCGGCCCACTCACGGTGACCTGCGCGCCCATCCGCGCGAACGCGAGGATGTTCGAGCGCGCGACGCGCGAGTGCAGGACGTCGCCGACGATCCAGACGTTCTTGCCATCGAGCGCGCCGAGGCGGCTGCGAAGCGTGTAGACGTCGAGCAGTGCCTGCGTCGGATGCTCGTGCTTGCCGTCGCCGGCGTTGACGACCGCCGCGTCGGTCCAGCGTGCGACGAGCTGAGCGGCGCCCGCGTGCGGTGAGCGGATCACGATCGCGGCCGGGTCGTAGGCCGTGAGCGTCTGGACGGTGTCCTTCAGCGACTCGCCCTTCGTGACGGACGACGTGGCGGCGCGGATCGAGACGACGTCGGCGGACAGCCGCTTCGCAGCCAGCTCGAACGAGCTGCTCGTACGCGTCGAGGCCTCGTAGAAGAGGTTCACGACCGTGCGGCCGCGCAGTGCCGGGACCTTCTTGATCTCGCGTCCGGCGACCTCGGCGAACGACGCCGCACGGTCGAGGATGCGCTCGATCCCGGGGCGGTCCAGGTCGTCGATCGACAGCAGGTGCCGAGGTTCGGGGGTCATGCGATCGCCTCCACGGATTCGGAGATCGTCACCTCGTCGACGCCGTCGAGCTCCTCCACGCGCACGTTGACGCGCTCCTCGCGTGCGGTCGGGAGGTTCTTGCCGACGTAGTCGGGTCGGATCGGCAGCTCGCGATGGCCACGGTCGGCCAGCACGGCGAGCTGCACGCGGGCGGGGCGCCCGTAGTCGAAGATCGCATCGATCGCGGCGCGCACCGTGCGGCCGGTATAGAGCACGTCGTCGACGATCACGATCGTGCGCTGTTCGAGCGGAAAGCCGATGTGCGAAGCGTGCACGACGGGCGCGCTCGGGCGCAGCGAGACGTCGTCGCGGTAAAAGGCGATGTCGACGTCGCCGAGCGGGACCTCGTCCTCGACGAGCTCGGCGACCAGCTCGCGCAGGCGGGCGGCGAGCGTCGCACCGCGGCGATGGATGCCGACGATGGCAAGCTGCTGCGAGGGATTCTTCTCGACGATCTCGTGCGCGATGCGGACGAGCGTGCGCCGCATGTCATCGCGGTCGAGGACGACCTTCTCGGCTTCCAACCTGAACCTTCCTGGTCTCACAGGACCGGGTTAAAGGAACGGACGCTGCGGAGCGTAGCAGCGTGTGCCGACGCCGCGGGACTCGCGTCACGGGCGGTCGACGAGCAGCTCGACGGTCGCGCCGCGGGCGATGCGTGCCCCGGCCCGCGGCGTCTGGCTCTCCACCTGCCAGTTCGACTCGACGACCACGCCGAACAGGCCGCCGCCGGAGCGCTCCACCTCCAGGCCCTCCCCCTCGATCTGGTCACGCGCGACGTCGAGCCGCAGGCCCACGACATTGGGGACCTCGATGCCGGCGACGGGCGCCGCGCGCGTCGAGGTGGTCGGTGCGGCCGAGTCGCTCCCGCCGCTGAGCGCGAGCACGACGATCAGCAGCACGCCGCAGAGAAACCCGACGCCCGCGCCGACGGCGACCTTCAGCGAGCCGGGCAGTCCCCTCATGCGCTCGCGACGTCGGGTGCGTTGGCATCTGCCGGCCCGGCGTCCGCCGCTGCGGCCGCGGCCGCGAGGACGTCCTTCCAGCGCACGAGCTCGGGCGCACCGCGTTCGGGGAAGGGGATCTCGATCGCGTCGAAGTCGCGCGGCACGAGCGTCTCAGCGAAGACCGCGCGCGCCTCGTCGCGGATCTCGCGCCCCCCATAGCGGGTCGACAGGTGCACGAGCGCGAGCCTTCTGACCTCGGCCTCCTGCGCCGCCTTCGCCGCCTGCTCAGCGGTCGAGTGCTGCGTCTCGCGCGCACGGTCGGCCTCCTCGCGCGTGAACGTCGCCTCGTGCACGAGCAGGTCGGCGCGGTAGGCGGCCTCGACGAGCACGTCGGACGGCGCGGTGTCGCCGGATATGACGAGCTTGCGCCCGGAGCGATCCACCCCGATCACCTGCTCGGGCCGCACCCCGTTCACGACCTCGCCGCGCTGCAGGCGGCCGAAGTCCGGCCCGGGCTTCACGCCGAGCTGCTCGGCGAGCGTCGCGTCGAAGCGACCCGGCCGGTCGTCCTCGACGATCGCGTACCCGTAGGCGGCCCCGCGGTGGTTGACCGGGAACGGCTCGATCACGTACTCGTCGCGCTCGACCGGCTCGTCGTCCTCCAGCTCGACGATCGCCACGTCGTAGCCGATGCCGCCCCAGACGTGGCGCATCGACTGCAGCAGCTTCGCGAGACCGGGCGGCCCGTAGATCGTCAGCGGCCGCTCGCGTGCCCGCAGGTCAAACGTCTTCAGCATCCCCGGCAGGCCGAGCCAGTGGTCGGCATGGAAGTGCGTGATGAAGACGTCGGTGAGGTCCATCAGCCCGACGGAGCGCAGCAGCTGGCGCTGCGTGCCCTCGCCGCAGTCGAACAGGATGCGGTCGGCGCCGCGCCGCAGCAGCAGCGCGGGCAGGCCGCGACGCGCGGTCGGCACGGAGCCGGCGGTGCCCACGAAGAAGAGCGAGAGGTCCATCGAAACGGGATCCAGGTGCGGACGGGAACGGCGACGCGCCCGGCAAGATTCGAACTTGCGACCTCTCGCTCCGGAGGCGAGCGCTCTATCCACTGAGCTACGGGCGCCTGGCTGCGACCAGCTTATCGCTCAGGAAGCGACGGGCGGCAGGCCGGCTTCTTCGAGCCGCTCTTCGTAGACGCGTGCGAGCTCGGTGAACGAGACACCCAGCCCGCGTGCGACGCGTACCATCGCTTCGAACGACGGATTCGTGCGCCCGCTCTCAAGCGTCGTCAGGTAGTTGCGCCCGAGGCCGGAGGCCTCGCACACCTCCTCCTGCTTGAGCGACCTGCGGACGCGCAACTCGCGCACGGCGATGGCCAAGGCGCGACGCTCCCGATGCAGTCCATCTGCCACGCAGCAACCCTTCACTGGTTGACCGATTCAATCCACGCCCGAGAGCGTGGATCTTCCCCGCAATAGCGGGTATGTCCCCTGCTGGCTGGGGGATCTTGGGTCTGGCGCGTCGGCGCTCAGGGACCGACGATGCGAAAGCGCGCCGTCGCTTTGACGCGACATCCGTCAAAGCACGCCTGTGCCACCAACGTGCCCGCGGAGGAGTGCGGCCGGATCCGGACCGTGGCAGTGAAGCGACCGCGTCTGCCGGTGCTCGCGCCGCCGATGCGCGTCGCCTCGGCGTGCGGCGGACCTGCCAGCAGCGACACATGGGCGTTGCGTGGGAAACCGGTGCCCTGCAGCGTCAGCGTGTCTCCCGCCTGCACCGCGGTGGGTTCGGCTGTCAGCTGCGGCATATGCGCAGCTGACGGTGCCGCAGGTCGCGCCGATGCGACGGCTGCCGCCGGCAGCAGCACGAGTGCGACGACGAGGGCGATGCGCGGCAGCGATGCGCTCATGCGATGGGCTTTCCCGGTTGACCGGAAGGAAAACGTCGCCGTTTGACTGTCTCGGCCGTCGCCGCCGCTCAGCCGCCGGCCACGGCCGGCAGGATCGTGACCTCGTCGCCGTCCGAGACCGGCGTCTCAAGCCCGTCGAGGAAGCGGATGTCCTCGCCACCGATGTAGACGTTGACGAAGCGCCGCAGACCACCGTCGTCGGCGATCCGCTCGCGCAGCTCGCCGAACTGGTCGTAGAGGGCATCGAGCACCTCGCCGACGGTTCCCCCGTCGACGGACGTGCTGGCAGCGCCGCCGGTGGCGGCGCGCAGCTGCGTTGGGATCTTCACGACGATCGCCATCAGACCGCCACCGCGTTCTCGGCGTACGCCTCGAACGCGTCGAAGGACGGCTCGATCTCGACGGTCTCGAACGTGCCGCGCACGACATCGAGCGTCTTGAGGCCCTCACCGGTGATGACGACGACGACACGCTCGTCCGGGTCGATCTCGCCGCGCTCGGCGAGCTTCGCCAGCACCGCGGTCGTCACGCCCCCGGCCGTCTCGGTGAAGATGCCCGTCGTTTCCGCCAGCAGGCGGATCCCAGCCTTGATCTCGTCGTCGGTCACAGCGTCGATGCTCCCGCCGGTGCGGCGCGCGAGATCGAGCGCGTAGGGCCCGTCGGCCGGGTTGCCGATCGCGAGCGACTTGGCGATCGTGTCCGGCTTGACCGGCCGGCAGACGTCGAGTCCGGCGGCGTAGGCCGCGGCGACAGGGTTGCAGCCCTCCGCCTGAGCGCCGTTCATCGTCGGCACAGTGCCCTCGACGAGCCCCAGTTCGATCCACTCCTCGAAGCCGCGGGCGATCTTGGTGAACTGCGAGCCGGAGGCGATCGGACCGACGATGCGGTCCGGTACCTGCCAGCCGAGCTGCTCGGCGATCTCATACGCGATCGTCTTCGAGCCCTCCGCGTAGTAGGGGCGGAAGTTGATGTTCACGAACGCCCATTCGCGCTCGCCCGAGACCTCGGTGCAGAGGCGGTTGACGTCGTCGTAGTTGCCTCTGACGGCGACGATCGTGGTCCCGTAGACGCCGGTCGCGAGGATCTTCTGCTCCTCGAGGTCGGACGGGATGAAGACGTAGGACTCGAGTCCGGCGGCCGCGGCATGCGCGGCAACCGCGTTCGCGAGGTTGCCGGTCGAGGCGCACGCGATCGTCTGGAAGCCGAGCTCCTTCGCGCGGGCGAGGGCGACGGCGACGACACGATCCTTGAACGAGTGCGTCGGGTTGGCGGCGTCGTTCTTGACCCACACCTCTCTCAGACCGAGGCGCTGGGCGAGGCGCTCGGCGCGCAGCAGCGGCGTCCAGCCGGCGGGGAGCGTGTCGCGCGGCGGCGGACCCTCCAGCGGCAGGAAGTCGCGGTAGCGCCAGATCGAATGCGGCCCCGCCTGGATCTGGCGGCGCAACGCAGCGGGATCGACGCCCTCACGCGACGCGTATGCGACCTCGAGCGGGCCGAAGCACCGCTCGCAGACGTAGCTCGCGTCGAGCGGATAGACGGTCTTGCACTCTTTACAAGTCAGCGACTCTGGCGGCATATGAAAAAACCTCCGCCGGGGTCTGTGGCGAAGGTTGGAGAAAACCGCTCATCCACATCTCCCAGGCTTGTTGTTGCCTGATGGAATTGGCACCTTTCCCCTCTCGGGGTGGTTGCCGCGGTTTCAAAGGGCCATTCCCTCCACCGCTCTCGATGCGTACTGCTATGTGCCAGTCAGTATAGCCATGGTCCGGATGCTTACGCAATGTCGGCTGGACGCTTGCGCAAGCTCGCTTGCATCCATGGCCGAAATGCAGCCACTTCGGGATACAATGTCTGCGTGGCAACCGAGACGACCCCAATGAGCGACGACCCGCGAAGTCCCCATGCCGAGCTTGCCCAAGCCACGCTTCGCGCGCGTCACGCGCGGTCGCTCACTCGTCTCTCCGGCGGTCGCCGAGCCTGAGGCCTCGCAGGTCGAGGTCATCGAGGCCCTCGACGTCCGCTGGGCCAACATCGAGCAGCCGCGCCACAGCCACCGTGCCTGGCTCGAGGAGCGCTTCGACTTCCACGCGCTCGACTACGAGGACGTCTTCTCGCGCAACCAGCGCCCGAAGATCGACGAGTACGACGACTACCTCTTCATCGTCCTCTACTTCCCGCGCTTCGACAAGCACGTCGGGCGACTGAACGCGGCCGAGCTCGACCTCTTCGTCGGTCCCGACTTCCTCGTCACGCTGCCGAACCAGCCGCTGCAGCCGGTCGAGTACCTGTTCGAGCGCTGCCGCTCCAACGACGAGCTGCGCGAGCAGTGGTTCTCGAAGGGCACCGGCTACTTGCTCTACAAGATCGTCGACGCGTGCGTGGACGCGTCGTTCCCGATGCTCGCGAAGATGGGCAACAAGCTCGAGCGGATCGAGGACGAGATCTTCGAGGGCCGCTCGAAGGAGGTCGTGCGCGACATCTCCAACGTCAAGCAGGAGATCATCAACTTCCGCAAGATCGTGCGCCCGCAGCGCGCCGTCTTCACCGACCTGGAGCGCACGAAGCAGCGCTACCTGGCCGACGACCTCGATCTCTACTTCGACGACATCAACGACGCGTCCGAGCGCGTCTGGCAGATGCTCGAGACCTACAAGGAGACGGTCGAGGCGCTCGAGGCCACGAACGAGTCGGTCCTCTCCCACCAGCTCAACGACGTGTTGCGCGTGCTGACCGTGCTGAGCGTCGTGTTCCTGCCGCTGACGTTGATCGCCTCGATCTTCGGCATGAACGTGCACGTGCCCGGCGAGGAACAGACAATTCCCTTCGTGGTGATCATCGCCTTCATGGTGGCGCTCGGCGCGGGGATGATCGCGTTCTTCAAGCGCCGACACTGGCTGTAGCGGGTGCCGGAGGCGGCCATGTGGCCGCCGGAGCCGGGTCCCGCCTCGGGAATCTCCGGCTGTAACGCCGTCCGCCGGGCGGAGTAGAAGAGGGCGTGGCCGCCACATCCATCGAGGCGCTCGAGCGCCTCGCATCGCCGTCCGCCGTCTCCGCTCCGAGCAAGCGGATGCTCGTGATCGTGAACCCGTACGCGACGACCGTCTCGGCCCGCCTGAAGCACCTGGTCGTCTACGCGCTGCGCGGCCGCTACGAGGTCGACTCGGTCGAGACGCAGGCGCGCAACCACGCAACCGAGCTGTGCCGCGAGGCGGCGCAGGAGGGGTATGACGTCGTCTGCGCCTTCGGCGGCGACGGCACCTTCAACGAAGCGGCCAACGGCCTCGCCGGCTCGGACACACCGCTGACCTGCCTTCCCGGCGGCTCGACGAACGTCTTCTGTCGCATCCTGGGCATCCCGAACGATGTCGTCGACGCGACCGAGCACCTGCTCGGGATGGCCGATACATGGTCGCCCCGCCGGATCGACCTCGGCGTCGTCAACGACCGCCGCTTCCTCTTCACCGCCGGCGTCGGACTTGACGCGAGCGTGACGAAGCGGGTGGACGCGCGACCGCGGCTGAAGGCGCGCTTCGGGCCTTGGTTCTACGTGACGGCGGCGGTCGGGGCTTTCAATGGCGAGTACGTGGTGAATCCGCGCCGGCTCGCTGTGGAATTGCCTACGGGAGAGGTCATCGAAGGCGTTACCGCGATCGTCCAGAACACCACGCCCTACACCTACTTCGCGAACCGCCCGATCGATCTCGCCGAGGACGTCTCGCTGGACAGCGGCACGGTCGCCGGTGTCGTGCTGCACCGTGCGGGTCCGCTCGACATCCCGACCGTGGGCTGGCGAGCGCTCTCCCCGCGCGCGAGAATCCTCCGCCACAGACGTGTTGACGGTTTCTCCGGCGCCGACGCCGTGACGATCCGCTCGCTCGACGAGCGCCCCCTCCCCCTCCAGGTCGACGGCGACTACCTCGGCGAGGTGCCCGAGATCGTCGCGCGCGTGGAGCCGGGCGTCCTGTCTGTCGTGTCCTGATCGTTCGCTCCCGCCGAGCACTGTCCCTTTGTGCATCCCACAGATGCACAGACGGACAATGGTCGTCCAGCGAACGCGTCGGCGACCGCTTGGGCCCGTAGCCTGCGGGCCGTGCGGCGACTGCTGGCCCTCCCCCTTCTCGCAGCGATCCTGCTCACGCCGGCGGCGCTGGCAGCGCCCGTGCCGAGCGCGCAACCGCCCACGCTCGCCGGCTGCCCCGTCTTCCCCACCGACAACGCCTGGAACCGCCGTGTCGACACGCTCCCCGTCGCACGCAACAGCGCCACGCTGATCCGCAGCATCGGCCTCGACGCCAACTTCCACGCCGACTTCGGCTCCGGCCTGTGGGACGGCGGGCCGATCGGGATCCCGTTCACCGTCGTGGATGGCGGCCAGCGTAAGGTGCCGGTGAGATTCGACTACGCGGACGAGTCAGATCGCGGCCCCTACCCCGTCCCGGCGAACGCACCGATCGAAGGCGGCCGCAACGCCGACGGCGACCGTCACGTGCTCGTCGTCGACAGATCCGCCTGCAAGCTCTACGAGCTCTACGACGCGCACCCGCTCGATGCCGGCCGTTCGTGGCGGGCGGGCAGCGGAGCCACGTGGGATCTGCGCTCCAACCGTCTGCGGCCTAAGAGCTGGACCTCGGCCGATGCCGCCGGCCTCCCGATTCTCCCCGGCCTGGCCCGCTACGACGAGGTCGCCGCCGGCGTGATCGGCCATGCCCTGCGCTTCACGGCGCCAAGGACGCGGACCGCGTTCATCTGGCCGGCGCGGCACCAGGCCGGCGAGTCCGGCGATCCCTCACTGCCTCCAATGGGCCTGCGCGTCCGCTTGAAGAAGAACGTCAGCCTGCGCGGCCTGCCAAAGCAGACGACGGTGATCGCCCAGGCGATGAAGCGCTACGGCCTGATGCTCGCCGACAACGGCTCCCCCTGGTACGTCAGCGGCGCGCCCGATGCGCGCTGGGACAACGACCAGCTCCACGCGCTCGACCGTCTCAGCGGCCGCGACTTCGAGGTCGTGACCGTCCGGCCGCGGCGCTGAGCAGCGCTACGACGGGCAGGCATCCCGTCCGTCGACCTGTACCCATACGCCGGTCCCGTTCGCAAGCCGCGTGCACGGCTCACTGCCGTCGAATTCGGCAGCGCGTATGAGCTGGGCGACGGTCGAGCCATCGCTCGGCGGGTCGAAGCCCTCCAGGCTCACGCCGGCGCTGCGTGCGAAGACGATCAGGCCGATCGTTTCGAACATGTGGTCGTTGACGTCGCCGCGGTCCTCCGTCGCGATCCGCTCCACACCGTCAGCGCGCAGGCGCCGAATCAGGCCGAGCACGTCGCCGTCGCGCAGCGGACCTGAGACGAGATAGTCGAGGCTCGAGTACGCGACGATGCGGTCGCGCGGCGGCACGCCCTCCCCTTCGTGGATGGCGCCGTTGCTGAGGGGCAGCTGACCGGCGTCGCGGCCGACACCGAACGTCGCGCCAAGCTGCGCGACGACGACGGCGAGCAAGAGTGTGGTCCCTGCAAGGGCCTGCCACCGCGGCCGCAGGCGCACGACCCACGCGGTGCCGAGGACGGCGATGTACACGATCGCGCCCATCGTGTAGCGAACGTCGTGGTGGCGCATCAGCGTCAGCGCGAGCCAGGCGCCGCCGAGCCCCCACAGCAGCTCGACGGTCACATCGGACAGTGGGCGCGGCCGCGTCCGCATTACGCGTGCGAAGGCCGCGGCGATGCCCGTCGCCGCGAACAGGAACAGCGGCGCGAACAGCAGGCCGTTGAGCGTGGCCCAGCCGTACCAGCCGAGGTTGGCGAGCGAGACGATCGGCGGGCTGGCCGCCGGTGGGACCGGTTCGGTCGCGCTGCCGGTGCCGGCCGCGCCGGCGAATCTGCCGAGCTCCGACAGGTGGACGACGTACCACGGCACCCCCACCACAAGGGCGACGCCGGCGAACGCGGCGATCCCGCGCCAGTTGCGCCAGCCTCCGCCGCGCAGCAGCACCGTGCCGAGCAGCCCGACGAGGTAGAGCGGCATGAGCTGCTTCGTCAGCACCCCGAGCCCGACCGTCAGGCCCGCGAGGGCCGCAAGCTCGACGTGCGCAAAGCGCTCGCTGGCGAGGATCAGCCACACGGCGACGGCGACAAGCGCCGCCTGCGGCGCGTCGAGCATGAAGACGTGGAACTGCTCCGCGATCAGCGGCGTGCCGAGCGCGAAGACCACGGCGAGCAGTCCGGCACGGGGCCCGGCGACCATGCGCCCGATCCGGTAGCAGGCAAGCGCGAGCAGCGGCACGAACACGAGGTTCTGCGCGAGTGCCGGGCCGTCGGCGCTCTTGCCGAACAGTCCCAATACGAGCATGCCGAACAGCCGAATGCCGGGCGGGTAGTACGTCTCGTACGTGATCGCTCTCAGCGGATCGCCTTCCCTGGCGAATTCGAGGTACAGCAGCGACGCGTACAGATGCGACGCGCCGCCGCCGAACGGAACCGCGCGATCGGTCGTGAGCCACCACCAGCTCAGCGCGACGAACAGCGTCGCGACGGCGATCGCACCCCACGCGGGTGCGCTCCAGCGCGGCACGCGCACAATCTCCTTGCGCGTGCCGGCAGAGCCACGCGTCGCCTCCAACGTCCCCCCGGACACCTACCAACTATAGTCGAAGTACTAAGTTGCGGTGCCTTATGCACCTGCGCCCGGTGTGACGCGGTACGCGTCGAAGACCGACTCGATGTTGCGCAGCCGGTTGATCGTCGAGTCGAGCGTCTTCGTGTCCGCGACCTCGACGACAAAGCGGTTCTTGATCATCGGCGGGGTCGACGTGCAACGCGCTTCGACGATGTTGATCCCCGCCTCGCTGAACGTGCGGGAAAGATCCTCGAGCAGGCGGTGGCGGTCCCAGCCGTCGATGTGCAGCTCGACCTTGAAGGCGGTCGAGGACTCGCCGTCCCACGAGACGGGCGTGAAGCGGTCCGGATCCTTTCTGAGGATCTCGACGTTCGGGCAGTCGCCGCGGTGGATCGTGATGCCGCGGCCGAGCGAGACGTAGCCGACGATCGGATCGCCCGGCACGGGTCGGCAGCACTTGGCGAGCCGCAGCATCACGTCACCGACGCCGTCGACCGAGATGCCGAACTTCGTCGAGGAGGTCGGGCGTCGTTCGCGCTGCGGGCGCGTCTGCATCAGGTCGTCGGCCGCCGTCGGCGTGCCCTCGGCGGCCTCGCCCTGCTTGAGCCGCTGCATCACCTTGTTGACGACGACGGTCGGGGAGATCTTGGCGCCGCCGAGCGCGATGTAGAACTCGTCGCCCTTGCGGAAGCCCATCTCGCGGATCACGTCGGCCAGCAGCGGCGAGCCGACGATCCGCTGTGCTGGGAGACCCTGCTTCTTGAGGTGGTCCTGCAGCAGCTCGCGGCCGGCGTGCTCGGTGTCCTTGCGCGTCTCGCTCTTGAAGAACTGGCGGATCTTGTTGCGCGCGCGGGTGGTCTTCACGACCGCGAGCCAGTCGCGCGACGGGCCGCGCTCGCGCTTCGACGTCAGCACCTCGACGATGTCGCCCGACTTGAGTTCGTAGGACAGCGGCACGATGCGCCCGTTGACCTTCGCGCCGACGCAGCGGTGGCCGACGTCGGTGTGCACCTCGTAGGCGAAGTCGAGTGGCGTCGCGCCCGTCTGGAGCGACTTGACCTCGCCCTTGGGCGTGAAGACGAACACCTCGTCCTCGAACAGGTCGACCTTCAGGGTCTCCATGAACTCCTTGGGGTCCGACAGCTCCTGCTGCCAGTCCAGGAGACGTCTGAGCCAGCGCAGCTTGCCGTCGTCGTCCACCGCTCTGTCGGTCTTGTAGAGCCAGTGCGCGGCGATCCCGAACTCCGCCATGTCGTGCATCTCGCGCGTGCGGATCTGGATCTCGAGCGGCCGTCCCTCGGGTCCGATCACCGTCGTGTGCAGCGACTGGTACATGTTGAACTTGGGCATCGCGACCCAGTCCTTGAAGCGGCCGGGCAGCGGCTTCCACAGCGAATGGATGACCCCGACGGCGCCGTAGCAGTCCTTCACGCCGTCCACGATCACGCGCATCGCCGTGAGGTCGTAGATCTCGTTGAACTCGCGGCCCTTTCTCGTCATCTTCGAGTAGATCGAGTAGAAGTGCTTGGCGCGACCCGAGATCTCCGCCTCGATCCCGAGCGCGTCGAGCTCTCTCGCGACGAACGCGCCCGCCTCGTTGACGTAGCGCTCGCGCTCGGCGCGCTGCTGGTTGACGAGGCCCTTGATCTCCGCGTACTTGCGCGGGTGCAGCGCGGCGAAGGCAAGGTCCTCGAGCTCCCACTTGATCGCGTGGATGCCGAGCCGATGCGCGATCGGCGCGTAGATGTCGAGCGTCTCCTTCGCCTTCTCGATCTGCTTTTGCTTCGGCATCGCGCCGATCGTGCGCATGTTGTGCAGGCGGTCGGCGAGCTTGATCAGGATGACCCGGATGTCCGAGGCCATCGCGACCATCATCTTGCGGTAGTTCTCGGCCTGCGCCTCGTCGCGCGAGGAGAAGGTCAAGCCGGTGAGTTTCGTGACGCCGTCGACGAGCGAGGCGACCTCCTCGCCGAACGTGGCGGCGACGTCCTCCAGCGAGGCGGACGTGTCCTCGACCGTGTCGTGCAGCAGCGCGGCGCACAGCGTCTCGGTGTCGAGCCGCATGCCGGCGCAGATCTTCGCCACGCCGACCGGGTGGATGATGAACTCCTCGCCCGACTTGCGCCGCTGGTCGGCGTGGTGCTCGCAGGCGTAGACGAACGCTCTCTCGACCTTCTCGCGGTCGATCTCCAGCGTGCTCTCGGCAGCGTGCTCCTCGACGATCGCGAACAGGTCGCCGAGCAGCTCCCGCTCGGTGTCGGTCAGCCCTGCGCGGCGCACCGGCGCCGGCGACACGGGATGGTCGATCCCGTCGACCGGCAGACGGTGCTCGTCGACGCTGGCCTGCGACTGCACCGCCACGCCGCCACCGCTCGCCGCGTGCGTCACGCGGGGGTCTGGAGCTGTTCCGTTGCCGTTTCCGTTGCCTTCAGCCATCTGCGGCCGTCCTCGTATCGCTGCATGGCGGCCCGGTAGGTCGGGGAGCGGTCGAGCGCGGTGCGCTCGGTGTCCCGGACCGTGAGGGCCGGCAGGTCCCGGTCGAGGCTGACGAGGTCCAGCTCCGTGAGGATCGCCACCAGCCGGGCCGCCTGTGCGACGGACCGGGCGTGGGGACCATCCCCGCGAAGCAGTGCCTCGAGCTCCTCGCCAGCCGCCGTCCCGCTGCCCCGCAGGGCCCGGAAGAGCGGCACGAGTGCAGCACGGAGGCCGTGCTCCGACTCTTGGATCTGCTGGGTGAAGCGTAGCTCAGCGGGTCCCCAGCAGAGATGGGTGAACGACGCGGACCCCGCCCACCCTGCTCCGCGGCGCAGACGCGCGTCCTCATCGGGGTGGGCGGGTGGATCGAGCACGACGAGGTGCTGGAAGGAGTCGGCGAGCGCCGGTGCTTGTGCGAGCGCGGCGTGGGAGCACAGCGAGAAGCCGCCGGTGCGGGCTTCCAGGCCTTCGATCCGGCGGGACACGTCGGCGACGACAGCGAGGACACGCTCCCCGCTATCGACCAGATCGCGCAGGACCGTGAGCGAGCCGTCGCCGCGGCGGTCGATGATGGTGCGATCGTGTGCGGGTCCGACGCTGCTGCGGGCGGGTCCTGTCAGCACCGCCGTCAGCCAAGCGCCGGGTGCCGGCTCGCCGAGGACTTCCATCGGCGCTGGCGTCGTGGGCATGGCGTGGCGCAGGCGAAGCCGCGGCTCGACCGCGCCGTTCCAACTGTTGCGCTCGAGGCGGAAGGTGGCATCGGCGGGGGTGTCGGGGCCGACGGGAAGGCGGCCGTCGCAGCCGAAGGCGACGGCGCGGCAGCGGCCACCGCCGGCCTCGACCGTGAAGCGGACGTGCTTGCCCTCCTCCCCCATCGTTCGCGCGTCCCGGAGCGTGGCCGCGGGGACGAGGAGGTTGACGCCGGGGTTCCCCATGCCGGTCGGCTCGAGCTGGGCGAGCTCGTCGGCGAGTGCGAGGCCGAGCTGTGGGCCGCCGACGACGGCGTCAACGCGCTCGATCGGCTGGAGGTCGTCGGCCGTGAGGAGCTCTGCAGCGTGGGCCTCAAACGCCTCGCGCAGGTCGTCGATTCGCGCCGCGTCGATCGTGAGGCCCGCTGCGGCCCGGTGGCCGCCGTAGCGCTGGAGGAGCGGCGCAGCGGTGTGAAGCGCGCCGAGCAGGTCGAACGCAGGGATCGAGCGGCCGGAGCCGGTGCCCGTGCCCTCGGTTGCGTCGAGCGCGATCACGATCGCCGGGCGGTGCGTGCGCTCGACGATGCGGGAGGCGACGATCCCGATCACGCCCGGGTGCCACCCCTCGCCTGCGAGCACGTACGCCGGGCGCGGGCCCAGCTCGCGGACCTGTGCCTCGGCCTCGAACAGGATCCGCTGCTCCGTGAAGCGCCGCTCTCCGTTGGCGGCATCCAGCTCCTGGGCGATCGTCGCGGCGCGACCCTCGTCGGTCGTCAGCAGCAGCTCGACGCCCGCGTCGGCCCGATGCAGACGACCGGCAGCGTTGATGCGCGGCGCGAGCCGGAAGCCGACGCTGCGGGCATCCAGGCCACTCGGGTCGACGCGCGCAACGCGCATCAACGCGCGCAGCCCGGGCTTGCCGGTCGATGCGAGCGCGCGCAGGCCGACCCGCACGAGGCGGCGGTTCTCCCCGCGCAGTGGGACCAGATCGGCGATCGTCGCAAGCGCCACGAGATCGAGGTCGTCATCGATCTCCGCCGGGTCGCGTCCGGAAGCCAGTGCGAGCGCCTGAGTCAGCTTGTAGGCCACCCCGGCCGCGCACAGGTCGGGACATGGATAGCCGCCGAGCGACGGATGGACGATTGGCGCGTCGGCGAGCGCGCCATCCGCGCGCGGCTGGTGGTGGTCCGTCACGACGACGTCGAGCCCACGCTCGCGGGCCAACGCGACCTCCTCCACCGCCGTGATCGCGCAGTCGACCGTGATCAGCAGTCTCGTACCGCGCACGGCAAGGCGCTCGACCGTCGCGGCGGCAAGCCCGTAGCCGTCGTCGACACGGCTCGGCAGAAACCAGTCGGCATCGGCGCCGAGGGCTCGCAGCGCGCGCACGAGCAGTGCCGTCGAGCACACGCCGTCGACGTCGTAGTCGCCATGCACCGTGATCCGCGAGCCAGCAGCGACGTGGCGCAAGATCAGCTCGACGGCAGCGTCCATGCCCGCGAACGCGCGCGGATCGTGAACGTCCTCAGCCGCCAGGAAGGCGACAGCAGCGGCCGGATCGCCGAGCCCCCGCCGCACGAGCACCTGCGCGAACGTGCGCGAGCAGCCGAGCGACTCACACAGCCGCTCGGCGGCGGCCGGGTCACACGGCGCAATCGCGAGCCGCGGAGCGAGTGGCTGCGTGGATGTCGCCGCGACAGGTGGCTCGACGGCAACGGGCGGTGGCGCGAGAGCGGACACGAACGCAGGCTATGGGCCGACGACGACAGAAAGACTGTCGACCGGTGACGACGATCGGGCGGGTGGCAGTGAGGATGCACGTGCGCCGGCCGTCAGGCCGGTGTGCGCGCACCCGGAGCTGACAGGACCCGCCCGCAGCCCCGCCTGACCCGAGGGCAGCGTGGCCTCAGGCCGGCTCAGCGTACAGCCGCTCGCGGCGCACGCCCTCGGCGTACACGAGCGCCATGCCGATCATCGCGCCGGGGATCCCCTCCAGCGCCGTCATCACGGTCGTGTCGTCCTGGCCGGGAACGGTCAGCCCGTTCACCAGGAAGCCGAAGATGATCGCTCCGAACAGTGCACCGAGGAACGCGCCCACGATGCCGCCCCAGAAGCGGTCCGGCAGGAAGACCGTGAAGTGCCAGACGGCGAGGCCCATCATGACCCAGGCGAGCATGCCCATCAGCGAGACCTCCCGTGGCGCCGGTTGCGTCTCCCCGAGCGCGGCTTGCGTGGCTCCTGAACCATGCCGTCGTTCTCGGCTTCGTCGGGCGCACGACCATTGCCGTCCGGCTCGGCCGGAGTCCTCGGTGTCGGTGACGACTGTGGTGGGGCCGGCGACGTCGATGGCGGCGGCACGACGGCGGCGGCACGTCCGCGGCGCGGTGGTGGCGCGGCGGCTGCGTCATCGTCGACGTCGAGATCGCGGCGCAGCGCTTCGAACTCCTCTCTCGACAGCTCGCCCGGCTCGTCGGGCGTCGTGAGGCGTCTGCGCGGAGCGGTCTGTCTCTGCTCCGGCTCAACGTCGACCGGTTCGCCGCCGACCATCGCGACCGCGTAGGGCGGCACGACGCCGCCGTTGGCGGCTGCGATCCGCTCGCGACGCGCCTCGTAGACCGGCTCGCGCTCCTTCCAGTGCGTCAGCACCGGCGTCGCGATGAAGACCGACGAGTAGGCGCCGGAGATGATGCCGACGAGCAGCGCGAAGGCGAAGTCGCGCAGGGTCTCCCCGCCGAACAGCATGAGCGAGAAGACGGGCAGCGCCGTGCAGAACGACGTCGCGAGGGAGCGCGTCAGCACCTCCGACATCGAGCGGTTCGCGATCTGCGAGAAGGCGGCGCGCGGCATTCGCGGCATGTTCTCGCGGATGCGGTCGAACACGATGATCGTGTCGTAGAGCGAGAAGCCGAGGATCGTCAGCAGGGCCGCGATCGTCGCCGAAGTCACCTCCCGGCCTGTGAGCGCGTAGACGCCGCCCGTGATGAGGATGTCGTGCATCACCGCGATCAGCACCGGCACCGCGAACTTCCACTGGAAGCGCAGCGCGATGTAGGCCGAGATCACCAGCAACGAGGCGATGATCGCGACCAGCGCGTTGTTCGCGACGGTCTCGCCGAACGTCGGCCCCACGGAGGAGCTGGAGAAGCTCGACGTGCCGCCGAAGCGCTCCTCGAGTCTCGCGCGCAGTCTCCCGACCGCGTTCGGCTGCAGCTCCTCGGTGGAGATCTGCACGACGTTTCTGCCGATCTCGGGGTTCTCGAGCCGCTGGATCTTCGCGTCATCGACGCCGACGCCGGCGAGCGCGTCCCGGACCCCGCCCTCGTCGTAGGTCTGCGTGAGGTTCGTCGTGACGCGAGTGCCCGACGTGAAGTCGATGCCGAAGTTGAGACCCTTGCCGCCGATCGCCAGCGCGCCGATCATCAGGATCGCGCCAGACATCGAGAAGAACCACTTCGACGCGCCCATGAAGTCGAAGCTCCAGCGGGCCCCCGCGACGTGTGCCCCGACCGCCGCCGGGTTCGAGAAGACGCGGCTGCGCCCGAGCGTGCCGAGAATCGCCTGCGTCGCCATCACCGCGGTGAACAGCGACACGAGCGTGCCGATGCCGAGCATGAAGGCGAAGCCCTTGACGCCGGCCGTCGCGAGCATGAACAGGATGAACGCCGTCATCACCGTCACGACGTTCGCGTCGATGATCGCGGTCAGGCCCTTTCTGTAGCCCGTGCTGATGGCGGCCGCAACCGACTTCCCGGCCCGCAGCTCCTCTTTCACGCGCTCGAAGATGACGATGTTCGCGTCGGCCGTGACGCCGATCGTAAGGATCAGCCCGGCAATGCCCGGCAGCGTCAGCGTGACCGGCACGAGCTTGATCAGCGCGTAGAAGTAGATGCCGTAAATCGCCAGGGCGCCCGTCGCGATTACCCCGAGAACGCGGTAAAAGGCGATCAGGAAGAGTGCGACGATCGCCAGGCCGACGGCACCGGCCAGGATGCCCTGGTTCAGCGCCTGCTTGCCGAGCGTCGCCGAGACCTGCGACTGCGAGATCAGCTTCAGTCCGATCGGCAGCGCGCCGAGCTGGATCAGGTTCGCGAGATCCTGCGCGCTCTGGATCGTGAACCCGCCCTCGATCACCGCGCCGTTCTCACCGTCGATGCCGTCCGGCAGGCGCTGCGGATCGATCGAGGCGACCGAGATCAGTCTGCCGTCGAGCGCGACCGCGAAGTGCTGGAGCACCGTCTGCGGATTGACGCCCGGCAGCGTGAGGGTCGTGCCGCGCTGCGAGATCTCACGCGTGACGTCGTGGAAGGCCGTCTTGCCCGCGCCGGTGAATCTGAACTGGACGTCGGGCTGGTTCGTTTCGTTGAAGCCCTGCGAGGGGTCCTTGATATCCCGGCCCGACAGCGCCACGCGGTCGCGCAGCACGTAGAAGCGCGCCGTCGGGTCGTCGATCGGCACTCTGTCGTTGGCGGTCGCCGCGGCGGCCTGCAGCACGACGTAACCCTGCGGCACCGCGATCACCTCGCTGCCGGCGGGGAGGCTCGTTCTGTCGATCGCCGACAGCAGGTCTTCTCTCAGGCGCTCGGGCCCGGCGAGGTAGCGGTGCTGTCTGTCGAACAGGTAGTACGCGGAGCCGCGCCGCGAGGCACCTCTGTCGCTCGCGGCGGGTCTCTGTCTCGAGGCGAGCTTGACGGCGTCGTAGAGCGGCTGGCCCTGGCTCGGATCGCCCGCGGCCTGGCTGATGCGCTGGGCATCCGGGTCCTGCGCGGGCAGCAGCGGCGCGACGGTGCCGCCGTCCGGCGTGATCGCGTTTCTCTCCCAGTCGTAGAAGTACAGCTGTGCGGGCGTGCCGACCTGCTCCTGCGCACGTTTGATGTTCTGGACGTCGGGGAGTCCGATCGAGAGCTGGTCTCTGCCCGAGCGCTGGATCTCCGGCTCGCCGACGCCGAGCTGGTCGACGCGCGAGCGGATGATGTCGAGCGCGCGGTCGAGCGCTTCCGGGGTGACCGTCGGCACCTGTGGGGTCGGCTCGCCCTGGTAGACGAGCTCGACGCCGCCCTTCAGGTCGAGGCCGAGGCGCGTCGGCTTGACCGCGATCACGAGCAGTGAAGCAGCGAGCAGGCCAGCGACGAGAAGCAGGATGAGGCCGTTGCGGCGACGGTCGGTCATGGGCCTGCCGATCCTACTTCGCCGGCGTGAGCACGAGCAGCAGACCGCCGTCGTCGTCGTAGGCGGGGAACAGATCGGCGACGGCCTGCGCCGGAAGGTCCCCCTCCGCGTTCACGGTCACGGGCTTGTTCAGCGCGCGGACGCCCCACTCTAGAACGGTCCCGACGACGTCCTGGCCGTCTGCGCCGAAGTCGAGGCCGAGCACCTCGCGCACGGAGCGCCCGATCACACGCTCGTCGTCGAGGCCGGTCAGCTCGAAGGAGCCACGCCCGCAGCCGATCACACGACCCTCGCGGTCGCAGACGAAGAACGCGGCATCCGGTGCCGGGTAGTAGTCGTCGAGCAGCTCGAAGAGGAAGCCGAAGCCGCATCTGGCGCAGCCCTTCGGCTCGCGGCGGAAGCCGGCGGTGCGGTCGGTCGCGGTCGTGCGTGCGCCGCAGTTCGGACAGATGAAGAGGTGCGCCATCCCGGCACAGCATACGAGCCTCGGCATGAAGCGCGGGTAAGGACGCACGACCTGCGAAAGGGCCGCGAATTTCGCCTTCGTGTGGATCGGCGCGGCGCTGCTCAGCCGAACAGCTGCGCGCTCTCCGCGGGCGGCTCGAGCCCGAGGTGAAGCCATGCGCGGTGCGTCGCCGCACGTCCGCGCGGGGTCCGTTCGATGAAGCCGCGTTGCAGCAGGTACGGCTCGTAGACGTCCTCGACGGTGTCCTGCTCCTCGCCGACCGCGACGGCGAGCGTCGAGAGGCCGACGGGGCCGCCGCCGAACAGCTCGCAGATCGCACGCAACAGCTCGCGGTCGAGGCGGTCGAGGCCCTCGTGGTCGACCTCGAGCATGTCGAGTGCATGCCCGGCGACGGCGGATGTGACCGTGCCGTCGCCGCGCACCTCGGCGTAGTCGCGCACGCGCTTGAGCAGTCGGTTGGCGACGCGCGGGGTTCCCCGCGAGCGGGCGGCGATCGCGTGCGCGCCCTCCTCCTCCACGGCGATCTGCAGCAGCGCTGCGGAACGGCGCACGATCTGTGCCAGATGGTCGGCGTTGTAGTGCTCGAGCCGATGCTGGATCCCGAAGCGGTCGCGCAGCGGCGTCGTCAGCAGACCGGCGCGGGTGGTTGCGCCGACGAGCGTGAAGGGCGGCAGATCGAGCGTCACGACGCGCGCGCCGGCGCCCTGGCCAACCGTGATCGGCAGCTGGCCGTCCTCCATCGCGGGGTAGAACGTCTCCTCCAGCGCGCGCGGGAGGCGGTGGATCTCGTCGACGAAGAAGACGGCGCGCGGCTCGAGTGCCGTCAGGAAGGCGGCGACGTCGCCCTTGCGCTCCAGCGCCGGCCCGGCCGTCTGCACGAACGGGACGCCGAGCTCCGCGGCGACGATCTGCGCGAGCGACGTCTTGCCGAGGCCGGGCGGCCCGGCGAGCAGCACGTGGTCGAGCGCGTCGCCGCGCGCGGCGGCGGCCTCGATCGAGACCGCGAGCTGCACGCGCACCGATGCCTGACCGACGAAGTCGTCCAGCCGGCGCGGGCGCAGCGAGCGGTCGAGGTCGTCTTCGGGCAGGACGTCGGGCGTCTGGATGCGCGGCGCGGAGGTCATGAGCGTGCGGTCCGCAGGGCGTGGGCGATCAGGTCCTCGGCGGTCTCGCCGGCAGCGCCGTCGAGCAGCTGGTCGGCCTCCTGGGAGCTGTAGCCGAGCTCCAGCAGGCCCATGCGGGCGAGCGAGCGCGGGTCATCGCCGACCGAGACGCGGATCTCGCCGTCGTCCGGAAGCGTCACGCCGGCCTTCTCGCGCAGCTCCACGATGATCCGCTCCGCCGTGCGCTTGCCGATCCCGGGAACCGCCTGGAAGCGGGCGGCGTCGCCGGCGGCGAGCGCGCCGATCAGCTCGCGTGGTGAGCCGCCGGAGAGGACGGCGAGGGCGACCTTCGGCCCGACCGACTGCACGCCGAGCAGCATCAGGAAGAGGTCACGCTCCTCCTCGGTCGCGAACCCGTAGAGCTGCAGCGCGTCGTCGCGCACGATCAGGTGGCTGTGCAGCGTGACCGGCTTGCCGGCCGCGGGGACATGCTTGAGCGTCTCCGAGGACACCGCCAACCGGTACCCGACGCCGGAGACGTCGACGACGACCTCACCCCCGCTCGGCGGCGACGGCCGGCGACCAGCGACCTCGCCCCGTACGAGCGCGATCATTGCTTTCGTCCTCCGGCGGTCGCAAGCGACCCACCTACGGGCGACGTCACAGCGGCGGCGAGCGGCGCGCGGTTGAGGTGGCAGATCGCCACGGCGAGCGCATCGGCCGCGTGGTCGGGCTGCGGCAGCTCCGCCAGCGTCAGCAGGCGCTGGACCATCTGCTGGACCTGCAGCTTCTCGGCGCGGCCAGAGCCGCACACCGCGCTCTTGACCTGCTGGGGCGTGTAGGAGCCACACGGCAGGCCACGCTGACCGGCCGCGAGCAGCACAACGCCACGCGCCTGGCCAACCGCGAGCGCCGAGCGCGCGTTGGCGCCGAAGTAGAGGTCCTCGATCGAGACCGCGAAGGGAGCGTGTTCGTCGATCAGCTCACCGACGCGCGCGTGGATCGTCGCGAGGCGGCGCTCGAGCGGCAGGCCGGCTGGTGTCTCGATCACGCCGCCATCGAGCGCGAGCAGACGGCCGCTGCGCTGGGCGACCACTCCGTAGCCCGTGCTGGCGGTGCCGGGGTCGATGCCGAGCACGATCATATGTTCGGGATTCTGCGCGGAGAGCCGGACGCCTTCCGGGACTCGCATGCGAGCGGGAACGGCGTACCGGCCGATCGCATGGCGAGCACAGTCCATGGGCCCGCTTGCGCGACCGGCTTGCTGCGCAGCGGTGCACCGAGCGTCACCGGCGGTGGACCTCCGGTGGCCGTGTTGCGGGGCGCGCGGACGAGCAGACCGGGGCGACTCATGACGCGCGCAACCCGGTCCAGACTCACGCGCAGCTCCCACGCGAGCGCCGACTGCGTCGTGTGATTGATCGCGACCCAGCCGGCCTGGGCGCAACGCTGCATCGCAGCCGCGCCGCCTGAGCGGGCGACGGCGGCGCGCAGATCGTCGTGGGCGTGCGCGACGGCAACTCCTTCGCGGATCTGGTCGTCAAGGCCGGCCGCGCGCTCGATCGCGGGGGCTGCGAGCGCAAGGGCGAGCAGCAGGGCCAGCGCGAGGCGGCCGGGCCTGGCGTCGCGCGCGTGCTGTGCGAGCGCCGCAACGGTCACCCCGGCGAGTACGCACGCGCACGCAGCCGCCGGCATCGCGTAGCGCGCAGGACTGGCGTAGCCAGCCGCCGCCATCGCCGCGAGCAGCGTCAGCCACGCGACGGCGCCCACTGCCAGCGCCCGCACCGCAGGTGCGCGCCCACGCAGTGCGACGGCCACGCATGCGAGCGCCCAGACGAGCGCGAGCGCGAGGCCGAAGTCGCCGCGCAACGCGCTCCCAGCGGACGTGCGCGTGCTCGGGTTGTGCGCCGTTGAACTGGCGGCGAACGGGTCGCCGGCGAGCGCGGGGATGCCGACCCACAGCAGCACGACCGATGCGAGGCCGGCGATCAGCACAACACGTTCGCGGCCATCCGCCGTGCGCCAGCGCCACAGCGCGTAGACCGCCAGGAACAGCAGCAGCTCCGGACGGATCAGCGCGGCCGCGACGCCGAGCCCGAACGCGAGCGTGCGCCGGCCGGCCAGCTCGCGCTCGAACGCCCACAGCAGCGCGGCGAGCAGCAGCGGCTCGGACGCGCCCCGCCAGGCGAGCGAGACGACATCGGCAAGCAGCAGCAGCGCGATCGCGGCGACGACGCCGGCGAGCACGCCGCCAAGACGTCGCCCGAGCGCGAACGCCCCGGCCAGCGCGAGCAGCAGCCCCGCGCGCGCCACCACCAGCCACAACGACGGGGCGGCATCCCCCACAAGTGCGAACGGCGTTGTGAAGAGGACTGGCAGCGGCTTCCACGACGGACCGCCCGCGAGCACGAAGGGCTCGCCGTCGATGCCCGGCATCAGCTCCCGCCCCCAGACGATCCAGGCAAACGGGTCATAGCTCGGGCTCGACGGCGCGAACAGCGTCAGCGCCGCAAGCCCCAGGCAGGCAGCGATCAGCGCAGCAGCAGTGCGGGCCGAGGCGATGCGGCGTGGTGTCCCCCACGCGCCAGCCATCGGCGCGTCAGCCGGCCAGCTTCTCGAGCAACTCGGCGTCGACGTCGAAGTTCGCGTGGACCGCGTTGACGTCGTCGTTGTCCTCGAGTGCGTCGAGCAGGCGCAGCAGGCTGGCGGCGTGCTGCTCGTCGAGCGTCACGCGCGTCTTCGGGCGCTGCGTCACCTCGGCGGTGCCGATCTCGATGCCCGCCTGCTCGATCGCCGCGCGCACGGCGGCGAGATCGGCCGGCTGCGCGAGCACCTCGAAGACGTCCTCGTCCTGGGCGATGTCCTCGGCGCCGGCGTCGATCGCGACGATCAGGTCGTCTTCGCTCCAACGCTCTGCGTCGACCGTCACGACGCCGAGCTTGTCGAACAGGTAGGCGACGGAGCCGGGCTCGCCGAGGCTGCCGCCGTGCTTGGAGAGCAGGTGGCGCACATCGGAGCCGGTGCGGTTGCGGTTGTCCGTCAGCGCTTCGATCAGCAGTGCGACGCCGCCGGGGCCGTAGCCCTCGTAGAGGACCGTCTCGATGGCATCGGCGTCGGCACCCGCGCCGGTGCCCTTGGCGATGGCGCGCTCGATGTTGTCCTTCGGCATCGAGGCGTCCTTCGCCTTCTGGACCGCGTTCCCGAGCGAGGCGTTCGTCTCCGGGTCGCCCCCGCCCTCGCGTGCGGCGACCGTGATCGCGCGTGCGAGCTTCGTGAACGCCGCGCCGCGTCTGGCATCGACGATCGCCTTCTTGTGCTTGATCCCAGCCCATTTGGAATGTCCGGCCATGGCCTGGAGTCTACGAAGCGGGCGGTTGTCTCAGGCGAGCGCCTGCGGGTGCGCGCGATACCAGTCGATCGTGCGGCGCAGGCCGTCGTCCAGATCGACGCGCGGCTGCCAGCCGGTCAGCGTGCGCAGCTTGGATGCGTCGACGTACTGGCGGTCGATCTCGCCGTCAGGCGTGCCGCTGCCGCGAACGTCGGGCTCGACGTCGGTGCCGGCGATCGCGCAGATGCGCGCGACGACGTCGCGCACCGCATGCGGCTGGCCGCCGCCGGCGTTGAACGCCTCGCCGCGCGCACCCTCGCCGTCGAGCGCGTCGGCCAATCGCAGGTACGCATCGACCGCATCCTCGACGTAGAGGAAGTCGCGCTCGGGAGAGCCGTCTGAGCGGATCACCGGCGCGCGGCCCGCGAGCGCCGCACCGATCGCCTCAGGGATCAGGCGCGAGCGGTTGAGATCGCCACCGCCGTAGAGGTTCGCGAAGCGCGTCACGGCGACCGGCAGCCCAAACGTGTGCCAGTACGAGCGGGCGATCATGTCCGTCGCCGCCTTGCTGACGTCGTAGGGATAGCGGGGATCGAGCGGCATCTCCTCGCGGTAGGGCAGCGTCGCGCTCGCGCCGTAGGCCTTGTCGGACGCGGCCACGACGACACGCTGCACGCCCTGCAGCCGGCACGCCTCCAGCAACGTCCACGTCCCGCGAACGTTCGACTCGAACGTCGCCAGCGGTGAGCGGTTCGCCGTCCCGACGATCGTCTGGGCCGCGAGGTGGAAGACGGTGCCGATCTCGTACTCGCCAAGTGCGCGTGCGACAAGGCCCGGCTCGTTCAGGTCGCCGTGGACCACGTCGAGTGTGTCCTCGACGCCGTCCAGCAGGAGCGCCGACCGAGGCGCACGATCTCGCTGCAGGACGACGACGCGGTCGCCGCGCTGCACGAGCGCGCGCACCAGCCACGAGCCGAGCAGCCCATAGGCACCGGTCACGAAGACGCTGCGGCTCATGCGGGGATGCGCGCCTTCCACGGCGCAAGGTCCTGCGACCACAGGTCGTTCAGCAGGACCGCGTCCTTGTACGTGTCCATGCAGTCCCAGAAGCCCTCGTGGCGGAAGGCGTGCAACTGGCCGTCGGCAGCGAGCCGCTCCAGCGGTTCGCGCTCGAGGACGCTGTCCTCGGACAGGTAGCCGGCGACACCCGGCTCGAACACGAAGAAGCCACCGTTGGCCCACTGCTCCGCGCGCGGCTTCTCGTGGAAGCCCGACACGCGGCCGTCGTCGGCAATCTGCGCGACGCCGAACTGCAGCTCGGGCCGCACGACCGTGACCGTGGCGAGGTCTCCGTGCGAGCGGTGGGCGGCGAGGAGCGCGTGCAGGTCGATGTCGGCGACGCCGTCGGCGTACGTGGCGCAGAAGGGCTGGTCGCCCAGCCGGCGTGCCGCCGCGAGCACCCGCCCGCCGGTCGGCGTGTCGAGTCCCGTGTCAAGACAGTCCACGGCGACCCCGTCCGGCCAGGATTCCTCACTCGCGAACTGCGCGACCAGCTCGCCCTTGTAGCCAGTGCAGAGCAGGAAGCGACGAAAGCCCTGGGCGAGGTAGATCTGGATCACATGCCAGACGATCGGGCGGCCGCCGATCTCCACGAGCGGCTTCGGGATCGACTGGGTCCGCTCCTGCAGCCGCGTCCCGCGACCGCCGCAGAGGATCACGACGGTCAGCTCGCGCGGGTCCATTGGGCGGATCTTGCCAAAGCGATCTGGCGGCGGCGCCGTGCGAAGTCCTTTCGCGGCCACGCCGCGTAGGATGCCCGGCCATGCCCACCGTCTCTCCCGCCATCTTCAAGGCCTACGACATCCGCGGCATCGCGGGCCAGGACATTGACGGCGACGTCGCCGAGCTGATCGGCCGCGCGTTCGCCCATGTGCTCTCGCAGCTCTCCGGCAAGCCGATTGGCGACCTGCGCGTCGGCGTCGGGCGCGACATGCGTCTGACCGCGCCCGAGCTGGCCGGCCGCTACCGCGACGGCCTCGTCGCCGAGGGCGTCGCGGTCCTGGACGCCGGGATGGTCGGGACCGAGATGCTCTACTGGCTCGTCGGCTCGCGCGAGCTCGACGGGGGCCTGATGTGCACCGCCTCGCACAACCCGAAGGCGTACACCGGAGCGAAGCTCGTGCGCGAAGGCGCACTCGCGCTGTCGGGCGACGAGGGCATCCAGGACATCCGCCGGCTGATCGAGAGCGGCATCCCGGAATCTCCTGCGGCGGGATCCGGGTCGGTCGAGCAGGTCGACCTCTATGCGCCCTTCCACGAGGTGGCGCTCTCACTGGTTGAGACGAGCGCGATCAAGCCGCTCAAGGTCGTCGTCGACGGCGGCAACGGCATGGCCGGGCCGATGGTGGGTCCGCTGCTGGAGCAGCTCGGCCTCGACCTCGTGACCGCGTATTGGACCCCGGACGGCAACTTCCCTGACCACGAGCCGAACCCGCTGCTGCCGGAGAACCGCGAGTTCATCATGCGCAAGGTCGTCGAAGAGGGCGCCGACCTCGGGATCGCGTGGGACGGCGACGCCGACCGCTGCTTCTTCATCGACGACACCGGCGAGTTCGTCGACGGCGACTTCCTCACTGCGCTGCTCGCGGAGGCGCTGCTCGTGAAGGAGCCGGGCGCGACCATCCTCTACGACGTGCGCGCCTCGCGCGCCGTGCGCGACACGGTCGAGGCCGCCGGCGGCACCGCGCTGGTGAACCGCGTCGGCCACGCCTTCTTCAAGACGCGCATGCGGGCGACCGGCGCGTCGTTCGGCGGCGAGGTCTCCGGCCACTACTACTTCAGCCAGTTCTACAACGCGGACTCCGGCACGCTGCCGGCGCTGCTGATCCTCGAGCTGCTGTCGAAGAAGGGCGCGAAGCTGAGTGAGTTGCTGGCCTCACTGCGCGGCAGATACTTCATCTCGGGCGAGATCAACTCCGAGGTCGCCGACCAGCAGGCGAAGATGGCGGAGATCGAGGCCCGCTTCGGCGACGCCGAGCTCGACCACCTCGACGGCGTCTCGGTCGACTACGACGACTGGCACTTCAACGTGCGACCGTCGAACACCGAGCCGCTGCTGCGCCTCTGCCTCGAGTCGCTCGTCTCGCAGGCCGACATGGAGCGGCGGCGCGACGAGGTGCTCGCGCTGATCCGCGGCTGACGCCGTGTCCGACGGCGCCGAGCCCGGGCTCGCCCCCCAGGGGGCACTCGCAGAGGCGGCGAGCCTCGGCATCCACTGCATTCCGCTGCCGACGCCGTTCCTGGTCGGTCGCGTCAACTGCTACCTGATCGAGGACGACCCGCTCACGCTCGTCGACACCGGGCCGAACTCCGGGAAGGCGCTGGACGAGCTGCAGCAGGCGCTCGCCGCGCGCGGACATCGGATCGAGGACCTCGGGCTGATCGTCGTCACGCACCAGCACATCGACCACATCGGCCTGCTCGAGGTGCTCGCACGCCGCTCAGGCGCCGAGGTGGCTGCACTCGATCAGCTCCAGACGTATCTCGGCGACTTCCGCCGCGCGGCCGAGCTCGACGACGAGTTCGCCGTCGCGCTGATGCTGCGCCACGGCATTCCGGCCGAGGTCACGCAGGCGCTGCGCTCCGTCTCCTCTGCCTTTCGCGGCTGGGGCAGCGGCGCACCGGTCACACGTCCGCTCGCCGACGGGACGCAGCTCACGCTGCGCGACCGCACGTTCGCCGTGCAGCACCGGCCGGGACACAGCCCGTCGGACACGGTCTTCTGGGACGACCGCAGCAGCGTTCTGCTCGGCGGCGACCACCTGATCAAGCACATCTCGTCCAACCCGCTGGTCGCACGTCCGCTGGACGAGGCTCCCGAGGCGGTCAGCGAGGGCACGACCCGCCCGCAGGCGCTGCGCACCTACATCGCATCGCTCACGCAGACGCGCGAGCTGCCGGCGCGCATCGTGCTGTCGGGCCACGGCGACCCGGTCACCGACCACCGCGCGTTGATCGACGAGCGCTTCGCGCTCACCGAGCGGCGCGCCCGCAAGATCCACGGCCTGCTCGAAGACGGCCCCCTCAGCGCGCACGAGCTGGCGCAGCGGATGTGGGGCAACGTCGCCGTCACGCAGGCGTTCCTGACGCTGTCCGAGGTGCTCGGCCACCTCGACCTGCTGCAGGTCGAGGGCAAGGTCGCAGAGCACGAGGACGCGGGCGTCGTGCGCTTCACGTCGATCGCTGCGTAGGCGTCGCGACGCGGCTCCCCGCCAAGCGGCGCGCGATCCCATATGCGGCGGGTACCGTCAAACGCTGTGATCGCGAGTCCCCCCGACGCGGTGCGCACGGTCCCCACATGCGCCTGGTGCGAGCAGCCGCTCGCGCATGGACCGCTGCGCGCCTTCGGTCAGCTTCGCTGCGATCACTGCGGCGCGACGACCGCGCTGGACTGGCCCGCGGAACGCGATCTCGTGCGCGTCCCGCTGCTTCCCGCCGTGCAGATGCGCGGCACCCACCGCATCTGCACGCTCGGCGAGGCGGCGCGCCGACGCGCGCGCCGACGCCTCGCCATGCGCATCGCGCGCGTCGCTCCCCCGGGCCCCGTGCTCGACGTGAGCAGCGGCGATGGCCTGCTGCTCGACGCGCTGCGCGCCACCGGCCGGCTGACGACCGGGATCGTCTCGGGGCAGTCGGAGGCGGCGACCCGGGCGGGCATCCAGCAGACGGAGATCACCGAGCTCGGCGGGCGATATGCGGCGATCGTCTTCTGGCAGTCGCTCGGGCGGCTGCGGGCGCCGGGCGTCGCGCTCGACCATGCCGCAGCACTGTTGAAGCCCGGCGGTCTGCTGGCGATCGCCCAGCCGAGCCCGACGCGTCTGCAGGCGCGCGCGATCGGCGAACGGTTCGTCGCGCCCGGCCTGCCTCGCCACCGCGTGCTGATCCCGCCGCAGACGCTGATGGAGCGCCTGCGCGCGCTCGGGCTGCAGGTCGACCGCATCGACCACCTGCTCGACCTGCCGACGCCCGGCGGCTGGCTGCAGAGCGTGCTCGGCGGCGTGACGGCGGTCGAGGCGCGGCGCTGAGAACAGGTTCTAAGCGGGACGCCGCGCGGTGCGGCGCTCGGTCGCTTCGGTCACGATCCGCACGATCTCATCCGTCTCGTCGACGATCGTGAACAGGTCGAGATCGGTCGCGGAGATCTTTCCCGCCTTCAGCACGTGCTCGCGCAGCCAGGCGATCAGCGGTGTCCAATAGTCGCTCCCGACCAGCACGAGCGGGAAGTGACGGATCTTGCGCGTCTGGATCAGCGTCAGTGCCTCGAACAGCTCGTCGAGCGTGCCGAAGCCGCCGGGAAAGACGACGAACGCGGAGGCGTAGCGGACGAACATGACCTTGCGCGTGAAGAAGTAGTGGAAATGCAGCGGCCGGTCGATGTACGGGTTCTCCGGCTCCTCGAACGGCAGGTCGATCGCGAGGCCGACCGACAGCGCGCCAACGTCGCGCGCGCCCTCGTTCGCGGCCGCCATGATGCCGCTGCCGCCGCCGGTGATGATCGCGTAGCCGGCGAGCCCGAGCCGTCTGGCGACCTCGACCGCCTGGTGGTACTCGGGATCGTCGGGATGTGTGCGCGCAGAGCCGAATACGGTCACGCCCCGCTCGACGTCTGCGAGTGCGGCAAAGCCGGTCTCGAGCTCGCGCCGCATCCGCTGGATGCGCATCGGGTCGGTGGCGACCTCCGGCGGGCCGACCAGCAGCTCCTCGTCGGGGGTGCGGGCCGGCTCGTCGTCGGGCCGGAGGTCTTGGGCGTCGGTCACAGGACCGAGTATCTCAGGCGCGTGTGCTCGGCCCGGCGGCGTCGGCGTACGCGTGCGGACGGTCGCTCTTGCGGCGATGGTCGTCGCCCATCAACACCTGCGGGTCACCGCACATCTCGACGAGGCGCGAGTAGTTGCGCAGCGTGATGTGGCTGGCGAGTCGGTGCGGGTTGACGAGCGCCGGGGTGCCCTCGTGTGGGTCCTCGTCACCCGTCAGGTCGCAGGTGAAGACGATCGAGCGCTCGTTCTCGTAGCGACCGTTGATGATGTTGTAGAGCTGCTCGAGCACCCAGTCGGTCGGGCGTGCGACTGCGAGATCCTCTATGTGCAGGAGCTCGACGCTCGTGAGGCGGTCGATCAGGTCGAGCGTCGAGCCGGAGTCGTCTTCGCCGTACGTGCGGCGGATCTCGTCGAGCAGACGCGGCCCGGTGTAGATCGCGACCGAGCGGCCGGCGGCGAGCGCGTGCTGGGAGATCAGATACGCCAGATGGCTCTTGCCGGTGCCGGGGCTGCCGAGGAACCACATGCCCTCGCCACGATCGAGCATCTCCTCGACGCGGTCGCAGTAGCGGCGCACAGCGCGGACCGCATCCGGAGCCGTGCGCGCGATCGACGGCACCGGCTCGCGCTCGAAGCCGAGATTCTGGAAGCGCTTCGGGACCTCACGCGAGAGGCGTCTCGCGCGGCGCCGCGAGACCTGCTCGGGCCAACAGCGGCAGCGGTACGTCGTGTTCGCCTCGATGTCGACGACCATGCCGCTGCCATCGCAGAGGCGGTGCGGGCATTCACGAAGGTCGCCGGCCACGATGGCCGAGTCTAGATGGTTGATCCCGCGAGATCGTGGAATCACCCATCTAGCTTTGCTCGATGTCGCTCACGTGCGCGACGTTCGCGGCGTCGTCCGGGTCCTCGCTCGGAGTGGCGGCGAACCACGCGTCGAGGATCTCGTCGAGCTGCGCGGCAGAGGTCGCGCGGAGGCTCAGCGCGAGGACGTTCGCATCGTTCCAGCGGCGTGCGCCCGCGGCCGTCTCGGCGTCGCCGCACAGCGCCGCACGGGCGCCACGCACCTTGTTCGCCGCGATCGAGGCGCCGGTGCCGGTCCAGCAGCAGACGATCGCCTGCTGTGCGCGGCCGTCCACGACGTCTCGTGCCGCCTGCTCGCTCGCCCAAGCCCAGTCGCTGCGCTCGCCGGGCGCGAGCACGCCACGTGGAAGTGGTTCGTGGCCGCGGGCGCGGAGTGCCTCGGGGACGAGATCCGCGACGCCTGTCAACTCGTCGGCGGCGACGGCGATGCGCATCGGAAGATTGTCGCACTCGCGTGCTCGCCTCCGCGCGACATCACATCGGGAGCTGGCGCGGAGGCTCCCCCAAGCCTCCGCGCCTTTCCCGTAAGCGCGGCGCGGGGGTCCCCCAACCCCCGCGCCTGTCCCCAATGAGCGTGGGGATCCCCCATCCCCGCGCTCGTCCCCCAAGCGAAGCCGGTCGCGCTCCCGTCAGCGCGCTCGTTCCGGCGTTGGCCGGAACCCGGCCAGAAAGATCTCGGCCGCACGGCGATTTCCGCCGATGCGCAGCCCCTCGACGCCGTGTGCCGGTCCGAGCGCCTGCGCCCAGGCGTCCGAGGTGCCCTTGATGACCGCATCGGCGTGCTCGGCCGGTCGATGCACGACAGAGGCGGCACCTCCAGCCATCCGCAGCGTGTAGAGGTCGAGCGCGACGCCCTGCTCGTCCTCGACGATCAACTCGACCTCCGCGGTCGCGTCGGCGGGCGGTGTCACGACGCACCCTGCGAGCCGGAACATCGCGGTCACGTCGACCCACTCGTCCGGCTGCGGGGCGGACCAGGCCCAGCGCAGCGCCCACTGGACCATCGGCGCGAGGATCGCGAGCATGTCGCGGCCGGCGTCGGTCAGCTCGAATTCGACACGCGGTGGGACCTCCGCATAGCGGTGGCGCACCACGAGCCCTTCGGACGTCATGCGGTTGAGCCGCTGCTCGAGCGCTCCGGTGGACATCCCCGGGAAGGTCCGCTGCAACTCCGAGAGGCGCAACGCGCCGAAGGCGAGCTCGCGTGCGATCAGCAAGATCCAGCGATCTCCGACGACACCGAGCGCCCGCGCGTCCGGCGACCACTGTCGCCGCCGTCGAATTCCCGACACGTCGGATCGAGCCACCACTGGTCCCCTCTCCTCGGCTTCTGGCGAACGACCGCTGTCGTCATCGACCGCATCGACCCGAGTCCCGTCCACTCCCCGGACGCGCCACTCGCCGCACGCCAGCTCTGATTGGGAAACTACCATGACTCCTGGGCCACTGTCTACACCCATCTGTTGCGATGTTCGGGTCTTCGAATGCACTGGCATTCATCGGATCACGTTGCTCAACACCTCGATATTGCTCAAGCCTTCTTTCGCGTTCAGGCTCTGGTCGCGACCGATCACTGGCGCAGGTGAACACTGCCCGCGGTTGCGTCAGACGCCGGATCCGGGTACTGCTTCTTCATGGCCCTCGCGATGAAGACTCTGCTCGCGCTGCTGCTGCTCGCCTCGGTGGTGATCGCCTATCTGGGTCCGCCTCCGCAGCGACATGTCAGCCTCGGGGTCCGCACTGCCCTGCTGGCGGTCGGTATGGGCGGCTATCTGGCAGCCGTCGCAGCCCTCGCGGCCGGAGCGATGGTCCCGGGCGTGCTGGCGCTCGCGCTGGCCGGGGAGCTCGTGTGCGCAGCCGGCTGGCTCAGTCGGGGCGACGCGCCGCCGAGCGATGACGACAGCGATGAGGGGGGCGGCGGAGGCGGCGGGCGCAGACCCAAGCCGCCGCCTACCGACTGGGACGCGTTCGAGCGCGCCTTCCGTCGCTACGCACGCGAACGGGAACGTCAGCGCGTGTGACATCGCTGAGGTCGCCCGCTTGCGCCGGCGCAGGCGAAGCGGCCTTCAGCTGCGCGCCGCGAGCCGTGCCCGCACGAGCTCGAGGAAGCGCGCGTGCAGCCGCGTCTCACCGCTGAGCTCGGGGTGGAAGGCGATTGCCAAGCGGTCGCCTTCGCGGACCGCAACCGGATGACCGTCGACGGCCGCGAGCACCTCCACCCCCTCCCCATGTTCCGCGACCCACGGTGCGCGGATGAAGATCGCCCGCACCGGCGCCCCGTCGATCCCCTCGACCTCCAGGTCGACCTCGAACGAGCGCACCTGACGACCGAACGCATTGCGCTGCGCGCGCAGGTCCATGAGCCCAAGATGGTCGCGGTCGAGCATGATCAGCCCGGCACACGTGCCGAACAGCGGCGTGCCCGATCGCGCGAGCTCGCGCAGCGGCTCGGCGAGCCCCTCCCGCGCGATCCCCAACGTCATCGTCGTCGACTCGCCCCCGGGAAGCACGAGCCCATCAAGCCCGTCGAGATCGGCCGGCACCCGCACCTCACGCGGATCGGCGCCAAGCTCGCGCAGCACGCGCGCGTGCGCGGCAAAGTCGCCCTGCAGGGCGAGGATGCCGACGACCGGCGCGTCCACGCCCGCGGCCTACCAGCCGCGTTGCGCGAGGAGCTGCTCGGACTCGAGCTTGGAGGACTCGAGGCTGGCCATCGCCGTGCCCAGACCGGTCGAGGCGGCCGCGACACGCTCGGCGTCGGCGTAGTGCGTCGTCGCCTCCACGATCGCCTTCGCCCGCCCCTCGGGATCCTCGCTCTTGAAGATGCCCGAGCCGACGAACACGCCCTCGGCGCCGAGCTGCATCATCAGCGAGGCGTCGGCGGGGGTTGCGATACCGCCGGCGCAGAAGAGGACGACCGGCAGCTTGCCGCGCTCGGCAACACCGCGGATCAGGTCGAGCGGCGCTTGGTGCTCCTTCGCCGCCGTCGCGAGCTCCGCGTCGTCGAGCGACTGCAACCGGCGGATCTGACCGGTGATCTTGCGCATGTGCGTGACCGCGTTGACGATGTCGCCAGTGCCGGCCTCGCCCTTGGAGCGGATCATTGCCGCGCCCTCGCCGATGCGCCGCAGCGCCTCGCCGAGGTTCGTCGCACCGCACACGAACGGGACCTTGAAGGCCCACTTGTCGATGTGGTGTGCCTCGTCAGCCGGCGTGAGGACCTCGGACTCGTCGACGTAGTCGACCTCGAGCGCCTCGAGCACCTGCGCCTCGGCGAAATGGCCGATCCGCGCCTTCGCCATCACGGGGATCGTGACGGTCTCCTGGATGCCCTTGATCATCTCGGGGTCGGACATGCGCGCGACGCCGCCGTCGCGGCGGATGTCAGCCGGCACGCGCTCGAGCGCCATCACCGCGCAGGCGCCGGCTGCCTCGGCAATCCGAGCCTGCTCGGGGGTGACCACGTCCATGATCACGCCGCCCTTGAGCATCTCGGCCAGGCCGGCCTTGACGGTGAATGTCGCCTCGTCGCGCATCTGGGCTGGAATATAGCCCCGGCGCGGCGCATTTGCCGTCTGGCTAGCCTTGCCGCCGTGAGCGACGCGATCTACCGGCAGGAAGGGCAAAGCCGCTTCGTCCCGACCGAGCTGGCACGCGGCCCGTGGGACCCGGACGCGCAGCACGGCGGCGCCCCTGCCGCACTGATCGCGCGCGCCGTCGAGCAGACCGAGAGCGCGGTGCCGATGCGCGTCGTGCGCCTGACGTACGAGTTTCTGCGTCCGGTGCCGTTGAGACCGCTCCAGTTGCAGACCCGCGTGCTGCGACCTGGCAGACGCGTGCAGCTCGTCGAGGCCACGCTGCACTCCGAGGAGCACGAGGTCGCACGGGCGACCGCCCTGCGGATCCGCAGGGAAGCGGTGCCGGGACCGCCGGCCGACCCCGAGCTTCCCGCCCGCGGCGGACCGGCGACAAGCGCACCCATCCACATGCCGGCGTTCGAGCAGGGACCGACGATGTTCGCCCGTGACGCGATGGAGGTCCGCTTCGCCAAGGGCGCGTTTGCGGACGTCGGGCCGGCGTTCGCGTGGTTCCGCCTGCGCGTGCCGCTCGTCGCCGGCGAGGAGTCGTCGCCGCTCCAGCGCCTTGCGGCAGCGGGCGACTTCGGCAACGGGATCGCCACCGCGGTCTCCTGGGCCACGCACGTCTTCATCAATCCCGACCTCACGCTCTACGTCGAGCGGCTCCCCGAGGGCGAGTGGGTCGGGCTCGATGCGATCACGCGCGTCGGCGACGCCGGGATCGGCGTCAGCGACAGCGCGCTGTACGACGAGCAGGGCCGGGTCGGCCGCGCACAGCAGGGGTTGTTTATAGCTGAGCGCTGAGCGCTCGGCTACTTCAGCCGAAACGCCTTGATGCGCGTCTCGTACTGCTGCGCATCACGGGCGTAGACGCCGTAGGCAAGCCCCTGCAGCAGCGACAGCAGGGCGACATGCGAGCGCACGTACGCCGGGCTGTTCGACGAGTAGTAGAGGCGGATCCGGGCGAGCCGTGCCACCTCTGAGAGCGTGGCATCGGTGATCGCGAGCGTCGGCGCTCTGCGATGGCGCGCGAGCTTCATCGTGCGCGCGATCAGCGGATGCGGACGACCGGCCGAGAGGCCGATCACCAGCGTCATCTCGTCGATCCGGGAGAGGCGGCCGAGCGCCTCCTGCGACGGGCTCGCGACGACTTCCGCACGAATGTCGAGCAGCATCAACAGGTGACGCAGGTAGCTGGCGAAGAACGCCATCTGGTCGGTGCCGGCGATCAGCACGCGCTCGGCGACGGAGATCGCCTCCACGGCGGCCTCCATGTCTCTGCGCGAGAGCTTGCGGGCGGTCTCCTCGACGTTCACGTGATCGGTCGCGAGCGCCGTCTCGTACTCCGTCTGGTCGAGTGAGAAGAGCGGTGCGGCGACTGCGACCGGCCCGCCGCCAGGTGTCCCCTGGCCGGCGCCGGCCTGCCGGCGGTACTCCTCGCGCGCGGCCTGCTGCAGCTCGGGGAAGCCTTCGAAGCCGAGCGCCTGCGAGAAGCGCACGACCGTGCTGGAGGAGGTCGACGCGCGGCGTGCGAGCTCCTCGGCCGTCTGGAAGGCGGCCTCGTCGAGGTGGTCGACGATGTACTGCGCGACGTCCTTCTGGGAGCGCGAGAACTCGTCGAAACGGGCGGTGATGTAGTCGGAGAGCGCCTGGTGGCCGTGAGGGCGCGGCGGCTCGGGAGTGGTGATGGTGGAGGCTCGCTTCATGGGCAGCGATGGATTCGACGTGTGCCCGGTGCTCTCCTGCACGACGGCCGCTCGCTCTATGCTGCCCGCCCGATGAGAACCCTCTCGACAACCCTCGCCGGCGTGAAGCTGATCGAGCCGGCGGTCCATGGCGACCACCGCGGCTTCTTCGCCGAGACGTTCCGCCAGGACGCGTGGACGGACGCCGGTATCGCTGTCTCATTCGTGCAGGACAACCACTCGCGCTCGCGCCTCGGCACGCTGCGCGGCATGCACTTCCAGACCTCACCCGGCCAGGCGAAGCTCGTGCGCTGTGCACGCGGCTCGATCTTCGACGTGCTCGTCGACCTGCGGCGCGGCTCCCCGACCTTCGGCAGATGGGAGGGCTTCGTGCTCGACGACGAGTCGATGCGCCAGCTCTTCGTCCCGATTGGCTTCGCACACGGCTTCTGCGTGACGAGCGAAGTCGCGGATGTCGTCTACAAGTGCTCGAGCTACTACGACGGGGCGACCGAGTCCGGGATCGCCTACGACGACCCCGCGATCGGGATCGAGTGGCCGATCGGCATCGAGCCGATCGTGTCGGAGCGCGACGCGCACGCGCCGCGACTCGCGGACGTCGCGGAGACGCTGCCCTTCTAGAACGAGGGCCGGGCGCTCAGCCGTCGAGCGTCCCGCTGCGATGGTCCTCGTTCTGCTGGCGCTCGCCGAGCACCTGGATCACCGCGTAGGCGATCAGGATGTTGGCGATCACGCCGATGCCGAGGAACGTCACGAGCAGACCGAACGTGAACGTGAAGGCGGGTGAGGCGGCGAGGATCACGCGCGGCAGCTTAGCGAAGCCTCCGGCGAGCGGGTGGGTTGCCAGACCGCTGGGCGGCATGGAGCCGGCGAATCCCGTGTTCCCGATGGGGTACCGTTGCGATATGGAGTCCCCCCGCGAGCGTGCCTGCCCGAACTGCGGCGCACCCGCCGCCACGCCGCAGCGCTGGTGCCTCGACTGCGGACACGAGCTGCCCGGCCCGCGCCGGCCCGGCCTGCGCCCGGCTGTCGGCATCGCGACGACGCTCGCCGTGCTGGTGGGCGCGGCCTCCGCCGGCGGATACACGCTGCTGCAGGACGACAAGCACCCGCCTCCGCCCGCGACGACCGTCGCGCAGGCACCGCCGGCTACCACCCCGAGCGAGGCACTGCCGCCCGCGACGCAGGAGCCCGTGCCGTACACGCCGGCGCCGAGCACGCCGCTGCCCGACACGTCGACTTCGAACGCGGGTGCGGGAACGTCGTCCTTCGACTCCAGCTCGTCTTCCTCGTCGACGTCGACCGGCGGATCGACGAGTGGGAGCACCGGCAGCGGCTCTGTCCAGCCGGACACGTCCCCGACGACGAGCACGACGCCCCCGCCGAAGCCGCAGTTCGCGCTCACGGACATCGCGCTCGGCGCGGCCGCCGTCGTGTACGCGCCCTATGCGGCTCCCGACGCCGATCTCGGCGATCCGAGCCGCACGGTCGACGGATCGACGCGCACCGCCTGGAAGGCTCCGGTGGCTGCCGATCCAGCGGCACCGCCGCAGGTCGGCATCTATGTCGACCTCGCCGGCAAGGAGAGAATCCGCAAGCTCGTGCTGCAGACACCCACGCCGGGCATGAGCGTCGAGATCTACGGCGCAACGAGCGGCCCGCCCGCGTCGATCACGGATCCCGGCTGGGAACACCTCGTGGATCGCGCCGGCGTCGCCGCGGAGACGACGGTCAAGCTTCCCGATCGTTCGTTGCGCTACCTGCTCGTGTGGATCGTCGGAGCTCCGCCGGATGGCGCGCGGCCCGCGATCTCTGAGATCGCGCTGCTCAGCCTCCAGCCTGAGTAAGGGCTTCCAAACGCGGCTGCCAGGTCGTAGTACCGACCCTTGCGACGGTTGCCACTTGAACGCAACCGGTCAGACTGGGAAGCTGACGTATCCCATTCGCAGCACCCGTACGAGGAGAAGTGCAGTTACGTCAGTCGCAGCGCCGCGGTGTGCCGCGCGCGAGGCCGGGGACGCCACGCGTGCAGCTCGTTGCACATCGCTGTTGGTCCTCACCTGCCATTCGGGGGCGCAACTTAGGAGGAGCAGATGCACAAGACGGCACGCGAGTACGTCACCGGACTCGGTGAGTGCGTCAGCGAGTACGAGACGGTGCTCGAGGGTGCGCGCAAGCTCGCCGACCTGGGAGTCGACGCGCTTCCGATCTGTGGCGAGGATCGCAATGTCCTCGGCATGCTGTCGGAGCGAGACGTGGTGCGTATCGTCGCGCAACGGCGGGATCCGGATGCCGTCCGGATCGGCCGGCTGTCGATCGCAGCGATCACGAGCGTCGATGCGGACGCGTCGATCGACGACGCGTGGATGACGATGATGGAGCACGACCTGGTGCAGATGCCGGTCACGGATGACGGGCGCCTGATCGGCGTGCTGCGCCGCACCGACATCAGCGGCCGCCTCGGCGGGCTGCGCAGCGTCATCCCCGCGTGAGTCACTGAGCGCACGAAAGTGTGACGCGGCCGGGGCGGATCCCATCCGCACGCCCCGGCCGCGTCGAGCGCAAGGCTGGCACGGAGCCTCGCACCGAGCCGCTCCCGTCCGAGGATCAAGCCTCGCTATGGGAACGAGCACGCGCCTGGAAAAATATAAACAGGCCCGTCTTTTGTTGTCAACGGGCTCCGCATTGGTTACTGTCGGGCGTCATGGGGGCTTCACCGACAGCGAATCGAGCGATCAGCCGGAGGCAGAGCGACCCGGCTGGCCCGGCTGAGCGGGCTCGCCGGCACGAGCGGGAGGACGGCGATGTTTCCTGAGGGCGTCTATGGTCGCGCGATGCCGATCGCCGCAGATCGCGTGCCCGAGCGCCTGCCGCGCGGGCGCCACGGCCTCCCGCGCCGCTTCATCGTGCACAACCAGCGCGAGCGCATGCTGCTCGCCGTCGCCGAGGCGGTCGCCGAACAGGGCTTCGTCACGACGACGGTGGCCGACATCATCGCGCGCGCACGCCTGTCGCGACGGACGTTCTACGAGCACTTCGCCGATAAGGAGGAGTGCTTCCTCGCCGCATACGACACGGTCGTCGAGCAGCTGCTCGCAGCGGTCGGCCAAGCCTACGAGCAGGCCGAGGGCTGGCCCCAGAAGGTCCATGACGGACTCGAGACGTTCGTCGCCTACCTCGCCGCGGAGCCCGCATTCGCGCGCATGTGCATCGTCGAGGTCGTCGCCGCCGGGCCGGAGGCACGTGGCCGGCGCGACGCCGCGATGCGGGTGTTCGTCGACTTCCTTGAGCCGGGCAGGGCAGAGGCGCCGAGAGGGATCGTCGTCCCAGCGTTGGCAGCCGACATCGTGGTCGGCGGCATCTACGAGATCATCTACTCGCGGCTGCAACGCAACGCCGCCGACGAGCTCGTCGAGATGCTGCCCGAACTGCTCTATTCCGCGCTTGTGCCGTACATCGGACACCGCGCAGCAGAGAGAGCGGTCGCCGAGGCGCGTCAGCGCGCCGGCGCTGCCTGATCGCGATCGCGACGACGGGTAGGCTGACCGCATGGCCGCCGACTGCACGCACCTCGAGCAGATCGAGGTACTCGACCCGCCGTCCGACGTTCCCGGCTGCCCGCAGTGCCTCGCGATGGGCTCGACCTGGGTCCATTTGCGCATGTGTCAGACCTGTGGGCAGATCGGCTGCTGCGACAACAGCCCGAACCGGCACGCAACGGCGCATCACGCGGCGACCGGACATCCGATCCTGCGCTCGATCGAGCCCGGCGAGGACTGATCGTATTGCTATGAGGACGACGTGATGTTCCGCATCAGCGGATCACGTTGATCTCGGGGTGCGTTGCGAGCAGCGTCTGCGTGAAGACGTAGTCGGTCGCGCCGATCGTCAGGAACACCAGCACGACGGCCTCGTTGACGGCGCGGCCGACCCCCTCGGCGCCGCCTGAGGCAGTCATCCCCTTGTAGCAGCAGATGATCGCCGTGAGGGCGCCTTAGAGCGTGCATTTGAGGACCGAGCCCCACAGGTCCGTGACGTTCGCGTTTGCGAGGAATGTGGCGAAGAGCTGCCCGGTGGTGCCGCCGTTGAAGGCGTTGGCGAGCAGGCCGCCAGCGAGTCCGGCGAAGATCGCGAAGACGTCGAACAGGCCGGTGACGAGCATCAGCGCGAGAAAGCGCGGGACGACGAGGTTCTTGACGGGGTCGACGCCGAGCACCTGGAGGGCGTCGAGCTCCTCGCGGATCTTGCGCGCGCCGAGGCCGGCGGTGATCGCCGTGCCGGCGACGCCCGCCACGATGATCCCGCAGAAGATCGGCGCGAACTCGCGGATCACGGCGAGCACGAAGAAGCCGCCCATGCGGTCGAGTGCGCCGAACAGGATCAGGAAGTTGGCCGCCTGCAACCCTGGAACCGCGTACGAGGCGACAAGCGTCGTGACGAGCAGAGGGAACCAGCACAGCTTCAGTGCGAAGAGGAACTGCGCGACGAGCTCCCCGCCGTACGGATAGGGCGGCCGGAGCGTGGAGGCGATCGTCTTGCCCGTGAGGACGATCACGTCGCCGAGCTCCTCCAGCGTGCGCTGGCCGGGCAGCGTCCGATCGGCGATACGGACGGACATGCGCCGAGACTAATAGTTCACTAGTAGACTGTCAATCTCAGCTCGTGGCGCGCAGTTGAACTCGTTGCGCGTACAATGGCTGGAAGAGATGGCGCTCCAGATCGAAGACCTCGTCAAGCGCTATCCGACTGGCACCGAGGCTCTCAAGGGGGTCTCCTTCTCGATCGCGCCCGGCCAGTTCTTCGGCCTGCTCGGCCCTAACGGCGCCGGCAAGTCGACGCTGATCCATTGCACGACCGGGCTCGCGTCGGCCACCTCGGGCTCGATCCGCATCTTCGGCAATGACGCGATCCACGACTACGAGCAGGCGCGGATCGCCGTCGGCCTCGCGCCGCA